>Ga0181467_100321_pt1 | contig 25320 bp, 17 predicted proteins | sample InSIn5gowninarea_2_FD_119079 | JGI IMG/M metagenome (GOLD analysis project Ga0181467, IMG submission 119079) | Clean room microbial communities from NASA Spacecraft Assembly Facility at Jet Propulsion Laboratory, Pasadena, California, USA -... ... | reverse complement strand
GGAGCGGTGCTAATATATTGCTTGGCCACTGCATGAATGCTTGTCAGTCCACGTTCCAACGACGAGATACTCGTAGTCAGTCTTGAAGAACGTACAGATTTCGCGGTCGACCTCGTCGAATTGAGTCTCGAGCAGAGCGAGGTCCTCGTAGTATACAGGTACTTGATCTTCGGCCATTGTGATATGAATGAAAGGATTTCGAGTATGTGTGTAAAAGTCGAGTCGAGGTCAGGCAAGAGGTCACAAAATTTTGGAGGCCTCGGTCGCGCAAGCTCCACACACACGTCAGTCAGGGTCCAGCGTGCAGGTGCAGTCGTGCTCTTTTCCTGGGGCTTGTCGGACGACCAAAACGTCGCTTTCGGGGAGGGCCGACTCGACCTCTCCTGCATCACACAACTCACCTGATGTCGCCGCATCTACATCGTGACTTGCACACTGTCCGGTAGGGAAGCTGTTTGTTGGCCGCATGTTCACGATAATATATTCCTCGTATATATAGTTTCGTAAACATCCATTTCCATCAAGATGTTGAACCACTCATTCAGAATGAAGGCCTCGCAGCCCTTGCTTTGTAGGGCTGTATCGTCAATACGCCCGATGACTCGCACAACATGGATGTCAAAACGAAGAAGCATCTCAATAGTCCCACCTCCGTGGCGCCCTGCTTCCGTCCTGGATAAGTACGGAATGCAAAACCTTCACTACTTTCTCGTGCTAATGTTTTGCAGATGGGTTGAACGAGAAGCGAGGCCTATTAGTCTACGCCAGCTCACCTTCTTCGGCCGACTCTTGACTGATACGCGGTTACTTGGATCAGCCAACTATGTTCGACTCGAGCTGCCTACTAGGTGACTATGCTTCCGAACCACGTATCCACACCACTTTATTGACTGTCGGCTAGAATCGCACACAGACTCCGAGACATGCAAACATTACCTTACGCTGCTCTGGTCAACCCACACATTAGCCATGTGTACGAACTTTATTACTCGGCATTCGAAAAGCTACGAAAAGTTCCAGAAATAAAGACTCTGGAAGATAACGATAGGTTTTGTGACGTTGTTCGAGAACAACTAAGGGATCATCTCAGCGTTATCCCGCGTCTGGCCATGGGAGTCTTGGAGATATCCGAAGCCATCCCTAGCGACCAATGCGACAAGTTGGTGAACTCGCTTTTGAGATCGAGAATCAGCCGTCGTGTCATTGCTGAACAACATTGTGCCCTGACGAAAGCCTACCACTCGCCCGATCATCTCCCGCCCGCGGCAAAGCTTCACCCCGAGCATGGTGATGAATTTGTGGGTGAGATCTTCCTCCGGTGTAATGCGAAGGAGATCGTCCAGGACTGCGCAGATACGATCAGTGATCTCGCAAGACAGGCATACGGCTCAGATGTTGCGCTACCCGAGGTCGTCATTCAAGGAGCCGAAGACATATTCTTCCCTTACATCCCCAGTCACTTGGAATACATCATTGGCGAACTATTGAGAAACTCCTTCCAAGCTACCGTCGAACGACATGGTCACAAGCCTCCTCCGATTGAGGTACTGATATGCGAGGCTGCACAACATGTCATTATCCGGGTATCGGACCAAGGAGGTGGTATTGACAGGGAGGGCCTTCCAAATTTGTGGTCGTTCAGCAAAGGTCCGGAACGAAACAGAAGACTACGGAATCTAGAGCAAGTCCCCAAATTGGCGGCTACACTTCAGGACCTGAAAGTGCCCGACTCAGAGTCATCCGACGAGCTACACGACCAAAGGCAAACACGATTTGATCACTCTCTGGGGTCACTCTCTGGCAGACACCCCGACCTCCGTCTGGGGATTGGCCTTCCCATGAGCCGTATCTTTGCCGAATACTGGGCTGGTAGCCTCGAAATCCATAACTTGGAAGGATATGGTGTAGATGCTTTCCTGCAGATCAGCAAACTCGGCAACAAGAACGAAACCTTGAGCACAAGAACTAGCATGGACGCGCTATAAGATCAATCGCCTTGTCGCACGAACATATTCATCTTGCGGTCCCGCATTGATCCACATAGAGTAGACGAAGAACTCGTGGCGATCAAGTATGCACAGAAGTTCCCTTACAACAACCGCCCCTGAGAAGGGGCGCACGACCGGGAGCCTCGCTGTGGCTCCAAAAAAGCCAACAAAACTCAAGACAAGCCCGTTTCGGGTTCAGAGAAATCGATATCTACATCATCGTCTCCCACGCTATCAGGTCCAACCACATATTCTTACGAGATCTCGAGGAGCCTCCAGCAACAGTGACTAAGGACACTTACTCGCACTCAGCAAAGGCTACAACAGTATTGTCGCAGCACAAGTATTATCGTAACGAGACTATGATCAAAGGAGTTTTATAGACAGAAATAGAAGCATGCTAGAACTTTGACACACGCACTCTCACTCTCTCTTTCTCTCTCCTGCCGGTGTCAACATTATGGAGGCCTAGAACTCGGTAAAAGTAGACTATTCAGTTTGCACCCCAGCTGTGACTGTCAGACGAACGAAGGGTTTGGAGCGTATATTGAGGTGAGGAGTGTATTGCATAACTATGAATCAGAGTTGCATAAATCCCCAGATTCAGGGTGCGGGACGGCCACCTAAGTGACCTTGAGGCTTGTACCTTGACGCTGATAGTATTGCTGGCTTCAAGCTCTCTCAGTCTGCCGAACAAATCACAAACAAAATGCATTCGTCACTGGTGCGGATACAGAATGTCTTCGGCTTCTTCACGACCGTTGCCTTCAGTCTGGGCATGCTGATAGCGCTGAGTGTGGTTGCGTCGCATCAGAACCCATCAGCAGAGCTCGAGTTGCGCAACGTTCAAGTGTAAGCACCGATTTTATCATTGTTCTAGCACTATCTGACGAGTACAAAGTGTCAAGGGCCGACCCCACTACTACAGCACCAAGAAGGAGGAATATGCGCACATCAAGTTCGACCTCGAGACTGGTATGCGACACCTTTCCCCTTACTGAAGACACGAGCCTCTAACATTACGACTCTTTTGCAGATCTCACATCCCTCTTCTCCTGGAACACCAAGCAAGTCTTTGTCTACGTGACTGCGACCTTCCCTTCCAAGTCTCCTCTTTCTCCTCCCTCGGAAGCAATCATCTGGGACGCCATCATCCCAGCCCCTTCGGAGCCCTGGCACGAGAACACCTACATCCACCCGCAGAAGAACCGCAAGCAACCCAACCGTCGCCAGAACACCGCCGCAGCAAACCACAAGGCCTACCCTGAGGGCGCCGCTCCCGGCATCCTGAAGCTGTCAAACCAAAAGCCCAAATACCAAATCACGACTCCGTGGTCAAAGATTGGTGGTGCGGAAAACTGTACGTTACAGTTGAAGTACAATGTGCAGCCTTGGGTGGGTGCTCTGTATTGGAGTTCGCCTAGACCGTTTGGAATGTGGGAGGGTCTGCAGGGTGCTATGAGTGATGTCTTCCAGATGCCTTTTGTCAAGAACTCTGCTCAGGCTTCCAAGAGCAGAGAGGAGCTCAAGACCGAAACTGGTGGCGAGAGGAACAGAGGAAGCCCCGCTTGAATGTGTGGACAAAAGGTATGCCCTCTTTGCAGCAATCTACTTCTACATTGTTAATTAAGCAACCTTCTTTTCTAACCCGTGTTCTTGGTCAACATCTGCACTTCACACGTGGAGAAAGTTCTGGATGGTTTGAGATGCTCCGTAAAGAGGGCACTTGCTTTGCAAACAAACAAAAAAGCAAGCCAACAAGAGTAGTTCTGGCACAATTAAAGGGTGGAAAGAAAAGATTGGGTATTTTGAGCATCTCTGAAACAACTCCTTTCTTTATTGGCAAACCCCATCGTGATTCTCATAACTCAAGTTTCCCAGACGCCATCCTTATGCTACGCTTCAATCGTCCAAAACGACACATGGTGTCCTTCATTTCTTAGCAGTGTCCTCCTTCAAGCTGACAATGCGGTTGAGGATGATGTTATCAGCCGAGCTGTCCTTGTCGACGCAGAAATAGGCGGTGCGCAAGCCCTGGAAGCGAACGGCCTCGGGACCGGTGTTACCCTTGGCCTCACCCTCCTCCTTAGGCCAGGGTGCACGCTGCTGAATGTCAAAGAAGCCAGCCTCGATCATAGCGTTCTTGTGCACAATCTCGCTGTCGGGGTTGACATTGTCGTAGTAGCCACCCTTCTTCCAGTCGAGCTCGTTAGGACGAGGGTTCTTGAAGAGCGAGTTGAAAATGCGAGCTTCAGCTCGGATAGGCGACTTGTGTGCTGCCGACTCACCGATCCAGTGGATGCGGGCCTTGCCAGCCGGCACATCAGCACCGTATTCGGCGCGGATCTCGTTGACCTTACCGTCTTCGCCCTTGGTGAATGACTTGCAGCGGAGAGGGTGCTCGGCATAGAGAAGACCAACAGACTTTCCAGGGGCGAGACGGAAGAAGTCTGGGTCGTCGACCTCGCGGAAGTCGTCGCGGTCGATGTAGATGGTCTTTGTGAACGGGAGCTTGTGCATGCCCTTCTCCTTGTCCTTGGGATCAAATGGCACTTCGCGCTCCTCAAGGTAGTCCTCGGGAAGGTTGTCGATGATGACCTTGATGGGGTCGAGGACCACGATCAGACGAGGCACAGTGCGCTCGAGGTAAGTACGAATAGAGGCATCAAGCATGTGCATCTTGGTGTCGGCGTTGGCCTTTGTCACACCAAGATCGAGAACGAACTTCTTCAGAGCACCAGGTGGTACACCACGACGGCGAAGAGCGACAAGAGTGAAGAGACGAGGGTCGTCCCAACCACGGACGACAGGAGGAATCGATTGAGCACCAGCGACAGGCTTGGAGACAGCAGTTTCAGCACCAGCCTCTTCCTCGCCAGTCTCGGCGATCTGAAGCTCATCGGCAGCTCCAACGAGCTCGTCTTCCTCAGACGGCTGCTGACCACCAGTGTTCACACCCTCGACCAGCATCTGGATTCTACGCTTGGAAAGAATAGTACCCTCAACATTGAGTCTTCCGTACTCGCGCTGCATGGGACCCTTCTCCTCTGAGGCGAGAACCTTGTGATCAAGAGCCTCCAGAAGCCAGTTATAAGCAGGACGGAGAGTCTCGAACTCGACAGTGCACAAGGAATGAGTGATGCCCTCGAAGCTATCACATAGACAGTGGGTGAACTCGTAGGTGGGGTAGATTTTCCAGGTGTAGTGGGTGCGGTGGTGGTAGTTCTGGTCCTTGACTCTGTAGGCGGCCACATCCCACATGGAGGGGTTCTCGGCCAGAGTCTTCAGCTTCGATTTCTCCTTCTTGGTCTCTGGTGTGTCTTCTTCGGTGATAGCGTACTCCTCGGGCTTTGTTCCGAGGTACTGCTTCATGCGCAGGACAGCCTGGCCAGCCTTGTATTTTCCATCCTTCATGGCGCGGAACTTCTCCAACGACTCTTCAGCGGGTCTGCTCCAGTGGCTGCAGACAGAACGAGGGCCATGCTCAGAGCCTCCTCTTCCCTTCTGGACTTCCTCGGCGGTACAATGGCAGACGTAGGCCTTGTTGCGGTTGATCAGTTCCTCGGCCAGACGGTACAGTTCATCGAAGTTATCGCTGCTGTAGGTAATCTTGGCGGGCTCGAAACCAAGCCAGCTGACCATGTCCTTGATGCTGGTGAAGTAGCGCTCCTCCTCCTTGGCCGGATTGGTGTCATCGAAACGGAGGTTGCACTTGCCGCCATAGGCTCTGGCGAAACCAAAGTTGACGGTAATGGCCTTCGCGTGACCGATATGGAGGTAGCCATTGGGTTCGGGAGGGAAGCGAGTCTGGACTTCCTGGACGGGCTTCTCGTTGTAAACACCCTTCAACCAGCCCTGCTTGAAGTTGGCATTGGGGTCGGCAGGTGCGGCGGGCGTGCTTGGGGCGGCTTGTTTGGCAGGAGCTGCTTCCTTGTGCTTCTCCTTTGCCGCTTTTGCAGCTGCCTTCTTGGCTGCCTTTTCGGCGGCGCGCTTGGAGATCTTCGGTTCTTCGGGTGCTGCGTCGGCCATGGTTGCGTTGTGTGTTTTGGCGTGTTTCCGGGCAGGGAAGAATAATTATTGCTCACTCGCGCGACGGCTTGCGAGTCACTCAGTCGGCCAAGACCGAGGGGTCGCGATAAGCTGATAAGCTCCGAACCATGAATTGTGCCAAGCGAGCTCCCCGAACTTCTTGAGCCTTCGATGCTTCCATGAGGCGACGTGTAAACCACCATCTCCCGTGACAATCGCCAACATGTATGTTTCTGTCCCTCCCTTTGGCTCTCTCTGCCTCTCATCACTGACTCATGGCTTCTCTCAGGGCGCCACTCGTGGATAATGCGCAGGTCAAGTCTGCCTCGCTTCACAACCCGCTGCCTCTGGCACTGCATACCTACATTTGGCCCTTCCTGATCGTCTGGCCCGTCTTCTTCGCCTTCTACCTGTCCGAGGAGCGCTATGAGAAACACTTCGGCGCTCAGGAATGGACCTTCGTCTGGTCCGGTAGTATTGTCACTATTCAGTCCCTCTTCTGGCTTTCCACTTTCTGGAACATCAATATCCGCTCCCTCTTTACCACAACCCCCGCCTCCGATGTGCGCAGTGCTGGTTTGATCAAGGTCCTCCCTGCTGAAAATGCTGGCTCCGCCGACATCTGCCCTATCGAGCGCGAAACCGTCGACGGCAAGACCAACGTCTCCTTCCTCTTTCAAAAGCGCCGCTTCCTGTACTCTCAGGAGACCGGTACCTTTGCACCTCTCTCATACCCTCTGGACCAGGAAATCAAGCCTACCATTGGAGAATTCCAGAAGTCAAAGGGTCTCACTAGCGCACAAGAAGTCGCTCGTCTCCAGCAATACTATGGCCCCAACACCTTTGATATCCCTGTTCCCTCCTTCACCGAGCTGTTCAAGGAGCACGCCGTTGCGCCCTTCTTCGTCTTCCAGATTTTCTGTGTTGGTCTCTGGATGCTCGACGAGTACTGGTACTACTCGCTCTTCACTCTCTTCATGCTCGTCGTTTTCGAAAGCACTGTCGTTTGGCAGAGACAACGTACCCTGACCGAATTCCGCGGAATGAGCATCAAGCCTTACGATATCTGGGTGTACAGAGAAAAGAAGTGGATTGAGGTTCAGAGTGACGCCCTTCTGCCTGGTGATCTCGTCTCGGTTGGCCGTACCAAGGAAGACAGTGGTGTCGCATGCGACATGCTTCTCGTCGAGGGCTCGGCTATCGTCAACGAGGCCATGCTTTCCGGAGAAAGTACCCCTGTACTCAAGGATTCCGTTCAACTCCGTCCCACTGATGCTCGCATCGAACCCGAGGGTATTGACAAGCTTGCTTTCTTATACGGAGGTACCAAGGTTCTCCAGGTCACACACGGTAACACTGGCTCGGACGATTCTGATAAGATCCGTCCCGTTGTTTCGGGCGTTCCTGCAGCTCCTGACAATGGTGCTATGGCCATCGTCGTCAGAACCGGTTTCGAGACCAGCCAGGGCAGCCTTGTCCGCACCATGATTTACTCTACCGAGCGTGTCTCAGCCAACAACGTTGAAGCTCTTCTCTTCATCCTCTTCCTTACTGTTTTCGCCATTGCCGCCTCCTGGTATGTCTGGACCGAGGGTGTCGCCAAGGACAGAAAACGCTCCAAGCTTCTCCTGGACTGTGTCCTCATCGTCACCAGTGTCGTTCCCCCCGAGCTGCCCATGGAGCTGAGCTTGGCTGTCAACACCTCGCTTGCTGCCCTCAGCAAATATGCCATCTTTTGTACAGAACCTTTCCGTATTCCCTTTGCCGGTCGTGTCGACATCGCCTGCTTTGACAAGACAGGAACTCTTACTGGAGAGGACCTTGTCGTTGATGGTGTAGCCGGCCTTACTCTTGGCCAGGAAGGTGCGCCTGCCGAAGCCGATGGTGCTCAGACTCAACTTGTTCCCCTCAACGATACTGGCGTTTGCACCACTCTGGTCCTCGCTACTGCCCACGCCCTTGTTAAGCTCGAGGACGGAGATGTCGTTGGTGAACCTATGGAAAAGGCTACTCTCGCTTCTCTTGGCTGGACTGTTGGCCGCAACGATACCCTTACTAGCAAGACTGCTGTCGCCGCAAAGGGTACCGGCCAGTCTGCAGCTGACTTGGTTCAGATCAAGCGCAGATTCCAGTTTTCATCTACTCTCAAGCGTCAGAGCTCTGTCGCTACTGTCGTTACCACTCAACGCGATTCCGGGAGAAAGACCAGAAGCACCTTTGTCGGTGTCAAGGGAGCTCCCGAGACCATCAGAAACATGCTTGTCGATGTTCCTCCCAAGTACGAGGAGACCTTCAAGTACTTCTCCAGAAACGGTGCCCGTGTTCTTGCCCTTGCCTACAAGTTCATGTCCACAAGCGATGAAATCGGTCAGAACAAGATCAACGACATGAAGCGTGAGGAGGCCGAGTGCGACCTCCAGTTTGCTGGTTTCCTTGTCTTGCAATGCCCCCTCAAGGATGATGCTATCAAAGCTGTCCGCATGTTGAACGAGAGCAGTCACCGTTGCATCATGATTACCGGTGACAACCCCCTTACAGCTATTCACGTTGCTAGAAAGGTCGAGATTGTCGACCGCGAAACTTTGATTCTTGACGCCCCTGAACACGACAACTCTGGCCAAAATCTTGTCTGGAGAAGCATTGACGACAAAATCAGTATCCCCGTCAACCCTGCTGAGCCAATTGATCCCGAAATCATCAAGACCAAGGATCTTTGTGTTACTGGGTATGCGCTCTCCAAGTTTACTGGTCAACAGGCTCTGAAGCAGATTATTCGACACACCTGGGTCTACGCTCGTGTCTCGCCCAAGCAGAAAGAAGAAATTCTTCTCGGTCTTAGAGATGCCGGATATGTTACTTTGATGGCTGGTGACGGTACCAACGATGTTGGTGCGCTCAAGCAAGCCCATATTGGTGTTGCTCTCCTCAACGGAACCGAGGATGATCTCAAGAAGATTGCCCAGAACTTCAGAGAGACCAAGATGAAGGATGTCTATGAAAAGCAGTGTGCTATGATGAAGCGCTTCAACCAGCCTTCTCCACCTGTCCCTGTCCACATCGCTCACCTTTACCCTCCCGGTCCTACCAACCCTCACTACGAGAAGGCTATTGAGCGTGAAGCTGCCAACAAGGGTACCACTAGCGAAGTCCTCAAGGCTGTCACCGAAGCCAAGCACAAGGCTGAGGTTGCTACTGCTACCGCCAAGGACGGTGAGACTGGTTCAAGCGCTCCCCTTACCGTCCAGGAAGAGCGCAGAAAGAAGGCTCAGAATGCTGCAAGTGCCATGGCTGAGAAGATGTCAATCTCTATGATGGAAGACGCTCTCACCGATGATGAACCTCCTACTATCAAACTCGGTGACGCCTCGGTCGCTGCTCCTTTCACCAGTAAGCTTGCCAACGTCATTGCCATCCCCAACATCATCCGCCAGGGTCGCTGCACTCTCGTTGCCACTATTCAGATGTACAAGATCTTGGCTTTGAACTGTTTGATCTCAGCCTACAGTTTGAGTGTCTTGTACCTTGACGGAATCAAGTTTGGCGATGGTCAAGTCACTATCAGCGGTATGCTCATGAGTGTCTGCTTCCTCTCCATCTCTCGTGCTAAGGTATGTCGATTGCTATTTTTCATTTCCTGAACATTGCTAATTCGTCTCACAGACGGTTGAAACTCTTTCTAAGGAAAGACCCCAACCTAATATCTTCAACCCTTACATCATCGGCTCCGTTCTTGGACAATTCGCTGTCCACATTGTCACCCTGATCTACATTTCCCGTTACGTGCAACGCACTGAGCCCAAGAAATCTGACATCGATCTTGAGGGTGAATTCGAACCTTCGCTCCTTAACTCTGCCATCTACCTTTTGCAGCTTATCCAGCAAATCTCCACGTTTGCCATCAACTACCAAGGTCGTCCCTTCCGCGAGTCCATCAAGGAGAACAAGGGTATGTACTATGGTATCGTCATGGTCACTGGTGTCGCTTTCTCCTGTGCCACCGAGTTCATCCCTGAGATCAACGAACAACTGAAGCTTGTCCCATTTACCACCGAATTCAAGATCACCATGACCACCATCATGATTCTCGATTACTGTGGTTGCTGGATCATTGAAAAGGTGCTCAAGCAAATGTTCAGCGACTTCCGACCCAAGGATATCGCCGAGAGACGTCCTGACCAGCTTGCCATTGAATTCTCTCGTAAGAAGGAGGAAGAGGAGAAGATTGAAGCTGAGAAGATTGCAGCGCTTGAGAAGCAGCTTGGCAAGGCATAGACGAATGGAAAGTTAGATGGCAGATTTTGTACAAATACAGGTGTAGGAAGTTTTAGATGCATACTGTACCTTTACAAAAGAATTATTGTTCACCTTACCGGATCTTGTCACCCTTGAATAGTGGTAGTAGGATTGATCGCCCTCCATGCTGAGAGTGTGGCGAGGTTGAAGTGACTGGCAATATCCACTACACTCAATAGTAGAGCCGCTCTTTCAAATCGTCACTGTTCTCCCAAGCGTTCGGCTGTAGGTATTCCACCCATCTCATGGTTCGATTTCCCATACACTATTCGTACCATCCTGACAATGGGAGTCTCGACTTCTCTATAAATTAAAAGCACGCCTTCCCCTGGGCTCTTGATTTGAAGAGGCTCTTGTCACCAATATGCTTGTCTGGGGGACGACCCTGGCCTTTTGTATCTCTACCTTTCAATTCCACTACAAAGTTGAATACGATCTACAATGATTACGAACCGAGCTCATAAACACTAAACATGTCAAGTGTCTTGCGTCGCAACATTGCGACACGCAGATGCACTGTGATTTATGATGAAGCGCAAGTTGGTCACATGTCCATGCCTGGAAGACAGTGACTTGAGCGACGGGCATTGATTGATATGATCACAATATCGAAAGTCCATCATTCATCTACCTCATCCCCAACCTCAAAGCCAAAAAGCGAAGGCAGCAAAGAAGAGAAAGAGAAAAAAGCTAATACTGATGCACGGGAACCGCGCCCCAAACTCCGTTGCGTGCAATAAGCTGTGCCGCCCCAGGAAGAAAAGTACGATCAAAAGAACACTCATACAATATTTGAGGTGGAGTGTGAGCCAGCGCCGGAATGCGTGTGGGTAATGATAAAGGACGTGCCGTCCTTGCTAAGGAATAGAAGCCATAAAGGATGAACGACGACGGTCGGTGGGTCGATTTGACCATCTGTGAAAGAGTCAGTAGGTAATCATGATGGCGAGATACAGGTGATAACTCACATCCTGACTCTTCTGTCATCGCCAGCAGAAGCGAATATGGCTGGGTTGGTGGGATGCCATGCCACCGAGTTGACGGTGCCAGGGGGGTGCGCTTCTAGCGCGACGACAAGCTGACCGGTATGTTTTCGCCAGACATAGACTCGTGAATCTGGCAGTCGGTTAGCAAACTATGAGGCATCAAGCTGTGAGGTTGAGTTATCACCTTCGCTGCCGCTAATGACAAAGTTCTCACCGGCACCACCAAAACCACTTCTAATAACGAATTCACTTTGGGTCAAGCCGGTGTAGCGTTGCAAGACTTCGCCAGTGTCCAAGTTAAGAAGTACCAGACGGCCTTCGTTCATACTGACGAGCAGCGATTTGCCATCGCGACTGAGACTGACACAAGTTAGTCTGTCCTCCATGACCCACTCTTGGACTTTTAGACGAGTCTTGAAGTCGTAGACGATGACACGGTTGTCGTTGCTTATAGCGACAAGCCTTGATCCGTCGGCCGAGATGGCACAGTCATTGACGCGGAGACTCTGAGCATCATGGCTGATCCACGAATGCAGTATGGACAGGTCAGATAGCTGGAAGAGAGCGAGAGGCCTTCTGGAGTCTTGAGAACCAACGACGAAGCTTTGGCCGTCAGGAGCCCATGCAGCAGTGGTGACAGGGTAGTGGAAGTGATCGACAAGGCCCACCCGGGTACCTGTGCGAGCTTGATGGATGGCAAGCTCTCTGGACTGGGAGCAGGTGAGAATATAGGTATCGTCCGGACTCCAAGAAACATAGCAGACGCCAGTATCTTGGTCGTTCTTTTTTTGCTGACCGAGACGGCAGATGGGCATCCACGAAGTGGTATCGTAGATGACAACAGTGTTGTCTTTGGAAGCGGTAGCTAGCATTGAACCATTGTGGGAGAACTCGAGATGCCAGACTTCATCCGAATGATGTTGCAACTCGTGGAAGATGTGCAAGGGGAACTGTTCGCGTTCGCAGACGTGGTCATGTAATAGTGAAGGTGGTTGTGTAGTGTTGTGATACAAACACTGGTCGATGTGCTGCTGTTGGACATGATCTAGGAGGACGGCGAGACGGTGTTCGGGAATCATGACGGAGGGCGAGATTGACCCTGAGACTTTGTCAGTAAAAGAGGGCTGCAGAGAGAGAGAGACGTCGGTGGAGCCTACTCGACAGTTCGGACAAGAGGTCCTTTCTCGAGCTGCCGTTGGCGCCATCCCATCTCGCTTGTTGCCTCAAGTCGTCGGCTCCACGACACATGATCAGACTGGATAGAGCGTGCAGACGAGAAACATCATGATGCAGAGGCGTCAACTCTTGTCGGAGGACCATCAAGGCCTTGGAGAGGTCCCTTAGTTCGAGTAGCTCGAGGTACTTTTGTTGGCGCATCAGAAACACCATGTCGTCCCTCTTGGCTCCTTCGCATAACGGTAGACCCTCTCGATCACTGCTTCCGAACAGCAAGGCTTCGGCCTCGACCCAGTTGCCACTCTGTACTGCAGTGCGGAAGGCGGCCACATTCGGTACCTCGAGCTCAAAGCCACTCTCTTGACTCAGTTGGTTGGCGGTGGATTGGTAGCCTAGGTCCGACAGGCTCTGGATGATGATGCGCGTCACTTCTTGTCTATTGTGGCCGTAGAAGTCGTTGATCTCGTGGGCATCCCTGTCCGAGGCGCCGTTCGAGGCGTGCTTGGTCTTGTCGTCATCTTCTGGCTGGAGGTGCATTCTGCCTCTCTTGTGGGCTGCCGATGCCTCTGACGGCGACGCACTGCGCGGACGCTTGGCGGTCAAGGATGCAGCCACGGTTTACGACGACGAGAGTGAGTGCAGGTCGTGGTGAGCGATGTACCACGGTGTCGGGTAGCGTAGATGGCGTGTTTGCCGTTGTCGAAGGCCTGCTTGCTAGAGTGACTTGGACATGGTCAGGTTCCCCCACTCCGACCGACATCAAGCATGTCGGAGGAGGACCGAAGCTCACTCCGCAAAATGACGTGCCAAATCTTCACATGTCACGGCTTTCACTATTCTCCATGCATACTTATTACTCGTGCCTATCCATATCATACACTCGTACATGTCTTTGTCCATCTCCTCTACTTGTAGACAACCGTCCCCCCACCCCTGAACCACCCAACGTCTACGCTCTGCTCGCTGCATGCAGAGTCGGCCGGAACCGTAAACTCTCTGTTCTCGCAGCACTCCCAACTTCTGCTACCATCTGCTTCTTGCATAATATACTTGTACTCGAAAGTCGTGCCCTCAGCAATATCGAAGCGTCCTCCAAACGAAGGTGCCCCGGCACTCTCGGCATCAAGATTCGAGAGGGCAATTGCTTTGGACGTATCCCAACCACCAAGTTCTGGGATACTGCCAATCAAGAGAATACTCTCGCCCGCATTCTCAAACGATCCGCTGACCTCGAAGATGGTCGTGGCTTTGCCTGAGGTACACGCTTCTGCAGACTCCACTGGGATCGAGTAGGCACTAGCGTTGCTAGCCATGTTGCAGTCGCCCTGGGCATGCTGGAGATACATTACTTCAATCGGGTTGATCTTGCAATTGAACCAAGACGTCGAGTTGCTGATGTGCGTCGTTCCATTGGCAATGATTTCTTCCTTGATCCTGCCTAATAGTCAGAACGACCATGTTCATGTCTCGCTCAAGAATCCCGGACTTACGCTGTGTCGGTAAAATTCTGCTGGATGGCTAGACTGAAGTTGCCAATGCTGAAATAAGGGAACAGCTTGAACCGAAAGTCGCTTGAGTCGCAATCAATCCATTTCCCTGTTGGCACTGCAACCGAATACGCTTCTGGTTCTGTCCAAGAGTTGTCTCCCCAGAATGTCTGGCAGGTTGCCGACGAGTTGGCTCCACCGTTGGATGACGAAACATCAAATGCGATACGATAGTAGTTTGTTTGACCTTCATTGTTGCCGATTGGTTGATGAGTGGACAGAGAGTTGACAAGGAACGGCGAGTATGCTGTTGCTACAGTGCACAAGGCAGCCGCTGAAGCAAAGGTCTTCAACATGATGGCCAGGTATAGAGGAAATGACCGGAACAACGAGAATGAAAGATCGTGACAGAAGAGAAGGAGGAGCAAAGAACTTATCTTGGTGTGGCCTACTTACCCTATGAGGTCGGCTTGCATGGCTTTAGTCAAACGCAAGAGAGATCCTCCTGCAGATCTCCTTCATTACACACCAGATGCAGAGAGGCACGGCACGGCAACAGACAGAGATATGCTTGCTCGCTCAACAATCGAATGTTTCACGGACCAACTCGCGCGCCGGATGTGCAAAGAGTCAAGGACTTGTCAACTTTTCATGCCGTGCAGCACGAACGCTCGAGCACTGCGGACGCTGCCGCGTGCCGGTCCATGGATTTGACTTTTGCCGAAGTTCCATCCTTGAACTTTCCGAATCCGCGAGTCTGAACACCCATCCGACAGTCGCCTTGTGCGGCTCCTTTATTTGGGAATCGATTGCCTGGGAGCTTACAACTATGAAATTGTGAGGTCTATTCTCGCTCTGGGAGAATCTAGTCTGCATTGAGCCATTGATCTATCGAATTTCAATGCCACAGGCCATGCACCCCGCGCCATATTGGCTGTGTAACCCATGCCCCCAGACTGCTAAATATACGTTTTACAAGCAACCATCCCACGTTTGTCCATTCCGGTCAGTGAACGAGCGGTGAGCTGCATGAATCGATTAGATAAGGCAGTTCTCAGTCACAAGCATGCACCACAGTCTTTGCAACACTATCGTGACAGGCAGATCCCCGACGCTTCACGGGTCACTCGAGTCCATCCACGCACACGATGCAAATTTAGACTTTTATCAAACATTGTATCGCAGGATGAGTTATTCCTGGGCTGTCTAGCTGTGTGATAACCGAGGCGTAGAGTCAAAATCTCGTAGATTGAACAGTGCTACTGGCACGACAGATATCAATTTATTGTTTTTGCCGACCCATCCCGTGACGCAACACGTGTTCCGGGCGCTAGCCAGATCCGACCAGCGTGAGGATTACGAGAGGTACGAGCAGTACGAGAAGGCAGCAAGATTGTGATCTGTGTTACCAGGAGCGTCTCAAGATTGCCAGGTTCCCATGACAGCAGCGAGAAAAAAGCGGATGTCTGCCTGTCACTCTCCTTCTCTCCTTCGTTGGCAAGGTCCGTGGGAGCGGAACAAGGAGTATGCTCTGAATCTCAGTCGAGGAGACACTCATAGTTTTGGCACAGAAAAGAGTTGCAATGCACGTTCGGAGATATTCGCTACTGTCACGACTACAGTGTTCATTGTAGGCCACGACAACGTGGAAGTTGAGGGCAGTGAAGTGAGCAAGTGAACGTTCGGTGCTATCGTCTTTCTGTTGCTGTAATACCCCATTGCACTCTCTCAGATAGCATGATCCATGCTGGCTCGCCCTCTATCCTGCTCACACTGCGTAGTCCGGCTAGCAAGAAGGAGAGCTGCCTGTTGTACTCTTTGGAAAGGCTGGGGACACTCAAGACGGACCTTTGATCATACTGCCCAGAGTTCGCTTCTTCCTCACCTTCCGAGAGGTCTGCTGTATCGTCGATCTCGGGTCTGCTGCGGCGAGCAGAGTAGTTTTGCTGTATGACGAGTTGTCGGGGTGTAGGTCGAGATGTGTGGTTGCTGACCTGCTTGACTGCATCTCGCCATTCAAGAGCCAGGTCCTCGTAGAGATCGAACATTGCAAGTAAAGACCCTCGGATAGGCGCCAGATCTTCGTGCAGGAGCAACTTACTGATCAAGTTGGACTGGAACGTGTCAAATGCCGCGACCATACCATCCACGTCTGCCGTAGCTTCGAGATCGGTGTTGAGTTGCTTCATGACAACTGAGAGCATCTCACAGACATAACCTCTGAAAGTTGTCGCGAACCATGATAAACGCTGTCGCAGGGCCATAAGTTCTTTGACTCTACGTTCATTCGAACGATTACTTATGATGTTGAGTGTCCACTCTTGTTGATTCAGCAGATATTGAGCCCGATACAACCTTAGCAAAATCGTGAATGCTTCTTGGCAAGCTGCCAGCGTAGCTCTCGTTAGAACATTTTGTAAGGCCCAGGTGATCTAATAAAATGTCAGAAAATGGTTAGAGCATGAGCTTTGACATATACTCACAGAATAATCGAGGATGATTCGACCCATCACGTCTGGTCGCCGCTGATGTGCACCATGGCCGTGGTCACTGCGCGGCTTAACTCGAACCGTGATATGGTCGGAGTCCACGGCTTTAATAGCCTTGAACGCTGTTTGAGCTAACTCTGTTAGCAGGAACCGGTCATCCCAGCCATTGCCTCGATCCATGCGTTGGAAGACAGCGTAAGCAAAATCCTGGAAACATGCGCCGTTGGCAGCGAAGTACAGGTGATTGATCGCTTCGATGGCTGTCTGCAGACCACATTGCGACACTAGAACCTTGCGCAGTGTTGTGATCTCTGATCCTTCCAAGGCGTCAGCCCATTGCGTCAAGGCGATCGTGAAAACCTCCGAGAATGGTAATAGGGTATTGTCTATGGACTGCATGATTTGGGAGATTGTCAAACTTCGTGCGCTGCGTTCAGACACATCAGGCTTACGGCCAAGAGCTTCGAGGAACATGACACTCTTGCCAGCTCTAAAGATCCTCTCTGTTATGCTTTGCATGAAGCTGGGAGCGAATATGGAACCGTCGGCATTTTTCAAGAGCGTGTAACGCGAATGCCAGATAGACCCTCGATCAGAGTGCTGGTCATCGGATCGCACGAAGAACAGTTCGTTTGAAGCGATCAGCTTGCCATCGATCATCCATAGCTTGACAGGACGAAGATACGGGCTCAAGCAATCTAACAAAAGACGAGAGACGCTTGCGCTTTCGTCATCTTCGCCAATGAGCTGGAGGCTACAAGCTTGCTCAAAAAGCCTGTTGAGCAGTTGCAATGCCTGGACGTTGTGCCTGAGAGAGTTGTCTGGTATCAAACTAGCGAGATGAACGAGTGGCGCTGATGTTCGATCGATCTCAGCGTGCATGCTTATTAGGCTGACAACTGCTGAGTTGTGTGGTTGGAGAAAGCCTTGCTCGATTTTTGAGAGCACTTTTCCCAGTTCATGCAGACGAACTTGAACTGCAGCTTGGAAGCTTTGCAATACCACACTTTGCTGACTTGATGCGACGAACTGTCGTACAATCATGATCTGAGAGCCGAGCAATGCAAACTCTTGTAAAACACGATCTGATGTTGATGGTGCGACTTTTTGTATACGACACGAGTATTTTGCTCGGATGCGGTCGCTACTGCCATGGCTGAACAAATCTGTTGGCGTTCCATGAAGCATCGCCAGTACCTGACGAGCGGCTTGCAGCTCAGTGACTTCCGAGTCCGAATGCATGCCTGTCATACGATCACGCAAATCTTTGACCTTGTTCAGAGCCTGGGAATCTTTGGGCACAACGAAAGCACGGGCAAACGAAACAACATCTTGCGCGTCAAGAGATGAGGAGTGAGTCGATGTAGTAGGCTCTCCAACGGACTCATCGCTAAGACTCGGTGCACAATGTTCGGAGTAGTCTGACTCGATGTCGACGTCGTCCCAGATGCCCTCCTCGGTCAATGGGTCGTCGGCGATAATGTCAGCCCATGTCAGCTGTTCGACTGGCTCATCAGGGATTACTTCCAGAGCTTTATTGATGTCCGTCTTCTCGGCTGGGCGGTCTGAGAGAGCTAGCAGAAGAGCCAATGTTTCAGGTCTCCATTTGTTGGGTATAGCAGCCAGTTCATCAAGACGGGGTTTCAAAGCGTCGGCCAGTGGCTCATTGTTGAGAACATGGAACTTTTCGAGCAAGCCTTCAAGACGGGCGTCAATCTCGAATTGATTGACACGAACGTGCTGTTGTGTTTTGAAAGTTCTGAGGGCAGAATCCTTGGAATGTCTGAATTGACGAGCATCTTTCTGTATCTTGTCAAAATATTGCGGATCATGGAAAGAACAAGACAGCGTACACGAGGAGTTGATGCAGCGATGGCATTGATCAGGTCATCGGTAAGGGCACCAAGTTTCGCAGCGTGAGCCATGTTGAGCCTATCAGGTACATGGTTGCATTGAGACTATTCCATCAGAAGATTGACTAGATGTTGACTGTAGAGTTTGGACAAAGGCCGTGAGGGTGTGGCATGGAGACGCGTTCAAAGGCGGTGAGGGCGGGGACTTGGCCGAAAGTCGGGGCGTCGTCATGGCTGGCTATGAGCTCCCCGTTAACGTTTGGCACTTGTCGAGTTGTACTTTTGAAACTTGGTGTAGCAAAGACAAGCACCAGATATCGCAGTCATGGCATTGCCTCCGGCGGTCCGCTTCATGGCGATTGGCACTATGGTTGTCTTTTGCTATCTATGTGTACAGATATTCCGAGCGCCGACGAGCCTGTCGGCGGGCGGTAAGGATGCTGTCAAGTTCAGCGACATGCCCAGGGACCCCAATCTTGACCGTACGTAGGCCATCTTCTGCTTCTGACGTGCTCGAAGTCTAACGCAGCCTTGCAGCCACTGGAGAGCCGCCGGAGCCACTGCACAGAGTGTCGGGCAATAACTATGCGCCGGACAACGCAAACTCGAACCGCATCAACGCTACCATCTTGTCGCTTGTACGCAACGAAGAGCTGGACGGAATCTTACAATCAATGCGCGACTTGGAGCGTACATGGAACCACAAGTTCAACTACCCTTGGACCTTCTTCAACGACGTACCTTTCACCGAAAAGTTCAAGGACGCTACCCGTGCCATGACCAAGGCCGAAGTCCGCTACGAGCTCATCCCTACAGAGCACTGGGAAGTCCCCAGCTGGATCAACCATGACCTGTTTGTCGAGAGCGCAAACGTCCTCAAGGAGCACGATGTCCAATACTCGCACATGTTGAGCTACCACCAAATGTGCCGCTGGAACTCGGGCCTGTTCTACAAGCACCCTGCTCTCAAGGACATGCAATACTACTGGCGTGTCGAGCCAAAGGTCCACTTCTTCTGCGATGTCGACTACGATGTTTTCCGCTTCATGCAGGACCGCAACAAGACATACGGCTTTACCATCAACCTCTACGACTCTCCCCAATCCGTCGCAACCCTCTGGCCCGAGACTGTCAAGTTCCTGGCTAACAACGGTCACCATCAGCATCCTAATAATGCCATGAAATGGCTCACCGACAAGGATCGTAGACCAGAAAACTACAAAGAGGCCAATGGCTACAGCACCTGCCACTTTTGGAGCAACTTCGAGATCGCCGACATGAACTTCTGGCGTTCCTCAGCCTACGAGGAGTATTTCGAACATCTCGATCGTGCCGGTGGCTTCTTCTACGAGAGATGGGGTGACGCTCCCGTGCATAGCATTGCACTTGGTCTCTTCGAAGACAGTCGCAAGATTCATTGGTAAGTCCTCCTGTCTTCAAACTGCTCTTGGCTTTTCTAATTTCGTCTCTACAGGTTCAAGGACATCGGATACCAACATATTCCCTTCTTCAATTGCCCCAACTCACCCAAATGCCGAGGCTGCGTTACTGGTCGCTTCGCCGACGGTGAGAAATGGCTCAACAGAGAAGACTGCCGGCCCAACTGGTTCAAATATGTTGGTATGAGTCCTGAATGGGCTGTCCAGAAAGACTAGAAGTCGGAATAACTCGATGCATTTCTATACGGCGTTGGAGCGTGGTCACTTTTCTTCATATATACCTCTTGTTTGACCATCTCTTATGAACACGGGATGTTGCATATACCAGAACATCATGCTTATACACTTCTTCCTCAGGCTCTTGTGCCACACCCATATCTCCAGTATTATCACAGCTTCTCGATGCCGCCTGTTACCTGGAACCGGTCTGCACAAAATTTGCTCTGTCACGAACTAACTCAAACCACCTTGGCCTCGCCACCAACAAGCTCGCTGCCGCCCACAGTCCCACTAGCCTTTATATTCGAGCTTTTCTGGTCCCTTTTTAACAAGCAAAAAGCCGTGGTGGTGTAGTGGTATCACACCCGAGGTCTTAACACGTGCGCAGTCATTCGTTGTTACTCAACGCCGTGTCAGTCTAGATCCGAGGAGGTCGCAGGTTCGATTCCTGCCCATGGTGCTTATTCTTTTTTTGTTCTTCCAATCATCAGTTTGTATTGTCGATGGTGATGTCAGTTTTTACAGAGTTGCGAGTTACAGATTCACTTGTGAGTCTTGTGCGAACAGTTTTCCCTACTGCTCTTTTACACCTGCACCTGTCTTCGGCGGAGTCGCGTTGCAACATGTTGTAAGTACCAATTTTTGCCTCAAGATTGAGTTCAGTATTTGAGACCACGAACCTCAAGACGAGGTATGAGCGATGATGTTCCCCTTTCTCAGACCTCATGACAAGCTGCGCACAAATATCGGCCAGGGATAAAGAATGATAGCTGAACTCGCTGTCCAACAGGGCTCTGTCGCGCGATTAGTATGTTTCCGCGCCGTGACTTTGGTCAAAAGCGCAAAACAAAACAGTCCAAAATGTCCACCCCCTGAATCGAACACCAGCCCCCTCCTTCAAGTGCATATATTCCTACCAAATTCACTTGACCACAACAATCCGCTGAGTTGGTGTAGCGGCTAACAACCCTACTCAAGATTGACGATAAAACACTCGTTCAAATCTCCGCCGTGTAGTCTTAATTTGGTACCAATTAAATCCAAGCCAGAAGAGCCGCTGCTCTGGTGATATTGATCAAGGAGATTTGAGAGGTTTTCCCAAGCAGTGAAAGCTCTGGTTTTTTTGCTGTTTTTGTTTTGTGTGATGGTGATGGAAGAGGAAGATGGAACGACTGAGAGGCGTTGTGCGCCTTCCTTTTGAGTCCGTTGCTGTTTGCTCTCATCGAATCATGGTTGGCAGGGTCGTCCTGAAGAAGTTGTTATTAGCGAGTGCAGCTTCCGCTTCGTCACTCGCGGATGCTCTTTCCATCTTCATCAGTCACTCGGCTCCACTCTGCTTCTCCTTAATGTCAAAACTTGCTTGACTGATAGAACCCTCAAGGAATCATAAATTGCATACATATCTTAAGGACGGTCGATATTCTCGTGTTCACTGACACGTTGAAAACCCCAAAAGCCACCTTCACTACCGCTACCACCCATCTTGGTCATCTGTGTTCTCGGTCTCTTCAATACTTCCAGACATCTTGAATCTTGTTGAGCTTCGAGATTGGGCCAAACAACCATTTAACAGCCACCAGGCTTTGCACTATCCGACTGTCAGTACACGCCCACAATGTCATCGCGTCTTCAAACTCCCTGAAACTCACCGGAAGAACCATCCAGCAGCAGTCGTCTCACCACCATGTGGACATTTGCTGATCCCACTGTTCAGTCTATCATAGCAATCCTTGTCGGCCAAGTCGAAACCAGTATTTCCATTGAGATTCTGGACCACGAGGTCGATGTTCTGGCCTTGACCGCGAGGACACATGGCCTTCAATTGACGTGGCGCATAGTTACCGGTAAACATGCCACCGGACTTGTAGCAGGCATCATTAATGAAGGTACGGGCTTGTTCGCGGTTGTTCCACGTCGCGCCGTCGGGAAAGCAGCGGGCTGAGGTGGTCATGGCCAGCGCAAGGGTAGTGAGAATGATAGTAGTCTTCATGTTGGAGTGGTAAGGTCGGGTTTCGGTTGGTAAGAGATTCGTTGCTTTGGATCTTTGTGGTTGGAATGATGAGGACTCAAAGGTCGGCAAGAAGCATCATTTTATATCTTTTCAACCTGACCATTTGCCTCCTAAAGCCCTGCAGTATGACGATTGAGCTCATGTGGCTTGGAGGATTTGAGAGATTGTTCCCCAAATAAGGGTAATGTCTGTAGCGACTGCGAGTCTCGACCGTTCAGCGAACTTATCCAAAGTGCGTTTGGGAGTAGTGATCATGCGCTCTGAAGGATTGAGAAGATAGTTTTTCGAACTCAGAAAGTCTATACGACTAACCACAGCGCTTGACCGGTTAATGAAGGCCGGCATGGCATCTCTCGAGTCTAGACGCACTGTGGAACGTCAATACTGGTTCCACCGCCAAGGAGGTAGGGACGGTCATACGCTCCGACTGGAATCCGCGGCCTTCATTAAAGAACGAAGCTTGGAACATCTGGCGTGGTCTCTCGTATTCATGTGAGTAAGGTCTGGTCAGGAGGTAAAGCCATAAGGCGATCTGGAACAGTTCGTTGGGAGGCTGTGTATACGGTCCTACTTGGTTGGCTCATGAATCAATCCTTGTGATGTTAACGACAGAAGCGAGAACGCAGCTATATGAATTTGCTGTGGAGCCGCGGTATGTAATAGGCCTATCCTGATTCCATAAATAGAGCACTGTAGAGTGCCAAGCTCATCTGATATGGTTAGTATAGTGTATCAACCAGTGTATCAGATAGCCTTATGCTGTAGCTTAGCTACGTGTCGAAAATTTCTGTAAGCTTTCGTGTAGTCAACAATGATTTTGACGCGGAGACTGTGGTGCTGTTCATGAACAATAGTTGCAAGATTACAGCCACACCACTAGTTAGTTTTTACCAAGTTACAACTTTACTTAAACTCTGTTTCCATTGGGTTGGGTTAGTCAAGGTACTCAATCTGTTAGGTCTATGGAGTGTGAGTTGAGCAACACCAAAGATTGAACTGGGCAAGCGTACATTTTCTCGGCTTTTCCTCACAGATCACTCACACGAGTTCAACATAGCAACGGTAAAACATCCTGCCCATACTTTAGGCCTTGAAACTCAGATCTTGCTTCTGATACAGAACATATCTCTCCCCTCATCACTGTTTCTGATTTCTGTCGTCGACATTGTATGTTTTTCAACGCTGGCTTTTTTATTGTCTTCCCGAACACTAAACGCTTTTGACACTACTGCTATGATCTGGTACCATATAATCGTCATTAGGATAGATCATATTGCTGTCACTATCCGTCATCTCGAAGTCAGGTTCTCCATCTCTCTCCTAGGCTTTTGCCGATGCTGAAGATCACTGTGCTCTAGCAGGTACCGGGTCTGGCACTGTTCACATCGTCAGCGTTTCATCCTCATGGTCATCACTTCGTTGTTGGTAGCTTACCGGAAGAACCATCCAGAAATCGTACTCTCACCACCATGATCGCAAGAAATCTCATTGCTCAATCTGTCATAGCAATCTCCGTTTCCCAGATCAAAACCAGTGTTGGTGTTCAGGTTCTGAACCACAAACTCGAGACCGGTATTTCCAGAGCGGGGCCACATGGATTTGGATTGGCGGGCTGCGAAGTTGCCGGTGAACATGCCGCCGTTGTTGTAGCAGGCGTCGTGGACGAAGGAGAGGGCTTCGTCGCGGTTGGGGAAGGTCGATCCGGAGGAGTAGCATCCGGCTGAGGCCAGAGCGACAAAGGAGGTGAGGGTGGTGAGGATGGTGATCTGCATTTCGATGGATGTTTTTGTAGGTTGGGTTGATGTTTTTTGTTATGGAAGTGATTGAGGTGATGGTGAGAACTCAATGGGTGAGCCAGAAGCACTCTCTTTATAGTCTTTCTTTTTCGCATTTCTGATCATGGCTCTTCTTTTTTTCTCGAGTCCGTGTAGCACAAGATTAGCGCTTATAATATGTTGAAGGAGCCAGGATTCGATCCTTCTCAAACTCTTGTGGTATCTGTGACAAACTGCAGGCCTCTACCGGTCAAGAGCATCACTACACGGTAACCTTGAGCATCAAGGTAATACACGTATAGGAAAGTGTAGTTAGTCCGCAGCGGTTTGACAAGTCCAAATTCGGAGAATAGTTGGCTCGCTGAGTGTGTGCTAAGGACCGGATCTCAGTGAGCCTCTATCACAGCTCTTTTCTGCAAGTGTTGCGGCTTTAGATAGTGCTTCAAACGCCTGTCAATCCTGGGTTCTCCTGTACCAATGATGACAGGCCATCGCTGCGGTAGCTCCATTGGGCAAGAAGTAGATGCGCAGAAAAGTCTTTAGTGCAAGACTATGGATACGATGAAAAGGCCAACTAAGTTGTGTGCTTGAAGTTTCCACTACACTAGACATTCATAGTAAGCAATGTCATGCCATGGTGGGACGGGACGGGGAAGTTGCAGCAGTCAGGAGGGATTCTATACGTTGACCGAGTGTGCCTTCCTGTTCGAGCAATTGATGGAATTCAGGAGAAGATGGGCCCCTGCATGTTTTCTCTAGAATCTGTAAGCTCACTGTTGGTTGTCAGTTGACTGCCAATCAGGCTGTCCCTGCCAAGCCGGCAAGTTACGATCTTGTGCTCCTGCTGGAGTTCGTGCTACAGTCTCGAAGAGGGCGCTCTGGAGGCAGAAAGGATCCAGTGTGATGCTCCGCTCTTTTCTGAACAATTGACGACGGCTTTGTGATGGCATTGCTGCTGGAAGAGCGCTGAACTCTTCGCCCCCTCAATCCTCCTGCTGTTTTGTGCCTCGTGTTTTTGGTGTAGGACACCTGGAGAAACGGTGTGAGCCAGGTTCTACGGCAGTCCAGAACAGCCTTGATCAGATGGTTGTGCACCCGAATTTACTTGGTTACTGGTAGATCTGGCCTTGCTCTTGATCGTCCGACTCCTGATCTTCCGACTTTCAGATTGCCCAACTCCGCCATGCTACACTTCGAAATCATGTGGGGAGCACGATAGATGGCATGATATTCAAAATCCAGCGTCCTGTGGCACCAGAGACTACACACCTGTCTCGAGAAAGGTCCAATCAGCACACATCGTGATGCTTTCTCACTTACGAATTCGCTCTGACATTCAATCTCATAAGCCCACCTTCCACGAGATCAGTACTTTCTCCATTGCTTTCTCAAGCACTATTCTCAGCACCAATTTCTTGTCCCCTCTTGCACTCTCTCACAGTTTTGATCCGGCTTTCAATCTCACAAGCCCACCATCGACCAGATCGTACTGCCTTCCCCTCTTCCAGCCCATCCATCTGGCCAGTACCTCCTCACCACCGATACCTGGTGCTAGTCCCTTACTCTCCCAACCAC
>Ga0181467_100320_pt1 | contig 25333 bp, 23 predicted proteins | sample InSIn5gowninarea_2_FD_119079 | JGI IMG/M metagenome (GOLD analysis project Ga0181467, IMG submission 119079) | Clean room microbial communities from NASA Spacecraft Assembly Facility at Jet Propulsion Laboratory, Pasadena, California, USA -... ... | reverse complement strand
GGTTAGGGTAGTCGTAGACATATTAGATAAAAACCTTAAGGTTATCTAGGAGGATAGGAGGCGTTAGGCGCGAGGTTATCGTAGGGTAGTTAGCGCGATAGGCGCGCTACGTAGATGTATAAGGTCTACATAATGTTAAGGGGCTAAGTTAGGAATAGGTAATAGTATGTAGATATAGGTCTAAGCTATATAACGAGACGTAGATAAGGAGATAAAGAGGTAATAGAAAGGAGTTATAGAAGGTAGTAAATAGTCTTAGTAACTCTATACGGCTACTTACTAAGCAGCTAGCTAGGGTTAGGGTTACCCTAGCAGCTAGGGGTTATAGTTAGGTGTAACTAGATAGCTAACTATAACACCTAGCAAACAAATATCCTTAAGTGCTACTTATACGTTTAGGGGTAAGTATATCTTATAGTCCTTTACTAATTATATCGTATACTTAACTAATCTTATAGTTCCTTACCTATATTACGCTATTTAAGATAGATATGCCTAGCTTAGTAGCTTATATCCTTACGATTTAGATTATAGAATAACTTATAACTTAAGCGTTATCTTATATATTATAGTATAGGGGGCGATTATTAGGAATATAGGTAATCTCTAACTAAGTCATTATTCGCCTAAGGCCGTATACCTAGGTAAAACTACTTTTAACCCTTTAATAGTATTACTTAGAGTCCTAGGCTAGCGTCTAAGTATTAACAACGTGCTAATAGGTACGGTTTCTAAAGTATAGTCTTTAGCTAGTATCTAGGTATTAATAACGTGCTAATACTAAGTACCTTTAATCTCTCTTTATTACTACCCTTTATCCTATAGTTATAGATAATAAGAATAGTAGGTATTACTCTATAGTTAAAATCTACCTATATATATAGTAAGTTAATAGATATAAGGAAATGTTTCCCTACTCCTTCTTCTACTCTTTCTTCTACTTATCCTTACTATTACTCTCTTCCTTAATAAGGTATATCTTTTTAGAAGGTAGGTAATAGTTAGTCTTAGCCTTCGATTACTTTTTTATAACGCTAATCTTACTAGGCTAGTTAACATTATATATATTGTCTAGCATATGCTTATACTATAATTTATACTCCTCCTTTCTAGTAATAATACTATTAAGTTATACAAAGAGTACATTATTTAGTAAGTAAGACTCTTATAATAGCGAGGAACTAGAATGTAGCTCTATTATAGTTCTTAAGGGCTCCTAGTAGCTAGGACTCTTTAAATATATATATAACGCTAGTAGTAGTTATTTAAAGTTAGGGACTTTAGTTTACCTAATAATACTATAGTATCTTACTACTTAGTAAAAGTATAGGCAAATCTTATATATATAGACTTATATAGTATACTATATACGATACGATAAGGAAATTAGACTTTCTATTCTTTTTACTATAGTTATTAGGAGTAGGCTCTGGTATAAACCTTTCGATAGAAGGTCTAAAATTATCTTTTAAAGGAGGTATAGTAGTCTTTCTAGACTCTTATAAGTTAGAAGACATCTTCTAGTAGCAAATCTTATAAGGAGAAATGTCTTATATGTAGACTTATAAAGTGTACTATATATAAGACGGTAATTAAGCATAGTTAACTCCTCGACATTCTTAGCTATAAGAACTAAAGTTTTCGTTTAAAATAGAGCGAGAGCTCCTAAGCCCGTATAACCTATAATGTAATATTCTAGTTATAGTTAGTAGTAGCGCTTCGAGCGGTTTGCCTAGATGTTAAGTCGTCGTTATCTTCTGCTATATAGGCGTCGCCGTAGATTCTAAGCTAATATAACGTTACGTAGAGGTAGAATATAGGAAGAATAAGGGCGGCCCTACTAGAGGATAGCCTCGTAGTCGGCCATTAACTTAGCTTTTATAGGTAGACGAGGGAAGCGTTTAGTAGAAGAAGTCAAAAAAGTTGTTATAGCTAGAACTATACAATATAGAGCTAGAAACGACCTTAAAGCGCTTATAGTAACTTAGGACCTTAAGACGAAGGAGATCTCTACTAGTAAAACAACAATTTGTAAGGGTCGTCTTAACACTCTCGAGCGCGTAAAAATTTTTTAGAAGTCCTCGTACTTGCTAAATTTAATTACTAAACCATCAAGTAGCGTCTTCTTTGCTTCGGCGCTAATGGCTTTGCTTACTAATATAATGTTTAGCTGCTCCTTCTTAAAGTTGACAAGTCTCGGGTTCTCTTAGTACTCGTTATACCCTCTGCTTGCAAGCATAATTACCTTGCTTGATTTGATCCTAAGATCTCTATAAACCTTCGCGGTAAGGACTATAATCATTATTTTGTACCGTAGCTTAACTGGAAGGGAGGGACGCTCGGAGTCCTTCGTGGTGCTTAAGGCTAAGACAACATGGAACTGAAGAGGCGACGGTAACGACATTTTGCAGCGTCGAAAGCTTGAGATACCATCTATGAGAGTGAGGTCTCGACTTCCCACGTGACGGAGAGTCTTGACTCTTAAGCGACCCTGAGTCGAACCAAGCTTGAGCGAACGCAGATCGCTTTCCAGATTTCTTGCATCTTATATAATTGCAAATGCATTCTGAAGATGCACTGCCATTTGAAAACCAGCTCATACCGCCGACCTCTCTTGAAAGCACACGATATAGTTTATACCTGCAGCTGAGCTTTAAAGTTGTGGGGAGAAAGTCCTAGTTTTAGCCGACTTTTGTGGAAAATATGCGATGCAACTCTGGGTGGACCGCGAGATCAGCGTCTATAAGATGGAGAAAGAGTTGTGTCTGATATAAGTTGTAAGGTTGCGAAGAACCAGCTTTTGGTGCCACACGGATAGTATTGATAGTTTGGAGCGGGATGAAGTGCTTTAGGCTTGTCAAAACACGCAGAGGATTGAAGGTTGCGGCTGTGACATTCATCTGGACTTCTGGGGCGAAGGAGATGCAGGGTTGCTTCAAGTTCTTGTCTTGCAGGGTTCTTTCAAGTTCTTGTCTTGCAGGGCGTTCATGATCTCAGGGATGATGTGCTCGTGATCTTCGACTCCTGTGATGCCGTGCATGAAGAGGTAAGGCGAGCGAATAGGAGATGGTGCGCAAGGGCCAACCAGGTAGAGCTCAATCACGTTCGGGTAGAAACGGACGAGCTTCTCGAATACACGGTGAGCACTATACCATGAACCGAGATGGTCTGGGACGGGCACTCGAACCACGAAGTCAATCTCTTTTACTCTGCGGTGAGCCATTCGAGGAACACGCACTACCAGTAGCGCCTGGCGGATGACCTGGTTGTACACATCCTGGAAGATTTGGTGGCCCATCAAGCTGCCGGTGACGGTGGTGTTGTTGTAGACCACGTAGCTGTTATATTTACCTTGGGCAAGGATACAGCGGCCTCTTCCCGCAAAGCAGAAACAGACTTGATCCGGGAAGTTGTAAGGAACCTGATGAACATCGAGCGGAGTAATGGGAGCAGCTCTGGAAATCGAGTCAATGATGTCTGTGACAGGTGCGATGTGTGCGCGATCTTCTCTCCATGGAACAAGCGACATGGACTCGTTCATTGCGAGTTGTACTTTGTAGAGTTTTTGGTCAAAGGCGGCAAGTTCGGCGGCTTTTTCTTCTGGTGTTTGTGGCGTGTTGGTTTGTATGCCTCCGACAGATTTGCTGTAAGTCTCGATACCGCTGGGTTCAAGAGTTGTCGTGGGCCGAAGAGATATATACTACGTCGAGCGCATGAAAATGATTTTCTCCGTGTAAGTCGAAAATGCTTGAGAGTCGAACGTGTCAAGGGTAAAGATGGTGTAGGTCCTGTTGCTAGGGAGTTAACAACACTACCGCGCATTCCTCAGGCAGTGAACGACCGAACAGGTCTATATAAGTTGACTGAAGTCGTACGGGCCTCGTAGGGTGCTTTAGATTGGCTGGATTCCACCTGCATGCCATGATGCCATTGTCGACTGCGTCAGTGCAGGGGACCTAAGGACGAAAATATATACAAGCTAGACGGCGGGGCGATAGATATTGGGGCGTGTTCCCGTGAGGAAGCAAATCTTTCACAAGTCTTCCAGAATTATGCAAGCGCGTTTGTCTTCGTCAATGGCTTGTTCGGTCAGCGCGTCGTAGATCATTGCGCAAGTCTTTGGCGGTAGAGATACGAGACGACGATGACATATTCAGGGCCGTGGGGACGATGGACGGCGTAGGAAGTATTTTGGAAGTCTGGATCTTGATCTTCGTTCTTCGAGAAAAAAAAACGGAGAAGAGATGTTCACGGGAAGTTGGTAGAAAAGTTGATGGGACACTCTCAGCAAGAGATGGGCCGGAGGGCGAAATACTAGTCGGCTTAGGGTGATCGCTCGAAACAGTATATAGAAAGAGAATGAAGAGGGGGCGACCATCCGCACATCGAGACACAGAATCCGTCGTTAGCTGCTGCGTGTCCACTTTCGTACCTATAGGCAGTCGAAACAAAGTACATCTTCAAGATCATGTGCCTGATCTCCTGAGGCAATCGAAGAAATGGAGAAGAAGAGCGATTGTCCTGGCTAGCGATGCGTGCGGACTTCCTCTGTTGTGTCCAAGGCATACGACTGGCGAGCGAAAGCTGTTGAGGGACCGGAGGCGGAAGAGGCACTGTCACAAACGCGGGCTGTGGCAGCGACGGCATCTTACTGTGCTACAATTGGTCAGTGAGGTCATTGATACGGAACTGAGTCTTGGGTAGAGCATACGTTGCTGATTGACGGTGTTGACCTGGTTGTGAGACATTGTAGGCGAGGAAGGTCGCCATAGTTGTTGTTATATACGGGTGGCGAAGCCCATTCAGAGATCTCCAGATAGAAGCCCTGCACATGACGACAAAGGTAAGGTGTGTAAGAGTGACCAGTGCAGGAAGAAGGACATGGGCAGCATCGACCTTGCTACATAGGTCTAAGCGCTTGATACGGCGTACCTATATCTCAGTGGAACGAGTGGCAAGCGTTACCATTGAATTTGACACTTAAGTCGATAGGGAGGATGCTTAGGTGGCGATCTGGACATATGGGATAGGAGGGTGTTTTGGCGCGGTGATTGTGGCAATCAGCTGATTGACAGTTGTCTGGCACATAAGAATCTCAATTATACAGTCTGCACTTGCCCATATATATCCTGGTTTGTTTGCTGCGGACAAAGAGCTCATGTTGTTTGCTCCTTCTCGAAAGGGATAATGACAACCATAATCTTCTATCTCTTTGCTTTCATGCACAAAGACTGGCTCTTCCCCCAAATGATTGCTAATACCGTTCTTGATTCACCGCGCACTTTTACTGGTTTGCAAATTGGTGGAAACGTCTAGATGCATCAATCATGTCTTTTGTTCTTGTCTGAATGAATCAATCCTCGCACATGTTTGTTAGCAGCTTAATAATAAGTTTGCAACACTGAAAGCTCGGTTTTCATTCGTTTCCATCACGATACATGGACCCACAAAGGCAGGCATTACAGTCTTCAATCACAAGAATAAGAGGTGAGACATTTAATGAAGACAAAGATTAATATTGATTGATGTAAAAGAGAACCGATGAACTCCGAAAACGCCGATTTCGAAGACAGCAGAGTAGAAGGATAGCAAGATCTATTGGAGATGTCGCAAAAGATGATCTAGCAGCCTTGCAGAGGAACATGGCAAAAATGCAGCAGATGTAGAGAAGATGACCGAAACCAAGAAGACCATCGCGTGCTTACTCTGAAGCCTGTTCGGCAGTAGCCAATGCAACATCAGCAGGAGGGACGATGATTCAGTCATCGCGCTCCATCGCAAAAGCCCAAGGAGCTTCACAAGTTCCCCTACACTTGTTCAAGAGACGATGACAGAGGTAGCAGAACTTGCGATTACAGGGCTCAACACAAGTCATCACCTGACAAACGGCGATGAGCTCGATCATGTTTCCACAGAAGGGGCAGGGTGCGTACTTGAGAGTCAGAAGCTGCTCTCTGACTGTGTCAGGCTGACAAGGACCGTCGTGGGACAGCATTTTGCATGCTGTGCAGGTCTGAGTCTGACAGTCAGGGCAAGAGATGTTGTTGTCAATGGTAGGACTGAATTGCCCAGAGGAAGGATTGAGATGCTTGGAGCAAGAGGGCTTGGCGCAATAGATTGGTGGAGTAGTCAGCAGAGCCCAGTCCTGAGCGCGGCGAAGAACAGTGGCGTATCTGTCGGGAGTCAGCATACCTTGAATGAATGAGATGGGTATAGGAGCGTCACTGCAGCAAGTAGGAGGCCACATGGTCTTGTCTTTGATGGCGAGCGTGAAGTGGGATTGAATGCAGTCGATGCACCAACGACAATTGGTGCAGGGCAAAATGAGCGTGAGACCGGACTGAGAGCATACGTCGCAGTAGGAGCCTGAGAAGTCCATTGCTGCGGATTGGAGGCTTGGTTGAAGTTTTGTGTCTGTGTTGATTGCTGTTCGTGATGATTGTGAAGAGAAGAAGTTCAGGATTGGGAAAGAAAGACCTATAAGTATTATTTTCGCGTTAGGCAGCCACCACCCATATCGCTCACTCTTTCTTATCATAATACAATATCGAGGCCTATTCATGACTCTAGACAATCATTTAACAAAGAAGCCTCGAAATCGATGAATGGATTCGTCAATTGAGGGTAGCCTAAGGTCGAACCACTATCTCGGTGTTCCTAAAAGGACTTTCTGGGTGGACTCGACGAATGGTTCACTCACAGATTCAAAGAAAGGTAAAAATTACTGAAAGCAAGTTTCTTAATATCCTTCTGGTATTCAGAAGTCGTTGGCTCATCCTCCCGGGCACTCGATGGATCACTCTGTTTGAAACATCCGGCTGAATTCTCCAATAGAACTCCCGCTCTTGGGAGGGAACACATTAAGCGATAGGTGCTAATTGGCATCGAGACCTCATGTTGAGATTATATGTCTCTACAATTCCAGATACCTGTTCATTTACTTCATCACTATATTCTCAGCTAGTATCGTAAGTTCAGAAATCAAACGTCTCACATTTCAAGTTTGGAAGAAGGAAGAATTCGTCAGCGAAAAAGGTTCCATATTCAATACATATTTGGAAGCGAAGTTAGATCGCAAAAACAGCCATCCCAACATTCTTGACCATAACCAAACACCTGGTTCGTTATCTCAGTAATCATACATGCCTCGAGAAGGTCAGTATCTCAATCTCACAATCTATATCTTGTCAATTGAGTTCCATCTTAGCCCACACACACTTACCCTCTATAATACCTCTCCATACCTCTAACAGGTTTAGTAAAACTCTCGGCAATCGGCGACAAAGCAGTACTACCACCACTCTTGCCACTCTTACCACTTTTGCTACCCCTGGACTTTCTCGCAGTAGATTTCGTCGGGCTTTTAGCAGCAGCACTAGTAGGCGATTTTGGAGCCGGCGAGCCAGTGTCAGAAACAGTTGGCTTTTTAGCAAGCGTCAACTTAATCGTAGGCTTGGGCTTTGTAGGGGGCTTGGGGGGAGAAGAAGGGGTAGTAGGGATGGGAATGGAAGTGTTGGTCCTAGAGGGAGGGGCGTCGGGCATAGGTGTGTCAGTGTCTGGGTCGTAGTTTATGCTGTCACACATGACAACATCGCCATCTGCATCGACGGGATAGGGGTACGGAGAGGAGGGTGTTAAAGGTGTCAAGGGTGTGGCGAAGGCGATCGGAGTAATGGTGATGGAGATTGGAGTGGGGCGACAGAAGTACGGAGTAGGATAAGTGTTGAAGTAGTGGTTGGCGTAGAACGACATTGTGGAGAGTACTTGCTCTTTGATCTGGTTGTGTTGTTGGTCTTCGTTTCCTCGTTGTTGGTGCTAGTGTTAGTGTGTCTGGTATTGATGGTGAAGAAAAGGAGACTAGGAGGAGCAGGGATGGTGCAATAAGTATTGATTCAAGCACTCGCAAGCACCCGTCAACCATTCTTGCATTTCTTTCGTGTCTCGATGAAGAGAAAGAATGTCTGCAGCTCGAGGTTTGTTTCACAAAGGCTGCAGAATGGGCCTGAATGCGAGACCACGTCGAGAGAGGCAAGGATAGTAGAAGTTCAGCAGTCTGCGCTGTCTAGGGTCAGCTCATCAGCTCTGGAACAATGCACTTGTTCTCAAACAAGGGGATCTGTATCCTAAGTGACAAAGCACTGTGGCGTTCCATGAAAGATCAGCAACGAGGGCACAAAGGACAACGGTGGACAATGGGATTGTTATCCATCAAAAGATCTTTGTGCTTTGTTGTTGCATTTTTGAGGCATAGTTTGGAAAGAATGCACCGGTCTTGGGTTTTGTAGCGTACGCCATGAGCTCAAGCTACGTGAAGACAGTGTAACGTTGGGGCAGAATGTACTGGCTCGAACTGCAACCGGAACAAAAAAAGACACGCTATTATTTCCTCCGCCAACATCGTCTGCGCTCAATACAAAATCGAGCTCGAATAAGATGTGTACTTCCTCGCCTCGGTCTTATTTAAAGGCTGGAGTTGATTTGCTCGATCCTCGACGTTCAGGACTGGTCAATGCTCCATCGATGAGACCAAAAACAATTGGTCATGTCGTTTGTTTGTCGCAGGAACCGCATCTTGACACTATGGTGTAGGGACCCTTCAACTGATTCGAAGAATTGTAAATTAGGAGCAATGGCAAATAACTTGTCAACCCAAGATCTAACTTGGGCATCTCTGTTGTACGGTTTTACATTAGCAAAGTAATTCGCAGAGGTGGGAAACTTAAAGCGAAAGGGAAGAAGTGACTTACGCGGTTTCTTCGATCAAGATTTGGCTGGTTTGAGTCAAGCTCAAGTTCTGTAAGGCAGGGAATAAGGGGCCGTTGCTGTTGTCGTTGTTGAGAGGGAGCTGATCCAAGTCGAACTCGCCCAACAAGTCCAACTCTCGCAATCTGGGATACCGGGACCCGATTTGAGCCAATGCCTCGACATCAAGGTCGTGACCGAAGTACCAGATGACAAGTGACTCGATGGGGCTAGAGACAGGGAGCACATGGTCGAGACTGATGTTCTCCATCCCCAAGAAGTTGTGGGTTATAAGCAGTCGCTTCAAACTTGTTGAAGCACGCAGAGGATTAAACATCTCGGCTGTGACATTTGTCTGGACCTCCATGGCGAAGGAGACGTTGAGGCTTACCAAGCTCTTACCTTGTAAGGCGTTGAATATCTCAGGGATAATTTGCCCGTGATCTTCGCCTCCTGTGAGGACGGAGTTGATGTGTATCGTGACTGCCTCGAGGCGGCGGAGAAGTGGAAGGAGGATTGCGGCAGCGCTTGCCTGCATGGTGATGTATAGGCTCTTCAGATTACTGAAGGCCTGGGGGACTTCCAGGGCCTGGATTGTGTCGTCAATATCCACGTCTGTGTGACTGTACATCGAGAGTTGCTCCATGATGGGGAGGCGAGCAAGTTCAATGAAGACCTCGCCCGAGGAAAGAGATCCAGTCGAAACATGCGTAAGGGAGGGCGTGGACCGGACGAGATCGCCGAATGCTTGAGGGTCGCCACCAACCACCTCGACACCTTCGTGGATGAGGAGCTGGGTAAGCTGTTGAGCTTGAGCCAATGCAGGGATGAAATTGTCCGTTCTGCCGTGGCGAACCTCAAGGCTCTTGAGTCGGGGGGTGATGAACCCACTAACGACAACTGGGTTGACCTGGACATGCAGTTGGTCGTGCCTGATGCTAAGGTGTTCCAGGAGGGGAAGGGGCATGCGCATGGCCGAGGGGTCGGGACCTCCGGGCCCAAAGACCAACTCTTGCGAGCGAATCATCCTCGCGTATCCAAAGTCCGGGCGGCCGTTCATGTTGAGCAGTGCCATGTAGTTGCGCATTTGGGATTGCTTCCAGCAGACATTTCTAGCTGGTGCGGTGAAGCGCTGGCAGGTCTTCATGACCGCTTTGCAATCATCTTTGAAGTCCAAGTATTGGAAGACTTCGCCGAGTAGATGATCAGGCACGTTGCCGAATGGTGAAGATCCATCAGAAGGAGGAGTCGCCGGGTTTAGCACAGGCTCAGGCGATTGTTCGAGGGCATGGTTAACTCCGTCTGTCATGGTTGCGACCACGCGTCTTGAGTGTGAGCAAATGCAGTAACGCTGATGAAATAAGTCAGGAGGTGATAGCGCAGGAGCAGGAGCAGATGAATTTGATGAATTTGATGAATTTGATGGCGCCAGATCGTGGGATTTCTGTTGTGGTTGTTCGTGAATTCCAGCATGCGTTGTACCGAGACTCGGCGATGATTGCAAAGCGTCGAAACGTGGGCTCCTGGATTTCGAATGGTTGCTATGCTGGAACGTTTGGTGGAGCAGGTGTTCGCCTGACGCGCCGCCATCAAGATTCTTTTCGTCGTCTTTCGATGGTTGCTTTCTTGCTCTCCTTCAACGAAACACATACCTTGTGCTGCAGTTTTCGTATGCGCATCGAACCTTCTTCTCTCCCTGCTCAACTAACACAGTTTTCAGTCGCATCTCGCGCATCAACTCAGCTCGGATCACTCCTGGATCCATCAACTATGGGAACCCAGATCGAGAGATTGTACAAGATGCGCCCCACTCCTGCCCAGCCCATGGCGGATGGAAGCGACCATGCTACCAGACTGCCGCCTGAGATCCTCATACGTACCTTTTGTCTGATACCCGATGATGCCACCGCCTGCATGAAGACTTGCAAGACTTTCAAGGATCCCGCCATCAACGTGCATTGGAGAAAGTTCAACAACCAGCGCTTCGAGAATTTGCTCGACATGAACGACAAAAAGATCAAGGCCAGCTACATGGCTCACGTTCGCGACCTCGTCATCAAGCTCCCTGAGTACTGGCATGATCTACCTGATTGGTTCCCCAGCTCTACCACTCAGCCCAAGAATAAATACTACAATGCTTGCACCCGTCGGGATGGAAAAGCTATCAACATCAGCCATCTCATTACGCCAAAGCTCAAGAGTTTCGAACTCGTTGAATTCAATACCAGACACTTCGTTCTGGCTCTCTGTCAAGTCACTGGCCTGGAGACTTTACGGTTCAAACCATTGAGTGATTCATACATGGAATTCCTCCCGATTGTGTCCTGCTCTCCTGCTCTGAAGACGTTAGAATTGATGACAGAGTCCGTGGTCAAGACTCGATCTTCATTGCTCTTGCACAACACCCCTGCATCGCGGACGTTGCTCTCACTGATACACTCGACCTCGACATAGTGACCTGTGCGTTAGCAAAGCCGGAGCCTTTTACCTTCCTGAGATCCTTGAACATAGTAATTCGCTTCGCTGCGGTTGACGACTTGTTGTCCGCGCTCCCTCAGCTGGAGTCTCTTATCATGCATGTCTACGACATCGATACCCAAGGCATGCAGAGTATCACCAACAAGGTCAGTGAGCTGGCCCGACTCTAGAACCTCACTCTCATTATCAACCGACCCGTTTCGATTAGTGCGTCTTCCTTGACACCTCTAAAGCAACTTCCTCGTCTTACGAAACTCTGTCTCGAAGAAGAAATCTCTAACAACATCGACATGAGCCATTTAACAGAGAACGACTTGATCTTTTTCCTTATCGATATGCATCTGCATCACCTTTATATCCGCTTAAGCTTCCTAAACGACAGTTTCCTTGGTCATCGAGGCATAGACGCAACCACATCACTCAACCGCATTGGTCGAGCCTGTCATACTCTGCAGGCGTTAGAACTACCCGGTGATTACAGTACCGAAGCCTTAGACACTACATCCCCTCCTTCTTTCCCCAACCTGGACTTACAACGCATCAAAGAACCCCGCTACTTGAGCCTCCGCAAGATCCGGAATGTTTGCTTCGCTTGCAGGTGATGTCACTACTCTCAAACCCCTCGTCAACTCCTTGACCCACCACTCATTCAGCGCACTCGGAAGAAAAGAAAGTAGAAGAAAAACTAGAACAAGCAGCACAAGCCCAAAAACGCCGTACCGCGACAAGTAAAAGGACAAGTAAGAAAGACCTAGGAATTACCACACCTACATACTCATAAAAATGTTATAACCGTTCATAAGGCACCGTAGCCCTACCAGCCTCCTGATCCTCCGTAATAGTATCTACCCTCCCTCTCGCCCCCATTCCCATGCCTAAACCTCCTCTTCCACCTCCATCCCTACTATGTCCACTACTCCCATCATCACTGCTATCCCTATCCGTCCTTATCTCCACACTCTGCACGATCTCTCTGGTTTTCCAAGCTCCCGCGAGCCCAGGCGAAGGCAAAGGTGGTGCTTCTTGCGCATATCCACCATGAATGCGCACTTCTGTTTTCCCAGCCTCTGCACCACCAGCGCGTAGTTCGTCCAATGTGACCAAAGCCTCTGGATCCAATTCCATGCGTCGTTTGCTGCGGCGGGAAAATGTGCCATTGCCTAGGGGTTTTGATCCGCCGGTGGAAGAAGGTAAGCCGCCGCGGAGATGAGAGCGGACGCGGGAGAGTAAAGGGCGGAGACATGCTGCATTTGCGGCGGTGGCACCGATGCCTAGTTCGACTGTCGTCCAGATTGCGACGTCGGAGGTGTTGTAGAGGAATTCGCCTTTGAAGTCTTTGAGGGTGTGGACGAAAGGGGTGCGGATGATTGTTGCTGTGCTTCCTCTGATTGAGATATCTGTATCAGCAACTTGCTCATCTTTCGATATTCCGAAGGAGAGATCTGTGGTGTGAGAACTTACAAAGCGGCGAATCCAAGAATACTGGCGACCAAAACTTTGGTCTGTCGTTTCATCTGCAATTTCCGGACGATGAAGAATGGCAGCACTCCAAAAGTCCAGTCCGCGACACTATTGAGTACGGATATGATATAGGTGTTGATAACGATGACGGTAGGCGAGAGGCATTTGCCATGATGATCAGGATGCAAGTCCCACCAGAAAGATATGGGCCGGCACTGAAAAGTGACCAGAAGGCAGTAAGGGACCGCAAAGATGACGTTGAAGATCATGATCCAGCGAATGATCCAGATGTGTGTTCGGACAACCGCGATGCGCAGGAGGAAGAGACCGATGCTAATTTTCAATGTTGCTGTGGCGAGGGTGTATGAGATTTCGCAGAAGAACCAGTACTGATTTGTCCCGTCAGTAAATGGTCGATTGGTTGGAGATCGGAAAGACAAACCATCAAAGCTGTTTGTGCATCGTCATCATTCAACAGTTTCCTCTTCTTCCCACTTCCATGTGCAACACCGCAGAGTTGGCAGACGAGGTAGGTGAGGTACAGCGCGAAGGCCGCTACCATAGCTACATCATCACGACCAATCTGATTGCCCAAAATTTTTGTCCTGTAATTCACCATCAGTATATGCAAGCAAGGCAAGATGATCGCATGACCAACCTCGTATACACTCGCAGGCCAGTTGATATGGCAGTCGGAACCAAGAAAGCTATAGCCACGCCCAGAATCTGGCCGCTTCGGTCATCTGTGCCCATCTGTTGTTGACATGTGGTGTTCCCCTATGAACGAAAGGAGCGAGTAACAAAAACAGAACGAAATGAGGTTATGAAAAAGAGAGTTAGAAATTATCAAGATGACATGATTCAAGTGGTAGAGAGAGTGGGAAAAAGGAAAACTGGAAGTCGCAAAAGCCTCAGCTCTCTGGGAGGGCCGAGGAAGACCTACTATATGAAACCACAGAACATGTCGCGCTGCTTGCTCCGCCCTACTATAACGGACCAAGAAGTAAGGCGAACATCATTCCCCTCTTCTATTCCTCTAGCCGAACGGGCGAAGAAGGAAGGGGTCCAAGGAGAAGTACCGACCGAGTCAAAGCTTGTAGTGGTGTTCCTAATCAGGTTTCCCTTCGTGGGGTTGGACTCCAGCCAATTGCCAATTGGTCTGTCCTTTTAGTTCGCCGAAAGATCACCATTCTGAATTGGGTGAGATGTTCGAAAGCTCAGTCCTAAGTTGACTCTGTGCTTTGCTCAAGCAATCTATCGGAGTCTGCCGTCTTGGTCCGTCTGTAGAGTGGTGGACGCCCACGTGTCAAGCGTCGACTCCTTAGAAACATGAAACATGGACAGCATGCGACAGTTGTAAGAGAAAAAGGTCGTCGATATAGAGGTGAAGGATGCAGGATCAATAAACCTCCACAAGAGAATCCCAATCCCACAACGTCGGATCCAGGGTGGCTGTTTTTTCGCTGCAGAAGGAACGCCTGGAAAAATGATCGGCAACGTGGGAGAAGCAGAAAACGGCAATCTACAATTTGGTGAGTGGACGAGTCACGACAAGGCCCCCTTAGATTAGGACGCCCAGCTTTTCCTTCGGAGACATAAGTCGCCGGCGATAGACTCCTGTTGATCCTGCGCGGCAGAGAGATGATTACCAAGATACCAAGCCTCGTCCCAAACTCCAACGAGTCAAATTCGCGATAATCGAGTCGCTGATCCAGGAGTTCCTTGTCTGTTGTAGATGAAGTCGTGCTAAAAAGGAAGAAGGGAAAAAGACAAGGCTTGACTCGGGTGGACAGGTGTCAGAAGCCAAGGGGGGGTCGTCATGATCCGTGCACGCGCCTTCCCTCATCATCGAAATAACCACCATATTATACTCCCCATCAAACACATTTTCTCCGACAAACCACTCAACCTTCTGTCGTGCCCGTCGATCACAGAAACCAAATATATTATAACATTCCCACAAGCGAATATCATCGTTTCATCTATCAACCTTTTCAAAAGTCTCAGTCCGAAGAAGAAGAAGATCGCTTGCGACAAACCCCTCGCAAGTCAAAAAAGAAGGCTTTAAAAAAGTATCGATTCATGGTCATTGAGCAAATCACGACTCATAAAACTCGGCCGAGGTGAGACAAGACCACACGACCAAGAGAGAAAACTAAGGCGAACAAGGCCTGGACATGGATAGATCTGCTATTACTGTAGTCACCTATTTCCTTTCTATCAACACAGCCTCAGTAGCCTGCATTACAAAGCAAACTTGTCCATTTTTGCCGACCACAACTTGCTCTTTCTGTAACTCGCCGACCTGCTTTCCCGTCTGTGATTCGAAGCTGACACCAGAAACATTGATTTCACTCTTTGCATTCGTGCCTGGAGCTTGCAGACGTGTGATGGCGAGACAAGTGCCTTGTTTCCAGGACGTGCTGATGGAAACTTCGCGGACGGGACGTTGGCCCGCGGAGTGGAAGGTCGAGTCAGTGGTGCTGAGGGTGGATGGGTTGGAAAGACCCTGTGTGCCGTTCCAGACTTGTAGATCGATGAAGACGAGTTTGTTGAGATCTTCGCTGTGACGATGGTGATGACCGGATGAGTAGATGGCATAACCACTGAAGTCGGAGGTGTTTGCTGAGGGAATTTGGGCGATGCGCTGTTGAGTGTCGGAAGCAAGGACGTGGGCTGTAAAGTAGTGGCCATAGAAGAGACTCCTAATTCCTGCTGAGAGACTTTCGTTCTTGTGTTGGTAGGGCAAAGGGACGAAACTTGAGTACTCGGCGTTGGCACCGAGGTGGAAGTAGACCTTGGGCATGCCAATGCTGGCAGCCAGCAAGACGTAGTCGACATTCCAGAGAGCGGCGCCGAAGGTGTCGCTGATGCCACTGCGGCCAGAGCATGAGGCTGAGTTGGTCTCGCCAAAGACGAGTGGAATACCTGCTTTGTCGGCTGCGGCGACTTGCGGAACGTACTGAGAGACGTTGTGCCAGAGAACACTGTGGTTTGACAACAAATCAAGATTCAAGCGATACCAGCGTGCCGTGTCGCAGGTGGATTGAGGGTATAGATGTACAGCATATGATCCAACCTTGTCATGCTCAGTCAAGCCAGCACGCGTGAGGTTGATGATGTCAAAGTCATCAATCTCATCTTGTTGGTCTGGCACCCACGGAGGGTCGGCGAAGACGGCGGCTTGAAATTTGGGTGGTTGGTCTGCGGCTTCGTACCAGGAAGAGTGGACGATCTGATCAGAGATGTTGCGCCACTGTTGAATGTACATGGCAACATCCCAGGTTGAAGGTCGCCAGCCCTTGTTGATGAAGTGGTCAATCTCGTTGCCGAGTTCAAACAGCTTGAGCTTGTCACCGAGCACACTGTATGCGGCGGCAGCTTCCTGGACAGCATTCGCCCAAGCGCTGGAATTGTCCTTGAGGTTCAATGTGTAGAGGAAGTCTGTTCCTTGCGGGAAGTAGCTGCCCCATTGCTCAAACCAGGCATTGCTGATGTTGAACGTGCTTGTGACGGTCGTGTTTGGCAGCGCCACGGCAGAGACGTTCAGCTCAGGGTGGTAGTACGTTTGGTCGCCAGTGTTGCCTCCTACACGGAATGTCGGTGGCTTTCCAGTGATGTCGGCGATGACGTTCATGAGGTTACGCGTCAGGTTGGACGAAATGTAGTCCTGAGTCCAGACTGGTTCTAGAGAGTAGGCATAGGCATCTTGCAGGAGCTGTCGAGTAGGAAGATGATTGGGGACAGAGACGTCAGTAGCAATCGCAGAAACAGCAAGCGCCGCGTTCAGAGCAAGATGTAATGACTTGACCATGATGCAGAGTGTGATGAAGCACCTACCTTGTCATGAATCCAGCGATACTTTTCCTTATGTATTTGCCCAGTTCCAACAATTCTTCCGGAAAGTACGGAGATCATGCGACTATACCATACTACGTCAAGGGAAGCAAGGTAAACACGAGCGAATGCAGTGTTGATCAGGTCCAAGGTTGGAGAAGGTGTGCGGGGTTCGGTTAAAGTCGTTGCGGTATGCCATGGGATCTTCGGTATTGAGATGTCGCGAGGGGCGATGTTGACTCAACCTGGCTTGAAAGATGCGGAAGAGGCACAGGAAGGCTAGAATTGGTATATGGAAGATGAACGACGGCGATTGCTTGATGTCGTCGCGATGGGATGAGACGCTGCCTTTCTCGATCGTCGTCGTCAAGATTGCGCCCGGGGACACGCTTCGTCCACGCCTTTGTTGTCGCAAAGTCGAACCGGGGACGAGACATCGTGATCATACCGACTCGATATGCCTCTAGCTGGCAGTATGTTAAATATACCCAAGGGCCTGCCAACAATGAGCATGACGTGAAGACACATGAGTACAAAAACTCATGAAGGAGCTGCGAAACGAAGAGCTCGAGTCCTGGCCAACACTTTTGTCAAAACATGACGCAACCATTCCTCGAGCTCCGAAAAACACCTTGATACCTCAATACGCTCCTTCCAAACATACCAACCACCTTTATACCACAACCGCACCTTCCAATCTTAGCATGCGCATCCTCATCACCGGCTCCAGCGATGGCCTCGGTCTCCTAACCGCCCGCCTCCTCTCCCCCACCCACCAAATCGTCCTCCACGCCCGAAACCCCACCCGCGCAACCCACGCCTCGCAATCCTGCCCCCAAGCCCACGCAACCGTCATAGGCGACCTGTCCACTCTCGCCGGCATCCGCGCATTCGCCCTCGAAGCAGATAAACACGGCCCTTACGATTGCATAATGCACAATGCAGGTCTCTACCTAGGACCGTTCAGGAAAACAGAAGATGAGATGCCAGCATTGGTTGCTGTAAACACTATAGCGCCGTATATGCTTTCCTGCCTGATGGCCAAACCCGAGAGATTGATATTTGTTTCGTCGCAATTGCATCAAGGGGGTGATGCGGAGCTCAAAGATATCACATGGCGGGAGAGGGGTGAGGGAGAGTGGAATGCAGGACAGGCTTATGCGGACAGTAAGTTGCATAATATCATGTTTGCGTTTGCTTTCGCCAGACACTTTGGGATTGCTTGTCATAGTGTGGATCCCGGGTGGGTGAAGACGAAGATGGGGGGTGAGAATGCGATGGATGATTTGGACGCTGCGGTGGAGACGTTTGGGATGGTTGCTACAGGGGAAGGGGCAGCTGGAAGGAGAGAGGTGGGGCATTGGTATCAGAAGAGGGAGAGAGAGTTTAGGGAGGAAGCAAAAGATGTGGAGACACAGGAGAAGTTGTTGAAGATACTTGAGGGCATCTCGGGGGTCAAGATGCCTGAGTAGAGTGGTGAGATGGTCATAGGTGGAGATTGATGATGATATGATACAAGAGTATCTACTGCCGCCATGAGTACATGAGTTGCAACTTATCTCTTATTCCTTCTCTTTTTGTCAGGTCGTCTAGACCCTTTTCTTCGTCTGTGTCTCTGAGCCTTGTCCTTTCTTCACCATCTCCCTCCTCGTCCTGCCGTTGTGAATTGAAGACCGCATACTTGTCTTCGAACGCCTTGATAAGTTGATTCCGTCCATACCAGGCCAGCAAGGCGAAAGCTGCGGCGAGGCCCAGCACTGCTGGCAACAGGACCTCGCTCTTCTCGCCGCGAGATATGTGCATGTCCCACTCCTGTCGAAGTCTCACAAGACTGTCCACCTCTTCGAGAGCTGCTAGTACAGCAGCATCCCACTGCTCTGCTTGCTCTCCATCCCACCATCTTCCACCATCGCCCATGAGAATGTCCTTGGCATGCTCATAACTCAGGCCGGTCTCCATGTCCAGAATCGGTGTCGCCTTCATCATCTTCTCGTCTTTATCCAAAGCTACAGCACGCAAGAACCGTGTACTGTTCTCTCCTCTGCCAACAAGCACACCAGTCTCGAAGCCAGTCTTGTTGACAGTGGCGAATAACGAACCCAGACTGTCAAGTTGCAACGGATGAGCAGCAGCGAAGATCATCCACCTCTTCAACTCCATAGCACCATTCCAACTCATGTAGACTGTATCATTCCTCGCCTCAACCCAATCTCTCACATTTCCATCAGCCGCGTCCATTAGATCAGTCGCGTTGACTAGAGTAGGTCCAGCAGCGATCTTGGGACTCCAGTGTGGTGTTCCGGTCCAGTTGACTTTCAAACTGCGGTAATTATCCGCCGTCTCTCTGTCATAACCAGCCATGACAGGGCCCATGTGGACGTCCCAGAGTATAGTACCGTTGGGAGCATATTCGGTGAAGGCAGGTTGATTGCCAAAGCCCAATAGAACGTTTGAGGAAGGAAGGACCTGCATGCTTCCTTTGCGGAAGGATTCGATGTGAGAGGCAGCGCGGTAGTTGTGTTTGAGCGAGGCTGTCATGGCGTCAAAATCGAGGACGATGAGGGCACCGCGGGAGATGGGGTCGGTGGACTTGATGTATCTGCTGCTGTCAGTACTGCGATAGTAGAGGAGGATAGGAAGGATGGCTCACCGGCAATTTCTATCATCAAACACGCTGATGGTGGTCAATTCCTCATCCACCCATCGAACATGATGTTGCCACGAAAAGTCAGTAGCATACCCATCATTCAGATCCTCAAATTGGTTTCTTTTCCCACCCAAAGTCCAGAGCACACTCCCATCCACACCACCGATGTAGTAGATCGCGTTCGTATGTCTAGCCGAGATCAAGAAGTTGCCCTTCCAATCTTTCTCAACACTGTTAACATGGAAGAAATCCCAAGCATTCTGTTTGTGCAAGCCTTGCCACTCTGCGTTCTCGCCAGCGATTTGAGGCAACCATAGGCTTTCGTGGAGATCGATGTGGTCAGAAGCTCGCCATTGGAACACCAGCTCATTTGTCGCAAGATCGATCTCTTGAATGTACGAATCCAGCAGCCAGGAATTATCTTGTAGACCAAAATTTTCCAGTTCAAAAGGCTTAGGTTCGTAGACTGTGATTACAGCATGACAATCAGGTGTAATGAAGATGTCGTGGGCATCTGCCAACCTCAACCCTACAGAGGAGATATTGAAGACGGAGTGATATGTCGAGTTCAGCATGTAAGAGTGCCCAGCAGCTCTTCCGTCAATATTCGTGCCAGACCACCAGACCAGATAATCAGAGCCATTGCAGCTCTGAACCGAGATGCCGAAGTTGTCCTCGTCGAAGGCTGGAGCTTGGTAGACAACTGAGAGAGTCTCTGCATCGAGCAGTTGCGGGCCGTGGATAGGAACTTGATCGCCGTGTGGTGCCCAGCTAACGAGCTTTTCTGGAGATATGCCTTGTTGAGGAGGGACGATGATGTTTGGAACTGGCGCTATGACTTCCGGGTCGGAGAAGAAGCGTTGGCGAGGGTATGGACCATATTTGCTGAATTGGTAGTCTTCGCTGTTGAGGAAGGGCGGAACATCCGAAAGAGCGGGAAGGATGTTCGAAAGGAGTGACAAGAAAAGCACAAAGGGGAACATGACAACAAGGCAAGGAAGCATGGAATAGCGTAAACGAGCACGCAAAAGCACACCTTGAGTAGGACCTACCTTTTCTGATATTACTGTATGCGATTAGCAGACGACCACGGTTAGCATATCCACCTTGGCGTTTCAGAGCCTTCACGACACGCTGTGCCCTGTAGTGGTATGTATGCAAGTCGTTGCGAAACTGATGAGGCTCAGTCAAAGCTGACGACTTCAGGAGGCCGTTTCTTCGAGTGATCGTTGTATTTGCTCGAGTCAGGGCAGCTGCTGGTACTTAACCTGGCGAAGCCCTGTCCAAATCGATACAAGGGAGCGTGTCGCTCATCAACAAAGTTGAGTCGCAACGAAGGCAGCGTGTCCGAAACATCTGACTGCTGAAAGAACATGGAGCCGCGATACTCCAGTAGTCATTTTGCAGATCAACATGAGCAGCTGAAACAGCACGACTCGCCATGCTCTTGTTCCACCAGAGTCGCGACGCGTGCAGAGGACAAGAGCATGAGGCATCAACCACATCCGGGCTGTCAGAATGGCAAATTCTGCACTGTTGAAGAGCCCGTCGATCAACGAACCTATGCAGTGATAAAGTCGTGGTGTCCGCAACAGCCTTGCGTAGAAAGGTGACCAAACAGAATAGCTGACGCACCCAATTCTCTGCCAAGCGCGTCGGTCGTCAGAGACTCATCTGCAAAGACGTGGCAGATCCACCAAAGCCGCGCAACATCAGCCAGGGGGAAAGCCGCATCTTCATATAGCTTCCTGAGGTCGATTCCAAGGTCGATTCATAATACTCGAGTGTTTCGTGTCGTCGTGGTAGAAAAGGAAGAAGTTGGCAGAGCCGCAGAGGGCGCGGAAGTGTCGCGGGCTTCGGCTGTTCCTGCTGTTTCGTGGTCGCTTCGTCTTGCCGAGGCAGCAGAATAATGGGAAAAGGCATCAACAATGGCAGAATCTGAGGCCAAGGGTATTGTAAAAGCCGGAAGAAAGTAGTCTGTGATGTATAGGGACATCTTGTCTAATTAGAGGGTAGAGATACTACCTGCATGCTGTGAGCTAGAATGTTCAGGTTGTCCCGTTGCCAATCGACACATTTTCCAAAAGATGGCTTTCGAAAACATTCAACTCAAGATCCACAGCTCAATATATCTTCGAAGCATACGACAATACTTAGAGCATGCTTTTGACTTCCATGCTATCTTAAGCTGGTGAAGAATACTTGGTAGCACTTCTACGTCGTTGCTAATCACCTTTTCCATCCAAAAAACGATTGTCAAGGGTCCCACCCTGTCCACGCACCCCCACAACCAAAAACTTTCGAAGCCTCGGCGCAGCCGCCAGAAAAAAGTTTGCCCATCTACCAGCACACTCGTAGTACGGCCTCGTTTGTCTATGTGGGATGAGCAAAAGAAGATGTTCCGACACGGGGAATTGAACCCCGGCCTCCTCGGACCTGGGTGTTCTTTCGAACGGTTTGAGAGCGAGAAATCCTAGCCACTAGACCATATCGGATGTTATTGGTGAGAATTGCTTGTATTCGTGTATGTACTCTGGCGTCACCCCGAGATTTGGCCGCGATGGCTTCTCGGTCGCAAGGAAGGTGGGGCGCCTTCTTCTTTCTTCCTACGACGAGCACAAGTCAGGGTAGAGTGCACAATGCACGACACAGGCGGAGCGACATTTCAAGATTAGCGGCAGCATCATATTCCCGACGAGGCTTCAGGAACCAGATGCGACCGAGGGAGCGATGCCGGTACCTCAGATGACGGCTACACGCATGAGCGCTTCAAACCCGTCAGCCTCCAGCCTGTGAGCCTTGCGAGGATCGTGCATCATGGCGCACTCTTCCAAGAGGCATCAAGCCGTGAAAGACTACCCTTGGGGACTTGGACTGCTGTCGCCCTGCGGCACTGAGCTACTCGTCCTGTCTTGAAGTGACTGAATGCTTTGTTCGAGTTTCTCCTCGACCCGCCCAAGGCACTCCGCAAACAGGACTCGACAAGCTTCAGCACCATCTTGACCATCTCTTTGCAAAATCTTCATTCGAGAAGAGAGTTCCTTGGCCCGTGTATTTGTAAGACTGGAAGCGACCGATGAAAATTGCATTTCGCTTGGTCTTCTCAGCCGGCGACATGGAAGATGAAACAAAGTTTTCCCAGACATTTCCCCAGGAAACGGCCGTGGAGGAGGAAACGCAAAAGTGTCTGGGGGAGCCGACGCCCTATGAAGGTATAACCACCGACAAAGTCCTTTTCTCTCGTTCCGAAACCATCTCCAACCTTCAACGTTTTCTGTGGGTGACATTCCAGCTCGTGGAGAAAGTCCTCCATAAACTCTGATGAAATGAAGGAGGTCGGAAAGCATGGTTAAAGTGGTGAGAAGAGGTGGAACGGTGGAACGGTGGTATATGCCAAGCAGAAGAATGTCGACGCCTTTTGCTTGGCCAGTCGTCTGGGCGTCGAGCTTGGGTGGTGAGCAAAGAGTCTGGTCCTCGTTAGTGATTAGAAGAAGTACGCCCTGTCGCTAATGATGTGTATTTAGACCTTTGTAGTCAGCGGTCGGGTGGTCCATGAAGTACGCTGGTTTTCGGGATTGACCGTCTTTGCCTCTTGGTGGGTTGACTTGCGCGACTGGCTCTGCATTGTGGATGCTCTTGCTAAACAAGTTTGCTCGAGTTCAGCCTGTGCAACAAGACTTACGTCGTACAGCAGGGTCCAGGAATAGACGATGACAAAAAGAGATTGACAGCATCCACGTGGAATTCTTCTGGAAGAAAAACCAGATAGAGTTTGCTCAGATTGAGTTCGAGGAAAACAACGATGTCCATGTCCGGTGGCTTGCAACACCAACGCGGGGATCCCACATGATCGAAAGAAGGAGAGAAGGAAAGGGAAGGAGCACCGACTGCCTGACGCGAAAGGCTGTTCCTGCCCAAACCCGGGGCGCTGTTGACTTGCAGCTTGTGGAACTTTGTTTGCTCCCACTTTCCCGTTCACCGCGCCTTGACATTTACACTCGTGTATAAATGTCTCTCCCTAGCCGCCCTCCTCGTCCTAGAGGCATCCACATCCCCTCCATCCCAGAGGAACCCGTCTTTCCAATCAACTTCAGACCCTCCGCCTGCCAAGTCTGTCCAGAGTGTGGTGGTGACTTGCACGACGTCGACCATCTCCATCCCATCCCACCCGCAAGTCCTCCTAAGATAGACTCAGTCAAGATGGCACCCCCTGTTCTCCGCGGCACGGCCGATGTCGACCGCATCGAGGCTCCCGTCACGGCAAAGGCCTACATGATGTGTGCTTTTGCTTCCTTCGGAGGTATCTACTTTGGTTACGATATTGGCTGGATCTCGTAAGTTGTACGCATGCCGTTCATCTATCAGCCCAACTAATCGTCATCATAGCGGTGTCATGGGTATGAAGTATGCCATCCACACTTTTACCGGTCTTCCCTACAACACCCCCGCCGAGGACTTTGTCATTTCTGCCAGTGACAACTCCTTGATCACCTCTATCCTGTCCGCTGGTACTTTCTTCGGTAAGTCTTTTGTGCCTTGACCTCATATCTCAACATACTAACAGTATGCAGGTGCTCTCGCCGCTGGTGACATTGCCGACTTCATCGGTCGTCGTACCACCATCATCATCGGTTGCCTCATCTTCATGGTCGGTGTCATTATGGAAATTGTCGCCACCAGCGTCTCTCTTCTCTCTGCCGGTCGCTTCATCGCTGGCCTTGGTGTCGGTTTCGAATCGGCCATTGTCATCCTCTACATGTCAGAGATTTGTCCTAGGAAGGTTCGTGGCGCCCTGATCGCCTGCTACCAGTTCTGCATCACCATCGGTCTTCTCCTCGCGTCTTGCGTTGTCTATGGTACTCAAGACCGCATGGACAGTGGCTCTTACCGCATCCCAATCGGTATCCAGTTCGCCTGGGCTTTGATCCTTGGTGGTGGTATCGCCTGTCTGCCCGAGTCGCCTCGTTACTTCGTCAAGCAAGGCCAGCTCGAAAAGGCAGCTAAGGCTTTGGCTTCCGTCCGTGGTCAACCCGTCGACTCGCAGTTCGTCCAACAGGAGCTGGCTGAGATCGTTGCCAACCGTACGTGTTTTCTTCTTCGATCTTCTGCCTACCGTCACTGACCCTTGTACAGACGAGTACGAACTCTCGGTCGTCCCCCAGGGTAGCTATCTCTCATCCTGGGCCAACTGCTTCAAGGGCTCCCTCTGGAAGGCCAACAGCAACCTCCGCCGTACGATTCTCGGAACTTCCCTCCAGGTCAGTCTTGACTTCTTCCTCCTCCTGCCTCTCACAGCCACTAACTCTCCCCCAGATGATGCAGCAGTGGACTGGTGTAAACTTTATCTTCTTCTTCGGTATCACCTTCTTCCAGCAGCTTGTAAGTCTTTCCTTCCAATCATTCCTCTGTTCACCGTCTAACAAAAGCAGGGCTCCATCTCGAACCCCTTCCTGATCGGTCTTATCACCACTCTCGTCAACGTTCTGTCTACCCCCATCTCTTTCTGCTCATCTGGGGTGCTCTTGGTATGCTCTGCTGCCAGTTCTTGACTGCCATCCTCGGTACCGCCATCTCTTCCGACAACGACGCCGCCACCAAGGCCCAGATCGCTTTCATCTGTCTTGCTATCGCCTTCTTCGCCTCCACTTGGGGACCTGGAGCTTGGGTTTTAATTGGCGAAATTTCCCCCCTGCCCATTCGTTCCCGCGGTGTCGGTCTCTCGACCGCTTCCAACTGGCTCTGGAACACCATCATTGCGTAAGTCTTGCCTACCTCATTATCAGAGACACATGCTGACTGAAGAAAAAGGGTTATAACACCGTATATGGTGGACCCCGATAAGGGTAACCTCGGCGCTAAGGTGTTATTCGTCTGGGGAACTCTCTGCACCTGCGCCTGCATCTATGCATACTTCTTGGTCCCCGAGACCAAGGGCCTTTCGCTTGAGCAAGTCGACAAGATGCTTGAGGAGGTCAACCCTCGCAACTCCGCAGGCTGGAAACCCACCACCACCTTCGCCAACGAGATGGGCTTGACAAAGGGCGGTGTCTCTAGTGAGGAGATCGTCGTGGATGCCGAGAAGAGAGGCTCTGTCCATTGAGTTCACGCGACAAAGGTTTGAAAGGAAGGCGACTATCTCGCAAATGGAGTGGTAAAATAAGGGGTTGC
>Ga0181467_100319_pt1 | contig 25345 bp, 29 predicted proteins | sample InSIn5gowninarea_2_FD_119079 | JGI IMG/M metagenome (GOLD analysis project Ga0181467, IMG submission 119079) | Clean room microbial communities from NASA Spacecraft Assembly Facility at Jet Propulsion Laboratory, Pasadena, California, USA -... ... | reverse complement strand
CGGAAAACCCAACATCGACGACTGAACGTCCCGAATCGCAACAGAGAAAGACAAACCATGTGTCGCATCGAAACCTCCATCCACAGATGCGGACACGCGAGCATGCCGATCCACGAATTCTGCCCCAGAAACCCTTCTCGCCTATTACCAAACGAACGAGGCGCTTGTCAAAAAGGTTATGAAAGAACATGTCCTCTACTCTCGAGTATCTGCTCAGGATGTCTGCAACTGCTGGATGGAAAGAGCGCACTTCTGGACGATGACGATTCGGAACATGTTCATGATCATTTTGGTTCAAAGAGACAAGCCCAGAGGATTGGTCATCATTCTTGCGAGTTGGACTTGCGTAGGAGGTCGGATGTTTCTGAAGAGGACGACGCTGACAGGAGGGTCATGTTGAAGGAACAAGGGCAGAACGGTTACATGGGGGCTCTCGTCCTGCCAGCTGGAGCGAAGGGCGTTCAGTCGTCGATGTTGGGTTTTCCGCTTCTAGTAGTGATATAGATTCTGGTCGTAAAATCTGTTTTTCTAGGAGAAAAGAAAAAACACAAGAACGCGTTACTTGTTTTGAAAAGAGCACGCTACCTCAGGCTGGGTTTAAATACCCTTCTAACTCTTTCTTTTCACGGTTGCTCGGCCCGTAGGCGGTGATGTTTGTGCTACTTACGGTCACATGCATCTAAGAGAGGGCTATATCATTTACTGGCAGATTTGTCCTACGAGCTTTTTGAGAGGTCGATCGTGGTTAAATGTGTTCCCACCCTTGACGAACAAGATCCGGAGCGAGAAATGCCGATGGTTGGTTTTACATGTGGCACCCCCCCTTTTTTTCCTCGAGTCTTATTTCTGTGGGCAGGAGGCAGTGCCGTCCAGTGGATGCGACGGAGAGATGGAAATGATTGTGCGTTGGCCAATTGGTTCCGTTTGTGGTTTTGCACATGGATTGGCAAGCCTCGGCCCTAGCAGCGATTGGTCGATTCGATGAAGGCAGTCGCGAATCTTTGTTGACCTTGATCTGGTACTTGAGTGGTTCGGTTCTGGGATGATACGGTAGCAAAGGAGGCATTAGGAGCCAGATCTGGTTCTCAAATCGCTGTCCAGAGAGAACACGGCCTGATTAGCCATCGTCGTCCAATTGTTTTCGGAATCCTTCGAGTCTTCCAACGAATGGATTCTCAGAGTGTAGAATTGCTGGTGCCTTGTTTTGCAAAGAGAAATGTTGCCATAGATCTACCCCGCTCGTTTCATATCGAGTCTCTTCAATGATGAGGTGAGGTGACGGGGGACAGAGGTCAAAGCTCATCTTGTAGTGCTGACGGTCGATGCATTCTCGATATTAATTTCTCGAAGCAGATGTCAAGGCAACGGTTTGGATGTCGTATTGACGGATTTGTGAGCGAAGTCATGCTTTGGCAGCTGCGATGGAGGCTGTTTCGCTGTTTCGCTGCGGCAGGGTCATCGCAAAGCTCGGTAACAAAGCCCCCGGCCTTTCCGACACGTGCACTCCAGTCGACTCCCAGCGAATGATAGGTTGCTGCAATGCAGAAGATTGCGAAGATGGTTCTTCTCTCGCTTGAAATGAGTTATTCAGAATCGAGAGTCTCATCGTAAGCAAATTGCAAAGATATGTTGTTGAGATCTGTAGGTTCCGGAGATGCTGTAGGCTTCAGTACAGTACCGTTGCCCGAACGACACCTTAATTTGTGACTTTTGACTTTGCCGCCCTTCGCAAGTGCATCTTCCATCCTCCGCATAACACCAACCTTGATTCGTGTCGAGTCTATACCATTGTCGAGATGGTCATCTGATGCCGCAAATGGGTCAGACGCTGGTCGGAACATCATTGCGCGAACGCGTTTTGATGTTGCTCTCTCATCAATCGCGACGCGAGGTCGAGTGACCATTTGTAGCACGCACAATTGCTGCACAAACTACAATACATTCTCAGAGCAACGAGACACAATAAACAGGCATCTGGCAACCAGCCGCTCGAGTCGTGGATGTAGACGATGTCCTGTAGCCTCGATCAGCTGACACTATTCACCAATTCAGTAGCGAGAGGAGCGGCAAAGACGGCCGCAGGAGGGATGATATACGACTCTTTTCAGCACAGTTCTCGTGTATGCGGATTGCTCACACAATTCTGATTCAGTCATCGACCAACTGTGATGAGAGTGCGGATCGAGAACACGCAGGTAGCTTCGGGCCACTACCACTGCGTTGGCCGCGGGCCAGCCTCAAAAAAGCCATTCCACCGAACACGCGATAACAAGATCTGGGAGCTGAACATCCCCATGGGGAGATCTCCAACCAAATACCAGGGCATTTCTGATCTCTCCGGCGCGACCGAAAGAGAGAACATGTCTGCCAAGGAAGGATCCAAGCCACATCCAGATGCGGCTGACAGTACTGTATGCAAGTATCGGAGCTCTTGAGGCCCAGACAACCTTTCGGACTTCTTTCAACCTTAAAATGACATCGAACCCATGCATATCCTCGACTTGGAGCTGAGACGTCTCTTCGTAGGTCAGCAATGTGGTAGACTTCTTGCCATCCAATACGAGGGACCGGACAACTCGTACTCTTGGTTTCCAATAGAGCACCCGAGAATGCAGGTACACTGCACCGAACTTGTCGAAGCTGAAGGCATTCACCATGGTACTGCACTATTGAGTCTGGAAGTCGTCTATTGCGTTCTAAGAATGGGATTCATAGATTGGCTGTGGCAAACCCTGGTGTCCTAGGTAAGGCTTTGGCTACATATAGTATTTGCATCTTCACACTCTTGCAGGGTCCTAGTATCATTTAATTCTCCTTCTAGCTTTCGAATCTCTCTCTAGCTCTCAATTGTCCTGCACTCTACAGTCATGCGTCTCTCTCTGGTGGCACCTCTCTTTGCTTTTGTTGCGCTGAATCTCAATGCACATGTTCAAGCATGGCCAGCAATAGCGCAACATGCAGCCGCACTGTCTCGTCGCGCGCCTCAAGACCTTATTGTCGACAATGACATTGTGCGAATAGGTCTTGGCGATGTCAAGAACGGCGGCACCACACCCGTCGGCACAAGTGTCTACAACATCCTCATGGGAACGGAAGCTGGCGATTCGGATGCGGCTGGATACAAGCCACCAGGCATAGTTGGTACCAAGGCATGTAAGGCTGACACATGCTGCGTCTGGTGGTGGATAGCTCAGGCGATGACTGTTGCCTTCACTGGACCTACCGGTCGATGCAATGGCTTCGCTCGTGCAGCCATACGCTTGGGCTTTCACGATGCAGGGTCATGGTCAAGCTCTCTTGCCGCTGCTGGTCAAGACTTTGGTGGAGCTGATGGAAGCATTGTCTTATCAGGCACAGAGATCAATAGAGCAGGTTTGTACTCGCCATCCTATGCAAGCTTTAGTTACAAGCACTGACAAGACTCACAGACAACAACGGCCTGCAAGCCATTGCCAACCAAGCTTTAATCTGGTCTAAGCTGTTCAATGTCGGTGTAGCCGATATCATCCAGTTTGGAGCTAAGCATGCCGTTGTCACCTGTCCCTTAGGTCCACGCACCCGTGTGTTCGTTGGCCGCAAGGATAGTAAGAAGGCTGCTCCTGAAGGCTTGATGCCTTCGGTCTCCATGAGCGCAGATCAAATCATCAGCCTCTTCGAGGACAAGACCATTCAGCCTCATGATCTTGCTGCTCTCCTTGGTGCACACAGTACTAGCCAGCAATTCAACGTCGACAAGACAAAGGCTGGCTTCGGTCAAGATTCGGTAAGCACTGAGAATTCGCTTCCGCATGCCCAGTCAAGACGGCTGACACATTCAACAGACACCTGGTGTATGGGACGTCTCATTCTACAACGAGACTCTGCAGCCAGGTACAAACAGCAAGGTCTTCAAGTTCCAAAGCGACCTTGTCACGGCGAACGATTCGCGCGTAAGCGATGAATGGCATGCTTTCATCGGAGATCAGAGCCATTGGAATGGGGTAAGTCTTCCCGCGTCACCGGCCGTTTTCAAATACTAACAATGTTCACAGGACTACGCCTCCGCTTATGTCAGACTGAGCATGCTTGGAGTCAACAACATCAACAATCTGACAGAATGCACACAAGTCATGCCAGCTGCGAAGAAGACGTTCGCTGGAGCATCGACACCGGGTCTCTTTGGCAAATCATAGAGATTTGTCTTGCATCTTTAATGTTTATGATAATGCCCAAAAATATTTATAGACCTCCAATTTATGAACCAATCTAATCTACTTGATTGTATTCGTTGTTTAACTCTGTCAAACCCACTGTGAATTTTTGGATAAGAATATCAGCGAGCTCAGGTAGTCACTTCCTGATCTTTACTTCGTGTCATTGTTGTCTCTTCTGGAAGCGACGTCCCGAACGCAGAGCCTCATCAGGCTTCAGCTTTTCTCCGCTTCAAACCAGATTTGGCCGCAGAGATCTATGAATGGCACAGCTCTAGACCGAGCTGTCGTTCTCCAAGAACCAGGTAAGCAAGTACATGAGTATTCTGCAGGTCAGCAGCCAGATCAGGGCAATGGGTAGATTGCCACTGGCCACTCACGAGAGCTGGCCATGGTCAGCACGTGTACACTCGTAATGTACAAAGGACGTACATGAGTCTGCATCCTTCAGCCAAGCCATTCAACACCTGAAATAGGCCATAACATGACTGGATAGAGCGACTAGATATCCGAAAGTGTAAAGATTCCGAGGTTCAGATCCCCCGCACGAAAACATTCGCAACAACGTTCCGAGCCCGGCTCGCACGCAAGCCACATGCGTGCCAACTCGCCTTGAAAAGAAGGTTTCCGGACATCGGGTCTTTATCAGAGCCCTAGACTTGACGACAAGTTCACTCGACCACACTACACACGTATCCATTGAGGGTTCTCAGCAGTCAGTTCCGCCGTGAATGTATCGTCAGCCTCGATACGCGAGGAACGAGGTCTTGAGAACCAGTCTGGGCTTCGACAAGGATGCATAACAAGCATCATCACTTGGAAGCTGAACAGAGCTTGTCTCGATAGAACATTAAATCGATCTGGGAAAGAGCCATCGACACACTGTACCCGAAATGCGATCCTAAATAGCGACTAGTCTGCTATCATGATACCTGTATCAGAGTTTGGTGAGAAACCAAAGGTTGTATACGCCGGGCCTTCTACTCAGCACACGGGCCAGAATACTGCCCAGATGCACAGCATGATCGAGCCGACCGTGTGCTCTTTGACTTGCCACTATGTATGCAATCTTCCTTACAGCTCGGTGCCTCCGTCGTGTGGCTTGATACCAATCATGGCCGCGGCACTCCAGACGACATGGCCATCGAGTGCATTGTATCTATTCGGTCAACCCATGTCACAGGTGTATACTCAACACGCCTGGCTTTCTGTTATATAAGGTTGCCCGCCGGAACATTTGTGTCAGTCGTTAACATCATCTCATCACACTTCCACATTCCTACACTCTCGCTATACTCTATCAACGCCTCCAAACGGGCAACGGCAACATGATCCAGAACCTTGCCTCTCTGCTGCTGGTGAGCAGTCTCGCCTTGGTGGACGCATTTTCATTGCCAGAAGCAGCCTCCTCATTCTCTTCCTTGCTTGCGTCCTCTTTGAACAACGCTATTCCCAACACGCTTCTCATCCGTAAGGACGGTGGCTCTGGCGGATGTCCAGCTATCTGGACCAGCATATCATCTGATCTCACCTCGTCTTTCTTGGGATCGGATGGACAATGCACCGATCTCGCACGAGCTGCTATTCGATTCGCGTTCCACGATGCTGGTAAGTAGACTGACCGTGTGTGCCGAACCTCATAAATTGACATTTTCGCAGGCCCATACTCTTCGAAAACGGTGTTCTACGCTCCTGCTGCAGGTGGTGCTGATGGTTCACTTCTTCTCAACTCAGACGAGATCAACAGACCTGAGAACGGAGGTCTCGCCGACTACCGAACATGGCTGATGGGAAAGTACACTCAGTACAACCAGAAAGCCAAGGTCGGCGCAGCAGACTTGATCCAATTCGCCGGCTCTCACGCCGTCATCACATGTCCCGGTGGTCCCAAGATCAAGACAGTGGTTGGCAGAATAGACACCTCCACCATTGCACCTGACGGCTTCCTTCCTGCTGGCTTCGGACCCAACTCCTCTCACGATATCTTGTTCCAGCTCTTTGCCGATAAAGGCTTCAGCGCTAGAGATCTTGCAGCCCTCATCGGCGCCCACTCCACCAGCAAAGCCTTCACCCAACAAGCCAATGGTATTCCCGCTGGCGGGCAACAAGACTCCACTCCCGGCAAATGGGATATTGACTACTATGCTCAAGTCAACAGCCCACCTACTGGCACCTACCGCTTCCAATCTGACATCAACCTGTCTCAAGCGAACACCACTGTTGGTAAACAATTCCAGGGTTTTGTCGGCAACCAGGGTAAATGGACCAGCTCGTTTGCTGACGCCATGTTCCGCTTGAGTGTTTTGGGCATTCCGTCGTCGTCGCAGAGCGGGTTTGTTGATTGCACGAATGCGTTGCCCAGGGGTACCTCTTCGAAGAGAGATATCCGCGCTGCTCCTATCAATGATCGCGCGCGGTGAAATGATTCATGTACTTATTCATGATGGTGGCGTTTGTGGTTTCGTTTTTATATAGTTATCGCAAAGACAATTCAAGTTTTGTTGCACAATCGTTCTCAACTGGTCCGACTTGTGCCATACTTGTGCATATTTATGATCGTCATATCTCGGCTGTGTTACTTCAACTACATGGCTTGACTGTTGCCTTGTTTCCACCATCTCTTCATACGTACCTGCCATCGATCACGTATCTTCCGAAAATATTCTGCTGAAAACAACTACTGCAATTCTATATCTTTGAGCTCCAAATGACAAGGAAAGCTGCGGCAACTAAACCACATCGCTCAATACCATCAATTAAGCACAATCATGTCAAACACAGACCAGACCACAAGACTACTAAACAATATCACCGCCCTCACGACACCACAACAGGACAAATGGATAGCCTTCACAGCAGTCGTCTCAACAATATCCCTAGCATCTCTGGACATAAAAGCAGGTGCACAAATGCTAGGTGACAAACCATCCGTATTAGAAGAAGCACTTCCAAGACGTGTGCCAATCTCTCTACCGCAATCATCATATCTGGTCGATACTATCTCGAGATCATACTTTAGAGGTGCAACATCCATGGCGTTCTTCTATCTCGCATACAAGGATTATCGAACTGCTGAGCTTCGGGCAAGAAGGTCGGAGGAGGCTGATGGTTCTGGTTGGAGGTGGAAGGCGTTGGCTTTTTGTGGTGCTGCTGGTGTTGTGGTACAATCGCTTGGCCCTTTCCCGGCACTCATATGGGATAGAGTGTATAAGCCTGGTGTCAAGAGTCAGGTTCAGAGGTTGGGGAAGTTGACGTTGAGCAAAGGAGGAATACTCATGGCTACTGTGCCTTTTTGTATGGCTGCTTGGAATGCCTTGTGAATGGTCGGAACGCGCAAGGTCGTAAGTCCAAGGAGCATTTGTCGTTGGCGTCGGTGTTCGTAAGATCTCCCCTCCAGAGTTTCGCCATAGTAGGCACTCGAATGGTCGCTACATCTTATCAAAAAGCAGCGAGCAATACCAAGACATGCGGCCACCAAAAGAAACTGCAGCCTGAAGATTCAGCAAAACAAACGCCCCCTTTCGGAGGTGGAAAGAAACTAGCGTACCAGTTTCGTTTCTAAGCTAGAATTGGAGTGTCATGACTCTAACATTGTCTCGACGTGAATCGAACCGATGACCTTCAGTGCGGGGGATTCCAAACACGAGTTGGACTCGCGCTCACTACCACTGGGCCACCACCGCCTGTTGATAAGACGATGGCAATGCTGATGGGTGCCAAAGTTTGGGGGTATATGAAGGTAGGAGTGAAGTTGTCAGATGCTTCACTTTGACTCCCGTCTCTTCGGCGCGATTCACTTCTTATCAAAGCACTCTCGATATCTTGTGCTATCACTCGATGTGATCACTCCAACGCTGTTACTCCGGGATTTCCGACAGAGTGCCGTAATGCCAACATTGTACTACGAGGCGCCCACAGCAACTCCGCTATAGCTGCCTCTTCAGCTTCCTCGCGTATCTCACACTATCTTCTCTCTTTCTTTTTCCAACCCCCTATCTCTCGCCGACCATACAGACAGCAATGTGCTCGCATTGTTCTTCCAGGCCTTCTTCACCCATCAATTTCGCCCAGTAGACACTCCGATGCACTCATGGGCGATGGACAGACGACATGATAGGCCTCTGATTTGACCAATATCGGCAGGCGGACAGTCACTGCGGACGACGACGACGGTGACGATAGTCTGACGACGCGAGAACCTGTGCAATCAACATCAGCATGCTGCAAAGGACACCCCGCGACATCCATCAGCCATGTACTTCATTGACTCACATCCCCATCTTGCCTCACGGTCCCAAGGCACCACGGTACCACAGCACCATCTCATAGCACCGCCAAAGAAGTAGAAGGATCGAAATGTCAACAAGCAAAAAGAACAAGAACGCCCGAATCAAAAATGACAGCCACCACAACCGACAAACCCGCATCTACATCGCCCCCATGTGACAACAAAGGCATGGGACTTTCGCCAGAGGTCTTGTATAACGTCGAGGGTACCGCCATCAAGTGGGAGTCAAGGATGCCGCGTGATTCGTCGCTGCTCAGCTTAACTAGCTGGTTGGATCAGATTCGATGAGTCAGGGACCACTGGATCGATGATAGTGTATGAGGGTTGGTGAGATTGGCAAGAAGAGATGGATCGGGACTGAGAATGTATATTGCGGGACACGAGGAGCGGTGGAGACACGGAAGGTGCGATTTAGCCAATCTCGTGGGAATCCAAATTCGAGAAGGAAGCAGCAGGCAATCTCCCCTTCGAACGGTGGTCCGTTCTCAACTTTCACGTAGGAATTCTAGAAATATGTCAACATTACTCATACACAGATTAATACAGAAAAGCCATCCATCTTGGGGGGTATCAAATAACATCATCAAATCATGTTTCCAATCTTCCACGACCTTAAGTCCTCACGCCAAGGGTTGTCGAACTCATCAATCTCGCCCTGTCCTGCCTTGGGTTTGCGCTTAGCAGACTCCAACTCGAACTTCATGGCTTGCTGATGCAGACTACTTCGACCTCCAAAGGCGCCTTGTTTGCCGAGATTGCCACCCATGGCAGAAGAAGCATCTTTGGCCCAGCCGTCGAATCCTTTGCGTCTGTCTGACTGTACACTTTCTTTGCTGACATTGCGTTGATGGCCCAGGAGAGGGCTCTTGGAGCGTGGTGATCTGGTGAAATTGTCTGTTGGTGTTAGGTTGGCTGATCGAGACTTGTCCTCGTCACTACTAGGATTGAGGTGCTGAGTGTGCTGAACGTGGTCGAGGTGGGAGCCCCAACCATCTCCGCCAGCAAAGATGTCCTTGATACAGTCGTCGGCTCGTAATTCCTACAAATGTGTCAGTCATTGGTCATGAACAGCTAGGAAGATTGATATTACCCCTGGCTGGGCCACCCAGGATGCAGCGAGAGTTCGGCGGTACATGTCTTGTAGTTCGCCGTTCTCACGGCTTTTGTTTGATAGTGAGGGCATGTTGCTGCCTTCCTCGGTAGCCTCTGCAACCTCCTGAGACATGATACCTGCGATACCACCAAAGACAGGGGCGGTGCGTAAGGGAGGGCTGTTCTAAAGATTAGTTGACGGGCAGAGACGACGACTAAACGGACGTACGCATAGTAGCTTCTATCACCCTCCAAGTGCTTCAGGTGGAGAGAAACCTTCAAGGTACTGTTGATCTTGCTGTCTTGCATGAGGTAGCGCCTCGTGACACCTTCATCCGAGTCATGGCCATGGTCGTTGGTGTCGACATATTCGGCCAGATTGAGCTTGATGTTTCCGAGAGTGATCCTCTCCCCCTTGCCGCCGCTGGAGTATTCTTGTATGATCTCAAGATGAATCCACAGCTCTTGTAACATCTGATCCTTGCCAATGACGAGACGCACAGGAGTCTGTTTCTCATAGTCGAAGACGACCTTGTGATCCTTGATGTTGCATTTGGTTGTTCGGCCGCGATGCTCGGCAGCACTCGACGAAGGGAGGTGCCATTTGACAAAACATGTGCCGGAAACCAGGGGAACGTTGTTCAAGTCGTATATCTTGAGCTTGAAATCAAAGCGTGGCTAGGTACGAGGTTGCATCAACAGGCAAGCACATTGGTACTGGAGAGGGATGCTGGACATACACGACGGGCCTTTGGGACTGTGAAGGTCAGCGTCTGGGCCTTCAAGGCGGCTGCCATGGCACTCGTCCGGCCTCACCAAAGGTCTGCATCTCATCGGCATAGGCTGTAGGGACGACTTAAGTAGCAGCGGTTCGATACGACGGCTTGCGGGATGCCGGCAGCGTCGATAGCGAGTTTATGAAATTATGTCTACGGAAGGCGCGGCATCGCATGTGAAGATGAACGGCATGACGATGATCCGGAGCAAGGGTCCGGAGATAGGATAAGGTTTTGCTGCAAAGCTCGTAGGTCCGATGCTCTTTCTGGATTTGTGCTTTGGCAGGGCGAATGCTCCTTCTTTGCATGTAGATTGTCCCTTTTCTCTGATGTTGCGCACTTCGTCAGTCAGGGACGCATCGACATGTCTGCGATGCAATCTACGCCTTGTGCTTCGTCAAATCCAACAACGCCGTTACCAATCCTCGGACGAATCGCCTCTTCCACTTCGACATGGACAACTGCCCACGCCTGCCCTTGAGGAACAACACAACCATCAAACAAGCCGCATCCGAGTCGTTCGCACTCATGCCAACCATGGCAGGATCCGTGGCAAGAAGGGTGGCCAAAGACGTGTCGAGTCGTCCGAGGCTTTGTCCATCGCCAGCTTAGGTCAATCCTCTGAAGTCATTGTCCTGCGTGACTTGCACGAACCCAAGTCACCGAGAAAGCCTCTTCATGAGCAGCTACGGGAACAGGAAGCCGACAGCGATGAGCCAACCCCACTGGCCTTGACAGCTAGCGACATTCAAGCCATGTCGGGGAGCAGAAGAGCCGTGCGACCGCCGCCCAGCGAAGTCTTCGAATCTATCGAAGCCCTGAGGCCCGACGGGGGTATCCATGTTGTCACAAAGAACGAGTTCGACGCAAGGCTCACCGCCTTGGCAAAGGGCTATACCATTAGCCAGCTGAGAGGCTACCTGTACCATCAGACGGCTCCTGCGAGATTAGCCATGTCAAAAGCCAAAAGGTCACGTCATGCCCAAGATCATTTGGACACCACCGAAATCAGTAGTGCCCGAGGCGAACTACAGGACCTCACGCGGACTCCTTGGCATCCTGGCATCACTGCTGCTACAAAACGATTGCCCATAACGCGCTCCGCTATGGACAGTCAATTCGCAAAGGGCCGCAAGATGAACAACAAGGAATATGTCATAGAGTCAATCTTGCGTGAGGCTTGGGCTCTCGGTATTGAGGAAGAGCAGGCAGCCAAGGGCGAGATGGAGTTTTTACTATCACCCATGCAGTTTGGTTTGCTGCTCACGAAGAATTCGGAAGCATTGCGGCCTTTACTTGAGAGCTCCAAGTTCTACAAAAACTCTCGCTTCCAATTGTTCCAACCCGACCATGTTATCCGCATCATTGGTCCGAGAGCTGAGGCTGAAGCTATCGCCTTTGTCCTGGCTGAAGCCTTTGCTCCAGCCAGAAGCGCTGAGATCGCCCTCGGTACCTTCCACTCCGTCTTGCAACATAACCCACCTGGCTACAGGTTGCCTGATGTTCTTAACGCTACCCAGTTGAGCAATATCATGGATTTGACAAAGACCTACATTCGTTACGACCACGAAGCCAAACACCTTCAGGTTGCTAGCTTCGCCGACGTGGGCATTAATGATGCCCATCGCTTGCTTGTCGCTCTCTTGCCAATGCATACGCACGGTACCACCACTCGGCTCCATGATCCTCACAAGTCTGGCGACTGTCATCTAGAACCCACATCGACCACCGCAAATCTGCCTTCTTCTACCAGACATAGACGGCTTGCTCGCTGGGTCACCTCCTCGCCCAGAACAATCGAGACCAAGACATCTGCTGTCGATGATCCGATGTTACTGGGGCTCCAGGAGGGAAACGCAAGATCCAGACCCCTCGCCAACCTCTCTGCATCTCGTAAACCCCTCTCGAAGCATAGTCCAATCATCACTCAAGCTGTCGAGATCATGAGAACATCTCCGCTGATCCCGGATGCACTTGTGAACCCACGTCGCCCCAGTATATGGCCTGATACTCCTAGACACGATTTTTGGTTGGCGCGCTTCGGTCAAGCATTGCATGATACCGGACTCGAAGATACTTATCCTGGTGTTGATGGTATTACTTCAACAAGATCAACAGTGCAAGAGAGCTACGCCAAGCCCGTTTTTGGTCCCAAGTTTCCCGGTCTTGAGGGCCTTCTAGCTGATAGCCGTCCCGTTTCAAGGAGAAAAGATCAAAGCTGGGTAGACAGGACTGAGCTCATAGCCCATCTGATTCCATCTCCTCTCGAGCAGACAGGTATCTTGGCTACCAGCGCTTTTCCCAGCATCCAGCTTCGTTTCACTATCGAAGAATCTATTGATCCAATTGAAGATGAAAAGGCCATCTTCACCATGCTCCCAAATGGCAAACGGATCGTGTTCAATGATATTCGGGCCATCGCTCGTACTGATGTTGTGCAATTAGACCTCCCGTCGCATCCTGTTGACATTCGATTCGAGCGCACACAGGCGTTAAAGTCCCGCCACGCAGCCAACGACGCACGAATCAAATCATTCATCGAAGCTGTGCACAAAAGTATGGTCAATGATACAGCACTTCGTGCTCCTCCGGCTGTTGAGATTCCTATCCCGCAATGGATTGTTAGTCCTATGAACTCTAGCCACCCCGAATACTTGCAGCATGCGGCACGCAGCCTTAAATCTCAAGCCTTTTCTGAGGGAGTGCCTGCGAATCAGATGATTCCGGTCAAATATCTCTTTGCTGGTTTCGAGTATCGCGAGCCGCGCGACTTCGAAACCAAAAGTGTCGCATCGAAATACAGAACGAGAGTTCAAACTGTCGAAGCGGGTGTGACTGGTGGACGGCGTATCGAACTCAGCATGTTGTTGAGTTACCGTGCTATGAAAAACATGTTCGACGGTCAACAGTTTTCCGACCTCGAAGGGTTCGCGAGCGCATCGGTCGACCTTGTCAATTCTCTAGGAAAGATCGAAAAACGAAGTGATCACGGTAGCGCGTCACGCAGGTCAGCACTTGCAAAGGATGGCCATCAAATGCGACAAGAGAAGAAGACGAAGCGCGAATCTCGAAGATTGCAAGCTGAATCGGCCCAAACAAATAGCTCGTGGTCAGAGCATTCGCCTGTTACGCCCCAGTCAAACATTCAAGTGGATAATATGGAACATGGAGCACAGTCAGAGGACGTCACTGATGTAGAGGTTCCGCAATCGCAAGTCTCCGATCCTGTTGAGGCCTTGGAGATGGGCAAGGACGCACAGCAAGAGCAAGGCTCCAAGCTAGATATCGACAATGATCCTCGCGCGGAAGGGTTACCGTCGAATGAGCAGCCTTCTCGGGAGCCAATCGTGATTGGGGAACCGAAGAATCGACTCATTCCCGATGCGCAAGACTTACAGCCTGTTGAACATCGTACAGAGGAGAGCTCCTTGAAAACAGCGACTCAGTCTGAGATTGCCGACAGTCCAACAGAGCAAGATCAAACTTCCAAGCCCGCAGGAGGCGAAGAATCCAACACTGTAGAGCCCACCACGAGCTCATCAGAACCAGCGATCGAGGCAAAGATCGCTGAACAGACTTCTAAACAGACGCTTGAGCAAACGCCCGAGCCAGAGGCAGAGGCCAAAAAGGAAGAAGAACAGATACCAGAAGAAGAACCATTAAGCGTTCGTCTCAGACGCTTGATGGGTCGATAGCGTCTATGATCTTTCCAACTCTCATCTCACGAACCACAAAAAGTATATAGAAGGATAGGCTTTATTTTCCTTCTTGTAAGATTATTCATATTGCATATATATATTCTGTAACACTAGACTTTTGATAATCACATTGAGAGATATTTCGGTACTTCCAGTTAGCACAGATGATGATGTGAATGTTTCATTGAGCATGAGGGAACTTTGTGAACAGATTTTGGAATTAGTTTGAGCTTATACATCAGGCGATCCATATCCGGATATGTGTCGCCGTCCTTTGTGCATACGGTATGTGAGAAAGTGGGGGAAGAAAGGGTGTGCGAGAAGGGTTGATAAGCTACAAGAAAATGCGCTTTTGATCAGCAAGAAAAGATGACCTTGTCCGTTCAGCTGCCTCATGGGATCCAGCAACTTTAGCCATCCAAATCGAGCTAACGAAGCAATTGGGGAGTGAAAAATCTCGGATCGGTCTGACGAGGTATAAGCAGGCGTGCACGGTCGTAGATCAGTGCTTATATTCAAGCCTCAGGCGCTTTTCAGGGGAAGAGGCAGTATGGTCGGAAGCGGCTGCATTCTAAACAGCACTGACACGCGGCCTCTTGCGACCACCACCAATCGTGGTCTCGGATCTCTGTGTCCTCTTTTCCTGGTTATCCAGCACCAAGCTGAGCACGTCGAAACCGAATTGAGGGAACTCGAGACACATGCTGCGGAACTCCTTCTCTGCCTCGTGACGCAGGACATGCGATCTCGTTGCCCAGAATGCAGCGACGGGCTTGCGGATGCTCTCGTCTGAGGTTTGGGTATGGCCGTAGACGTAGCGTGCGTATTGGATCTCGCCCTTTGCGTTGCTGTTTGTGAGGTGGATCTTCTTGTGGGCGAGTTGTGAGAGGGCGGGGACGCCGAAGCGTTGGGCGAGGGTGTAGACGCGGGCGTGACGGAGGAGGGCCATGCCTTCGGAGTCCGGGACGGGGATCTCGGGGTCGGATTCGAGGGATGAGCCGCTGAGAGTGGGGAAGTAGTCTGCCTTGTAGAGGAACTCGAGGAAGGAGGCGGTTGCGAGCAGGTCCTCGTCGGGAAGGTCAATGCGGCGCTAGAGGTTGTGTTGGGACTTTAAGTGAGTTGACGATCGGATGCGACTCACGTTCTCACCCTCTGCCAGAGCAGAGATCTTCTCCTCGAGGTAAGGGCTCTTCTCGAGTAGAAGCTGGTGTGCGTGGAGGATGGTAATGTCCTCACCGGTGCCGACAGAGAGCTCGACGATGGGAGACTTGAGGTAGCTGTCGCATTCAGTCAGGATTGGCAACTTGAAGCGCGTCTTGACTGTGATAACTCACTCTAGGAAAGTGACGCGGGCAGGAACCTCGGGCTGGGTGTCCTCGATGTTCTCAAGACCGGTGGGCTCGTCTTGCTGCTCGGTGCTGGGAGCAGCACTGCCCTCGGGCTGGGTGCTCTCGTCTTGGCCGCCCATGTCGACATCCTGGCTTTGAGTGGGTGCAGGAGTGTTGTTCTCGCTGACATCAATGACAACCTCGGGTTCGGCCATTGCGACGGTCTAAAGTGTGTGAAGTGCTGAAAGTGCGGTTGAGAGTCGAAGAAGTCGCGTCAATTGTACACGAGAAGATGGTAACGACGCGTCAAAAATGTGATGGTTCAAACGAGGACGAGTCGGCGACAAGAGCGAAGGTAGATTGACTGGGCTGACAACAGAAGTGAATGGAAGGATTCGCGACGACGAGCTGGAAAGCGAAGCAGAACGAGTTCCGGCAGACTCGCGCTCCATTCCCTCGTCCGCTGTGAAGCTTGGGCCAAATTGCTCGTCCGAGCTCTCAACACTGCACAGGTCCTCCAAGGCTCGAGAGCATCAATGTAATACAGTACTTGTCCAACAGCCACCAAAGAGAAATACACCCACAAAAACTATGACTTGCAATTCACCACTATCAGATCGACTGGTCTATCAGGACATATTCACAAGCGGTAGCCCAATTCTCTGAACCTCTCGCCAGTACTGGGTATAGGCAATTCCACTCGAAGCACCCATAGGAACCAGTCCTCTAGGGGAATAAAGACATAAAACACCTTGTTACTCATGAATGCGAGCAATACGAACATTGTCGCAATCCATGCATCCAGGAAATAGTGGTTGGCCGTGGCCACAATGGTCGTCAGGATCATCGCTGGGTATCCGACACCCACAGACAAATAAAAGACCTTCCACGCCCATGACTTGCGTGCCTCGCCGTGTTCCAACTTCCGACGGAACATTCCAGAGTGGTATATCATGGTGCAACCAATGCAAAACGCATATCCAAAATGCATACTCGGCATGGCTGCAAGACTGTTGACATATTTTCCACTCATCCACACAGACTGCGCATCATCATGCCTGACTGTGTCCAAGAACCCGTATTCCTTCGGCAAAAGACGAGGAGGCATGCAAGGATAGAAAATGAACGTCGTGAAAGCCATGAAGTTGGTCAAAGTCATGGTGCGGCGGACTGTCGCGAACGTCGGGTGGGATGGTGCAATGTAATAGTACCATGCGATGAAGCCTACCGTGCCAGGTATGTGTATCAGCGCGTATGCTTTGTTCAATACAGTCAATGCATCTTGATGCCCATGCATGAACCATTGCTGTATTTCTTGCTCACTAGGGAACAAAGGGCTCAGGAACCCGTGCTGCTCAAAATCCAGGACGGCAAGTCCATGGCTCTCCGCCACTGTCCAGATACCTCTGCCAGCAAAGATTTCGTTGGACAAGATCGCTGTCATGCGGTAGAAGCCGTAGTTTATGACCCAGTAGAACATCTCTATCAGGAAGGGGAACCGCTGCAGGATGCGACTTTGTATATTGTTCTTGAACTGGGAAGTGTTGGGCGTCTTCAATGTGATGCCTAGCAACTTCCGTGTTTTAGGCATATTCTTGGTCGCAGCAATGTATTCCTGCGCATCGTCTTCGCCGCCTTCGTCGTGGGCCAGAAGCTCATCTGATGAGCGGGCTGAGTCGTCGCCGTCCAGAGTTGACTTGTATACACCAGGCTTTGCCGCGAAGATCCGGTATCCCCTTCTCCGCGTCATGACCATGGCTCCGAACAGGATTGTCACTACCATCTGTAGACAACGGCTGTCAGCTGTTGTTCAACTTGTCTCCGTTGGCGCGGTTCATACCAATGGTTCTGCCCAGCCAGGTAACTTCCATGCTGGCTTGCTATTCCATCGCGGTTCCTCGTGTGTCGTCGAGTTCTTGGCTAAAAGATCCATGGCGAGTTACTCGCTGGAAAGCACGATCTGATCAGTCTCGCCAAATTCGACGACTAAGGTTGTCGGCTCGGCAGGTCGCGTGATCAGGAATTGTGTTCCAGTCAATGGCTGCATGCAAGGGATTTTTGTTTGCCAAAGGATGCCGGATTCGATTGAATGGCCGCAAACAATGCAAAGGTACCACAAAACACTAGGGACAGTAGGAACACAGAAAAAACAGGAATAAAGATAGGAATGCGTTAATAGGGATTGACAGGTTTGACAGGAGGTGCCTGCTCTTCTGAATATAAAGACCCTGATCGATTGAATATTTCGAGATGCCGTTGTCAAACTTTGTTGAAAACCTCCGCGTCACCACTGCGTAGATGTACGGGCAGGGGGTTTTCGTACGGAACTTATCCTCAGTTGATCATCTAGGACAGTCCCTAATCAAATCTAAAATCTATTTGGTCGATCTCTCAATATTTTTCACATTCAGTATGTCACTTTAAGCACTCAGGCAGACAGACGGTGTTACCAATCCGCCTGGCTACGAGCGGTAAAACAGACGCTTCGTGGAGATGCGTGTCATCAGAAGAAAACGATCAGTGTTTGAGAAGTCTTCGAGTTGTTCAGATCTCCCTCCTCCACCATCTCTCCACGATACGAATTACGGAGGCTCAATCCGCGATCGTCAGGACTTTCCACATTCCTCGGCCTTGGCACGCTACAAAGCGCCTCCCGTCGACAGCTAACCGCCGCCCCACCTGAACTCTATCACTATCACAACCTCGCAAGCTCGTATATAGTACGGCCTTCATTCTCTTGCTCGTCCATGCTAGGATATTCGTCCTCACTTCACAAAACTCTGCCAGCCTTTGCTGTCTCGATCTTGAATCTGCGACAGTCGGAAGAGTGCGTATCATCGTTCATCGTCTTTCTGGTTTGAGTCCAATCAGCCACCGTGCCGCGTCAGCTGTTTCGTTGCCTGCTTTTGTTGTGTCGAATCGATTTTGTTTATTTTCTTCTCCTATTGAATTTTAGGATGCGTCTTGTGTCTCTTGTCTCCTTGCTCCATCCTATGTCCATCTCGCATCTGCTCGACATGATGGTCTGTCTTCTAACAGTCGGCAGGTCTGCCATAGGACTGACAATCTGGGACATCAGACCTGAGACTTCCACTCCTACATCTGGCAGGACTATCGTTTCTGACTCAAATCTTGAGAGCTGTTCAGGAATTTGACGAAGCATCACGCGAAAGCATGACAGAGTCGAGCTGGTTGGTTGTCGACGACGAGTTGAGCGTAGAGTGCGAAAAGGACATTGATCATCGCGCCGCAACACCACTACAGCCTGATGTGAGTACTTGGTTTTGTCTAAGAAACATGCATATGGTCGAAACTGCCATGTACATCGAGCCTCCTTCCTATTTCTTGCCACATATACCCGCTACTAGGCAGATCAGATATGTGGACCTGACAGTGTTCTCCCAGTCACAGAACCAAAGCAAGGCTGTACCGGATCAAAAAGAACGCGAACTCCCAGTACAAGATTCGCCTACAGAAACTTCCGACTCAGAATCATCTACGGATTCTGATAGCGACACTGACGACTCCGAGAACCCAGTCAGGGGTAGTGTAACACGTCGCATCCCGATCTGGGGCACCTTCAAGCACTGGTCTGCAACAATCCTACGCTTTCTGATATACTCGCCTTTTAGAAATATGTTCGTGCAGCTGTTCACCTCTTCTCGTGCCCCAAGCACAACAATCGCGCCTGTGAGGAAGCGGCCAACCCTCGTGGAACAATGGGAAAATCGTAGCCCCAACTTTTCTTTTGCACTCACACCACTGGAACGGTCCAATATTGAGACCAGAGAGTCTAGTTCTTCCTCTGGCTGGCATGATCATTGTTTTTGTGGTCAGCGTATAATGCGCGGCAAAAGATGTACGAGGCACATGAGGCGCTGATATCTCCCAACACTATCTACCTCTGAGGTCAAGCAGACAAAAGTCGTCAGCCAATCCGTGCCATGCTACCGGAGGAGGCACAAGAGCAAAACGCTCAAGCCAGGCTAGGGAAAACATCACCTGTTTCACATCATCTGCGCGACCAAGCGGAACAAGACTTTCTCACCACCTTTGAATTCTATTCATACTCCGACTTGGGACTTGGGAGGGTTAATCGAGCGTAGTTTATCCATTGGGGCAAATCACTTAATCCTGGGATGGCTCTTACCTCATGTACCATGTAGCCACGAAGTGAACAATCCATCCAAACTCATGGCAGTTGCGACAGCCTATCTCGCGTTCCTGCCACATGTTGTGAGCTTCGAATTGTTGACGTTCCACCGTAGCTTCTGAACTCTCAACTCGCCATCGCTCTTCTTTTGATCAACGATACATCCTATTCATACGATATCAGCCATATCCATAAACAAATATCATAGCCACCATCCGTCTATCCCAGCATACAATCGCGCCAGCAATGAGCAATCCACCACTGCCTCTCCTCGCCCTGCCGCCAGAACTCCGAAACAGGATCTACGGACACGTATTCGCAGACCCAAAACAACGGTCACTTCGCCACCCTCTGCGCCATGTTTCCAAAGCCACGCACGACGAAGTCACTCTAATGATTCTGCAAGAGAGGTTCCTCACCATATGCCTACGCAGCCGCTACTTTGAACGTCAAGTGTTGATACAACCCTCTATCTTCCTACCTGGAGATCATCACATTCGGACGTCTTGGCTCGAGTTCAAAAAGTCTCTGCTATCGCCATGGATTCGCGGTTTCAAAGCCACCTGTATCGAAGATCACGACTGCAACATTCGTTCGACGGTGGTGTTTTGGCCACGGGATTGTTACAGGTTAGTCATGGAATGGCACAAAGGAGTCCCAGGTCCGAAACGTGGCGCTCTTGCTAGTTCTTGTGTGCGTTTTTTGCAATTGTATAACACCTGGCCGGTTGACGATATCACTGTTGCTAGGGTGGAGCTCTCTGTTCGAGCATTCCGGGATATTGTTCAATCGGAAAGCGAGACGATCTTTGGCGGTCACTTTTACATGACATAGGAATAGCTCGAGAATTACACTCTTTTTACGCTCGGACACTCATCAGTCACCAAATCTAATTGTCGCAATGCAATAAGCTGTCAAGTGTGTCTCGCTGTCCAGAAAGAGCACGTCGGAGTATCTCACTTAGTGGAAACCCACCATAGTCATCATAAACATCTTGCCTTTCCATAGCCGGTCCAAGACTCAAATGGATTACATTGTCTTCATTAATTTTCCAGTCAACGTCCATATCAGTCTTACATGTACTTTGGATCCAGAACAACGAGGTCAATGCATGAATAGAAAACCACAAAAACTTTTCAATTACATTAATCCTGAAACAACCTTATATAAAAGTGTTCTCCTGTTTTTAAAACCTCCATTTCCTCACCAACTCTGATCTCGCCTTTTCCTGCTGCATCTTCCAGCAGAGGAACCATTTGCATACCCAGTACCGGATGAGCACCGGCGCCTTTGTCTACAAAGCCTCGTGTTTGTTTGAGGGTTTTGTAGGGTTCAGCGCGGTCTTTGATGCCGGTTACTGGGTCGACGTTGGGCAGGTCGCAGCGAGTTGTTCGACAGCTTACGTGGTAGGAGAGATTGCGAGAACGAATTTGTTTCCAGTCGTCTTCGGCGAAGGGAGGGGCGTTTGTGACTGGAAGATTGTTAGAGGTATGTTGTTGATAGGAGGGTTGACGAAGACTTACGGTAGATGTTTGCGCGGAAGCGGAGCGCATTCAGGTGGGGTGTTGGTAGATTTGTGATGGTCTTGGATACTTTTTGTACTGAGGCGACGCCCATGATTGACAGCGGATACTGGAAAGTGAGGTCAGAATTTGTTGGTCGGATCATGAGGTAACATGGCTTACAGCATCAGCAAAGCCAACGCCAGGTTGGTAGCCAGCCTCTTCTATCCTAGGTGCATTCCTGAACACCTTGCGATGGTTTAGGGGGTCTGCCTTGAATAGAGCAATAGGGTTAGAGACACCGAGGAAGTATTTCAACTTTGCTAGTGTCTCTGGTGGTATCTCCGAGGTGATGTTGATGGCTGTGGGTGAATCCTTCCAGATCTTCATGACTTCGCGAGTGTATTTGCTTGATCTCTCCTCGTCAGGGGCAATAGGAAGTTTGAAGGTAATGCGAGGCTCTGCTTTGATGTCGCGCTGAGCAAGCTTGGCTTTGAAGATTGAAAAAGCAGTTCTCAGGCCATTCATATTCCAGGACCACTCAGGAGTAAATGCGAAGGAGCAAACGACACATCCTTGAGACTTGACCCATTCTGCTTTCGGAGAATAGGTCGGCAATGACGAGTCCGGGATCCAGATTTGAGTGTCGACCTGACTCAATCGAGGGACATTTCGTTGAGTGATGAACTTCCAGTTGTGAACCCATTCAGAGTTGACACTGAGATCTCCCTCCTCTTTCTCTACTTGCTCTGTCTTGAGCTGGGTGAAGCAGAATTGACGATCATAACGCAGACCAGTCAGGATAACATCGCTGTCTTCAAGTTCCACGGGCTTGCAAGACTTGACCGGGTAGATGAACAGGGCCTTGATCTTGCATGCCGCTGATGAATCGAGGTTCTCTCCATTGTGCTTTGGTGAATACTGATCCGACATATTACTCCTTCCGATAAGGCCAATGCGGCGACATCCAGGAATAGTCGATTTCGATTCTTGATCCTTCCGTGATTGGTTGCTGAAGGCGAGCAGTGAAGCAATTGAGGCAGCCAGTATCGTGATTAGGGCAATTACGCCACCCTGCAATAAGCTGTCCATGTTTGTCGTTCTTAAGCGAATGTATGGTTTGAATAAACGTCCAGAAGATGCAAAAGAGCAGCAAGAAACACCACCGGCTTAATGAGTGAAACAAGAAGGACGAGGCAAAAGAGAAGCGACTGAAAACACCAGCATCGTACAGAGAGCAAGACACGCGAGGAACGGAAGCAAAAATGAAGCACTGGACAAGATCTTCAGGTACAGAAAGGAGTGGTGTACTATTTGAGTCTGGAAGACCGGGGACAGGAGCTGAAGCAAGTCATGTGGAGCGGGCCGTCGACAGTTTCGGCGAGTCCGATGGTGGTTTGGCCACCCCATCTCGTAGGATTATACTAAAACAGTAGATATACAGGTAGATCAGTACGTTCGTCGATACGACAGATTCACAGAAAGGTGAAATGGTGTGTAAGATCCGCAGAGGAAAGGCTTGGCTTTGAGAAGTGCTTTTCGTTGATTTCTGCATCTCCGGCATGCAGTTGTTCGCGATATGGAAGTGTCATGACTGGGCGCGCGGTTACCATGCCGGGGACGCCGAGCCGTAATCGATAGGGACGGTGGTGGGAAGGCGCCGAAACTGTTCGCTGTTGTGTTCCTCGTTGCAGATGATTGGGTCAATTCACGATAGCTTTTACATGTCCTGACAGCCTCATCTCCTCGTGGCCAGCGGCTGTCGACCGTGCCATCTGCCATCTGCCATCAACATGTCCGAACCGGCCCCTCCGTCGCCTCCGCGCCAGGCCCCGTCGTCGTCGTCTACTACTACCGCTAGACAGCCGCCCCCGTCTTCTCGTATGTCGCGTGTCTATACGATGGCTGTATACCAAGTCTGACTTCCTGTCAGACCGCCTGCCCACCGTCTCGGCCTCCGAAGCACTGCTTAGTCTACAGTCGCGCGGACCCCGATCCATCTCTACCGGTCTTGATCAACTCAATTCTCTCTTGGGCGCCACCAATGCTGGACTCGGCCGTGGTAAAATCACCGAGATTTGGGGGCCATCTGGCTCCGCCAAATCTTCTCTTGCGTAGGTTCACTTTGTACTCGTACACGCATCGTATTGCTCTCGTATCCTGACACGCCCTCGTAGATTGCAAACGGCAACACACGCATTGAACAATGGGAGCTCAGTCGTCTGGGTAGGTGCGTCTTTCTTTGGCCCGAGCTGTATACACTACGGATGCGCCGGCTGACATGGACTAGACGCGACAACGCCTTTCGCTATAAATCGACTGAACCATTTCCTCGCCGCGAACCCCTCCACACATGGCCGTGATTCCGAGAAGGACTCCAGGCTCGACCGCTTCCACGCGTACTCGACCCCTACCGTCGCTCACCTATTAGCCCTAACCCTACATCCTCCGCAATCGTTTCCGCCGCCGGGGACTGCCTTGATGGTTATAGACGACCTACACTCCATCTTCGAGGTATCCTACCCACGCAATCGTGCAAACACTTTTACAAGCCATAAATCCGAAGCTGCCAGGTGGGCTGCTGGCCGTCGCTATGGAATCATGGGCACTCTCATCTCGGCCCTGAAAAAGCTGGCTGCTCTGAATGACATGGCCATTGTAGTGACCACCGGGTGTGCCACGCGTGTACGTCCTCACAGCGGTCTGGGCGCTGTCTTGGTACCTGGCATGGGAGGTGCTGAATGGGAGGCTGGTATATCAAACAGACTGGTCATGTTCAGAGATTTCAAACTCGGAAGCTGGGCACAACAACAGCAAGATCCGGAAAGCGCGAGATACGTTGGTTTACAGAAGGTCAATGGTGTCGCCTTTTCCGACGAAGGTGAAACTGGCCAAGTCGTTCCTTTCGTCGTTGACAAGGACGGCCTCAAGGGCGTCGTAAATAAGGACTCTACTGCAGGCGCCCCTGTTGTGACACTTGCCGCGTCATCTCCTGCCAAATGTCGCAAGCGTCCGTACTCAGACGTTGCCGATGCAAACACGGTAGAGGGTCGCGATGAATACGGCTGGTTGAATGGAGACGAGGCTGATGCAGAGGGCCTGGTCGACGAAGCAGCCTTGCTGGAAGATGATGAAGCCGCCGCAACCACTGCAACCGAAGACGACACGTCCGCAACTATCGTCATCGACGACTGAACAGGACCACCAACACCCAACCGGCAGATGACTCTGGATGTCTAGATGACCTGTCATCTTGCGGCAAGACGACATGCCTGCCAGTCATCCATCCATCCACCCTCCTCAAAAGCAATCTTATCTGACCGGATAAATTCGAGATCCACCCTCCTACTCCACAGGAAGAAACTCCGGCTATGAAGGCATACTAACCACCCCCACGTCGGACGTCCTACGTTCCCTTGGCCCTCCGCATCTACATTCTTCACGATTACGCATGTTCTATTTCCGACCTCCACAATAAAGACAATCAAACAATCACATCATCGAGACTCTGCAGGAGTACAAAAGCCCTGTCGAAAGAGAAGGGTGTCACCAGGTTACGGATCTGACATGTGATAAAGGGTCATTGTTTACATTTTGGGGGTGGTGGAAGCATGTGATGATGAAAGGGGCTGCCTGCATGTGCGACAGGAAATCATGCAATGCAGCAGAGCGGCCCGGTGCAAGCCACAAGGTGATCACTCAACTTCTTTGGAAATCAAGATCATGGCTTGTGTGGGAGAGATGGAAGAATGTGGGAAAGTTGGATGCAGAAAATGTATGTACCTTTTGATAAGGTGGTGTTGGTGGCTTGGTTGGACACACAGCCCACCACAAAAAGTGTCCGGAGAAATTCAGATACTGTACTGATAAGGAAACCACACTCTTTTCTCCAAGCACGTGCTTTGTCGTATTGGACCAGATGGCTTGAATATCCTGCTTGTCTCCTTCCACATCTGTCGAGTCGATTGTTTTCTGCGTACCTATTGACAGTCGTGTTTCTCCAAGCGGCCTCCAATCAATGCAACAGCTGAGTAGCTAAAGTGAAACGAAGCCCCGAACAGCCCCGTGGAACGCGTGTCTTTTTGCTTGTTACTCGTATTTTGGATGCATGTGAAACATCAGCTCCTCTTCGTATGTCTACAGTTCTTCGCAGTCCGAGTCCTCTGTTCAGACGTCTATTGGCTGTGTGCAACAAAAGCGGTCAGAAAGTCAGGCAGACTGTTGATGCAGTCTCTTTGCATCTTCTGGACGTTTATTCAAACCATACATTCGCTTAAGAACGACAAACATGGACAGCTTATTGCAGGGTGGCGTAATT
>Ga0181467_100317_pt1 | contig 25399 bp, 22 predicted proteins | sample InSIn5gowninarea_2_FD_119079 | JGI IMG/M metagenome (GOLD analysis project Ga0181467, IMG submission 119079) | Clean room microbial communities from NASA Spacecraft Assembly Facility at Jet Propulsion Laboratory, Pasadena, California, USA -... ... | reverse complement strand
TCTAGTTCGTCGTTTGAGTACGGCGGAGTTGAAACACATCCACGTCTTTCGCCCCACAAGAGAGAACTTCAAGGAGACGTTGGAAAGCGTAGTGGCATATATGTTGGATGGAAAGCACAGGAGTATGGGCCGGGAGTGGATTGGGAGTATTGTCATTGGAGCTGATGGGTTGGGGATGGAGACCGCGTTGGGGGAGAAGGCGAATGTGATTATGATTATAGGGTGGAGGGGTTGGTTGAAGGTAGAGAGGGAGGAGACCGTGGGGTTTGGAAGGGGGATCAGTGCTGAGGAGGCGGTTGGGGAAAGAGAAACGAGGTGGGAAGTTGTGAGAGGAAGGGGTTGGAGGGGTGTGAGTGAGATGGGAGAGTATACTTGGAGGTAACAGAAAAGGGCGTCGATTCCAAGTCAAATATGGACGAGCGTGGATGCTTGGGGTAAGCGTACTTGCACGGAATTCATGGTGAATTGCATAGCATGGAAATTCGTGTTGCTGTCACTGACAGCGTTGCGGATTCTGACTATCTTATATCGTGGTCATCCTAAGGCCGTGTTCGAACATTCCTCATCATTAGTAAGTCCAACCCAAAGAGCCACTCCAGAAGAGGAGAACAAAATGACGGATGCAATCCTGTTGAAGGAGCAGATGAACAATTCCATGATGATCTGAATAAATCGTCCCAGCCAATTGGACAGGTCCGAGCTGCATGCGGACCAATGTCTTACGCCATACCCTGTTATCATGACTTCCAAGTGTTCTAGCACTTTATCTAGCCGTCTTTGGTTTCGTCGTTGCGCTCAGAACGCTCCTTTCAATGTTTGCTACCAACTTGTCATCTTGGTCGGTATTCACCTGGCTCATAGGGGCCCAGAATCTTGACGACACATTCTTGACTTCTCATGAGTCTGAAGTATTTTGCCAATGCCACGAAACTTTCATTATAATCCTCCCACCCCTTTGCAATCTCTAGCAATACAGGGAACAATGAAAAGTCTGCAATCGATATTCTTTCCCCAGCAATGAATTTGCTGTTAGATGCGTAACTGACCCAAAGGCGCGCTTCTCGTTGTAGGGACTGTACACTGAATGGTTTCGCACGCCATATCTGCAAGAGCTGCGTGGCTTGTTGAAATCTGGTGTATTGGAAGGCCAGGTCAGACGGTGTTCTCGCAGATACTTTGCTACCTGCCAATGTGTCGATATATAGCAGGATCGCATACTCACCACTTACGGTGGTATTGTGATTATTGTCTATAAGCGTGACGGGTGGAAACTCCCCTGTTGATCTTGAAATACAGTTTGTCTTAGAATCAAAATCTTTCCATCTAAAAGGAGAAGAAAGCATGCCTTCAACCCAGTCAAAGTTATACTCCGCCAGCATGAATTTGACTCTTAGATCTGCGATGTTGTCTCCAGAACAGTACAATTTATGTTTGTTGGTAAGGTGCAGTACGTCGAAGCCCTGGCCGTAAGACGCCGACCAATCGAAGTCGCTTGTATGGTTTTCCTTTCCAAAGGCTAGAAGCAGCTGCTTTGATTCTGGCGTCTCGCCATTGATAACGGGCTTTGCAGTATCCCTGGACTTCGATGTTGCGCCCTGGCCCCACATTGTGTGCTGTGGATGGTCCAAGAAAGTTCCAATCTTCCGAAAGGTTAAAGAAATGCGAGCGCCCTGGAATGCAAGTTCAGCAGTTGTCTTTTCCTTGGCCATTCGTTTGTCTTGTCGTATGCCATGTAACCATTTCTTATTAGTCTCCAAGCCTACTCTGCACATTGAGTTGTGAGGCAATGGAATCCTGCAGCTCTGACGACTTGAGCCCACGCCCATGTCTGTCTCTGTAGCTGGATTGCCACCCCGTAGTGGCTTTTTCATACGAAATACCATAGTCCGTTCGGCCCCAAAGCTGACATTAGCGATGAAAGTACCAGGTACAATGTCCAAAGTCTTGTCACTGTGTTCAGAGATGTAGTCTGTACCATTGCGATAAAGCTGAATCAAGACATGATTTACATCATGACCAACACGTGCCTCAACATGGTTCCTGATCATCGACACTGTAGGAGTAAAGTCCAACAAGGAGGGTAATTCGTCCGCAGGATGGCGATATATTGGCATGCAACCGTCTTTTTCCACCTCGCCTTGGACACCTATAAGGCGAGGCACATCGCCGCCTTGATGGGACATCTTCTGCCAACATACCTCATCCCGGAGTGTTTCGAAGATGTTATCTCGATCTTCATCTGGAATGAGATCATAGAGCATGATACTGTCACCTTCACAGAAAGGCTCCGAGAGGATAACAGATCGATCGTGTGCCAGCTTAGGTTCTATCGGAGAATTCAGAGAACGGATTCCATCGCGGACCGAGTCCTCGTTGTTCGACAATCTGTTCTCTGCGGAAGACGTGCGTCGCTTGCTACCTGATGATTTCTCTCGAGACATTGTTATTCTGCCCGTACGAGACTCGGGAGGAATTATCGATTTCATCAAGTCGGACTTGGAAGGCGAAGGTGACCTTCGAGCCGACACTTGGGTCTCTTTTGCGGCAGAACGGGATCCATGTCGTGCGCTTCTAATTGCGGACTTGACACGCTCTGGTTTCTGCTTGCTACCGGCCTCATCTAAAGATTTGTACGATCGCTTGTTCATGTCTTCTACATCTTGTGATAGGACGTTTGATGATGGTAATTCAGGGCCATTAGCTCTGGCGGATGCTATAGGCTCTTCAGAACTCGAAGCTCGAGATAAGGGCGCATTTATAGTGCTCTCTGTCAACTGCAAACTGGACATGGCCTTCTGCAGTTCGACGTCGCTGTGCTGTTCATTTGTTCTCTGCGATGATGCTGCTTGCTCTGTAGCGTCTCTCGTTTTTGCTTGAAATTCCTTTACGAGATCGTTGCTACTTATGACTTCACAGCCAGTCATGCGAACAAGCTGTCGTAAGGCTTCGTCATGCCTCACCTTGCTCCTGTATCCGAGGCAGTCTTCTACAAGGGTTATGGCGTATCCATGTTTAGCAGCTTCCATTGCGGTCGCGAAGACACTGATGTTTGTTAGAACTCCACAGATGTAGATCTCTGTAACAAATTTTCCTCGCAGACTTTGGACCAGAGTTCCATCCCTGAAGGCGGAATAATGAGTCTTCTGGACAAAAATGTCTCTCGCATCTTCCATAGCAGTTCGGAGCCCATAGCGATAGAGATCCACTCCGGGAGATGATCTCAATGGAAAAGGTCCCTCTTGCCCCACCTCGACCGTCAGAAAAGTTTCACTTGAACCCGTACCTGCTTCCACGTCACGGTCTCTGAGGATATCCTCCACTTTCTTCTTGGCTAAATAATTTGCTGCCTTCGGTCTGCGCTGTACTTCTGCATCCGTTATAACCTTCTCACTGTTCACGTGTTGTGCATTGATAGGCCTCGACTTCTCGAAAAGGGTCTGAATCCACAAGACATACCCAGCTGGACGGAAGTGGGACGTAAGATTCTTGACGTTCTCAAGGAAGCCTGGAGGATTTTGTACAGGTAGCAAACATTTGTCGGCAAGAAAATCATTTTGGACATCAAGTACAAGCAGCGCTCTGCGAGTGCGAATGTATGGCAGGTCGTTTTCGTCGAATTCATACATCTCAAAACTTCACTAGTCTAACATCAGTACATATGTCTCATATCTTCACGCGGAGTGGCTTCCCTTGCGCAATGGTCTTGATCTGCGGGCTATTGTAATCATGTCGTACTTCATCTATGCCTGTCTATCATTCTCGGTAGGTATCTACTGCTTAGAGGGACATCGTAGCACACACATCCCCGCATCTTGTGGTTCGATCAGTATCTGGTGGTCGACGTGGGCTGTATTTTGACAAAACTCTAGCAAGTGAGGGGTCCTCTACGTTGTGTTAATAAGGCAATTATGAGCAAAAACTGTACTACTCTTCGGGCAGAATGCATTTGCCAAGCATAATCTTGCATATCGAAGAAGTCGGGGGTCGTAGTGGGGGCGCTCTATGAACAAGGATCTGCATGAATCAGCGATCAGCCCACAAAAGCATGGCAGCTGAAATCGCCCTCGATCACTTGGCTTGAGGAGGATTGTACGATGGCAGCGTCGCTCTGCGTTGACAGTGCTCTAGAGGAGATAAACTTAGTGATGAGATAGCTACATTGTGAATGGAGCTAGATCACGGCATGCTAGCTTGGTGTCAAGTGAATGATTGGCTGATGGCAACGTCGTTGAATGGAAGCTCGTGACGCTCAGATCACTCTTTCTCAGTCACTCTCGACACTTCAGACTCTCCGGTCTGGAAGACATTGAGTGTCGCCACCGCCGGATCCTTGAATAGCTGCCAACTCAGTCATCGAGACTAGATAGCGGTGTACTTGATGTGAGCGCCTTGCTCTTACCAAGTGAGTCCTCTCATCCATGGTTCCAACCCAGCTGTTTCAATATTGCTGCAGAACATCGATGCATATCCGCGATCGCCCTCAATCGATCACCGCTAAGGAGCCAGGCTCAGTCCTCGTCGACGCCGGGTCTCCAGTCTAGGCATTGTCGAAGACAGGGGTGACAGCGTCAATTCCATGAACATTCAACTGTGCCTAATTCCAATCGAGCACGCCGCCAGAAGTCAGTTGCGTCGGGTAATCTGCTTATAGTTCCCGGAACGAGGACTGTGCTTATGTCGTCGGTAAGGTCCTCGATCGTGTGGATGAGCTTGTATGAACACTTCTTGATATGTTGGACTGTGCCATTCCAATGTCCCTGACCAGAGATTTCTCTAGATCAATGCTTTGCACGTGATCATTTCAGGAACCGCGGTTCGTTTTGGGACTAGGGTGGATTTGCAACCCAACTTCAAGCTACCTCTACCCTTCCAAAAAAAGTGGCCGAACGCCCCGCGCCACAACACCAACATTTACAATACAAAATCAATACATTGTCATTTGCCCTTCTGCCCTCTTTAAATCATGTAACCTTTTTGTGTACGCTATGTAACAATTATGAATGCACTCTTTATCTATCTCATCAAAAACCTGACAAAAGCGCGCGTACGCCTACTCTTCTGTATTAGTCCTGCGCGCGTGAAATGCCTTTTTTAATGGGTGCGCCATCGTCTCTGCGATTAATAAATCAGGAGATACACCTAGAAGAGTAATATAAGACAAGCCATGTGTCTTACACTAGCGCTTTGTGCCTTTACTGATATGCGTAGAGTCTTTGTCTTAACATAGAGTCAGTCTGCGCGCTTGTAACTTAGGTAATATCGTCGGAAGCACCTGTTTTGTATATGCCTCCTCAGTCATTTTGCTAACGCTATTCGAGACTTTGTAGCGTACGATTCGTCGATAGCCTTTACCGATTATAATGAAGATATTTAAGAGCTTTAAGTGGTTCTTTTCGCGCGCTTTTGCCTTCGTATCCTTCGATGTAACCTTCTTACGGTGGACGTTCGATGGTTTATATTAATACTTTTTACCGCGATGGCGTTTAATCCTTTTCGTGACTTACGGACTAATTCTAAAGTGATATTTATCGCAAAACGCTACGTCGAACTAGTCTTCAGAATGTGGACGCTGTTCTAACTGGTCATCGTGCTATTTCAGACGATTCTGCGCCTGCGTCGGATTAAGCTCGCTCTCCTCTTTACACACTGCGTTAATTATACCTTCGTCTACGGCGTAAGCTCGTTAAATAGCTTTATTAGAGAGCGTACGAACGCCAGTCTTTTATCGAGTCGTAGGTAGCTGTACGCCAGCTTCTTCAGTAATATCTGCTTAGGGTTTGCCTTTATCGTCGAGAGGAACAGAATCGTCGTTAAGATAACTAGTAATTGCCGCAGTATCTAAACGAGTAATATGTCGTTTTACACCGCGCGGATCAGGCTTAGACTCAATTTGATTGTTTCGCGTTCGAGGTTGCTTACTAGCTAGTATTCGTCTTTGTGCTCGTTCTGATATAGAGGTGATCTCGTGGACGATAGTTGAAGGGACTATAATGCCTTTCTCTTTAAGGGCTTTAGCGAAAAACACACAACTACGAGAAGGCGTAGTAGGATTCTTATGCTTTTGCTTTCGTAGATCAGAGGGAGGCGTAAAATGCCTTGTTTTACGATGCACTCGAGCTATAAAGACAGAAAGTATCTACAAGAGAAGTAAAAGGAGTGTTTTTATTATTATGGTGGGGAGGTTGCCAGGGCGATCGGCCACTTTTTTTGGAAGGGTAGAGGCTACTCAAACCTTTCCACCTCGATGCCATTGTTCGCATAACCAATCAGACAATGGTATAAGGGATTACGGATCCAGGTCGGCAAACGCAGGGGCATACCAAGCAGTGTTTGGTGCGCTTCAGAGAACGAACTCTACGGATGTAGAATACAAGAGAACATACAAATCCAGCGACCGAACGCAATGGCCTCCCCAACAACACCAAACTTCGTCCTTAGCACACCTATGGAATACGTCACATGGGTCCAGATTAATCGAGCCTCGAAGCTCAATGCCTTCAATGAAAGTATGTGGCGTGAGCTGGGAAGCATATTCCAAGAGCTATCAAGATCACCCGATGTTCGTGCTATAGTACTCTCTGGCGTTGGAGACAGAGCCTTCACAGCTGGACTCGATGTACAGTCCACAAGTCAACAGGGCTTTCTAAAGCCGCCAGAAGTAGGAGAGAAGAATATAGATACGGCTAGGAAAGCGACAGAGATCAGGAGGTATATTGAAGACTTCCAAGATTGCGTTGGTAGTATTGAGAAGTGCGAAAAACGTATATTCACCCTCTGCATGATTGCCGTACTGTATGTGGCATTACTGATCGTAACGTTCCAGCTGTGATCTGTGTCATGCATGGAATTTCGTACGGCTTAGCTATTGACATGGCGACATGCGCCGATATTCGAATCTGTGCTCGAGATACTCAAATGGCTGTGAAAGAGGTCGATATAGGCCTTGCTGCAGATATTGGCACGCTCAGTCGTTTGCCTAAGATCGTGGGCAACATTTCATGGGTGAAGGAAGTGTCATTATCAGCCAGAATATTCGGAGCTGAAGAAGCTTATCGAGTCGGCTTCGTGAGCCAAGTCTGCGAGACGAAGGAGAAGGCTATCGAAGCAGCATTAACCATGTCAGGTGTGATGGCCAGCAAGAGCCCGGTAGCTGTGCAAGGAACGAAGCACTTGCTGAATCATGCCAAAGACCATACTGTGAATGACAGCCTCCGGTACACCGCCGTATGGAACTCTGCGGCCATACAGACCAATGATGTTCAACAAGCAATGTTAAGTGGACTGAAAAAGACGAAGCCCAGATTCGAGAAGCTATAGGGGCGGGCTCCAATATATTTATAAGGGTCAGCGTTTGGTCAGATGGCTCTGATGAAAGCCAGAACAATGTGCTCCAGCCTCTCTGGCTTCCTTCATGCAATAGCCGAAGCTGAAGGGGCCTACCAGTTGCAAAGACTGAACAATCTACCTACGTATCCAGGGTATTCAAACTGTTGTTAAGGTTTAGAGGCTTGAAAGGGTTTTCCGAAACCATGGGGATAACCCAACGATTGTATTAATCACGGTTTCAAGCCTGAGCGCCCTGTAGCCGCCGTGGAGCTACCACACAGCCAGCCTCGCCAGCACGGAAGATAAGTTCTGAGCTAGTCCGTGGTAAGGTACAGTAACACCAGTAATCCAGTGTTCCTTAGCTTAGTGACACTTGGATCCCACATAAATAGTGAATTGCCCCCCAGGCTATGTGCGATTCTTTTTAGACGCTAATGTTGAACGTGTCGTCGACCCCCCTGCTCACACGTCTTCTTCTTCCATCTCAAAGCCTCCTATGACTCAGTCGAGGAGGTCAATTTTCAGATTAAGAGAGCAACGTACTGGTTCAGCGTCATGTCTGTCGGTGAGAGACGAGCATTTTGGATATGGCAAGAACGGTGAGATGTTGATTGGGTGAGAGAAGTTGGAGGAGAATCCAGCAAGGTGGAGCGGGTGCGCTGCTGGAAATGGTTATGGGGAGAAGCGCAAGAGGCAGATGGTTAAGGTAAAAGGAGATGGGAGACTGAAGCCACGAGTGATGCCTTTGCATGACAGAGCTATGAAGGAGTGGGAAGAGGGCAATACCTGAGAGAGGTATGTTGAGCATGATTTCACTGCATGATGGCCCGCACTGGTTGGTGCTGTGATAGATCTGGACTAGATAGTTTCAAAAACTGGTGCTTTCCTGGCAGAATCCGCACATCAACTTAATTCGAGGATACGCTCAAATCAGCACAAAAGCTGCCGGTTACAGTAATTTGCGCTTGCACCTGGGCTCTTATGAACTAAAGTCACCGCAAGATATGTTGGAAAAGCGGGATCAGGGTCAGCGCAGATTTCGCATTAGTCTAGTCTGATCTAACCTAGATCCTTGAAAGATGCCATTGCAAATTCTTCGCTCCTATATAGTCTCTGTCACATCGATTGCAAATTCAGTCAGAGCAACCGACCAGCAAGCATTAGAGACACTCTATCAGATCCTTGAAGAGCGCCTGAGCCATCATAAACGTTGACATCTGAACATGCGCATGTAGAAGGACATACGGTGTAGATGTCAGTGCAGTAGGCTTGTCGAAGCTGCAGGCATTTACCAACCACTGCCGACAGTAGCACCACCACCACCCCAGGAGTCACCACCGGCATCAGGAGCTCCATAGGTATCAGCAGACGAGCCAAAGGCATCGCCACCACTGTAGGAATCCCCACCAGACGCACCAAAGTCATCTCCACCGGAGGCCCCAAAGGCGTCACCACCGCCAAAATCTTGAGCACCGCCAGCACCGCCAGCATCCTCAGCACCTTCGTCACGAGGAGGCTCCTTGCACCGTACCTTTGTGTGGCCCACTGTTCACATGTTAGTCTACCAAGCATTGGGTGTTCCAAGATAGCGTGAGTAATGTAAAGATAGATTCGAGACTTACTCTGCTCGCAGTTTGAACACTTCACACGGCTGTAATCACGAGGCTTTGGGCACTCCTTCGACAGATGACCTTGCTCATCGCAATTGCGGCAAATGAGCACTCGTTCATTAGTACAATCCTGTTTACGGTGACCCTCTTGGCCACAATTATGGCAAGCTCCACCACCTCCACCGCCTTGTGGGCAGTCGCGTGAGAAATGGCCGACTAAAGCTCGTTAGTATCCGGGGCTATAGCAGAACATGGGAAATGCATCGACAGCTTACCCTCACCGCACTTCTTGCACTCAACACCTGAAGCATCACGGGGCTCAGGACCTACGACAAGGATCAGCTCGTAGCATATAAGATTTGTAATACTTGAGACTCACACTCCTTGCTAGAATGACCAGACTTCTTGCAGTTACGGCAGGCGAACCTGTCTTCACGGGGTGTAGGGCCTGATTTCTGTCAGATTCGTGGGGTAAATATACTGATGGACCTCGAACGCACAGTCGCGGACACGATGACCAATCTCTTGGCAGTTGTAGCATTGCACCTGAGCGCGATCGGCATTCTCGGCCTTATCCTGCGGGCAGCTCTTGGAAATGTGGCCAAGCTCATCACAATTGCCGCACTGTTCCCTTGTTTAGTAGTGGATGCAGACAAGAAGTTGCAGGATTACCTTCGGAATGCCACGATCGACAGGTTCACCAGCATTTGCTAAGCGCTCCAGGTTTTCCTCAGGGGAGCATGGCCATGAATCCTTCTCTTTTGGACGAGCATGCTTATCTGACATGCGATAGGTCACGCTGTATTGGCGATCAAGATTGCCCTGCAGGTCCATATTCGTGAAAGTCGCCGCAAGCTCCTTCTCAATGGCAATAAGATAGACATTCAAACCCTGGGTGCGGAAGGCAGACTCCAGCTCGACATAAGTTGTGTCAGGAGTGGCCTTGATGAACTTCAGGATGGCGTCCTTCATATCGTCAAGATCACGCTCCGCTGAGGCCTGCTTAAGCTCAGCCCAAGCGACTTCGTCAGAGACATCAGCGATGTTTGAACGGTCAATCTTGCGTGGATTTTTGCATTCTACGATGGCGTGGCCTGCTTTGATTAGCTTGGTGTCAAGTCATGGAAGTAGATAGAAGCTGACCTTCCTCTCCACAATTCTTGCAAAGTTTCGGTGGTGCTGACGGACAGTCGGCTGCACGGTGACCTTGCTGCTCGCAAAGTCGACATGTCCCAGTAAACTCACGGGCTACGGGAGGATTGGTACAATCGGCCTTGTTGTGTCTAAAGAATGTCAGCTTTGTACTGGGAGTAGATGATTGGTACTCACCCTTCCTCGCCACAGTTATAGCATGGACGGGGCTTAGGAGGCTCAGGACAATTTTGTTTGGAGTGCCCAGATTGACCGCAGTTGTAACAGTCTCCGGAGAATGCACCACCTTGGCCTTCACCGCCGTCGTCACCACCGAAGCCGCCACCCGAGTCTCCAAAGGCACCACCGCTCCCGAAAGGTGCAGCAGAGTCTCCAAAAGCTCCACCAGAGTCACCATATGCGTCGTCGTTGAAGGCCGAGCTGGTTGCAGCACCACCACCGTTGAAGTCATTGACGGGTTGCGGCTCGCCGTAATTCCAGGAGGTTCCCCCACCAGTAGAATCATCCCAACCAGACATATTGATGTTGGCTTGAACGAAGGTATTGGATGGTCTGCAGAGAAAGTAGTAAGCATATAGTCAGAGATGAAGTGCAGATCGAGGTGGAGGATCGATGATAGGATGTATGAAAGTGAGATGATAGGAGAATTTAATGCGTGACGTGTAAGTAATGGAAATAGATGTGTAGATAGAAGAAAACAGAAGTAGGGCAGTAATGACATGATATGTAGGAGGAAATGGGGAGATGATTTTGGATGCAAATGTCGAATGAGGTTGTGATGAAGTGCGTTTGTGCCAGTGGTAGGTTGAAGGCAAGGAAGTGAGATAAGGAAAATGAATAAAGAAAATTGCGAAGGTTCCTGTGCGTATCTCTGTTGTGTGACTCGAAGCTGAAGCCTATGCGCATGTTCGACTGCTAGTGGCGAGGTGGGGATAACGCGAGGGTCAGATTTGAGGATGTGGGAGGGAAGGAATTGAAGATGAGACCACTAATGCTGCTTGTTGGATGGTAGAATGGATACATACAAGAGTGTGTGATGTCGTGATGGGAGCGTGCTGGGCAGATCGACGACGAAGCTGACTTGATAAAACGAGAGGAGATGAGGGAAACTTACTAGGTTGTTTGAATGTGACAGTTGCTCTCGAAGTCGAGCGTAAGTGTGTTTCAAGTCGATGGAAGGACTCGAAGGGTTCTGATGTAAACGGAGTAGAAGAAGGGTGAAGGTAGAAGGTGGAAGGTGGAAGAGGGTCTGGTGTTGTTGTGGTGCAAAAGGGAGTGGCGAGGGTAAATAAAGAAGGTGTGGGTTTTGTGGGCAGAGGAAACGAGATCCGCCAAAACGGGACTGGGCTCTAGCTTCGTTTGTGGCAATACTCTGGTAGAACCTTCCGAACTTGTTGAAGCCTGCCTTTCCTTCTCTTACATCGGTGAAAGATGGAGGCTTGAGCAAATGCAAAAATCTCTCCTCTTTTCCCGTCCATCAAATTTTTGTCAAACTCAAGTCTTGCACACGATGAGCCGCTTAGAAGAGTCATGGACGAGACTTGCTGCAGAGATACCTTGCCTTTGCAGGGTCAAGACACGCGTCTGCTTGATCATGATGGATGAGATCGTTCGCCTCAAGGACAGCTGCCTATCCAACCTGACAGGACATGACTGAAGCGGGATTTCTCAGACTGAAAATCCGTTACACGGCCCAGAGTCAAAGCAAGGAAGCCTCTCCTTCATCCATTCACACCAAGACTTGTCCAAACCAATCAACACTCATTGGTTCAAATGAGAACATGCCGCTGAAGATTCAGCACAGTATAGGAGAACATATAATATCTCCACCTGGTCAGCAAGCAGGAAGGAAGGCCCAAAGCAGCCTTGATTTCGGCTCGCATTACAGACCATGGTGGTGCTCGTCGGAAGCCAAAATCGTACGTCAAGAGATCTGAACAACTACTTACTCTTGCTAGCCTCGAGAAGGTTTACAATAGGATGCTTGAGGTTAGAAGATAGAGAGAGCTGGTGGAGTGAGGTAGAGACTGTCAGCATGTTGTCTCGAAACAGTCCAACTTTGAAACTGGCTTCATTATGCTGGTCTTGGTTCTTGTCCCCTACTACAAACCGTCTCTGAATATCTTGCTGTGCTGCAATGTTTGAGTAGATGCGTCAACAAGACAGGCTGATGTTTTCGATGACGGACGTCAAAAGGTGCACCCAATAAAAGACCTTCCCTCATTGGGTTTACGGCGAGGCCCGTGCTCAGGCCCTGGCATCTATTGTTCAGCATGCGTAAAGGTCTGCTTTGTCTTGCTCATCTCACGTACGAACGTCCTGCATGTTCAACATCACGAATGTTTCCATAAGGTGTAGTCCTCTTCCCATAATTCTTCAAAACTCTTTCAGTATCAGGAATAAATGTGAGCTAGGCATCATAGATATGCATGCCCTGGAGTCATATGATCTTTCTTTGACTCGGACCATTCGGACTCGAGGCTCTCAAGCTATCGAATGGCTGGCGCTGAATATAAGCTTGCAAGTGCTTCAATGCACTGAATCTGAGGAGTGCACATCATAGTCCACGTCCCCTACACATCAATGACACCCACAAATTCAACCGCCATCTTCGTCACATTCTCCGTATCGCTCAAGTGTGGCATATGGCCCTTCTCATGAGTCCACTCTTTCACACCCTCTCTCCCTTTGCTCTTTCAATCTATTAATCATCTTCGCCTGCCACTCCAGCAACAATAGACGATCCTACTTCGTTATACAGATACACACAGAGCACTCTCAAAAACGGTTCCACTGTCGAGGGCGACCTATTGTTCGGTCTAGGCGTCACAAGCTTCTCCAACCTTTTCGCTCCCTCTAGGGGAAGGTCTGGATGCCTATATTCACAGGCATTGGTCAACTCGAGAATAAGAACGTCTCTGTTCTTGCCTGCCTTTTCTGGGTCCGACGATTCCACTTGGAAGGACGATCAGCGAATCGAGCATTGAAAAACTCGCCTGTACCTTCGCCGTTGAATGGAATGTATGCACATGAGTATATGATGCCTATGACACCGCCAGACTGTCCCTCTATTTTACGAGCTTCGTACTCGAGTGATGGAGTCACTGCTTCAGTTGCTGCCCAGCCGCCAGACAAGTGGGCTACTATGAGGACGTTCATGTGTTCTTGTTCGATCAGGCGTGTAATTGAGACATGGACCACTACATCGTCGTCTGCTTAAGTGGGCATGTCAGCCAAATCATAAAGCTGGATCGATGTTGAAGTATGGGGGCCGAATTGTTACGGGGTTGTTCGGGTCCCGTCGTAGACCCATTCGGGCATGGACATTCGATTATGGAATCGGCCTTCTCTTCACCATTTGGATGAACGGTGAGTATATGTCCGGTGTGTGGAAGAAGCCGTGGCATAGCGCAATTGTGAGGTCTTGAGGCTTGATTGTAGCTACCTGTCAAAGACCGTGTCTGATTGTGAAATCGATGTAGAGGTGAAGCAATATGTTACAAGAATATATAAAGATACTGGACTTATCAAGATCCTCTATTGAGACATGAGGGACAGTCATCGAATGCTCACGTACGAACTATGATTGAGGGGCCACCCCATTCGAGGTCGTGAAGCACAAACTCACACTACGACCGATATCTTCTACCAGTATTCTTGATACTTCAGTCAATATATTGACGTTAGGGTCAACCTGAGCGTACAACAACGTTGCTTGAAACCGAGACTGCATTGAAGCGTAATTTTGTCTATACAACTCCCAGGACCATAACTCCGAACGAGCTCATTATGCCAGTCCAGCCCGCATCATAAAGTACAAGGATGCAATGATATACAAATGCCCATCCAGCTCCTTGACTATGCACGCTGATGCGCCGAAGTCTCAGAGTGACTAAGTACGCTTCTTATCGACACTGGTCTACTCGGCGCCGGTACCACATCTTGAGGTCTCGAAATCTCCAGTCTTGAGCCTTTCACATCAGCTTCATTATAGTCAGGAGGGTGCTGTGCACCGCTTCTGACACCGACAGGTCCTAATTCCAGAGTCTCTCCTCTTCTTGATGGATCTCCAAAAGACGAGACTGCTGTGACTGTCTCCTGTATACTGGGTGGCTTATCTCCGGAGAAATATGCGGGTGGTGCTTCTCCCCGCTCATCCAGTCCCTCGTTATGGTGCGTACTGAAACCTTCATTCTGAGAGTTCCCAAGACGGAAGTGCCCCCGCCATGGTGCAAACCCAACCACATCTCTTGCTAGAGCATGTTGACCCCGCGCACGTAGTATGGCAGCCTTCCTTTTTCGCCGCCGGTTGTACAGAAGTAGGCAAATGCAAGTGAGAACAGCAATGGCTGCTAATATGACAAAGTAGTAATTGAAGGCCGGAGTAGATGAACCACTGCCTGATGTATCCACGTCTGGGTCGGAGATGGCGCCAGCGGTGCTGTTGACGGATCTTGAATCGGAAGCGGAGGACTTGGGGGACAGCGTTGGCAAGGTTAGGGAGAGACTGTCGTCTGTTTGGGCGGCTCGGGCGGCGAGTTGAGCGAAGAAAGATGTAGGAAGGACAATGTAGAGGAAGAGGAGGGATGACGATAGAGGGAAGTGTAGCCAGGAGAGTTTGTAGCCATGACTTCTTTGGAACGACATACTGAACATGTCAAAAGTGAAGATATTGGCAAAGAAACGGATCGCAAAGGTATCGGAGGGAAAAGTAAGGAGCGGATATCGTTTGTTGGGTCCCTGTGAATGGGCACCTCAAACAATCAGAAAGGCCGCCATTGACATGGGAATGACACCGACCGTCGACGGTGATACAGCATGTACAACAGCTGGATGAGTAAAGGGATCCTCAGCTCTAGGTAACAAGGTGGAGGTGTTGTTGAAGCGAAATGACAGGGCAAAGCTCGACCCAAACGGCTTCTCGCAACGATAAACAGCTCTCATTGGAGGACGAAGCGCTAGGCGCCTTGACATAGCAGAAGTGGGGCAAGATATCTAATCCTTACAGGGGTCTAGACACAACAGCCCAGTGGCAGAGTTGAACAACAAATCCTGCGAGGCCTAGCGATACTCTATTGTACAAGGTCAAGATGCCAAAAGCTTCTAGAGGTATGCTGTGATGATCCCAGTCTGAGTCTAAGTTTGAGTCTGAGCCTGAGTCTGAGTCTTGTCGATGAATGACCATCTATAGGTATCTTGGTCACTTGTGATCCGGCAATCAAGGCCATCCTTGTCAAACTAGACAGCGACAGTGCAAACTCATTCATAGTGGAGGATCTTGATGATGAGCATCTGGTCATCCAAGAGAGCAGGGAGAAGGAAGTCAAGAGGGACCTTGAGGCGGTTCGTGTGGTGCTCTTGCAGGTTTGCGTGAAACTAATGGGATCGTAGCAGCTAGAGAAAAACACCCTTCATGAGTCAGACTTATCAGGGTCTGATTGAGCATGCTCACAAGGGAGAGTCAAGAACTTGAGTACAAATGGAGGTCTGAAAACTTTACACTCGCATGACGTGCAATCGAGCAGGCTAGATACAGCTTGGGCCGAGCAAAAGACATACGGCCACCATAAACACGCTTTTGCGACCCGGCTCCGATGAGATCATGAGAAATCTTGGATTACTCTTGCAGATCCAGGCGCTCTAAACAACTCTTACGAGGCGAGCTCTTCCAACGACCGTAGACCTTTGGAGCCCATTGGTCATGCTGCTTATGCTGCTGGGGACATCGTGATGGATACTGTGGGTTGCACAGAAGGGTCGGTGGACATAGGCGTCAAGTCTAATGGCATCTTCCTCCGTGGCCTCTTCAACTCCTCCAGTGTAATACCGTTCAACTTTGTGATGCCTACAACGGGCGCATCTCCCTTCTTCACGAATTCATAAAGACCTTGACACATATGTCAGCAGTATTTTAAGACGTCCAAGCAATACGCAACATACCAGGCATCTTGTTCCCCGCCAGTCGGAAGGCATCTCGAACAACTTGCTCATGTATACTGCCTCTCAATTCGAATATGATCTTATTGACCCCGATCTTTGCCGCCCAATGATCGAAGCTACCTTTTCCCTTTCCCATACGGACCTAGAAAGCTGTCAGCATTCCCCCTGAAAATATCGCCCAGAATTCTATACCTCATTACCCTTGGTATATACTCCCTGATCTGCATTGACCCTCTTGTACAGTCGATATCGTAGGCCCTTTAACCGCACCTTGATTGCATCCTCTCCAATCTTGAGCTGAGCTGCACTGACACGCCTGTGATGATCCCTCATCCGTAGTCCGTAGTCGCCCCATACTACTGTCGTCCCTCGGCATGAACCACCTGTATGCACCCTTGGACGTCCCTTCATGGACTTGCTCTTCTCGCCAAATGAAGGTAGTAGCCATGTCCCCGATCTTGGGGCAGTATGTGAGAAAGGCCGCGGCAACTGTTTGAATATAGGATGTATTCGAGAAGGTCTTCTGGAGCAAGTGTGAATGCATATGCCGCGTTGTTGTAAGGGGGCAGCCATTGACAGCTTCCCAAAAGCCGCCGCAAGACTACACGGTGAGTGGGCATACATCGTGCTTTCGAAGATACGATTAGTATGCGCAGAGAAAGCTGCCGTAAATCTACTGGGAAGCCCTTATACAGCCAAAAGGACCACCCAGAATTAGAGCCTCAATCTTCAGGTGCGTCATCACGTGTCATCCACCGGGATTGGCAGTCGCGCTCCGCGTCGATGATTTTAGGCTCGCGTAAAGTAATGTGGACATCATCATTGATTCAACCCTACGAAGTCCAATTGCTTGTTAGTACCACAGCAGAGACCCATATCTGATTACTCTGTAGCTTTATTTTCCCCTTCGTTAGGGTGAATAAACCTGGTTACAATGCCAACCGATATACGAAGCTTTTTTGGAGGCAAGATCGCTACTCCCATCCGGGAGAAGGAGACCAAGAAGGAGGAGGATTCAAAGAAGAAGAAGACCAGTGAGTGGACTCAAATCGTCCTTTCAACCTACTTATGGGCGTACAGAGGGTCGAAAGATCATCGAGGACAGCGACGACGAAGAAACAGCTCCAGTGTACGATTCAATCTCCACCAACATATCTAGACACTAATTGCCACAGATCCAAGAAAGCGACTCCGAGAAAGCCAACACCTAAGAAAGTCAGGTATGTGTGTGCGAGCTTATCGAAAACTAATCTGACCCCGATTAGTAAAGAATCACCGAAAGGCAAGGAGACAGCACCTTCCGATTACTTTGCGACGAGTTTAAAGTCGAAGCCGGCAAAACCGACGCCCCAAAAAACCACTGCCCGGACAAGCAAGCAGACAACTTCATACCGCAATCACGAGGATGATGACGAACTGGCTTTCATAGATGATGAGAATGCAAGTGACGACATCTTCGCTGCTGATGTCAAGAAGACCGGGCGGAGGAAAGATGATGGCTACGTCGAAATAGAGAGTGAGGAGGAGGACCTTCCCAAGCCGAAACGGACGTCCAAGGCCAGGCCTACACCAAAGAAAAATGAAAAAGACCTGGATATGGAGGATGCTAGTGACTCGTTTGTAATTGTGGATGACCATGACGACGTAATGGCATTCGACACATCTGCAGAGCAATCCGGAACATCTAAAGGGAAGAAGCGGAAATCACCAGAGATGGACTCTGACGATGACGACCTCGAGCCTCCAAAGAAGACGACCAAGGGGAAGGCCGGAGCAAAGCAATCTGTCGCCAAGAAGCCTAGAGCCCCTGCGAAGAAGAAGGAGCGGGAACCCGAAAGTGCGGAAATACAACAAATTCTTAACAGTATACCGACTGTCCGTGCACCCACTCCTCCACCCAAGGATCCAGATGCGAAGTTTGACTGGAGACAAGGCACTGGTGGAGGTGGCAACATGGGGCCAGCTCCGGAGGCAGGTGGTAGAGAGATTCCCACTGGTGCAGAGAATTGTCTAGGAGGCTTGACTTTTGTCTTCACTGGTCAATTAAGATACATATCCAGGGAGGAAGGCCAAGAACTTGTGAAACGTCACGGTGGTAAGATCACTACCGCCCCCAGCAGCAAGACGAATTATGTGGTGCTTGGATCAGATGCCGGACCTTCAAAGCTTAGAAAAATACGTGAATTGAATATCAAGACTATTGATGATGGAGGGCTATTCGACATGATCGAAAGGCTTCCTGCGAACGGTGGAGACGGAAAAGCTGCTGCTAAGAATATGGAGAAGAAGAAAGCGGAAGAAGATAAGATCAGAAAGGACGCAGCACAAATGGAGAAAGAAGAGCGGGATAGAGTTGTGAAGGAGAAGGAAGCCCAAAAGATTGCAACTTCGAAAGGCAAGCAAGTTGCACCATCCGCTCGGACAGTACCATCGTCATCTCAATTATGGACTAGTAAGTATGCACCGACGGCAACGAACCAGATATGTGGCAACAAGGGGCAGGTTGAGAAGATCCAGACATGGTTGAAGGGATGGCCGAAGGCTCATAAGTATAACTTCGAGAAGAGAGGATCAGATGGTCTCGGTGGGTATAGGGCGATCATACTTCACGGTCCTCCAGGGATTGGAAAGACTACAGCTGCTCACCTTGCAGCGAAGCTTGCAGGATATGATATCCTCGAGAGTAACGCTAGCGATACACGGAGCAAGAAACTGGTTGAAAATGGTCTCAGTGAAGTTTTGAAGAACAACTCGCTACTGGGCTACTTCGCTGGAGACGACAAGCCCGTGGATAAGGCGAAGAAGAAGATTGTTCTGATCATGGACGAGGTCGATGGTATGTCAGCTGGTGATCGGGGTGGTGTAGGAGCATTGGCCAAGGTCTGCAAGAAGACCGACATTCCCATGATACTCATTTGCAACGAGCGGAAGCTTCCCAAGATGAAGCCATTTGACTTCGTCACATTCGACATGCCGTTCCGAAGACCAACCGTCGAGCAGGTTCGTTCTCGAATAGCCACGATATGCCTGCGAGAAGGCTTGAAGCTTCCGATGCCAGTGATCGATGCTTTGATCGAGGGCAGCAACAAGGATATACGACAAATTATCAATATGATCTCCACCATTAAACTTGATCAAATAGCTATGGATTATGACCAGAGCAAATCGATGTCTAAGGCTTGGGAGAAGCATGTAGTCTTGAAGCCATGGGATATCTGCCACAAGCTACTTGGTGGGGGCATGTTCGCTCCTACCAGCAAAGCAACTTTGAACGACAAGATTGAGCTCTACTTCAACGACCACGAGTTCACTCCGTTGATGATTCAGGAGAACTACCTGACTGCCAAGCCAGCGCGAGCTCAAAACGCTGACTCGCCCAAAGAACACGGGTTGAAGGTAATGCGACTAGTGGACCAAGCAGCAGAAGCAATAAGTGATGGCGACCTTGTCGACCGCATGATTCACGGCTCCCAGCAGCAATGGGGCTTAATGCCCACGCACGCCGTGTTTAGCACCGTCCGACCCTGCAGCTTCATGGCAGGCAGCATGGCTGGACAAACAAGCTTCACCTCCTGGCTTGGAAACAATAGCAAATTCGGCAAGCTTTCGCGCTACGTCAAGGAGATCCAAGCACACATGCGTCTACGCTCATCTGGTGATCGTCATGAGATACGTCAACAATACCTTCCTACGCTGTGGACTCGTCTAATCCGTCGACTCGAAACGGAAGGCAAGTCCGTAGTCGAAGATGTCGTTGACTTAATGGATAGCTATTTCCTCACCCGCGAAGACTTCGACAGCATCATGGAGCTAGGAGTCGGACCTCAAGATCAGGAGCGCGTGCATTTGGAGACGCAGACGAAAGCGACTTTCACTAGGATGTAAGTCTTGCCTCCTTTTCCTCTCTTCCGCCCTCTTTTCCCTTTTTCCCTTCCAAAACGACGTACTGACAATACAGATACAATTCTCGCCCCCACCCCATCCCCTTCATGAAAGCCAGCAGCGTCGTCGCCCCGGCACGAGCCGTCAAACAAGCACCCGACCTGGAAGAAGCATTCGAGGAAGAAGACGAGGGCGAGGTAGTCGCTGAGCCCGTAGAGGATGACGAGGAGGCCGATCTGAAGAAAGATACGTATATCAAGATGCCGAAGAAGCCTGAGGACAAGAAGGGGGGAACAACTACGGAAAAGAAGGGACCTGCGAAGAAAAAGACTGCGGGTAAGGGGAAGGGGAAGAAGAATGAGGCGGATATGGATGTGGATGGTGAGGATGAAGAGGAGGAGAAGCCGAAGAAGGGGAAGGGCAGGCCGAAGGGGAGTGGGAAGGGGAGAAAGTAGGGGTTGCGAGTTGGCATGTGGGTTGTGATTAAGTCCAGGTATCGAAAGAGGGTTGTATCTTGGGATGGGAGAATAGACTTATGTATTGAGAATTTGCACTTTAAATGTTGCATTGAGAATGTAATGAGTAGCACACGCAGATGTTGATCACGTAGATTGGGTAGATGCTGTAGAAACAATACCATTGACGGTTTTGCTATATCGATTATCAGATTCCAGTTTCTACCTTGGGAACTTGGATTCAAGTCTGAGGAATTGAGAAGGGCCCTTCACACTATAAGAGGTCCCTGGGAGATAAGAGCGAATATGTAGCATGATTTCCAACTTTAATTTCCTAGTGTTCTCCTGTCTCTACAGATGGTCTTCCTTTGTGTCCCGTGCTTCGTGAGCCCCTTGCATGAACATGGCAGCCTACCTCTATAGCACGTATGCTCAACCCCTATTCTTTAATAGGGTCTGACTGCCCTCCTCTTCTTTCCTCCTGTAGCTGCTCATCGCCTCGAATGTCTCGGCTCACGGCTTACGGCTCACGGCTCACAGCTTGAGCTTGGATGTGCGTCCCTTGATTGCCTTGCCTTCTAATTTATCTGAACAATTTCGGTGTTCACCTTCCGAACTTGATCACAGCCAGCTATTCCAGTCAGTTTTACTTCACCAGAATAGACGAAGAACATACCAGATTGTTCACCCCGTAAGCCAACTTCTGCCCGTCCGCGTCCCAGCACAGGCAATAGTGGTCCTCCTCTGGCGCTGAGTCCCTCGACATCGGTGTTTGCCACCCCACCTCTGATCCCCTACTCCAACAAGCCCTTGGCATGGTCACATCGTCCACTCTCCAGATCAAGACCTCCTCGCTGGTAGCTCCAGCGATGAAGGCTCCATCTGGTGTGAACGCGAGCGCAAGCACAGCGGATCTCATAGTCATTGAAGCTTTAGGCTTGGCGTTCTGTGATCGTGCATCCCAGATGCTTATAGCGCCGTCTTCACCCGCCGAAGCTAGTAACCGTTCTGAGGTATCGCTGAGTAGCTTTGGGACTTGCATTGGCAGTGGCTGCCATGCCAAGGCAGTGATCAAGCCTTGATGGGCATCGAAGGGTCGACATTGTCCATCTTTATCCCATATATCAATCTTGCCCAAGTCGCTAGCAGTAGCTAAGAGCTGAGATGGCCAATCAAAGGCAACCTTGGACAATGCGTGATCGTCATGTGTCTCGTACTTCCGAATTGCAGCAATTGCTCCATCAGCAGCACGGAATGCTAATAATATATCCCCACCACAGATGATGAAGTCTTCATCGCTGACCCAGACAACATCCAAGGGCTGTTCACTAAGATCGTGGTCTGGGATTTTATGATGCAAGGCGGTTTGGCTGTCGGGATGGATTACGCTGATCAGAGCGCCAGTCGAACTTGCATACGGCGAGAGTGCCAGGATCAGAGTATTGGAAAAGTTCCAACGCACGCAGAACACTGGTGACTCGAAGCCATCAAATGATGTGACCCGCAAGCCAAACGGCGCATATACGTCAATCCTAGCCCGCGCGTCCTCCACTGGTTCATTTGCAACAAGAAGACCAGATCCATCCGAGGCCCAACACAGAGCTGTCGCTGTTGTAGTCGAAGGTGCCCCTGCTTCAAGTAGATTTCGCTGCGATGGCATCTTGGTCTCGCCATTGGTCCCGCCATTAGGAATGCCACTGGCACCATTGGCATCAAGATTGGCATCAACATGATTACCATTCGGAAGATAAGCTTCCTCCATCCCAACAACATGCGGCTCAGCACGTGCATCTGCAGCGTTTTGTGCAAGAGTAGAAGGGTCTGTGTCGGTTCCCGTAATCTTGGTCGCACGTGCATGCGGTGTAGGCGTGAAGGTCCACATCCGGGCTAGCGCATCGGTTCCCGCAGCTGCCAGGATGGTTGGATCTTGAGGATGCCATGCGCAATGAAGAAGCGTTGAGGCTCGCGATGAGACATCTTCGGTCAGATCAAGAAACGTTGTTTCAGTACGGAGATCCGTCACTCTCTCGACTTGAGTGCCTTGTTCTGGCCCATTGGTGATAATAATGGGCGAGGGCAGCTGTTCGGGCGACGGATAAGCGCGCCCGTCACCGTTGGGCTCGGCATCGACATCCATGGCGGTTGGAGGAGCTGATTCAAAGCCATGATGATCGAATCCATTGCTGAGTCGTGGTCTTTTGGCGGGAGCATCGCGACTCGGCGCTTGCTCATCATCTATTTGGCGTTTCCGGACGTTTTCTAATTCCTCCTCGTCAAGGTTGTCAGCTGCTTCTGACGGTGACGTTGGTGCTAAGGGTCCAAAGAAGCCCGAGACTGGCCCTGCAACCTCACGATTTGTCTGAAGTGGGTGTCAACTAAGATGTTAATGTATGTAGAGGGATGTTGTGAATACATACTCGTGCAATTTCTCGCTCAGAAACATTGTATAGCAGACCTTTGTTCAGAATGGATACTAATGCATGAGGCGTGACATGGGGCGCAAATGGAAGTTCCTGCGGATTTTCGAGATTCCATTCTTTTTGGAGATGACGAGCTGTCTCACGATAATCTGATGTCTCTTGTTAGTCATTCACGGGGTACATGTCCTCGCTCATGGATACTGACCTGATTCCACAAGATACCTGTACCCAAAAACGTAGTCAGTAAGGCTCGACGAGGGAGGGGGGGTTCTGACTGGCGGATTATCAGGAAACACGTACCTCCAAATTAGATAGTTGACCCTGTTCGAGTCGAGAGCTTCCTTAGCCATGGTGGCACTATTGAGCACTGCATGCGACGGCAAGCGATGGGATTGTCTTGATCGGACCGTGGGTATGGGAATTGTGCGGGTGCGTCGCTTTGTGAGTGTGTTGAAGAGGAATGAATGGTGGAAGAGGAGAAGATTCAACGCGGACCACAATTAGACGACAAGTCTAACTAGGACAAGACAGGACAGGACAGGACAGGGACAGGGCAGTAGGGCTCTCCCCAAAATCCCAATAATAATGCTCCACAACTTATTAGCATGGCAGGGCTAGCCGTGCCCGCTCAGGAACCCACGGGCCACGGGCCACGGGTCACGGGTCACGGGTCACGGGTCACGGATATGCGCTGGATTATACTAAGTATCTGTGGGTGCTGATGCTGGTGTACGAGGTGGAGGACACTACTGGAGGTAACACTGGTACAGTAGTAGTTACAAGTATGACAGCTAGCCAAGGGTCGATCGTACCACCAAAAGGCAAGGCCTACTTCAGCCCAGCGCGACTTCTTCTGGGACCTTAATAAGGCGTAATGTTTGCTGATGGCGGCGCAGTCGTCGCTCTGTCTTGTAATACTGTACTGTGCTGTACTGTAATGTACCTCAGCAGCAGAGTAGTAGGTTGAGGTTGTGGAATATTATTGGGTGGTGGGTGGAGATGGAGTTTGTTCGGCGCATCGGACGGAGGCGATGATGATTCGCGACAACAAATAATGCTGGCTTGAACAGGGATGGATGTTTTGCGACGTGATCGTCAGATGCCATGCGAGGGGCGTCCGCGCCGCATCAATAAGAGGTGAACAATAATGAATGGCCAAAGTCTTTCCTACAGGCTTTCCCATGTACTGTATAATGTAATGGATGTGATTATGAAATGAACCACAATACTGTAATGACATGAGAGATGGAACAAGTTATTATCCTCTGGTCCAGTACCTCAAGTCTCAAGATCTATCTCTGGACGGGATCCGTCACCTGGCAGCCCCTGTTTAGCTTCCGACGGCTCTGGAACGTTTGAGGCTAAGGATCACGTGAAACTGCGCATGTTCTGCAGATTGTCAAACTACAAACTATTTCCCGAGGCAGCGGCGAGCGAACAACCAGATTGACCAGATTGATCAGATTGACCAGACGAGATTCAATCCCTTCGAAAGGCCTTCGAGGCTCCTCTCCTACCACAACATGCCCTCGAGGTTCAACATACCGCCCATAACACGACTATTGCTCATCGCACTGATCGTACAGTTCGGTCTCAGTGCTGCCATTCGCTATCAGCAATGGTCGGAAGCGAATGATATCGTGGTGCCCTACCTGTCACTGATTCCACAACTCTCCCTCATATACCCCTGGACATTCCTCACCACCACTTTGTCAGAGCAAAATGTGTTCACACTTGCCATCTCGGGCCTCACCTTCTTCTATGGTGGACGTTACCTGGAAAGGGCGTGGACATCGGCCGAGTTTGCCAAGTTTGTTGTCATTTGCGCCCTGATACCCAACGTATTATGCTTTGGCGTGCTGGTGCTTCTCTTTGCTGTTACGTCCAACATGCAATGGACGTAAGTATCGCTACCATTTGACATATACTACCCAGCTGACAGGCTCAGTCTAACCAACATCAACGGCACCGTGGCCCTGCAATCTGCCTTCCTGATCGCCTTCTCCCAACTAGTACCTACACACACCGTCACCCTCTTCAAAGGCATCGTCTCTCTCAAAGTCCCTCGCTTCCCTCTCATCCACATCCTCGCCGTCTTACTCCTCTCCCTCACTCCACTTCTGACAACGGCATCCGTCCTCCTTTCCATCCTCGGCTTTCTCACAAGCTGGACCTACCTCCGCTTCTACAAACAAGCTTTCCCCGACCTCGACTCTTCACAACCATCCTCCCTCCGCGGCGACGCCAGTGAGTCCTTCGCCTTCGCAGAATTCTTCCCGGGCGTCGCCAGACCATTTATTACCACCCTCTCCACCTCAATCTTCAACCTCCTGGTCTCTCTGAATATATGCGTTCCATTTACAGGAGCGGATACGTCATCTAGGGGTGATATTTTCGCGTCTCGCCCGACAGGAGGCGCAAGAGCGGAGGCGGAAAGGAGGAGAGCGTTAGCGCTAAAGGCGCTGGATCAGAGATTACATGCAGCGACTGCTGGGGCGGGAGGGAAACAGCAGCCGAAGGAACAGACTGCAGGACCGAGTGTGCAGATGCAGCCGAAAGCGAATGCTCAGACCGCGATGACGAGTCAGCAGGGAGCGATGTTGGGAGAGACGGC
>Ga0181467_100302_pt1 | contig 25639 bp, 34 predicted proteins | sample InSIn5gowninarea_2_FD_119079 | JGI IMG/M metagenome (GOLD analysis project Ga0181467, IMG submission 119079) | Clean room microbial communities from NASA Spacecraft Assembly Facility at Jet Propulsion Laboratory, Pasadena, California, USA -... ... | reverse complement strand
TGCACATCTACCCCTACGTACCTAGGTAATGAGACATGAGGAAATGTATTTGACTGATGCGGATGAAGTTGAAGCAGGGGGCGCCAGCGAGGGAAAGGGTGGAAGCAAGTGCGCCATCTCCGGGTACAGGGTATAAGATCTCTCTTCCTTTCTCTTATTGCCACGAAATCTTCCGATGAGGATTGAGCTTGGCCGGGAGGAGGAGGAGGGCGTCATACTAGGGTTATGCAGTAGGTCGATATGCGAGAGCCGCAAACTTCCCTTTGAATGACTGGCGACCTCCGCCTCATGCACGAAGCACGCCATCCTCCAAAACCCTCGCCATCTACTCCTCGCCCTCCTCATACTCGTGCGCGCCACCTCCACCTCCGCCCTTTCCGCCGCCATCCTTCCGGATCGGAATCTTGACCCCCTGCGCCGCGAAGCACTTGCTGAGTGCCGTGCTCTCCTTGACACCCGGGAACTTCTTGGCGCTCCACACGGTGAAGACGTCGCTGAACGCTGTGGCCAGCACGGGCGCGGCGCCGGTGTTTAGGCCGCCGTCGGCTAGGCCGACGTTGATGAAGGAGTAGCGGAGACTGCACGGGTGGGAGTGTTTTTGTCAGCTTTGTGTTCGTGGAAGTGGGGAAAGACGGAGTGGTTGTGGGAGTTGGAAGCAGAAGGAGGAAAGGTGTGGAACGGACCGAAAGCTTCCCTCGGTCCTGACGGAGAGGTCTTGCAGCACGAACCAGAAGCCGACGCGGTCTTCTGTGTCTGCGAGCTGGGAGGCGCTGACGCTGCAGCTGCCGATGAGGTTGCGGGTGTAGTTACCAGCGACGGGCGAGACTGCTGGCATCATCTGCCCTGGTTGGCCGCCAGAGAACGCATAGCTGTATGTGTGCAAGAACGGCTGAATGTCAGCTTCCGTGTTCGTCCGACAGCTAGCAAGGATAGGATCCAGCAAACACGAACCCTTGTACACCTCCATGATAAAATCCTCCCGGCCCATACCCCGGTGGTCCCCCGTTCGCGCCCGGCTGCTGATGCTGCATCATATACGCCGGCGGCCCTCCATTCGGCATCCCATGCATCGGCATAAAGCCATGTGGCTGCTCGGGCTGGGGCGGATACGATGTCGTTGTGGCCATCGAGATGGAGACGGAGGGCGAGGTGTTGGAGTGCTGGACGCAATTCACAGCGGCCTGTCCCTTTTCGTCCCACAGGTCGACCTGCAGGATAAAGTGTTGCGCGTCGATGTCTGTGTAGTCGATTTCGCGGCCGGTGGAGGCATCTTGGATTACGAGGCGTATACAGGGTGGTGGTGTTATTGGGCGGCGGTCCTGGTAGATCGAGGAGATGGTGTTAGCGTGGTTACTTGAAGAGGATGGAGTGCATTGAGACGACTTGGGTGTAGAGGTGTTCGATGCGCATAGAGTGGGACCGTGGGCAGAAGAGGAATCCTACCTTGTCACCGAACCCGCACATCCGTGCGCGGTCCGGCTGCTGCGCAACCACTAAGCTGTAGTACCTGCCACCGCTACTGCTGCCTTGGTGGAATTGTTGTACTTGTTGCTGTTGTTGCTGTTGTGGCGCAGGAGGTTGTTGTGGTTCTGCGCGGTACATAGTGGCGGCTGAGTAAGGCAAGAGTGTTGCGGCGCACGCTCAAGGGGTGATGGAGGATGTTGGTTGTTGTGGGAGGCGAGCTGTCTGTTGCAGATGGTCAAAGGGAGGAGGGATATTCCAGTACGGGTCTACTCGTAATGAGCGTCTTCAGGGTCTAATAAACGTTTCGTGTGGAGAGTGGAGACTTTACCACGAGCTGAGTACCTGCATATAGCAACAATCACATGACAGCATCATTACATCACTGAGCTATCAATCTTATCCTGTCCTGATCATTATCCATATTAATACATCCAAGTATATATTCATCTAAATCAACCTCGCAATGGCAGTACATGCTGCAGAAGCACAACCTGCCTACAAAGAGGACACTCCGGCTTCTCCCTACACCAATCCCCAATACAACCCCAGCAAAACATATGCCCACACGTGGTCACGCTCGGATCCCGCATCCCCTCAAGGCACAACGTACACTTCCTCGCCTGCCTACCCTCAAGCCACTTCATGGTTTCCTTCGACCCCAGATCCACCCGTGGCGCCGCCTGCACCGGCGTGTGCGTGAGCCGCGTGACTTTGCGCTGTTGCTCCGTAATCTGCTCTTGGGTGGCAGGGGAGGAGGTGGAGCTTTCGAAAAGGAGGTTGTTGTTGGCGCTGTAGGCGTTTGGGTCTAGCGAGACTTCCACTCCTGCGTCGATGATCGCGCTACTGCCTGCCACTGCCGCTGCATTCGCCGGCATGGGCGCCTCTTGTGCGGTTGCGTTGTGTGATGTCGTCGCGAGAGTCTCGTGGATGTGCAGATAACCCTGTACGGCGAGCTGCAGCACAAGCAGCACGCCCAGGACCTCGTAGCCAGCATTACGTGTCTCGGGCGTTTGGGCGCGGGTGAAGATGTAGCGGAGGCGGAAGAAACGTTTCGAGACTTCGTAGTAGGCGCCCGTGAAGTAGAAGGTTGCGAGGGAGAGGGCGTAGATTGGGGAGGGAGAGGTGAGCGTATCCAGGTTGGCGAGAAGGTAGCGCTGTAATATCGTCCATAGCCGCGCTAAGCTGCTTTGCCGCCTTTGCGATGCACCCTTCTCAGTGTTGCTTTTGCTATCGTGATCCCGCCGTGCCAGACTCCGCTCCAACCTCTCCCTGAACTTCCTCCTAACACCAGGCAACACCCTACCCAACCAATACGGCACCAGCACGCTGCCCACCAGATATCCCCACCGCCTTCTCCATCCCGGCAACCTCACACCACTCATCCTATGTCCCACTCCCTTGCCCATAACCTCCTCAACCTGCACAACATCACAATACTCCTCCCCCAACGTCCTATTCCCGACCCCTGTAGTCAACGCAAGATACAGCAGATCGGCCACCGCTTTGGCCTCGGTAGTGTGCGCGTGCAGGAAGCGAGCGCCATAGAGAGAGCGCAGAATCGTGGAGAGGTGGGTGAGGAGACTGGCTTGGAAGAAGGCGTCTTTTTGGTGGGCGCGGATGATATCAGGGGAGGTTGCGGCGGGATAATTGGGAGCGGTCTCGTTAAAGGTGGAGGTCGAAGGAGCCATGTTGAGAGTCCGAGGGCTTCGTTAAATCCTGGGAGGTTGTTGTCGCGCCTGAACAAGCGTGTGGTAGGCAGGTAGAATAAGCTGAGTTGCGCAGGCTATGGGAAGATATTAGGTGCGATTTCTGGTATTCTCACAATTACACCAGGTCGGGGATGCCAAAGCGCAAGCCCATCGTGTCACGTAGGAGATAATTCCAGAAGGATGCTGGTTATAGCAGTATGAATACAAAGGCGGAGTATGTACACCATAAGGAGAGTCCACATTGGGAGTGAGTGCAACTCATCGAGCATGCCTCGGCTGTTCTGAATATGGCCGAAACAAGCGCGCTGTCCGCGGACGCGGACGCGTTGCGCACGGCCGCTTTCAGGATTTATCATTCAGGCCTTACGGATCTTTTTCGATCGAAGTTTAGATCTCCAAAAGTCTATGCCCATTCCCCGCGCTAATCATGCTTGAATTTTAGAATCATTTCCCATCCCCAAACACAAACCGCGTATCTCAATCCTCATCGTACTTCCCCGTATAATCCCCTAGCAGTACATCATCTTGCGCCGGCCCCTTGTTATTCCTAACCCACTCCGTCTCGACCCTGAAGAAGATCCAGACCCATCTCCTAAATACCTCTAGTAGCTCCAACACGAAAATGCCGCCCTCCAGATCGATTCCGTGATGCAGATGTGGCGAGAGTTTGAAGCTCCAGGTGCAACGGAGGAAGAGGTCGAGGAAGATGACGATGTAATAGATAGAGGCGGAATGAAAGTAGCGGCGAGATCGAAGGCCGTAGGGATATTCTGCGCGGCTGGTGAGAGGATCGGTGGGTGCTGAGCGGTTTCGTGACGAGGGCGAGAGGAGAGTGAGGTCCCAATCTTTGGTGACGTCCCAGTAGAATGAATAGAAGGAGTTAACAAAGACGGCGAAGAGCCTGGGACAGAGGTCAGTACTGTGGTGAGGTACACAAAGAGGAGAGAACAGACCATAGATTAGCCAGTCCTGTTTCAGACATGCCCAATAATGAAGGATCGTACCGCTGCCATGAACTCAAGATAATCACTGGGAATGCACTCGAATATTTGATCGCATTCGCCAGATGTTGCCCTCCCCAACCAGCTACTGTCCCAACGCCCATCTTCATGTTCCTCCTCACGCGCACGTACTCTGTCAAACACTGCCTCAGTCGTATGAAACTGGGTATACTGAGCAACAAGGGCACGAAAAAGGCCCCTCCGCAGCTCCGGTCCGGCTTCGCGGTGCTGTGCTCTCCATTGAGCAGCATACATAACGTGATGAACAGATCTCCCAGCACCTTGGCGTAAGACGTCAGGACATCTGCCATGAGTATATCGCCAAACTTTCCATCGCCAACTTCAGCGAGTCCGCCGACACTGACGCGCGAGAGCATGCGCAGGAATCGGTAGCGTCCCTTCTGGCAAAAGCGGCTGGGAACGAGGAATGCGAGGATGAGAAGGACGAGGTATAGCATGGGTATGAGTTCCCATTGGAGGACCAGAGTCGGGTCGCCGCGGGTCAAGAGCCAGAAGAAGACGAGGGATATGATGAGAGGGATGCTTAGAAATGCTGCGAAGTGGTAGGTAGAGGTGTGATGTGGTGTTGATGTTGGTGAGGTTCGAGACGGGTAGCGGATCAAGGCTGGGACATCCTGCGGCTATTCAGCAATCTTTCAACCCTGTCTCGCTTGACGCCATCGTACTATACGAATGAGGGAGAGGTATTGCAAATTCAAGCCCCAGGCCCAAACGCCTAGTCGACCAGTCAGAGAGTTTCTAGGCATGGGAGGACCTTAGCCAGGAGCAATACCAAGCACAATGATAATGGCAACGCGGTAAGGAAGAGGTAGGACCAAGCTGAAAGAGTCGTAGTCTGGTTCGACGGCGGAATCGCCCTCCCTGGCGTCCATGCTGTCGATCCTCGCGGAAGCGCAAAATGTTGTTGCTAGATACTGTGCCGCGTGTTGAAAGGGGATTCTAACAAAGACAAATGCGAACGGACAAGCCAAGCAAAGACGCGCCGCTCCGTTCCGCCCGGCTAAGGCTAACCTTATTATCAGATGCTAGCCCTAGTGGAGGTCAACCAGCTAGGCGACATCTATAACTGGACAGAAACGATCTAGGTAGGTAATAAACAACTTTGGTTCGTTTAGACCCGTGCTTCGCTACGCCCGTCTTCGAGCTTGACAATTATACTGTCTGTAGCACGGATGGTTATGCTATCAAGATACGCCTTGGCTCTAGTTCGAATTTAGAATTCAACCCCACTAGATCTCTTCACTCAGAATAGCAGGTAGAGTGGAGACATCATACATACCCAAGGAGAAAAGAAGCAAGGCTGGTTGCCTCGCGAATTGCGTATAGTCCCTCAGTTGGCGCAGACGTGCCGATAAGATCGTGGTCGACAGAATTGAAAACAAGAATTTCCTCACAGCATAGCTCTCCATCCGCCCTCCGCAGCCGGCCGGTCCACCCCAAGATGCACAAGCATCATCCCAATGTGATCGAAGCCCCAATATGTCTCCTCCTCGCCCTCCGCATTCGTCGCCACAAAGTACGGCACCCCGAAGCACTCGTCCTTGAGCGCCTGCTCGACCCGCTCGCCGAGCAGTTTCTTGGCCTCGTCGCTTGAACTCTGCCGAACAGCAATGATGTCTGGTCAGCACTAAAGTTTTCCCCTTGCTGACGGCGATGAGAAAAGGGACAGTACCTTTTCAAACACTTGCTTGGCGTCGGCCTCGCCGAGTACGCTCGTCAGTGTTTTGACGAGACCTTCGGGTTTATCGACTTTGCCTGTGTTGCGCTTGACCCAGAAGGCGTGGTAGAAGGCGTCGATGCACGGAAGGAGCTGGTCTGGATGGGTGATTGTTACGGCGGTCAATGCGCGTTGGATCTGTCAGGATTGAAACAAAGTTAGAATGGACGTAGACTCAGGAGTCAAATGGTATGTTGGATCGGAGAAATGGTAGAACTGAGGGCATGGGAGCAGAAGGAATTGCCTACGTTCAATGTCAGGACGGGGAAGCCGTCAGGCGCCTTGTCTGCGATGGGTATCGAATAGAGCTTGCACCAGCGTTGACGCTCTTTCTCGATCCAGGCAGCTTTGTCTGGAATGGTCGTCAGTCCTCGCTCACATCATTAATGACAACGACGCCAGCGATAAACAGCAGTTGAGGGATTGTGAGTTAAAAGACGATGACCTACTCTTGATATAAAGCGGTGGCGTGTTCCCGGTCGCTATGTTTGTCAGCATCATTTACATCAAAACCGGCTATGATGCCGACAAAGGCCAGCAGTCCGGCGTCGTAAGCTGAAGGACAACACCTACCTTTCATGACGCCGCCAAGAAAGATGGGGGTGAAGGTTATATCGACTTGCTTGAAGGTTTCGGAGTTCTAGGCACAGCAGGGTGTTGTCAGTGGTCACGGATCCTGCAGCTCTCCCCGATTTTCTGCCCCATGATGCGTTGGTGGTATTTCCTTCACGCTACTATGATTACTTTGCTCCGGGAGAAGATCAAGTTGTAGAGGATCCATGCTACGCATCGACAGAGAAGGTAGCCACCCGCGAAGTAAATCTTGCCATGCAAGTATAGCTCTGTCTTTTTCCACACTGTAATGTGCTTGCACAGGAGGGAGGAAAACAATCAAACATGCATCGTTGCCACTAACGTCGATAAGGAACAAAGCACTGGCATCAGGTCCACTTACTCTCATCACGTAGTATGCCATGTACCCAAAAGGGCTAACAATATCGAAATAGAAAGTAATCATCGGTTTCGCCATGATGAGCGAAGAGGGCACGGAATAGTTGATTCGAGTGAATTCCTTGAATATAGCAATCCTCTGATAGTGTCCTATTTACAGACAGAGATCTTCAGCGTGGCAATTGTGCAGTGAGGAGCGTGATGGCGAGGTGTGAGGCAGAGCATCTGGCTATGCTTCATGCCAAGCTAGCAGAGTGTGGGGTTCGCGTACTGTGCCGAGGCAAACTGAAATCAAATTCCGAATGGTAGAAACGTTCTTTGGGGCGTGAGAGCCCTGCGCTTTAGCGCACTTGGGCTTCGAACATGTATGACCTTCGGATATGCACGGCCACGAATCCAGTGTTGGCGGTCGTGGAGATGCAACACAGACGCTTACCGAGCTTTCATGTGCCCGTGGGAGCAAGATCCAATGGACCGTAGTGCATGATGGCGTAGTTCAATGAATATACAGTATGACTCTGGCCTCTACTAGCTATCATTCACGTCGTTTCACGTCTTGCGATATACGGGAGACAATCGCAGTAGCCGGAAGCTGACTTGCTAGAATTAAAGAAGCGTTGGATTCGGGGGCAATTGCCGCCATCGTACCACGCTATGTTCCACTGAAGAAATTTGTGAAGGCTGGATGGCCTCACAGCATGGAAGGTTTGAGTCTGTTAACGGAAGGAGAATGGATGTATGTCATTGCTACATAGTCTCAGTCGAAGCCGATTTGGTCTCTTGTCTCTTTCAGCATTGTGAGTGGAATCAGTTTAGTTTCAGCGGTTTAGACCGTTTTCGACATTCGTGTCTGTATGAGTCCGTGCAGAGTTCCTAGCGTTACACATAAAGGAGAAACCCAGATACGATGACTTCGTTTTCATCATGCTGGGAACCCAGGAAGAATCTGTTTCTCTGCATGCTCCGACGTGACGAACAGCGCGAGACCATCAACGACGCAGCTGTAATAGACAGCACTCGCACGCCTCGAGGCGCCATCACATCGCTATCCTGACGATTCCGGGAACATTGTGATTACCGTCGGTTGGTATCGTAAGCAAGAAAAAGTGCCGTGCCCGCTGGATTGGTGGTTCATGTGTGCGACGTAACAGTTGAGGCATGGAAATTGTGATTGGTACGGTATGTCTTCCACTCCTCCATTCGAAGCGAGCTTGGTGCGTCTCCTTTTTCCCTTACGCTATGGCAACCCGATTGACGGATGGACTGCGCCCAGCATCAATGTATGGCATAGAGATTCCTTCGGTTCCTGAACAGAGGCATCAGAGGCATTCGCCGATAAGCGCTGGAGTGACACTCGTGCGCGATCGACCGTCGCTGGCTCGATGTGTCTCGATTATTGTATCAGCTGAGTTGCTCTGTAAACTCAGATGAACGGTTGGCCGTCACATGCTCATGTCGTTTTTAACACAGCAGTCACGCCCATCTGTGTAGACAATTGTGATATTTGCCCTATTCTTCTCCTTTATCTTCCAGCCACCGTAGACACATTCCAGCCATTCCACTTTGCTAGGTTGAAGCTTAATAGGATGTCCAAAGGGTTTCCAATCCCCAGAGCGTCACGCGTTGGCCGTACGCGTAGATGTCCAGTAGTTGTAGAAGCCTCTGTTTTCAGCCGTCATGGCTGCAACCCATATGGAAAGTCCCTCTTTTCCTCGGTAGCGCTCCCACATGCTGAGGGGATCATTGATCCTACCAACAACAGCAGGAACGTCTCTCCCCATGAGAAGTACCGTGCAACCTTCCTGTATCTTCTGCTCGTTCCACGCACGATATCCGACCACATTCCTCACAGGGTTCAGATACTTTTCCTTCCCTGAGTTGTGAAGCGATGTCCAGTGATGATAGCGATCAAGGCATTTTCGGAAGCAGTGAGCTCATCCATGTTTTTGTCTCTGATCAAAGTGACACGACGAACCACATCTCCAAGGTTGGGCCGAAGAGCAGGTTTCCAGTCGCCATGTCGAAGGTCAGCGCGGCCGTTACGTTATTTGAAAACCGCGTAGGTCAAAGCTCGGTTCAGTCATGACTTGCCCAAAGTTGAAGGTGAGAGCGGGGGCCGTGAACTTTGACGTAAGATGATGTTGATAAAGTCGGTGGAGTTGGTAAGGCGTGAGAGTGAACAGGTGGGGCTGTGCGCTGGTGAAAGCTCTGGGCAAAGTGTGAACCACACCGTAGCTGATAAGTAACAAAACCTCCGGTACGATCCCCAAAAGATGCGTGCGCTGAGTTGGAAAAGATGAGGGCGAGTTCATTGAGCCTTAAGCGCCTGCTTAGGATGAAGGCGACAGTGGACACGAAGTAAAGCGAAGTGAAGCAAAATCTGAGCCTCCTCACTCACTAGACTCTTGGCATGTCTAAGAACCTTCTGAGCTCAAATATTTTTCGACTTTCCCAGCCGGCATTCCTGCTTCGAAGCGCGCAGTTGCATTGCTGTCATGCTAGCTAATCCCAGCCGGCCTTCCAGTCCTTTCTTTTCCACCTGCCAGCAGACCTGCGATTGTGTCATCTTCCGAGCTGTTTGTGGATAGCACTCCTCCAAGCAAACACCGTGGCATGGATGGGCTTCCGTCTCGACAGATAGGTTTACTACACTCGATCCGGTAGCTGTCCAAACAAGTACGGGGTCCGCATCAGAACCTTGAACCTCCCTCGCTCTGGACGTTGTGGCTCTGCCAGACTTATTGCATGCCGTCCATACTCAACAATGTATGACGGACACCCAAAGCCTGTTATAATCCATCCAAAAGATGCTGGCAAACTCAGAAGGTAGTCTTGGATGCTTTTTCCCACTCGCTCCAGTACGCGCACTTTGACTATGGAACATAGCTAATACGTCATCGTTTTTTGCTCGCCCTGACATTGCCTCGTACATGGCGTGCTCTCTTGACTTCGTTGGTGTGCGAACGCTTCTTCCCATACCCGGCTTGACCACTGAATCATTGGCATGCTGTTCCAACCCGAGCCAGAGGCCCGAGGATCAACGAATTTGCAAGATTGCGGAGGACTACTGAGCGTCCATGCTCAAAGCTAGCGATGTATGTTCCTTATCCCAGGAGCCGAGTACATGTCCACCTGCCTATGTCCCTTCCGCAGCAGGAACTCAATGGTGTTGTAGTCCTTCTTATCGAGTTCGAGGCCTTTTTGAAACTCACTCCTGCTAAGACTCAGCTCCAGCAAAGATATACATCATTCGACCATGTACGAACCTCGCAAAGAATTTGAAGTTTGGTTGCGTTTCCTAGACTGTGCGTCAGTGATGTGAATTACGATGGCGGGTCATCTTGTGCAGCAGACCTCCGGCTTCTTGCTGATCTCCCTCAGACATTTCCGGTAGAGAGACAGTACGTCTCGCTGCAGACCCGAGAGGCGTCTTCCAGTTGGCATCACCTCCCGTGCTCACCCGTGATTTATTTCGTCGTGTATAGGCTTGATTAATTGATGTCCGTCATCGAAAGGAGTACTTCGCACGAAGGTAACGTCATCAAAGGACGGGCTCGGCATGTGCCCATTTCCGTTGCTTTGGCTTCCGGAGATCTCCCGTGGGTGTGGAACGGCTTGTCAGAACCTACTGTATGTCTCGTAAGAGTTAGGAGTAAGCTCCAGCTGCAACACCGATACCATCATGTCCACATTCTCGGTAAGTCAATTGCCCCGATTTCATTCTCTGTTGTCGTGTCTGGCGTAAGGAAAATATACTCAGCAAGAGCGATGCATCGCCTCGCGTGCCGCAACAAGCATCTAAATGCTCGTGATCAGGCTCTACGAGTTTCGTCTCTAAGATACAAAGAAACTTCTTGTCCACTTAGAAACTGGATACTAACTCCTCGACTCCAGCGATTGATACGCTTCCTGGCCAAGGATGGCAAGGCCTACTATGGCGATGCCATCTTACCACGCGGCGTCACGGATGCTGGCAAGGTATCACAAGCTCGAGTAATCCAGGGCTCGCCCTGGGGACGATACACTATCACCAATCAAGTGGCAGTACGTGGCCAGGAGCTTCATACACCGCCGTACTGAACAAAGAAGGACGTCAGGCAGCTTTTGGCACCATTAGCAAGGGAGGACAGCGGCACAGTCCGATGTCTCGGCTTGAACTATGAGAAACACGCCCAAGAGGTATCGCAATTCGCCGCGGACGATGGAAGACGCACCTAATCACCCTTTAGTCGAATATGCCGATACCTAAATACCCCATCCTGTTCTACAAGCCCGTCACTTCACTAGCCGGACCCTTCGACAACATTCCCGTCCACCCAATCGCCCAAGAAGGCGAAGGCCTCGACTGGGAATGCGAGCTCGTTGCAGTGATAGGCAAACACTGCGCAGACGTTCCCGAGGCAGAGGCACTGGATTATGTCGCGGGCTACTGCATTGGCAACGATGTCTCACACCGTGACTGGCAGATCAAGCGCGGAGGAGGGCAATGGGCTCTTGGCAAGGGATTCGACGGATGGGCGCCTTACGGTCCCGCGATTATCTCCTCGAGCATCATCAAGGACCCGAACGATCTTCGAATCTCGACAAAGGTTAATGGGAAGACGATGCAAGATTGGACGACGAAAGATATGATTTTTGGTGTTGCTGAGACTATTGCGTTCTTGTCGAGGGGGACAACGCTGTTGCCGGGTGATCTGATATTTACGGGGACGTGAGTGCCGGACTTTTCCAATCGATGGTGTATTTCGCTGATTGAAATCAGGCCTCAAGGTGTTGCCATGGGCATGAAGCCTTCACCAGTGTGGTTGAAGGATGGAGATGTTATCGAGGTAAGCTTGGAGGGCGTGGGCAGTTGTATCAACAAGGTTGTTTTCCAGAAGAGTAGGCCGAAGCTGTAAGGGACGGATTTGCCATGCAACCCTGCTGCCCCAAAGAGTCTTCGATTAGTGGTACAATCAAATTTCCCGCGCTTACACGAGGACACAACTTCTTTAACTCACACGTGTCGTTCCGCATAAGCTCTATGCAGACTTACACTAGGCAAATACTAGTATGTATGATGTACTGTACCTATCATGGGACGAGCCGTGGAGTTGCGGGGTGCGGGGTAATGCACACCCCCGCATTGATGTAATGGTCGAAGCCGTCTTTGAGGGAATGTTCCGGGTGACTCTGAACCAGCTCAAACGTCAAAGAGTAGTTCCAATCACTCTTTGAAATATACCAGAGTGCATTCAAGGTACCGTCATGGGCATTGAAACACTACCTGAGCGCATGCTTGCATGTCAAATTACGGAGGTGATCGCAAACCGGCTCCTCACGGCATTTTCATATCCTGATTATTCTTCCAGTACAAAAAGCCATACACGATCCACGAAATCCCTGTACCGAAGGACTTGCAACCATACGACATCCTCGTCAAAGTCGCGGTAGCCTCCCTCTGCCATACCGATGGCATGGTCTCCGACGGAGTCTTCGGGACAAAGCTTCCTTGCACGGCATCCCACGAAGGGACAGGCACGGTCTCTGCTATCGGCTCCGAGGTCACGAACTTCAAAGAAGGTGATAGAGTGATGTGCGGGCTTCCGAAAGGTCCTTGCGGTATATGTGCGGAATGCCAGGGTCCCGAAAACTACTCGCAGTACTGTCAAAATTTCGAGGGAATGGTCGGGGTCACTATGGATGGTGCTTTTGCTGAATATGTTGTGACGGACAGCCGAATGTCTGCTAAGCTGCCGGACAAGGTCTCTTTCGAAACGGCCGCACCACTTGCGTGTGCGGGTTGCACTGTGTGGAGAGGCGTGCTTCAGAGCAAACTTGTAAGTGGTCAGTGGCTTGCTATTATTGGATCCGGAGGTGGGCTCGGTCATCTGGGCATCCAATTTGCGAAGGCCTTAGGACTTAATGTTATTGGGATTGATGCGAGAGATGAGGGCCTGGAGCTGACGAAGGCGGTTGGAGCGGATGTCGTAATCGATGCGAGGAAGGGGGACAAGTTCGTGATTGAGGAGGTTCGCAAGGCTACCAACGGTGGAGCAGACGCGACGTTGAATGTCAGTGATGCCAAGAGCGCTGCTGCGACGGCGTGTGCGGCTACGAAGCTGCATGGCAAGATGATACAAATCGCTCAGGTAAGGGTAGTCGACCATCCAGTAAGATCATACTAACATTGTCTGTGCAGCCGGAAATAGTTGATATCCCCTTCGCCGAATTCATTTTTCGCGACGTCAGAGTCGAGGGCTCCCTCATATGCTCTCCCGACGAAGCAAGACGTATGCTCGACATTGTTGCAGAGCATAACATCAGCGTCAAGACGAACCCTTTCCATGGCTTGAAGGAGATACCGAAACTGGTAGAGTTTGCTCACTCTGGAAAGATGCAAGGAAAGGGCATTATCATAGTGGATGAGGAGCAGATCAAAGCTGAGCGGAAACAGTATGAACGACAATTAGTGTAGGGGTCATGACTGCAAGTTGCAAGTTCTCCGAACATGAATTCCAGTTCTCAAATGTGTTGTTGCAATGATAGACGGACAGATCTTCAACGCACGAACCAAGGGTTCAGGGGCTGGCTCGTCAGTCGTGACTCGAAACGAAGCGTTACTCGTGCCCTTCCGTAACGCTTAACCCTTTTACGGTGAGCACCTTTGCAGGCGGCAGATTCCGCGTGCACCCAGCTTGTCGATCTAACACAATACGTCACGTACGTACCGGAGTATTCAGCATTGGAGAGAACGGGCATGAAGATCGCAACATAACATTTCCCCAGTCCTCAGCAAGGGTCTTGAGATGCGTAATACCTAATGGCCAACCCTGTCTCTGCAGCCTCCTCAAAATACCAAAGTGCGAATTCTTCATTGGACCCTTCCTCGCCACTTCAGTTTCGAACTCCTCGCACAACTCGAGATTGGAGTGACACGGAAACTACACCACGTCCGATTACTATATATTCACCAGCAGACCTACAGCTGTTGCACGAGATCGAGGAGGCAGCGGGCAGTACTGAACAAACACCTACGCGGGGTCGTTGTACTAGCGCAGAGGTATCCTGGAGTACGTCGAGCACAGCAACCATCGAAAGCAAAATGCCAGCAACGACACGCCTGCAAGAGCGTAGACAGGCTTCCTCAGGAGTTTCGTCTCCGGCGCAACTGCTGCCGCATACACAGAAAGAGACCACCCTACCTTCCCGCATCGCCTTTCAGACGCCGACGCGCGCGACATCACCTTTGATCCATACGAACCTGCTTCGCGATGTATCCCCGCACGCCTCGTTATATGCTACGAAGCTTCAGAAAGCCGTCGAGGAGAACGTGGATTCATTGGTCAAACGAGAACGGAGCTCCGAAGGCAATGGGCTACGCGAGCTATACAGGCAAAGCTTCAAGGACCCGGGCAGCGCAGAACTCTTAGATGCATTGTTGAGGCAGAGGCCAACTGAGAGGCAGACTCGGGACTTTATGCGATATGTGGAAGACGTCGAACGGCTTAGCTTCAAAAAGGCGGTGGTGATCATACCTTCAGGGTCAGTGGGATCCGGCGACCAAGCTGACCTTGGAAAGAGAATATTATCCGGTAATGGTATGGCCAACCTATGAAATAGACATATACATGAGCTAACACTTGTGAGACTCTGCTACAGCTCGCTCCCCTGTGCCCACGCATAATCCACCTTCGCCGCGTGTTGTGATCGAAATTCCGCAGGCTGCTTCCTCACTTCCCAAACCGCCATCACCGCGCGTCGTTATCAAATCGCGAGCTGCACCCATCGAAGCCGCGGGATTGCCGGACGCACAAGTGAAACCCCAGGCTGAAGACAAAACCAAGCTGCCAAAACCGAATGCTACCAAAGCACATAGAAGGAAAAAGCGGAAGGAGAGGAGACGCCAAACAGCTGCTACAATGGCTCAAGCTCGCCAACAAGCCCCGGGATCACTGGTCACCAATGTGACAGTCTCAGTTGGTCGCAGATCATTTGGCACTGTCGTGCCCGTTGAGTCGTTTGATACACGTTGTGACGGACCGAACATAGAGATGATGGATATCAGCACCGACATAGTTATGCCGGTGGCAAACCAGAGTCAGCCTCGTCGTAAGAAGAAAAAGACCAAGATGTTTCTCGGCGCGAACGGTCCAGTATACTCGACAAGCATTTTCGATGGTCCAGCAGAGGAACCTCCATGGAGGTAGGAAGATGTGATAGCTTGTGGAGTGTTGATCGCTGCACGAATATTGCGGCCATGTTTGCACGTGCGACCACTTTCGTGCAGGTCGGCGGAATGCCTCATTGATTGGTTGATCCTCTCAAACAAATTTAGGATATATTGAGCTAGCTCTCGCCAGCGGATTGTGAAACTGATCTGTAGGGATTTCGAGCGGTCATGCAGCAGCACAAGCACGCGCCACGTACGGAGATATGATTTGCATGTTAAAATGCCGAGACAACGATATAGAATATGGCCATTGGAAGAGGTGGAGGTCGGCGCATGGCGGAATGTGCGGGAGAGTACCTTCGAGGAGTTGAATCGAACCACACGAGTGCAGGAACAAGCCGGAGGGCACTCATGGAAGCATGCGTCTCCAGTGTTGGAAACTACCATCGCACTGCACGGTGCAGATAGACGTTCGACGTCAAGAATTGGCTTCCTTAACTTCTCAGCACCACAAGATCTGGTGACCTGTAAGAAATCGAGCTCGATGCTCTTCGCCGCTCAGGAATGTCGGCCTCATCTCGCGTCCGCAATTCTGATCCCTTCAAGCAATCCGTCGCTCTTCACATCCCTCACTACCACTACACCACCACCAACCGTCAACCCTCCATCCTCCTCAGCACCAGCACCAAGCGGCACCCTTCCGTTCAATATCCTCTCTACATCCACATCACCAACACCATACAAGCTCCACAACTCCGCCATCGCCTCCACTCCGATCGACTGTACCGGCCCAGCCAGTGGCCCTGACGCGTCCATCCCAGTGTGGGCCTGCAGATGGATTCCATATCCTGTCTTGCAGACGCTCCAACAAAGTTCGAGGAAGTCCGTATCTTCCATGGCGAGGACAATCAGGCGGCTGTCGGCGACCGTGATATAGTAGCATGCTATGCGGTCGTAGCCGTACTTGATTGTGCTTGGAGTGTGGAGCTGAGGACGAACCGGATACTGGACATGGCATTGGAGAGACTTGGGAGGCTTTGACGTGCGTGGTCGGCGGTGATTTGGGGATGTGGTTTGCAGATTCGGTATGCTTCAATGATCTTTCTGGGTGGCTTGTGCAGGACCTTGATGTTTGAGTTGAGGAGCTCCTGGATTGCCTGAGCTCCCGGATTGCCTCAAAGGACTTTTCTGGATTTTATGGGCGTCTGGCTGGCTTTGGAAATGCTGCCCATATCGAGGCACGGACAATTTGACCAGGCAATACAACGGCTAGTCATATGGACGAGATGAAGAGTGGACTATGGCTGAGGACTTCGTGAATGATGACTTCTGGCGCAGGCCTTTATTTTACGTGCATAATAGGTATGGTGGGGCATTCGTTCAATTGATCAAGGCTTTCAGGCATCGTGAATGCATTTTCACAGTCAATCTTCGCGGCTTTCCAATCGCTCTTTTCACAGAGGACAAATCATGCCGCGCGCCGTCCTAACAGATTTGTACCGCACGTGTGTAAATCGGATGGAAATGAAGCAACTTTGTATGGATGATTTCACATCTGAAGCACTATTCATGCCATCCCATTCAGCTTCAGCATGATTTTGTGAAAGCTATGTGGCATGAAGCAGGGTCAGAAAGAAGAGTCTTCAGCTAAGCCGCGCCCGGGGATGCCGCCAATCACTGGTGGCAGATGCATAGCGGCCAGTGCTAGTAGCTGCTCGTCCCTGCATGCTTACCAACATGCTCCAGCCTGAACTGCAATGGTCCATCTTGACAGTCCATCTGCCCCGTCCTGATCGACACCTCCTGCTACATCTTGATAGCAGTCCAGATAGCACATCCATCATGTAGAAGCTTATCCCCTCACCGCGCCAACGCCAACGGGTGCCTCGCCATCCAGCAATTTCTGAACATCGCCAACATTGACACCATAATGACGCCAGAACTCAGCCATACCACGCCGCTTGAGCTTCGTACCGAATCCATACCGTCCAGTGTGCGTGCTCAAGTAGATGCCTGCTTCATGCTCAGGTGACTCGCAAGACTCGTGATATTCCGATAATTCTTCAACTACGTTATCGAAGGAGAGACGGGTGTCAGTCACAGATATGAAGTAGCCCGTGGTATGGTCGAGCCCATAGGCGACAACGATGGGTCCGTTGGGGTTGAGGACGAAGCGGCAGGTGTTTGACATGTCTGTCTCCATCTGAGAAGACCTAGAGAACTGAGCTCTTGTTTCTTCAGTTGATGGAGCTGGACAATCAAAACACTCACGCTAATAAGCAGCCTGGAGTGTGATTTGAGAGACGTACGATTGAAACTATCTGATGATGAGCTGATAGCTTGAGGATCACGTATAGCAAGCTGAAGGAGACGGATCAAAAGATCAAGGGAGTAGGAGAGGGAAGAAGTAGCTTTGTGTCACAGGGTGGGGATGGGGAGGCTGCAGGTCGTAGTCAAACGAAGTGAGCAGGATCTCGATCTAGTTCCACGGGGTATTTCCGAATGTGAAACTCCCTACTTTGTTTGCAGCGAACAATGATTTTTCACTATAGTATCTTGTAGACGGCAGGCTTTACACGAGAGAAATCAAGAGCACTTCAGTTCAGCTGAGCATACATGCTTCGCCTTGCTTCATCTGAAGCTTAAGCATGAATATAGGGAGATGCACGAGCACCAGGAAGTGTCTGTGCAACTGTGAACGGATCTGCATTCGTCCAACTGACTGAACTGGCTGATGGAGGTTGGATCGATTGACTCTCCGTCAACCGGTCAATCGTGCCTTGGCTTATCGATATGCTATCGATGTGTGTTCAAGCCACACGTGGCGTCGCTCCCTCGAAACGTCATTCGGTCCATCTGTTATCGCGTCCTTGATCGCACCCGCATGAGACAAGCCCTTCCTATTACAATTATCTATTTGCAGCCTGTAATCGTGAATCCTAGCACTCTGTTTACATCTCGCCGAGCGCGCGCGTTTCTTTCTTTCTCGACCAGAGCTCAAACCTACCATCGCAGAATAGCGAAAGACTTGAGATGTCGAGTAAGCACTCCAAGTCCTCCAGAGCAATAAACCATCACTGACACGGCTTTACTCGATAGACTCCAATGTGGACTTTTGTACGTGATACTCACAGACGCCCACGGTAGCAGGTGACTACCAAGCTAACACATCTCATACAGACAAAGTGCTCGAGATCGACCCAAAGGCTACACAGCAGCAGATAAGAGAAGCCTACAAGAAGTCAGTCCTCCCATCCACATCAACTCGCATTTATCTGGCTAACCTCAATCCCAATAGAGGCGCACTAAAACACCACCCCGACCGAGTCCCCTCCGATTCTCCAGAACGCCCTCGCCGCACCCGCAAATTCCAACAAATAAACGACGCCTACTTCACGCTTTCCGACCCCACCCGCCGCCGCGACTACGATGCAGCCCGTCGCTACCAGTCCTACAACCCCTCGGCCAATGATGCCGGCTCCGATTACGACGAGGAGGTCCCGCGCCCTCCGCCCTCTTCCAGCAGCGGAGGGGGAGGGTTCAGCTTCCCATGGTCGGCGTTCGGGTTCGGAGGCGGGAATAAGAACGCCGCGCCGTCGGGGGAGAAGACGGAGGAGGATCACTTCAGCAGTGCGCAGTTCGGGTCCGTATTCGAGGAAATGATGCGGGAGCAGGGGATGGCTGAGGGAGAGGAGGCGGCGCCGACAGGAAAGTTCTGGAGTCTTGTCGGTGGCCTGAGTGGCGGGGCTATGGGTTTCATCGTTGCGAACTTCCCGGGTGCTATGGCTGGCGCAGTGGCAGGAAATAGGTTAGGCGCTGTAAGGGATGCGAGGGGAAAGAGCGTGTACAGTGTGTTCCAGGTGAGTTCATGCTTGTGGGGATGGAGTAGCCGAGGCGGCTGAGAACCTTGCTGACATGCTCTGCAGGAATTGCCGCAGGCGGACAAGGCTAAGCTGCTTAGTAACCTTGCTGCCAAGGTGTTTGCTCATGCTGTTTCCGCATGAAAGACGGTGGCATGGGTTTTCTCGTTGGCGTAATAGGATTGGGATGGGCTTAGGTTTGCACGAATGATATCCTTTGTGATCTTGGTCGATGTGGCAGGAACGATATAACGGCGTGTTGACCTTAATATCATCCACTGTGGAGAAGAGTCAATTGCACACCACAGCGAGAATTCGTCAATTTGCGATGCAACTTCCACGTTACTTCTCCTTGACGTAGTGAAAGGCGCAGCGAATGAGGCATCCTGAGGGTTGACATATGACAACAGTTTCGGATAGACTCCATCCCCCTCTGCAGCTTCGACCAAGTACCTTGTTCCGACCGAGTACGTTGCCCTCGCAGCCCATGATGTTGTCCATCTTATATCAGGCAGTAATGCCAGGGGTTGCCCCTTAGCTCTACATATGCAAGGCCCGCTTCGTGTCCATTTCTCCGACGCGTTCAGATCCGGGTTGACATACAGCCTAGCGAACTGACCACCCATAACCACTCTTTCAGTGCACTTGATCATCGACTTTCACTTTGGTTCCAGATAACGGAAAGAGTCGGCATCATTCGACCGGCGTGAAATAATTGAGCAGGATATGCACATATCGGATGAAGCGCTCTGTGGTCGACGCATCCTCAGTTCTTTCTGTCTATGCGGGCCTTTCTCCATATTCTTACGATGCTCAGGCGCCCTGCTCGAAATCCCAGTCTCAATGCATGAGCACCAAGCGCTTGTGAGAAGGAGTAGTTGGGAGGCGGGGTCTGGTGCATCTTCCTTCGAGGTCTATCGTGGCTCACTGTCGGCCGCGTGCACGGCACGGCTCTCGTCGTCCTGTATCCGTGCTAGATTATTGTATTCGGGGCACGAAGTCCTCAGCGGGCGATGCCTTTCGTGTCTCTGTCAAGAAGCTCTCGAGCCGCGATAATCTCAGCTTCCTGGTAGCCATCCCATCCGTGCTCCTCTGTTGAATGCTTTCTGATGCTTTCTGCGAGTTTCGAGGTGGCGAGCTCGTTCAGTTTAAGTACGATAGACAGGGATGGGATTTTAACATCTTCGTCCGCTGCATCTTTGCTCGACGTCGTAGAGCTCACAGAGTCGGGCAACCTCTTCTCCAACTCCGAGGTGGCCTTTTGTTGAGATGTCAGTACCTTTCGGATGGGAAACAAAGGTTCGGCATCTCCTTACAATCTTGAGACCATAGTAGCCCCTAAGATAATCATCACAGAGTTCGACACTGCGACAGAAAGTTTTCACCGATCGCGCTAGTAATCGAGTACTCAGCGCGTCGTTTCCCGGAGTTGCTGTAGCCGCAACGAAGAGAACTTCCCCAAGTCTCGCATGGATCTAGATTGGTTTTAGTTGAAGTTTTTCTCGCTCGACCCTTCCACTCTTACATTCCACGCATGTGGAGTGACTAAGAGCACTTCCTCCATGCTGTATATGGCTTGCGTGTACATGCTCTGCGAGAAGTAGAGCTCCGCGAGCTCCGCCCATGCTTCAGCGTCGATGGGTGATATGTCCAACAGCTCCACAAGAGCAGCAATTGCTTCTGTAGTCCTCGACATGCTTTTCAGAAGTCCCACACGTCTTTTTCGAAGCACCTGTACCACTTTAACATAGACCTTATCACGTCAACGGACATCTTCTTACCATGTTCGTCGGCTTCTCTTCAATTCCCTCCTCATACACCTTCAAGCATTCCTCGAGCGCACCGTCGTCTTCTGCGACGGCCTCATGGTATAATCCCATCATACCCATGACTCGTTCGTTCGTCAGACCAAAGCGATCCTTCATCCTGTTCAAGCAAGTATGTGCGGAGCGGACGTCGCCGGTACGGATACATGAGTAGAAGAGGTTCTCGTAGATTGCCCAGTGCTCCGGCGAATCTGAGTTCAGGAAAAGTGATAGTGGCCATGGCACGGTCCAAGGTGTGAGTTTTCGTAGCAGATTTGGTGCTTGTTGCGCCGTGTTCAGTGCCTCAGCTGGCGTCAAGGCGCCCTGTGGGCGTTGAAGAGCCGTCAACATTCCTTGAGTTCAGGACTGCTAGGTTTTCGAGAGCCTGCGGAACGTACGAACAGGTGTAGTGGGAAGTGCGGTTGCGCGACCACCGCATGGACCAGTGGGGAGGACGAGGGGGGTTCTCGCCAAGACTTACTCCGGGATATGAAAGACATCCCACTACCATCATCTTTTGTGATCGCTTATTAACCCCTACGCCTGTTAGCGACTACATATATGCACGGATTCTGTAGGTGACGGAAAGCATCTGAGTAACTACGGACGGCATCATAAGCTCCGATTCTGCGCCGTATACTTTGCGCTCGAACGAGATGCTCCATCTCGTAGCGGACGCTCCTATTCGAAAGAACCCCATTGCAGTCCCACGCAGAACCTCTCATACTCCAGGTAGCCATGTATGTACCATACTTGGCTGCCGAGCCTGAACGGTGAAGTACTTGTAAGCTGACCGAGAGCGCAGGTTCGAGAAGTCGTTGTACGACCTCATTCGAGGGCTCCGAGGACACAAGGGTAAAGAGCAGGAATACATACAAGCCAGTATAAGAGAATGCCGGAAGGAGATCAAGACCCAGGATATGGGTTCGTTCTTCGCCAAATACCTCGCCAATGTCGTCCGCACGGAATCCTGACACGGCACTAGACGTGAAAGCCACGGCTGTCCTGAAGCTCACATATCTGGAAATGTTCGGCCATGACATGTCCTGGGCCTCATTCAATGTCCTCGAAGTCATGTCTTCACCTAAATATCTATTGAAGCGGGTGGGCTATCTAGGAGCTGTACAGAGCTTCCGGCCGGACACGGAGATATTGATGCTCGCGGAGAACTTGTTGAAGAAGGTACATAGCAAAGCGCACAGAGTCGCCGATCCTGCAACTAACTCTTTTCAAAGGATCTTAACTCGCCACAAATACCGACTATGTCCTTGCCCTTGATAGCGATACCACACGTTATCAGTCCATCCATGGCCAACTCTCTTCTGTCCGACTTGCTACCGAGACTTGGCCACTCACATCCTCTGGTCCGCAAGAAGACCATCGTCACATTGTATCGTTTAGCCTTAGTATATCCAGAAACACTGCGTCCCGCCTGGCCCAAGATCAAAGAACGCCTGCTAGACGATAACGAGGACCCCAGCGTGACGGCCGCGGTGGTCAATGTAGTGTGTGAACTGGGGTGGAGGCGACCACAAGACTTTCTACCACTTGCCCCTCGCTTATTCGACCTCTTGGTAGAGGGAGGTAATAATTGGATGGCCATCAAGATTATTAAACTGGTACATGTCATCTCAATCGTTTCGAGCATGTCCGAAGCTGATATTGAGCTAGTTCGCAACATTGACCCCATTGGAGCCTCGTCTGGTGAAGAAGTTGCTACCCCCACTCACGACTATAATGAAGACTACGCCAGCAATGTCACTTTTGTACGAATGCATCAATGGAATAATACAAGGTGGAATACTACAGAACGCTCAGGGCACAACTGAAGGAGACGACATCGCTCGACTATGCGTGGGCAAGCTGCGGGGGATGCTTGTGGTCGAGGGAGACCCAAATTGCGAGTCTCCCTGATAATCAATCATAGAGTCGTGGGCTAACGGTTTCTATAGTGAAATATGTGGCTCTTCTTGCGTTCAACCGCATTGTGGAACTCCATCCAAATCTGGTGTCTATGCATGAGGACGTGGTTATGGAATGTCTCGATGACGCAGACATCTCTATCCGACTACGAGCACTCGATCTTGTGGTCGGAATGGTTAACGCGAATAATCTGACATCCATCGTCGACCGTCTTATGAGCCAGCTCCGCAGTACTCCAGTGTCATCGCGTGCGGACGACCCACTTAATGATCGGGGGTTCTCGGCGGGTGTAGAGCCGGCTGCTGACTCTGACGACGAAGATGCTGAGCAGTCTATAACACCAGCCGAGAGAGGTTCCAAACAACCTCCTCCACTACCTGACGAGTACCGCACGAACATCATACAGCGAACGTTGGAAATGTGCAGTAGAAACACCTATGGCAACATCAACGACTTCGATTGGTACATCGATACCCTTGTACAGCTCGTCAAACATACCGCCCCTCCATCAGCTACTTCAGTTGAGACGACAAGCGCTCAGGTCCGTGATAGTATTCACGATACTGGCGATGTAGGACATGCGATGGGAAACGAGCTTCGAAATGTCGCTGTGAGAGTAAAGAGCTCCAGGATGGAGGCCACGCGGGCGGCGGAGCTACTGCTTTCAATCGACAGGAGAGATCAACTCTTTCCACGATCTCATAGCGGATCCCAAGGCGTACTCGAGCCGAGCGCCTGGATTGCGGGGGAGTATGCCGACGTACTCCAGAACCCGGACGGCACTTTGACTTCACTGTTGAATTTCCCAACATCACAGCTGCCTCCGAGGACACTCAGCGTGTTTATACAAGCCATCGTGAAAGTCTTGACTTCATGCATAGGAAGTAGCCAACAAGCGTGGACACCAGAGCGCAAGACGGTCGTGTCTTTGCTTATCGCAAAAGTCACCCATTATCTGGAACCCCTCGCGACTCATCCAAGCCTAGAAGTGCAGGAGAGAGCTGTTGAGTTCTTGGAGCTAACGCGTCTTGCCAGCGAGGCGGTCGCGGTCCACAAGCCGGGCTCTGACTATTCGGAATTTGTACCACCACCACTATTTCTCACAGAAGCGATGCCAGCACTATTCACAGGCATGGAGCTGAAGCCGGTTGCTCGGGATGCGCAGAGAAAGGTTCCACTACCCGGAAATCTCGACCTAGACAATGCCATCAATAAAAACCTGTTTCAGATCCTCAACATCGCAGAGTCTGAAGTCCTTGATGGGGTAGATAACGACTTCGAAGAATATTACCATCAGCGACGGCAAGCTCGCAACGTCATTGAGCCTGCAGCAAATCGCTTGCAAAACACCGAGCCAGAATTCTCATACCAGCAGAGCGGGCAGGCCCTGCTCGACCCAGAGACACTTGCCAGGAAGCGCGCGGAAAGGCGCGAGCGTTACAAAGACGATCCCTTCTACATTCCCAGCGACGACAACTCTGGCAATTCGACTCCTCTAGGGAACATCCTGCGCAGCAACAACGGTGAAGCATTGGACGTTGAATCCATCCCGATCATGGAGCTCGATTTGGAACATAACGACACCGAAACACGCCTGCCGGCGGCAGCCAAAACCGACGCCAACAAGCGCAAGCCACGTCGCCATTTCGAGATCCTTGCCGACGAGAGCATTGAGGACGGCGAAATATCCTCTTCTGACAACAGTGTCACGCGACAAGGCAGAGGCAAGAGATCGCTGCTGCAGGTAGACTCTAGCGGCTTGGGCTCGTTGTCACTGGAGGGCAGTGCGATTGAGAATCAATTCGATGTCGAAAGGCGTGAGGCAGAGGAGGCGGAGATGGCTGTGGCGATGAGGGAGGTAGAGCGGTTGAGACTCGAGATGCAGAGGGCCTCGGAGACGATCGAGGCGAAGCATGGGCCGCCCGAGGGAGTCGTGGTGAAAACGAAGAAGAAAAAGAAGATGGTCTCTGTTATGGAGGCTTCTGAATTGGAGGCTGATGTTGGGCAGGAGCCCGCTGCGGAGAAGGTGCCGAAGAAGAAGAAAAAGAAATCAAAGGAAGTTGCGCCGCCACCAGATGACGAGGCTGGGGTAGACGTCATGGTGCCAAAGAAGAAGAAGAAGCGGCGGCAAGTGACATTCGAGGAATGATGCTCGTCGCCTAGCGCCCTTGGACCAATTTGTGGCAGAGGGACGATGTGTCATCTTCCATATTGCCCTGATTTTCAGCATTTGGAGCGTTCAAGCGAGCATCTAGCCGAGTGTTTCATTGTTTTCATTGTTCATGTCAATCTCGAATATATAAAACTCGAACACAAAACACCCCCACATGCATTGCAATGCCACAAACATCCACTCATTCTTTTTCCACCCTATTCTTCCAACGCCCGAAACTCCTTACTGACATGCTACTCCACACGAAAATGTCTGCAGCTGCATCCAATGCCATCCTCGGAGGCATGGATAACGGCACCGCTTTTTTCTTTCTGCGAGTCGCGAGGGGTGAGTTGCCTTAGGCGCTTCCGCCGACGAAGAGGAGACGCATGATCTCGACGAAGATGCCGCCGACGAGCATGAAGATGAGTAGATCTTTGAGATAGACTGAGTCAGCGTGACTTCCTACACCCCTGGCGACTATTTCACAGCTTGCCCAAACCCCAACACCGCATCCGCCGACACCACAGCCCACTTCGAGCCTTAACAGCCCACGTCTCACCACCGCATCCAAACATGTCCAATCGCAGCATCTCCTTCTTGTCTCTTCCAACTGCACAGATTTCGGACGTGAACTAGGGAAAGAGAGTCACTCACAGACCATCCACCTCCCGATCGGCTGCGCCCTGAACTTCTCGTTCAAACTCATCTTCTTCCGCGTCTCGTAGTCGGCTTTTGGCGTGCGGAGCGTACCCATCTTCTTCTGCTCTTGCTTTGCGAAGCGCTGGTTTGCTAGGCGCTGGGTTGGTGTTTGGGCCTGTGGGTGGAAAAAGGGGGGTTGTGTTAGCTTGTTCGTACGTCGCGGATGGAGGAGTAGTAGGGGG
>Ga0181467_100049_pt3 | contig 25738 bp, 30 predicted proteins | sample InSIn5gowninarea_2_FD_119079 | JGI IMG/M metagenome (GOLD analysis project Ga0181467, IMG submission 119079) | Clean room microbial communities from NASA Spacecraft Assembly Facility at Jet Propulsion Laboratory, Pasadena, California, USA -... ... | reverse complement strand
CCCGTGCCGAACTCCTGATCCGTCTCTCCACCCTCCTCGGCCGCCCCGTTCCAAAGATCGCCCCAGGCGCCGTCCACCCAGCAGCTCCAGCATCCCCTCTCCTCCCACTGGCGCTCACGCTCGCCGACCTGCGCACAACATTGCGCCTGACAGGTCTTATCCCCCTATATGTCCTCCTCAAAAGCCTAATCTACAGCAAAGAACCCGACACAATAACCTACTCCATTAAAATCGCCCAATGCCTTTCCTACGTGACCTTCCAAGCCATCGAAAATGTCTCCCACCTGACCAACAAAACCATCATCAACGCAAATTGGACCAATGCCCGCTTTTCGCGCCTAGGTGGACATGCGAAGCTAGTGACCTGGTCGTGCCGCGCCTGGCTTATGGGCATCACACTCGATTTCCTCCGACTATTCAGAGAAGCGCAGTTGTCGAGACAGAACGGGACATATGCGAAGATGAACGAGGAGGAGAAGAGGTCGGCAGACAAGGCGTGGTATAGCTCGTTGTTCGTTGCGATGAGCTGGTACCCAATGGCTGTTCATTACTCTGTCGAGGGTGGCATTGGGCTCAACCTCGGTATGGTTGGTGCCAGTGGATTCCTTGCGAATTTGGGCAATTTCATGAAGTTGTGGGAGGCCACGAAATAGAGGGATCAAAGTTGTGGTCAGGTTGCGAACAATGAGGATGGAGGATCGTGTTGAGGAGCAGGAAGAGAATGGGACGCAGGATGAAGGACGAAGGAAATTGTAGGAGGTATTGGGTCAGAGTCGAGCACGGGACCTATATGCAGCCACTGGGTAAGAAAGAACGGTTCACCAAGAGGCTATAGGAGTGCATAGGTGGCTGCAAAGGTGTACAATCAATAGCGAGTAAGCTCTGAGTCGCGGGATTCACTTTTTGGACCTTGAAATTGATCACTGGTTTGGAGGACAACATTTGGCATGGCTTGCATCCTAATCATGAAGCATTTGCCGCAGCCAGTTACGTACATATTAAGCTTGTCAGACCCTCTCCTTGTGGCCTGCTCATTAATCGTTTTTCGTGATTCACAGTACGGGTCCAAAATATGTATAGGCAGGAGTTACAGAATCTAAAAACGAATCTTCATTGTAGTTAAAAGCTCAGCAATGACTAGTGACAGCAACACTAGTCATTCGGGTATCATGTTGTAAGCAAATCGTTAAAATCTCCTTCCTTGTCGGTTTACACCTTGTAAGTCTTGACGATCTTATCGTCGATGCCGTGACCCCAACCAACAAACCGACATTCGTCCTTGTAGTAGCAGTCCTTCTTGCCTGGCTTGCTCTGTGGGCATCTATGACCATAGATACATCCGGAATCGTCACATTCTAAACGATTGTGGCACGGTGTCATACGAGCGACCTCCTTCAAGGTGTTCTTCTCGTAGGTTTTGAGAGGATAAGTATGGGAATGATTACAAGAACCATCACAGGAGTTTTTGCCTTGAAGATAAAATACGTTGCAGAGCTTCATCTTCTTGATGCGCTGTAGCTCTTGGTAGGGAATTGACCCGTCAACAGTATCCACTCGCTCGCCATTTCTGTTTCTGGAAACACTCGATGTGGTGACTTTTGTTGGAGGAGGTGTTGATTTTGGAGCTGGCGTAGACGATCGAGACCTCTGCTCACCAGCGCTGGGGACAAACGGCTGTGCAGTCATTGCAGCCCAGCTCAACACTGGAGTTCCTGCACTCGATGAGCTCTTTGTGTTTGGGGTTGCTGTACTTGTGTTTGACTGCACACGGGACAGTATGTTGGGAGTTGCCATTTTCATTGATGGGAGTTGTGTTACCATAAATTCTGTTGGTATCTTTTCAAGCAGCGAGTGCATTTCCATAGTGGAAAGTTCTTGGTCGAACTTGTCCTGGTCCGACAGATTTTTGGCCTCCCAGAACGTGACTCGTTCATGGATATGAATGTCAGGGTATTCATCGAGGAGGGCATTCAGGTCATCATTCGGAGTCGCTGCGAAGAAGAGCTGGTGGCAGTGCACATTAAGAACATTATGCCGATAGTTCTCTATCATCTTTCTCGTCGTCAGACCTTGGGTCATGCTTGTATTCAGGATATCGAAATGAAGTTTGGAGTTGAGCATGCCCTTCAAAAAGTTCTCGAAGGTAGACAGCTTCTCAACGATCTTATAACGGAAGAGTGCATCGTTAAATGCCCTCAGGTCAACGCAGAGCTTAATATGTATGGCCCAGTCTTTTGTAGCATAAAGTTGAGGTAAGTGTTTAGCAGCAAAGGCCTCTAAAATGTCAATGATGGACTGCGCAGCTTCCAAACCTCCTCTTTCACCTCTGCTCATGAGCTCTTTTGAAAACATCAGAGAATCGCCATCTATAAGGACAGTTACATGGGCGTTTCGAGCGACAATCTCGCATGTCTGTTCGTACTGACTGCGGACGTACTGGTGCTCCTCGACCTGATCCTGGTAATCTTTGCTTTTGCTGTCAATTTCGACTCGGAGTTGGCGCATCTGTTGCTCAGTGGCTTCCAGCTTGCTGATCAAATCCTTAGTGGGTCAGTAATGGCTGACTTGTGGATCGCCATACTACTTACATCGATTAAAGCATTTTTGTCGTCCTCGAGATGGTTGAGTTGAACGAATCGTTCTCTGAAGCTTGCTCGATTGGTCTGTGGCATGACGGGAATCATCTTTGGAGTGTCTGCGCCGATTGGTCGCACCTGGTTGGGAAAACGACATTAGCTACCTGATTTGGGAGAGCTGAAGCAGTGGGACCGTCTCATGTGCTGCTACTGCTCAGCATAAGCTCAGAATATTTGTAGCCTACCTTTCGATTCGTTTCCGATTTTACTGGACCGTAGTCAGGACTGCTGTCCCGGAAAAGAGATTCCATTTTGCCTGGAGCCTTGTATGAGGGAGAAGCGAACGGATCAACGCGAGCCATGTATGGCATATTCCAGGGGGATTTGACGGTCAAGTGAGGAAATGAGGCTGAGGAGTGCAAGGCGTGGAGGCCGTGAGATATAAAGCTGTTCAAGAGCAATGCGCGTAGTCGAGACTGCGTGCTTTCACATATGAAGTTGGTGAGAAGTAGTCGATTGTGATAAGAATGAATGTGTTAGGACCAAGCTATATGCTGTATGTGTGGAATAATGATACACGACCTGTCACTCCTCACTCGCTGCACACGGTCAGACACACATCGGTTTGGCACTTGCACCCAAATTATTTTGTCGCAATTTTGACCTTCGGACGCGAAGTTCAGGCACGTCATTGGCTTCTGTGGGGCGCCCCGGACGGTCCCAAACCTTGTTACCGCCCTAATGGCCCTTAAATGTGTAGCCTTCTTTGCCTGCGAAGTCTCCTCAGCATGCCTAGAAGGCAACTAAAACAGTGGAGGTGCCTTGTCACAGCATGCAATCGGTAAACCTTCCTCGTGCAAACACTGGTTACTGACAAGCTGTTCTCTGGTAGGGTTTGGAGATGTGATGCTTGTCCCGCTGCACTGTTATGACATCTCTTTTCTTTCCCACACTGTGATATATATCGCTTTCCATTCGCACTATTTTCCCCTCCTCTATCAGACGCATCTTCCTTCCAACACTTGGTGTCTGAACTTCCAGTATGGGTCGTCTTTTGGAACTCGCGCTGTGCTTGCTGTCGCTTCAGACAGCTTCAGTCTTCGGTCAAATCCAAGCTTCGGTATGCCCTGTTGTGTCAGAAAGCGTCACGAGCAACAGACTAACATTCGACATAGGACTTGAACGAAGAAATAGATAATCCAACCCAGAGCCCAGCCCTCAACGTTCAAGTGTCTGCTGTCTTCCCAGATGCCGAGATCTTTGGTATTAAGATCGTCAACGGCAAGCCCTCAAATGTTCAGATTTCGGTGAACAACCATGAGACTGAACCCGTTGCAGTTCAGTTCGTGGGAGGCAGTCTATGGACACCCGATTTCGATCAGTCTCCACGCATCGTTCGAAACCTGACCTCGAAGCAATATGGCATTCAAATTCCAGCTGGCGAGAGTGAGACCTTGCCATATTCATTCCAGACCAATATGCATCCACAAGAGCTGCGGCTGAACTTGGCCGCGGTCATTGCCAAGGGGAACACTTTCTTTACTCAACAGGCCTTCAACGGTACAGTTCAGATCGTTGATCCGAACTCCAGCATCTTCGACCCTCAAATGTACGTCATTTCTCTACCAATATGTGCCCTTCCATACTGACTGCTTACAGCATCTTCCTGTACCTCTTCCTCGCCGCTGCCATTCTCGGTGTAGGCTACTTCTTCTACAACGTTTGGGTCGCTCCCTACTTCCCACAGAAGAAGAGGGGCAAGACCGCCAGGACTCCAGTTAAAAAGATCGATGCCGGAAGCGACAAGCCAGACACTGACGGTCCTGCCACTGCTACTGGCGTCAAGACCTACGCCGAGGAATGGATTCCGTCCCACCACTTGCAACGACCAGAAGCCCGACGTGTCAAGAGTGGCACACGACCAAAGAGCCGACAAGGATAATATCCTTCGGCGAAGAGGCGCTACTGCACTGTGAGATGAGGTGTTCTATTTTTCGGGTGCACCCGTCCGGCGGGCTGTAGCGCGCCACGAAAGTTGATTTCGAGCGTAATGTGTACGCTCGGGGTTATCACAACAGCAGCAGAAGCAGCACAAGTGCTAGCTGCTCGTGAAAGGAACAGAGCTATACTTCTGGCTACTCTGTCTTGGCCCATAGTGGCGTGGACTGACAGCTAGCTATGTACTTGAATAGAAGTCCTGCTTGGATAGTCAAACGAATGCAAGTCATCCAAGGCATATATCTATTCATCCTTCCCTTCGTATGTGCATGACTCAGCAGTAATCAACGATCGGTGTAAGCTCACTTGTGTCTTGTTCCGTTCTGCTACAAAAACATCGATACTAGGCCGCGCACTCTCCTCACCTCAATCACCCCAGGTATCATCTTGACAGTACATCGGTGTAATTACACAATATTCCGACATGTCTGGCCTCATGGCAAACGGGACCAGTTTTGCCCTACAGCACCCTTGGTCTCCGTACATTCACGAAGAAGTAGGTATACTCAAATCCACCAGGATCTTGACATGATTGTCCTTATCTTCAACCAACGTCTTGAATCCCTCTTCAGCGACTTTATCAATCGCAATCTTCTTCGTGATCATTCCTTCCGGGTTCATTCTCCCGCTACTGATTGCGTCGAGGACTGCTTCAAAATCGCCTAGGGCGTACGTCGCGACTAGAAGACATGTTAGTACCATGACTGTCGGACGAAGACCAGAGTCAGATCTCGCTCGCGAGTTAGCTGTACTTACCACCCATATATGCTCGTTCTCTGAAGACTATGTCGTTCATGTTCAAGCTTGCTTTCTTCTCCCATACTGCGATGTTCACCAGCGTGCCTCTTGCCTTGATAGCTTTGAATGCGCTGTCAACTGCAATTTGCACGCCCGCCGCGTCAAAGCCCACATCTACACCTTGCCCGTCTGTGAGTTTCTCAACCTCAGCCACGAAGTCAACGTCCTTGGCCGTCGGATCGATAACGTGATGTGCTCCAAAATCCAACGCAAACTGCCGCCTGCGCTTCGAAACCTCAGACACGATGATGTTCTTGCAACCCTTCCCGATCAGAGCTTGTATGACGGATAGACCAATCGGTCCACCACCAAGCACAAGCACAGAATCGCCTTCTTTGTACGGCGAAATACCAACAGCGTGCCACCCAACAGCCAGCGGCTCAATCAACGCACCAACCTCCAAACTCACATTGTCCGGAAGTGGTTTCACAGCACTTGCCGGCGCAGTCGTGTAGTCTGCCATTCCGCCGCCCCAGCCACTAAGTCCAATGAACCCGTTCTTGTCACAGCAATTGACGAGTCCTCTCTTGCAAGCTCTACATCCGCCCTCGTAGATCGTGGGCTGAATACATACTTTGTCACCTTTCTTGACGTGTGTCACGCCTTCACCCACTTCTTCGACTATGGCTGAGAATTCGTGGCCGAGGGTAAGAGGGAGGGTCTCGTTCGTGATGGGATGAGGGTGGCCCTCCGAGGGGATGAGGTTTGCACCACCGAGATATTCGTGTAGGTCGGTGCCGCAGATGCCACAGAATTTTGGGGATACCTTGACCCACCCGGCTTTGAGTTCAGGGACTGGTACTTTCTCAAACCGGATGTCTTTCTGGCCGTGGAAACGGACTGCGTTCATTGTTGCCATGGCGGATGTGTCTGAGTGTAACGGTCTTCGCGAGCAACTCAAGATGGGGTCGCAGTCGAGTGAACCAAGTAGGTACGGGATGAAGCAGAAAGTACGTGCGGGGAACTGAGCTGTTCAGTGGTTGCGGAAGATAGAATACAGGCACGTGTAGACACTACAGAAGGTGTTGGATAAATGAAACAGTCTGGAAGATGAGGGCGTGCTTTGTCGATTGCGAAAGACCGTGTCTCGTCCCGCTCTCCCCTCGTATGCCACTATGCGGTTTGTTTCGTGCCGACGAAGCATCCACCATGCTATTACGATAGCGTCATGCGTTGCATGCTTCATGCATTTGGCCAGTGGTGTTATTGAGCTAGAAAGCTCTGTAGCGTAAACAACTGCTCCCCACAATCTGCCCCGACATAGCTAACTTGGGTAAAGTCTCATGCATGAAGCGGGATCGAATAGACGTTGGCCGCTCAAAGCGAGGTTGCTTCAGATTATCCGAGAAGGAAATCCCTATGACGAGGGTCTTTTGGAGGTTATGATTTTCGAGCCTTCCCCAAGATTCTGGTTTTGCACGTGACCTTCGGTGAATTGTGCAGCGATAAGACAGTGGAGGTCAGAGCGCAAGCGAAATATGCAACCACAGACCACATTCCGTGTCCCTCTGCGCGTACGGTCACCGTGGTGCCTGCCATGGTGCCGATGAAGAGTATTGCTTCCCCACAATGTTTCGACGTGGCGGCGGATGAAATGTCAGGATTATCCTCGCTCTTGATAGCAAAGCAGCTTTTCGGATATTAGTGTATTGAACGATACTCGTCCCGATGTTCCACTTCATGACTTCGAATACTTGCACTTGCTCGTACAGGTTCCTGTATTGGTTGCAGCAGATTGTGTATGAGTTAGCCGGTTGTCGCTCTGCTGAAGTAACGACTTGTCCTGTGGAACCTTTTACCAGGACTTTAATTGGAATGCGTGAGAATGTGTCTTAGACTGTGTGGTCAAGAATCATTACGACTGGCGTCCTTCTTCGCTTGAGCCTTCTGCACATTCTGTTCTCTGATATCTAAAAGCTTTTGCTTGAGAATGCTTTCAAGCCCTTCGTTCCTTCTTGCAAGCAGCATCACATCATCCGTTTTGATTGTGGTCCGACCAGCGTGCTTCGCAAAAGACTCAAGATCTGTGGCAATGTTGCCTGAGGTAGAATCAGTATCTGAGTACGAGTGCACATGTTTGTCCGGTTGACATACCAATTTGAGCCCAAACTAGTTCTGTCAGCGAACCTATGTACTGAGGAGTAGCATTGACACCAAGATTAATGGTTTCTTCGTCTACCACTTGACCGACATGGTACCACAGAGTGGACTTGAGACGATCGCCCAGTTGGGTGTCTGTCTCGCTGGTGGCCTCTGGCATGTTCCCTCAAAATGTTAGACCAGGACCATCGTGTCGAATAGAGTAGACGACCAAGAGCAACTATTGAGGCGTACGATAGAGTCGTGAGACGCGAGACGCGAGACGCGCCTGCCAGAACGCGACAAGATTTCATGGCAGAGAGGTTCGGCAATGTTACCTCTTTTGACTATTTCTCTACTGCTATTGTATGGTCTATCTGCAGCTTCGTCCGAACCATCCAGCGGACAGTATTCAAATCTGATCAAGTCCTGATTGCAGGCCTAGTGATAATACTCCTGCAACATGATCGTGTACTTGACCTCTGACTTTGACTATGAAACAAGAGGTGCCAGGAATTATGGATGATGGACCTCTTACTGGGTCAGCAGAGCTCGATCTCAAGTTATTAGCCTCTGCAAAGGTCGGTACAGAGGGTCGTCGAGGATCAGGAACAGTCAAGGAAAACAACTACTTCAGAAGCGCAGAGTGGACCCCGGACGGTACCTGTGTGATCACCAACTCCGCGGACAATCATATCAGAACGTTCATCGTGTACGCCAACAACTATCTTCCATAAACACACGACTGACGTGCTGTCAGTCCACCAAACCTCCTCGAGGATCGATCTGGGTTTCTGAGACTTGAGCCCTATTCTATTATACCATCCCTGGAGCCAGTCAATACACTGGCATGTTACCCCAACTATAACTTGCAGGAACCATCTACTGCACTCGTGCTTTCTACAGCTACCGAGCATCCCATTCGCCTTCACTCTGCACTTACGAAGCAACTCGTCGCATCCTATGCTCTGGTAAGTCCAACCACCGAAGCATATATCAAGCCACAATCTCTACTGTTTACTTCTAATGGCAACCGATTCATTGCTGGTTCCGAGAGCTTGATATCAACGTTCGATGTCTCCAGATCAGGAGATGGACCAATTTCTGTGATGAAGACTGGGCCTAAGAACAACAAAAGCTCATGGTCTAATCCTGGGACAGCTTTGCGAGGTCTCGTATCTGCTCTAGATATTGACCAGCAGTATAACGTGCTTGCAGCAGGAACGCTGACTCGTCAAGTCGGGCTGTACGATGCTGCAGGTCAAGGAGATTGTGTAGGAGTGTTCTCGCTGGCAGGCTCCGAGTCAGATGATATCATTGCTGGTGGTGGTGTCACACAAGTGATATGGAGTAGTTGTGGTAGGTATCTGTATGTCGTTGAAAGGAAGAGCGAAGGAGCTGTGATCTATGACATTCGAAGGACAGGCCAGCTCCTATCCTGGCTAAGTGGCAGGAGAGCCATGACTAACCAACGCATGAAGGTTGAGCTTGCTGCTAGCCAGCGAACTGGCGACCAAGACGTATGGGCTGGTGGCACGGATGGCAAGCTTCGATACTGGGAGGCACCACACCTGAAGCAAGGACTTGTAGCGCATACCTGGGAAGTGGCCGTTCATCAAGGTATGTGTGTGTTGTGCTTCCATTGCCAATGTGGCTGACTGAACTAGATGTCGTCAATAGTGTTGGTATGCACCAGGCTGCTGATGTGCTTGTTACTGCTTCAGGTCAACGAAAATTTGTGGATTCAGATATCGGAAGTGAACCATCGCTGATGCTATGGCAGCATCGACGCCAGCAAACACGACGGCTGCATCAAGCGGATGATATATATGCCGACTAATGACCAGTAGAAGCATTTGTATCGTCAACACAACATCGTTGGATGGCTCCCGAAACGTTGCAGTCTTTGTTTCTGTCTGGTGTCGTTGGTTTGACACAAGTGGTTAACAATTGCACGAATTTTTGGCCCTTATCCCTGAAACAACTACTTCTTGAGTTGTCACAAACACAAGAGGATACAAGCAATCAGGAGATGCATCCCATTTACACAAGTGCCTTCTCCTTCGCCCAAAGATGTCTGAGCTCTTCATTTCTCGACAAATCCGATGAATCTTGCCACCCACGAAGCCGCAAGCATGCCAAATCTACCAGACGAAGAGCAAGATCGGGAGAAGTCGTTGATACTTACGCCAGCACAAGAAGACCAATATATCGCTGCTGCTGTTCAAGCTTTCAACTCACTTAGCACTGCAAAAGATGCACCAAAATATCTAGATGAATACCGCAAGAAGCAGGCTGGCATCGACCACGAGGTTGTCCAGAAACGTATTCGGAACTTGCTCATCCTTTGTCTCTCAGTACCTGATCGAAACGACGTCAAGGATATGAAATTCGAGGATCGGTGGAATACGATAGTTCAGCTCCTGGCGCGGTGGAAAATTGTTTGCTGGTTTGTATATCGTGGACGTTCTTTGGGAGCGATTGTGAAGGATCCTGGAGGTGCACTGAATTTGAGTTTTGCTCATTCGGTGGCTTATGATCACGACTCTAGGACGATTGCGTGGGTTGAATGGACAGAAGACAGTGAAGAGGATGAGAAGGGGGACGAGGAGTAAGGAGTAAGACACTGGGGGGACATTGTAATGAAGAGCATGCAGTAAATACAGCTTGGATAGCGATCGCTGCTGCTGCATTAGACGCTCAAAGAGCGCTTGATGAGCCCCAATGGCAATTTTGATGCATTATTGTCCGAATAAGAGAGTATTGCCTTTCGTAGCCAGTGCATGTTTGCAGAAGAACAAATTAGCCACCAGTACTCCGCTTTGGAAGCTCGCATCGATTTTACCGAATCTGTCGTGCCAGGTTACCCCTTATTGTAATAATTGTGCTGGTGCCAGAAAACACACACCAATCTCGTAACCATTGTGATATATTCGCGCTCAAAACGTGAAACACATGGGAACACTCACAGCCTTGCAACCAGCAGCTCATTCCTGTCGTACATTTTCCCTTCGAATTCTGTCCAGCCAAGCAGAACGACGGTCGTCACTCGTGTGTTATTTGCGCCATTGGTAGTAATGGCAGGCACAATCTACAACCTGAATGATTTAATAAAGCTATGCGAGGCAAGTGTAGTGATCTTCCAAGGCTCAACCATGGTTATCTGGAGATGCAAAAGTGCAATTTAGATATGAAGCAATTCATTAAGTAGGCAGGAGGTGCCAGTGTTGTCACCATAGTGAGAACTGAAATGCTCGTGACCGCAGCGTTTCCTCCCCACGCTACTATCGCTCTCACTCATGCTCAGGTTGATCATATGATCACTGCCAATCGCACTCCTTTTCGTGTGTCTGCTCCTGTCGCAGCCTTCGAAGTTCAGGGCATCCCTCTCCTGCCCCCTCATCGCGGACTCCCGTCGCACGATATTTCACCAACAACCTTACTTCGTGCTTCATCATCGTGACGTTCTGGTCACACTGACGCTTTGCCGGATCATCAGCATGTGTTGATTGAACAAGGTCATTTGCTGTCTTGGAGCGCAGGCACTTCCAGTGCCTAAGTCCACAGAATGTGGACTTTATTCTTATTTATATAAGAGGTCAACGAACAGTGCGTTCGTGGTCTCCAGCAGACTTGCTCAGCCGACTAGTGCCTTCGCAGCCATTGCACGAACACCAGCTTCAGTCTTGTGACCACCAATGAATCCACTAGCGTGCACAAAGATAGCACCATCTTCGACGTCGGGACCAAGCAGATTATCGAGATCGGCATCTCTCACACCTCGCCATGGTTCAGGCAAGCTCTTTCTGTTCACGAAGCTAGCCATGTCCTTAGAGACAGCTTGAATACGCCACTTCGATCCTGGCTCTTCTTTCTCTGGAAAAATGACGTACAAGATCTTCTTTTCTTCGGGCAGGCCAGCCTCCTGCTCAATATTGTAGAGATGCTCTTTCCAGGGAATGCCTGCTCGAGGGAGGACAAGTAATTGGGCCGATGGATCTTGTGTTTCTCGTTGTTCGAACGATGTCTTGACAACTGCTCGAGCAGGAAGCCATGCAGTAGCAGCGCCATGAAGCTTTCGAAGAAAGGCGTTGCCCATGAGTGTGGAAGCCTGACCGAACCTGTAGTCCTCCTCTGCTTGCGGTGCGTCTGCTGTGGCGCGAGTAATGCCTGGATTGAGGGGGTCCTCATGGTTGAGATCACCAACTAGAGCAGGGAGTGTGACACCACCACTCTTGAATTTCTCTTCGATTCCTGCCTGGCTCAGCTTGTCCGAATCGTACTTTGAAATACCATTGTCGTTGGCATCGATTGCTTCGACAAAATCGTCGTAGAGCTTCTGGAAAAGCAGCTCCACGTCGGGGTGGTCGACGGGCAGCTTTGTATGCTGGGCGATAATTGCTTTGCCATAGTGCATATAGACCAGTCCAGCAGAGGAGAGCTTTGTCTTGTGCTCTGGCAATGTGGTCGTGAATTCGCGCTGATGGTGGTCATATCGTCGCTTTGAGTCGTCGTATACACCACCAACATCAACGACAGTGTGGCAAGTGTCTAGGAGCGCCGGGTCTCGTGTGCGGATGAGAGAAGCTGAATTGTAGGTTGGTAGCATACGCAGCATGTATACAGCAAGGGCCTCGTCGGCGTGAAAGTGGCCATTGTGCGTTCCGATCTTCACTGTATCCATTTTCACTCTTTTCGCAGCGACTTCTGTTGCCATGTTGCGAAACAATCTCAACATCGAAAAATTCACGAACACTGTTTGTACTTGGAGTAACAAGCAACTTTAGTGGTACTCTACGTCTCCGATATCACATGTCAGCGTCTACGAGGCTTTCTTTGGTTATGTTTACGAGGCTGTCCCGAAAGTTCACAAAACATGTCAGTGGTTCGGGGATCGTCGAAGCTAATCAGAAAACGAAAGCTAAGTGGAGGTGAAGAGTTGACCAACTTGAATTTCATGCCACCCACGATGCGGTGAGAACCTGATGAAGGTCGCAGATTGGGGATCTGTCTCCGGTTCCAGGAGGTCGGCCCTGGATATGACCAAGGTCTTCAAGGTGTTGCAAGTTCTCGGGGCCAGCAACTCGGATTTGCACAGTTCTTTTTGTGGGAAGAGGCAGTTGTGTCACCCGTACCTGCAACTTCCAAGGATTCCATCCACAATTCAGAGCCATACATTTCGTCCAAGCACGCGACAACCCTGCCCTCGTTGCCTGCGAGAACGTGCGAAGCCTGCCCGTTGACGTCGTCGTTGTGTCTTGATTTCATTTTCACCACACTTACAATAATATTCTTGTTATTTCCCAGGGACGACGAGGCCGATAAAGATTTAAGAGTTGCCAGAGTCAAATTGACATGTGATCGTTTCTGGTTCCTGCCCAATTTCACCGTGCAAACACACACCGAATGCACCTGCTGTGTGTGCATGACGGTTGACTACAGAACGACCATTCCGAGAACAAGACGGGTTGCAAGTCATCCTGCTTAAGGCTATTGTTCGATTGAAGTCCTTCAGTGCCTGTACCTCGCTGTAGGTACAGGCGCAACTTTCTGTCTCTATGCTCATCAGGTTATTTTCCTCCGCACTCTTCCTAGCACTTATCATCCTCTTCATACCTCTCACCTTCGACATCGGCGGACGCGATGCTGGCTTAGCCTACAGTCTCTCACTGTCCTCCTTCTACTTTCTCCTCTCGATATTGCGCATTGCGACGCCCGAGCAGTCACGCATCAGAAGGACGGCGGTCAACCTTGCAAGGACTGCACAATGGCTCATCATACCTGGCTTGTCCATATGGGCGCTTGGAAAATTCTCGGTTGATGGCGAGACAGGCACAAGCTGGGTTGAAAGGACATTCAACCTCAGGAAAGAGCTACAGAGCCAAAACACTTCGACATGGAACTGGCTGTTTGGACAAGGAGGCTTGGCCGAGACCATTGTCATTGGAAGTTGGGATAAGATGTTGCGCTGGTCTTCTCCAGTCTTCCAGCTCCTCGAGGGTTTCTGCAGTCTTCTGGTTATCCAAGCAACTGGTCAACTAACGAGATGGCTGGTCAACAGAAGTCATCGCAGTGATGCTTGGATGTTGACCTTGATCGTCTCAGCCGCCGCGACAACATCTAGCTCTGTCTACTTTCTATGGAGGGTCTTGCAATTTCCAGACGTTGACCATCTCGACTCAACACTGATCGGCGTGGCCATTGCCTCAGCAGTCTTCCTTTGCGCTTATGGAGTTGTGTCTGGTCGAGGCACAGCAGTCGAATCGTCGTTGCTCTTCGCATATATTGTCCTATGCATCTACCAAATTTTCACTGACTACAAGCCTAACGATCCAGAGCAGCCCACTGCTCCTCCAACGCCGGACTTCCCTCCTCTCCCACCTATCATCATGTCTTCCTACTCGGCTATCTTGCAGGTACTGTCTGCACTACCTGGCGGTATTGTTGACACTCTACAATTCACTGCTGCAGCATTCAAAGCTGTGACGCCGTCGGTTCTCGTATCCCTTGGTTATCGGCTCTTCGTCTTCTACGCATCAACCAGGATCATACCTGCCATCAATGAGTCGGGAGCACGTGGTCTTAGTATCGAGCCTACTCTCGAAGACACTAACGCCGGCAACAAGTTTCTTGCCTTCCTTTCCTGGTTCTCACCCAGCATCCTGATCGCCGTTTATACCAGTCTGCTGATGCAGCACTTTGCGACAACAATGGGTGGCTATTCACCTGGTCTCACTGAGACTATCTCTACATGGTGGAGTGGTAACGGACAGCCGCGAATGGATGGCAATATATGGAAATGGATCAACCTGGTTGGCACAATGGCACTTTATGCAGTAGAGCTTTGGTTAGGGGACGAGGACAACATCGGGACGGAGCATTGGAAAGTAGATTGAAGGACTTCCTCCCTTCTGGCTACTTAAAATCCGAACCGGACACAGATTCGAGGGCTTCAGGTCAAGATTCTACGACTAAGCTCAGAAGGGCCCAATGCGCCAAGCAAGGTCCATTGTGCTGTTAAGGCCACAGCACAACAGGAAAGCAAGCAGAAGCAGGTACAGAGTCTAACCTCAACAAGACCAAGACACGGCTGCCAGACTCGAGTGCTCGAAGCCAGAAGCTATTGAGCCTAAGAAGAGAGCATAGAGCAGCAATTGGGATGCAAGAACGCGTGTAAAACCTCTGACTAATTGGGTGGTGGGATTCTGTTGCGGCAGAAGCCACGTCAAGCTCAAATAAGAAGAAATCAGACAAGCCAGGAAAAGGACCCGCGGCGAGGAGCACGTGGCACTACTACGCCAGGTGGGATGTGGAAGGGACGAAAGAACAATCCAATTGTGACCGGCGGACCTGCAATCAAGCCCGGAACCAAAATACGAACGTTCTAGGAACAGTGGTCTTGTCAATCCAGAGTGACGACTTTCCAGCGTTGTTACATCATACGAGGCATTTTGGTAGACCATGGCTTGCAGGAGCGATTTGATGGTGATACCTTTATACCTTGTTCATGACAGAGTCATCAGAGAACCTATGGAAAGACCTATACGATACTCCTTACGCCAGTCATTCCCGAGCAATTCTTGACGCCGAAACGTCCTCCTCCAATAGCATTCGTAACAGCAGAAACTGCGCAGCACATTTCTCGTAAACCATAGTCCACTATCTGAGAACGACACACCTCCCGAATGAAGATCACTATCCATATTGTCGCCGCCTATTGGGTGTAGCAGGCTCCTATCGTGCTCGCTGTATTGTGCTTCGAACCGTCCATTTCTGCGCAATCTCATGCATCGTTCGTCAATAGTATTCAGCTCGTGCTAGCACTCAAGCATCATCCGTTTCTCATCGTCGCCACGAGCCAGTCACTTTCGCGTTCGCCCTATACCGAGTGTTGTGCCCTCACCTATTGTCTTGCGAGTCATGCTCCTCCAGGTTCGGGAAGACTCTATCTTCGAATGGGAATACCTTCAGTCTTTGGTGGTGGTGACACGCTCTCCTCGTACTCTCTCTCCGCGTTTCCCCGAGCTTGTTGCACGTCATGTTCACCTTCTGGATCATCAATGCTCGCACTTCTGTTCAGATAGCTTTCTTTCGCGGGACTTCGACTGTTGGTCATGCTGATGCTCCCTTGGGGAGGGTTCATGCTTCCACCTGGAATACCATTAATGCTTCCCCTGTGCATGCCTGCTGGGCTAGGTCCGGAGAGCGTTGGGCTCGATCCTTCACCTTGACCGACTCCGCTAAGCGGATTATTTGCGATGCTAGCTGTGGAGAGGGAAGGAGTGCCGCCGTGTGAAGGTGGACTAGCAGCCGAAATGCTGTCACTGCGAGAAATGGTGTGGTTGAGGGGGGAGGCATGTGGAATGTTCTCTGCGTTAGGATGTTCGGTTCCGATAGAGGTTACGCCCGAGTCGGACGCCTTGCCAGCTTTGGACAGAGCGTAGTCGCCAGAGTCGAAGTATTTGCGTTCCTTGGGCAACATGTTAGCAATGGAAAGAAACTATACGGCGGATATTGCTTACCTTGAGCTTGTTTTGGAGAAGATCCTTCGAATTCGGCAGCTTGCCGTACATTCGGAAGAGTCGCTGCTCATCTGCATTGAGAGACTGTAAATCGTCAGACAGAGATACTTGGATTAGCAGAGTGCAGGCTTTACGCTAATATCGACTTTGTTCTTCATATGAGGATTCATCTTGCTTGTAGCAGTTTCTTCGTGCCCTCGAGGAAGTAAACGTTCCCTTGTTGTACAAATGTTGTTGTGGTTAGATCCTGGTTGTTGAAAGTTGAGAGCAGTCGGCCTGCAAGACACTCAAGTGGTTCGAGATTTCCCACCAGATAGTTGACAGCAAACACTCCTCAATATGTTTTGGAGCCTCGCGATGCCGTCACTGCACTGATGTTCTGAATCGTAGAGCAAGAGTGAGACCGTGACAGGCTTCCTGGACGAAACGAATAACAGATAACGGTTAACAGAGGGGCAGCAACTGCGGTTTGGCACAGGCTAGCAAATCGTATTTGTGGAAAGAACGAGTAGTGGTGCTTTCTGACACACAGGAATCGAGGGCCGCAGTACTGAGATTGGTCGGTTGTGCCTACTCACGGATGTGTCAAGCAGAACCTGGTTGATAGAAGCTGGGGTCAGGGCAGGGGTTGTGAAGAAATGCTTATTGTCTGGTGGTCGAGAGGTGGGGATGCACCTTTGGCGGCCGCTACGTAATTCAGAGCAACAATTAACGGCAAAGATACTGTATTTGGGCCTGGTCTTTGCAACCTGCTGCACCTTTCGGCTCCTGCCAAGCAGCTTTCTGAGGAAGAAGGAAGCTCAACTTTCATGCACTTGATTGGCTTGCTGGTGCTTCTATGCTGAAACGTTAGATGCAAGATCATCTGGAACTTGTGCACATCGGGTCAAGCTTTCTAGCTCTTTGTGGGTGTCAAAACATAATTCTCAAATATCTTTGCACTATCAAAACACAAACCGCACCGTCATCTGTTCAGCTGACCTACCCCTGGCTTATCGTCCCTGCGAGATCTCGAGGTCGTCGTATCATTGTCCACCACGATAATGGCACAAACGCGGCGCTTGACCTTTGTGGTCGAACATCTTGATCCTGAACTTGGTCCATGGTCAGGCTTGGAGTATAAGACCATCGCACAAGAATCGCAAGAGGCAGGCTGTGACTTCATTCTATCTTCTGTACCCACCACTCTGTTGCAAAGCGACGAGCTCAAAGCTGTCGGTGCAAATGCACGGACAGATGCTGTAGAGGTCTATTTCGCCAGCAAGAAGGACAAGATTTGTCTACTGGATCCTTCAGCAAAGCAAGAGCTCGAGCCTTCGGACGCTCAGGTGTTCGACGTTTTTCTTTTCGGTGGCATACTCGGCGATGATCCCCCCCGAGATAGAACAAGTGAATTACGGAAGAAGGGCTTCGTTGGTCGACGATTAGGTCCTGTACAAATGACAACCGATACCGCTGTGAGAGTCACCCGCAAAGTTGTACTCGAAGGCAAGAAGCTTGAAGAAATCTCCTATGTTGACTTTCCCGAGTTAATACTGGATGAGCATGAGAGCACAGAAATGCCCTTCCGCTACGTTACTGACCGCGATGGCGCCCCCATAATGCCGGAAGGTATGGTTGAGCTGATCAAAGCTGATGCAGACAAAGGCTTCGACGCGCTAGAATTTGCTGATGAACACGATGGTATGAGCAGCTTGTCCATGAAAGACAAAGTGGGGTAGTGTAAGGGTTTCGATGAACACTATGCCTTGCATTTGACTTCGCTCAAAGCAAATGATCGTGTTTGTGGAAAATGTCACAACTATCACAGAGTTACGGCACGCTAGACTATCAGGAAGGAATCATGGATTCGAGAGCAGATAGGATGTTACGGAATCAGTGGCGGACAACAAGATCAGGATTCAATTATCAACAAATAAGTTACTGCCTCATCTAACCTGCCAGGTAATCATACTTTACATGTTTCGGGCGAAATGGCCTATCATTCTTCCGGACCAGTCTCCATTATCTGCCAACTTGTTCTCTCCACCTCGACGGCTGTATTGCATTCTGCCAAAATCATTGCGCTCAACATTGCCATCTCCTCGATTGACACAGATATCCTGATCACCTTCGATGTCGAAGCACGGTACATCATCGAAATGAGGGCAATCCTCACACGGACGTCTGGCTCGAGGTTGTGCGGCCATCGGCGGCATCGCTCGCGATGATATTCTTTCCCGTCGTCTGAAGTTTGATTCTTGTCGCTTCGTTGGCTGTCTCTCAAAGGGTGGTCAATACTCTGGCGGACTATCATATTCCATATAACGGTCCTTCTTGTGTATCGGCATGGCCTCCGAGTACTAGGAGTAATATCCAGGTCTGCGTGATTCCATTCGTTCGACATAAGGTGGCCGATCTGCTGAATCTTCACGGACTAGATATCTGTGGGTCTTGGTTCGGCGTGCACTTGAGTGTTCCCTTGGTTCTATTTTGTGTGGGTGTACATGCGTGTTACAACGGTTCAAGTCCGTCGGGGCTTCAGGAAAGGATACTTGGCGGCTTTCTTGCTTGTAAGGCTCCTTCTTTCGATATTGCGATGCCTGTCGTTGAACCTCGCTGCTGGTTGTTGGTTCCCATTTGGGTGAGTATCCTGCTTGGGATTCGTACTTGGGAACGATTGGATTCGGCAGACTGTCTTCTGTCCATCGCCATGATACAGGCGAATATGCCGAACTTGCAACATGTCGATGCTCGGGCATGTACACCGAAGGTTGAGAATATACTGAACTTGCAGCATATCGATTTCCAAGTCGGATGTCATATCTTGTGTCATGTTTGGAAACCCGGACTCGCTCTCTCTCAGAATGATCAAATTGACGACCTGCGTCAGATTTGGTGAAATCATAAGCCCCAGTGAGTTTCTGATGTGCCTCTCGGATATTTGACTCCCGTGAGTGAGGCTTGGTGGGAGTTCGCGAGCTGGATTGCCGATACATCTTGAGTATGTTGGCTGTGTTGAATGTTTTGGTTTGATGTTCTGGAAGGCATAGTTTCGTGGTCAAGCCTTATATGAACGAAACCTCTAACCTGCCGGTACTCTCACTACAATCCTCTTTGTCGCCATCCCATTCTTCGAGGCCGACAAGCCATTGTCAAGCTTGACAACGTATTCGCGTCCAGGGAACAAAGCACCACAAAGCTGGGCGCCATTGGTCACGGCTTGCTGATGCGAACAATGGCTCATGTTGCTGTTGGTTCGACTTCTGGTCCCAAGCCTCCAACTCCAAGAAGTCGAGTTGCACAGGTCGACCCGATGTTCCCATTGTAAGCGTTCTTTTACCCCTTTACAGAGGCAAAAAAGGACTGTAGCACGTAATAAAGCTAACCTCTTTATGGTAAGTGTCACAACCTGGTAAGTCATGGGTCTTTGTGCCGAGTTCCGTTTTGCGGAGAGCTACCTTCCCCAGAAGCGACTCGAGTCATTCTTCGCTTAGCAAGTCACCTATCTTGTGGCTGAACGATATTCATTTGCATTCTTCATAAATTGCAGCACATCGTTATGTCGAGATTCTCGCAACGAGATGATGAGAAAGCTCGAGCAGGATGTCGACGAGAGTGCGACTACTCCCCCAGGCGCTGTGGCCGTGACTATACTGGATTGGAATGGCAAAGATGATCCAGACAACCCGCGAAATTTCTCGTTGAAGAGGCGAATCATGTCGACAGCAGCGACGACTCTCCTCGCATTCGTCAGTACGCTTGGAGGCTCAATGTATGCGCCATCACACGATGAAGTGTCGCAACAATTTGGAGTTTCGGACGAGATCGCCATTCTACCACTCGCACTCTACAATGCCGGTCTAGCATTCGGCCCATTGTTTGGAGCACCACTTTGCGAAACGTTCGGTCGAAAAGTTGTGTACCTGACAACGACACCGATCTTTGCACTATTTATCGTCGGAGCAGGCTTTTCAAAAAGTGCCGTTTCATTAGTTATCTGCCGCTTCTTTGCTGGAGTGTTTGCTGCACCCGCAATCGGCAATGCTTCGGCAACCATTACAGATTATACAGCCGGGCGTTATCGTGGTGTCTCGTTGGCATTTTACTACTCGATTCCTTTCTTTGGAGCGGTATGTGGGTAAGTGTGAAGTCCAGCCATCTCAAACGACTGCTGATCCATACTAGACCACTTATTGGTGGTTTCCTGGTCGAAGAGAAAGGATGGCGTTGGACTCAATGGACGACCTTGTTTTTCATAGCCACCTTCTACGTGCCAGTATTCTTCACGAAGGAGACATACAAGAAGACTATTCTGCAACGCCGTGCCAAACGACTAGGTATCCCCTACGGCTCTAACCACTCGAAGCGCACGATCATTCAGGCGGCCAAGTACTTTCTCACCACACTCTTCCTGCGACCAATCCATATGCTTTTCACGGAACCAATAGTCACTCTGATATGCTTGTACAACGGGTTCATGTTCGGTCTGATGTATACTTTCGTCGTCGCCTCCCCTTGGGTCTTTCAGCACTACTATGGGTTCGATCTAACAGGTCAATCACTATCTTTCCTTGGCCTTATCGTCGGCACGGTCTTGGCACCGTTGCCCCTGATACTGATGGATCTTCACATCTACCAACCACGACTCAAACGCTGGAAGTCCCAGCAATCGACAGAAGCTGTAATTGGGTTGCGCTTTCCACCAGAGAATCGCCTCTTTCCCGCCCTGGTCGCCTCACCCATTCTTCCAGCAGCCCTTCTTGTCTTCGCCTGGACCTCGAGGCCATCGATCCATTACATGGTTCCTATAGTCTTTCAAGGTATTGCCCTTCTCGCCTCGCTTCTCATCTACGCGTCGGCAAACTTGTTTATGCTCGACACTTACGGACCACTTTACGGGGCATCAGCAGCAGGCGCAGCGATGTTGAGCCGATACAGTCTAAGTGCGACTTTTCCATTGTTCGCGTTGCAAATGTATCGAGGATTAGGCGTTGGGTGGGCGACTACCACTTTGGCGTGCGTGGCGGCAGCATTAGCACCTGTACCTTGGCTGTTCTGGAGATATGGTGAGGGTCTGCGGGGAAGAATGAAGTACGAGGCTAGCGCGTGAGAGACGGGAGTATAGGGAGCGACGACAGGATATTGGAAGAGCATCTATGCTCGTTGTCATGAACAAATCAATAAGATTCAACGCGTAGTGTTCCATGGCTGGTGTAGAAGGGTCCTCGAGCTCAAGTGTCAAACGGTACAATAACAATAACGCTTTTGCAACTTAGATCGTAGATCTTTCAATGTTTTTATTGTGAATGTTGACCCTCTAGTGCATGTCTATTTACACCTATCACCAATCACGATGTCGATGTCCATGCTCACACAGAATTTTCAAGGAGTTGACACTGTGCTACTCGATATTGGTGAGTGGCATCACCAAGGACCGCAAGGCAGTATCGTGACTAATCGGTCTAGAGGGCACAATATGTCCCATCGACTTCGTACAAAAAACGCTAGTAAGTCCATCGAGGCCCGTGGTGGCCACAAGCGAGATCTATTGACTGGCACGTTTCAGTTTCCCTACGCAATCAATGCACTTCCCGGAGTTCTCAAATATAAGTGGGACGACCCGGATTTCGCACAATACCGTGACGCCTTTCCAGCCGAGTATCGAAGCTCCCCGGAGGCACTTGAGACTCACGTCAGAGACTTGACGAAACGGGATGTCAAAATTGCTTATTTAAAGAATCTGCAAGGTATGATATCCTAAGTCAGTGTGTGCATGAGCACGAAATAAATGATATTGATGGTACTTAGGATACCTCTGGCAAGCAGGCTATGAATCCGGTGCCTACAGCACACCTCTTTTCGAAGATGTCCTGCCTGCTCTACAAACATGGCATAACAGGGAAATAAGTAGCAGTATCTATTCATCTGGCAGTGCCTTTGCTCAAAAGCTACTGATGAGCCACATTAAAGATACAACTACGGATAATCCCAAAGCAACTAGTGACAAGAGGAACCTGATTCAGGATTGGTTTGATACGAGCAATGCAGGACCCAAGACTGAAGCTAGTAGCTACGAGAAGATCGCAGAAAAGCTAGGGAAGGAGTCCAAAAGTATCCTTTTCTTGAGTGACAATGTCAAGGAAATCACAGCAGCACTGGAGGCTGGGATGAAAGCTATTGTGGTGGATAGGCCAGGAAATGCTGAGATCCCGATGCAAGATCGGGAGAAGTACCAGATGGTCGCTAGCTTTGACGAGATCAGTCTGTGATGCTGTCTTATTTGTGCCCTTCATATGGCACGTGGTATATCGCAGAGCCTCTCATGGCTAGATATATGTGACGAAGGCCTTGCGGGTCAGAAAGGCAGCCTTAGAAGCTCTTCCTCCACCTGCGATGTTTGCTGTGTTTGCATTTGTGGCCCGTCGTGCCTGGCCGCGACTGCTTCAACACGCGCTGCTCTACGTCGTTGCTTAATTGCAACAATTAGTAAAAAAAAAATGGCAGAGTAATAGCATCATGCTCACTATCCCGAATCCTCAGCCCTTACCGCCGGGCGTTGACCGTTGCGTCGAGCTGGCAAAAGTCAACTATTTCAACTTCGTGTTCAGCATGTCCGTCTACACGCTTCTATTTCCCGCCTGTCCTGCTCCCACCACTTTACAGCTGGTAGCTAACGTGCCGATACCATAGTTTCATTCTTCTCGGCATTCTACTATCATATATACCTCAGCACCTACGAATCATAAACCGGAGATCCTCCTTTGGATTGTCCCCGTACTTTGTGCTATTAGGCACAACCTCAGGAACATGTCAACTCGCGAACATCCTCACCCTGCCCGGCAGCAGAGATGACATGGCATGCTGTCGAGAGGTTAATGGCTTTGCATGTCTTGCTGGACTGCTAGGTGTCATGCAGGTTGGCATGCAATGGGCCTGTTTCGCCATCATGTACGAGTCCACACCTCAATCAAACAATAGACCAATGGCTAACCAACGGCAGTCTGTTCCTCTTCCTAATCTACTTTCCCCGAGCAACGCCCGCAACACCAGACCCAGCAAAAGACATTGACGAAGGCAAACAGCCTAGCTACAGAACGGCAGTGACAGTAGTCCTTATCTCCGTGCTTCACGCTCTCATTACAGCCATGGGTTCAATCGCTTTGATCTTTGCCCGCCCACAGTCGTTACAGAGCTGGGCTAACTTCTTGGGAATCCAGGGAACTGTCCTGGCTGCAATACAGTATTTGCCTCAGATATGGACGACGTTCAAGATCAAGAGGGTGTATAGCTTGAGTATACCGATGATGTGTATACAAACACCGGGAAGTTTCGTGTGGGCTGCTAGCCTTGCGGCACGTCTAGGTCCGAAGGGATGGAGTGCGTGGGGTATTTATTGTGTTACGGGGTGTTTGCAGGGGACGCTTCTGGGTATGGGCGTGGTGTATGAATGGAGACATAAGAGGCAGGAGAAGGCAGAGCTGGAGGCAAGGATAGATGCAGTTAATAGAGGAGAGGTTGAAAGGGAGAACGTGGATGAGAACGTGGATGTGAATGCGAATGAGCAGACGCCGTTGATAGGCAATAGCGGAAGGTGAATGATATACATCTCGATCAATTGATCACTATACTTTTGCAGGTACTTTTCCTGTTTTGTAGATGGGCACCGGTGTTTCTGTCTTTGGTGTACCTTCTTCAGGGGCGTGCAGTTTCCCATCTGCTCTCGCTGTCATCTCTTCCAACTCCTGGTCTGTTGTTCCTGCCAGGGCTTGCTGGCCGCTTTCAGTCCGATACCGCTGGTCTTCAGAATCGATCCCATATTTGCGATAATCAAAAGCTTCCAACGTGTTCAGTATCTCAGCCCAGCCATCGTTCGGCTCACCCGGCTTCCCAGGGCTGCCTGGTAACGGCTCGCTACTCTGGTGTGAGAGGTCGTTCTCGTCATGTTCGCCTGTTCTGCCAGCTAGCACTTCTTCCACCCTGTCTTTGTACACATCTAACAGACCTGGATGTGGCACCCAAACGACTCTCATGCCGGCCCTCCGTCCAGACTCGACGCCAGGCACACTATCCTCAAACACTAAGCACTCTTCCGGCGTGATCTCCCTTTCACTACCATCCTCCGACCTCAACTGGTCGTTGATTGTCTGCAAAGCCAACAGATAAATATCCGGCAACGGCTTCCCCCTCCCCTTTGGTATCCTCTGATCATCACCCACTATCTTCTGCTTCTCTGGAAATACCTCGAACATGGGCCTCATATGCGCCGTCTTGATATCATAGTTCTTCCCGTGACTACTCGTGGCCAGCGCTAATCTAATGCGTTTCCTACCCGCGCCCGGACTCTTAGCCTGGTTCTTCGCATCCACAATGGTATGGCTCACACTCAACCTCTTCAACAGTACCTCCACACCCGGCAAAGGTTTACAATGCCGGAACATATCCCGCTGCAATTCCATCTGTCTCTTCATGAATGCTTCTTCGCTGATTGGTAGCTTTGCCCAGTCGCGGAAGATCTTTCCTGCGCTGGGTCCTGGTCGGCCTTGAAGTTGGGCTTTTATGGACCAGGGGAGGTCGGGACGGTTGTTCTCACGGAGGATAGTGTTTGTGACGTCTGTGTAGGCGTCTTCGCTGTTGATGAGGAGGCCGTCCATGTCGAAGATACAGGCACGGATGGGTGGGAAATTAGAGGTTGGAGAGGGAGAGGACATTGCGGGATGGGAAGAGAGATTCTTAGGTTGTGATGTAGGAAGCGTTATCGTGGTTGGGACAGGTACGCGAGCGAGTTGTAGGATGGAAGGGAGAAGGACAACAGGAAAGTTGAGAGCCCGGAAAGAGTTGCTGAGCAAGAGTGAAAGTCCGAGTGGTACTTTTAACGGCGTTACATTCTCGTTCTTAGCAACGGTGAAGAAGTCCCACAGTTAGGTCATAGGTACTTCTGTCCACTTGCCCCACGCTTATCGAGACTCCACATCGCTTATCGCGGAATTGTGCCAGGCACGAACGGGGGGCACCTTCCATGCATTATTCTGGAAATCTCTACCGGAGGAATACCAGCATGTGGTTGTGTGGCACAGGAAGCATGTCTGACAGCTCGATTAGGTTACGATACTGAATTGACAGTTGCCCGCAAGTCGCACTAGTTGAAAGCATCTGCGCTTCCCTTGATTGAATTCTTGACGCCATGTCCTTCTCTTTCAAATCTTCCGGACCTAAGACGCGGCCGGATCGCGTTAAGCCAGTGCCTGCTGATCCATCTCCAATATCTCGTTCGCGAAGCTCCTCCATATCATCCACGAACAGCTTTGCATCTGCTGTTGAAACGCATACCAATGATGCCAACCATCCAGATGAATCCGAGACAGTTCGTTTCAGCCCAGAGGAGGAAGAGCACATGGTCAAACAGTCGAATGAATTGAAGACGGCAGCCAACAAGCAGTTCGCTGTCAAGGACTATTCCTCAGCTATTAGTACTTATGACAAGGCACTCGTTGGATTGCCGGTCTACTTAGACTACGAGCTTGCGGTACTGCAGAGCAATATCGCGGCATGCCATATCCAGTTGAAAGAATGGAAGGAAGCCATCGAGAGTGTGGAGAGAGGTCTGGAAGGACTTGAGAGAGAACTGCCTATGCCTAAGCCAAAGGACGACAAGAAGAAAGATGGTAAAGGTTCGGAGCAGAACGGCAAGTCAGACAAGGAAGACTCCGACGATAACAAAGTCATCGAGCTGCCCGACGATGAAGACGAAGACACAATCAACGAGAAGCTTCGTCCACTCAACAT
>Ga0181467_100212_pt1 | contig 25916 bp, 20 predicted proteins | sample InSIn5gowninarea_2_FD_119079 | JGI IMG/M metagenome (GOLD analysis project Ga0181467, IMG submission 119079) | Clean room microbial communities from NASA Spacecraft Assembly Facility at Jet Propulsion Laboratory, Pasadena, California, USA -... ... | reverse complement strand
CCGGATCCATCGACGGGTATCTCCAATGCAACTTTTAAAAGAGCTCCTGCGGGCGCGGGTGAATGGCGGATTGTTTCGAGAACTTGATGCTAAAGCGAAATGTATTCAGGACGCTCAAGACTGGAAGAGAGTGTCCTCCTCTCTGAGATACTCGCCACAGTCGGCTTGTCTGAAGACAACGATACCAGTAGGGTCCAGACGTTTTGCCTCGGCCGAGGAGCGAGCAGTGACACCGAAACCAAGAGGAGTGCTAGAGCATGTTAGTTTGTTTGCCGAGAAGGGAAGTTTGAGAAGATGCGACATACTCGTTCATAGAGTAGACAATGATACCCTGGTGCTCAGGGCAGTCCTCACTCCAACGTCCAACATGTGCCTTGACAATGTGACCACCGTACAAGAAAGGCATCTCTCCGTTGGGCTTAACCCAGATCTTTGCGCGAGCATGAGGGGCGATGATGTCCAGAGCAGTGATGTGGAGGCGGAACTTGCCAGTCTTGGTCAACTTGCCGATGCAGTTTCCAAGGCACAGCAGGTTGTCTCTTGCTACCGAGGTGGCCAAGTTGGCCATGTCCTCGCGCACGTAGTAGACTCTTGATTCTTGGACGCGGAAGACGAATCTTGAGGCCTTTCCATCCTTTCCAGGTGCAGTGTCGGTCAAAAGATTTGTGAGGGACTTTCCGGTGTAGTTGGCGAGCTTCTCGAAGACGGTCTTGGATTCTCCTTCTGTGAGAGGACGCATGTCTGCGGTGGTGCGAACGAGTGTTGATGAGATAGGCGCGGATGAGATGTGCAGACGATCGAACGGCAGTAGGCGGTCGAGTGAAGTCGGGGCAGGCGCGAAATGATTCGATCGAGTGACAATAGTTGGATAGATCCAAGGAAAGAGCGAGGCAGAAAAAAGAATCCTCGGATGCTTTCCCAGAACGCGGAGAAGGATCGGACCCTCGGGGGTTTCGCGACTTCTCCGCAAATGCGGCCCCTTGATTGGCTCGTCGTGCCTAGCTTGGCAGAAGGCTGTTCTAATCTTTTTCTTCCTAGCTGCTGATTCTTTCCCTATCAGAAAACATATCGACCATCGAAACCATTCTTGAAAAATGGCGCCAATTGCAAAGAGACGTCGCATCAGCCCAGAAGTCGAGTCATCTCCCGCCAACACCGCGAATGGTGTTTCTTCCGAGGAAAAGATCGAGGATTTCTACCGTAACGCCGCTGGATGGGACCTGGAACAGGATTACGAGAACCGGCCGCGCAACTTGAAGAAAAAGAAGGAGGAGACAAGACTGCCCATCAAGACTTCGGAAGGCTGGGTTGAGCAAGCGCCTGCTGTTGTTGAGCAGAAAGAGGAGGATGCCGACAGTTTTCTGGGAAGCGGCGACGAGGGTGAGGCTGTCGAGGATGATGAGGATGACGAAGAAGATGAGCAGCCCGAGGTGCCACAAATCTCGCCGCGTGAACAGATCCTGCAAGCCAAGGAAGAACTCGCGCGTGTTGCCAGCATGATTTCGGAAGACCCAGAGGAGCACATTGGCCAGCTCAAGAAGTTGCAAGTCCATGCCACATCGCAGAACAGAACCGTCGTCAAGTTGTGTCTGGCTACTCAACTTGCCATTTACCGCGACATCATCCCCGGCTACCGTATCCGTCCTGTGTCCAAGGAAGAGTTGAAGCAAAAACTGTCCAAGGATGTCCGCAAGCTGCGCAATTTCGAACAGTCTCTCGTTGGTGGCTATCACGAATATGTCAAGGCTCTGACAAGAGCTGCCAAGAAGAGTGGTGACAAGAACAAGGAGGCTGCTTCGGTAGCTAGCGTCGCCATCTCATGTGCCTGCACTCTACTCAACACTGTTCCTCACTTCAACTTCCGCGGCGACCTCGTCAACATCCTGGTCGGCAGACTCAGTATCAGACAAGTAAACCCGGATTTCCACAAGTGTGTCGAATGCTTAGAGACACTCTTCCGCGACGACGAAGATGGTAATGCTTCTCGCGAGGCTGTCGACTTGCTCTGCAAAATGATGAAGTCAAGAAGCTATAACATCCACGAGTCCGTGCTCAACACTTTCTTACACCTGCGTCTCCTTTCCGAGTTTGCACACAGGAGTAGCAGCACACGGACCGACAAAGATGAGGACGAGCCGAGCGTCAAACAGAAGCAAAAGCGCGAGTTCAGGACGAAAAAGGAGAGGAAGCGCCTGCGTGAAGTCAAGGGTGTGGAGAAGGAGTTCAGAGAAGCCGATGCGACCGTTTCGCATGAAGAGCGCGACAAGAACCAGTCAGAGATGTTGAAATTGGTCTTTGTTGCTTACTTCCGTATCCTCAAGCAACGAGTGCCTCAGCTCATGGGTGCTGTCCTGGAAGGTCTGGCCCGTTACGCCCATCTCATCAACCAGGACTTCTTCGGCGACATCCTAGAAGCTCTCCGCGAACTCGTCATCAACACAGAAGCCGCTGAACAAGCACTCGCCGAGGAAGATGAGGACGCCTCTACCGCGCCTAGAAACATCAATCGCGAGTCCCTCCTTTGCATCATCACAGCCTTTGCCCTTCTCCAGGGTCAAGACGTCGTGAAGAGCGTCGGTTCCCTTCATCTGGATCTCGAATTCTTCATCACACATCTCTACAAGACCCTCCTCCCATCCTCCATGAACCCAGACTTAGAACTGAGTGCCAAGTCTCTACGTTTGAGAGATCCAGATGGCAACGACGACGAAGCTCTCCTTCCTCAACAAGCAAAGCACAAGATCAACGTGCAAACAACAACCGTCCTACTCCTCCGCTCCCTATCTTCAGTCCTCTTACCACCCCAAAACCTTCGCTCCGTTCCGCCTCTCCGTCTCGCCGCTTTCGCCAAGCAGCTCCTCACAATCTCTCTACAATTGCCCGAAAAGTCATGTTTAGCAATGATGGGCCTATTGCAACAAGTAGCCAAGGTGCAAGGAAAGAAGATTGCAGCACTATGGTACACGGAAGAGAGAAAGGGAGACGGTGTTTTCAATCCCCTTAGAGACGAGGTTGAGGGAAGTAATCCTTTCGCAACAACAGTTTGGGAGGGCGAACTTTTGAGGCACCACTTCTGTCCCCAAGTGAGAGAGAGTATTGTTGCACTTGAAAAGGGTATTGTGCGTTCGAGGTCATAGACGAAAGTTTCTCATCCATAGTTCTTTGTGTAGCGAATTATCAGTTCGAAGCATTCAATACAACATATGCTTTCAGTCAACATCGTACCGAGCCGATTATAAGCACTCGGCGTCTTTCTTGAGGACGGTGCCAACGTGTACGCATACGAAGAGAAATCGAACTAGAATCGAGATCCCTGGACGCAGACTGGGCATTAAAGTAGCTATCAAAAGGCAAGATGGCTTTGGTCACCGGATAGTTGTCCACTAAGAGCGCTTGTTCTTTCGTGTTCTCTTTGGACAGCGTAGCTACCTTGAGAGATCATCTAGCTTATTGAGCATTGGTTACAAAGACAGTTCGACGGACTGAGAGGGTTCGGTTCCTGTTTCATCTTTCAAGCAACCCATACCTCGTGGGCTTGCTCACAACTCCCATGGTCTCGATGTCTTCCTCTACCACTGTCACTCCGTCCATGAAGCCCAGCTCGCCGAGATACCAATCAGACTAGATTGTAATCTACGGTTGTCTCTTGCACATCTTGCCTTGACCACCCTTTTAGCCGATCTTATGACCACCACATTTCTCATCCATCCAGGTCATTCAATCTGCAAGTTGTTAGCAACCAACCACCCAAGAAGCTCTTTTTCCGGGTACAAATACGTACTTACTTTCATCGTCCCATTCCCCACCCACGACAGTCGGTTCCTGTTGCAGCAAGTGAAGATGCCATGCTTCCACCCCGTACTCGTAGCTGTGCCGGTAAAGGGATTTACGTCGGTCTTGCAGAATTCTTCGCCTGACAATTTCTCCCACTTATGTTCATCCCACCACCCCGGGTCATTAATACCAGACTAGCTAACGCTCTCCCTCAATCTGCCACGCAGTCCTCCTGACTGCGAGCTATCTTGTCCCTACTAATACTTGTAAGACAGTCTTTCTTCTTCATCCTTCTCCTCCTGGCTCATGTCCGCGTATCTCCTGTAACAAGTTCTTGGGACCTTGAAGTCTTGATCATCTTGGGCGAGCGCAATTCTGTGAGAGGCAAGACAAGCTGCAAAGTCCTGTAGTTTCGAACACACCTTGTCACCATAGAGATTGATCGTGCTGGTGTCGTTTGGAAAGTGCACAACAAAATCGAGGCGGTCATCTTGCTCTTGGTCCAGTGTGTGCATCAAGAAAGGCATGAATCTGATGTCCGGTATTTTCATCTAGCACAGAGGATTCGTGGCCAATGTTATCCGTCTTGAAGTTGATCGTGAGACGGTCGCTGATCCCGATTGCAACACTCAGTCTGTGGCGTTTGATGGTTCCAAAGATTTTCTCCATCGAGTCAGAAAAGACATTGTCACTGATTCTGATCCACAGATTATTTCCAGAGTCATCATCGCTTGAGGCTTGATTGTCTGAAATATCTTCGACTTGGCAAGGTGATATGCAGACGACTACTGTGTCGAGGTATGGACCAAATTCAGGGTGTGCAGCAATGCTTTCCAGGACCTCAATACTGTAGGATGACATGGAATGGTAACGTTTTGAGAAGTAGAATTTGGTGAAGGTCTTCATTGCAGCGCCTTTCCACGTCTTGCATACAAGGCGGAAGTTGGCAAGATCCTTTTTCTCTGCGGACTCGGCGTTTGTTGCTACAGAAAATCCTACCAAGCGCTGTTTGCACACCACACCCTCAAAGAGGGGAAGCTGCGACCCACGACTGTCAATCTCTGTCAAGCTTCTTATTTCTCACCATCATCGGTTCAGCCATGGCAGGCGCAACCCTTCTGAGCCTCCCACCTGAGGTTCTGACCCTCATCTTCACCAATCCCTCCGACCTTGTCGCCATCAGAAGCGCCTGTAAGAAGTTTGCAAGGCGGCCGACCGCGCATTCGCGCTTGAGTTCTTCTCTACGCGTGATCATGTCGCCTCGCCCTACAGCATCAATGCACTGGTTGCCATCTCTGCCCACTCATTCTTCGGTCCCTTCGTCAAGACGATCAGGATGAACGCTTTCCGCGCTCTCGCTACTATCAAATCACCAGACAAAACGCCGTCCAAGCCTAAGAGCGCCTCTCCCAAGAGCGGCAAGATCGATCAGAGCATCAAGACCGATCACGTCCGAACCCACAAGCGCTTTTTTGCAGATCTTGTGTACCGCAAGCTAATGGTGCAAGTGTTTGGAAACATCAAGCAACATGGCAACGGCATCAATATCGAAGTTCACGATAGCAGTGTGGCCGGCAACTGCTTGAACAGCTTTGGGCTCCGCAGACTTGTTGACAAGAAGCCCTTTCGACACGCCTATTTTCTGGGATCCACATTGTCGGAGACCCTGTTTGCCGCCGCGCTTGCAGGATGCACCGTCAGCGGTGTTGGAGTCGACATCCAAGGACTTGCTCACTACGACTCCATGGCCAGGGCTACTGAGCTTTGGACCGTGTTGACAGATCTGCTGCACCTAAGCAAGTCAAGTACAAGTCCACTTGGTGCACTGCTCCATCCCAACTCAGATGACCAGACTCTCTTGCGTCATTCCTTATCTGAGATGAGCTTCGAGCTCAGGTATCTCGATCAGTGGGAAGTGCGTTACAAACACCCAGAGCGCTTTCTAGGCATCCGCAAGAATGTGTGTGATTTGAGCGATACCGACGTGTATCATGGATTTTTCCACGCTTTGCTCGCATCGACCTGGTTGTCAAACATCCACATTCATGACCTGAAGATCTTGGGTCTTTCTCTGCCGCACCATGGACCTGGATTTTCCATCGACAGCCTCGTCCCTCATCTCAAAACTGTCACTGGTATCACCTTTGGCGGCCTGGGACTGGACGATAAGGAGGATTGGAGCCATGTCGTAGAGCTGCTCTCCACTGCTCCAAACCTAGTGTTTTGTCGACTCTACGATCTGCATACCGAGTCCCTCTCCGCATTCCAGCGGGAACAGAGAGATGATCGCTTGATCAAAGATGGAGTGGTCGTTACATCTATACCCTGCGGTCATGTTCCCGATCCCGCCATTGATGTAAGACTTGGCGACGTTTCCGCCATCCTCAAAGATCTCGCTGCTGTACTTGCTGCAGACACTGCTGCGTGGCATGCGGGAGAGGAATGGGATATGGAGCTGACCAGGGCGGACGAAGTCGAAGACTATGGCTTTCTTGCCGGCCTGACTCTGGACGAGATGCTTTTGGATATCACCGGCGGAGCCTACGGCTTACCACCACTCGGTGGCGGTTGATTTGCAGGTTTTTGATGAGCGAAGTCGCACAACTCTATCTACCACCTGTTCGATCTCGAGGAAGTTTGCCGTGGCTAATGAAGGTTTTGCTTGTTGAAAGATGGCGTTGAGAGATGAACTCCTCGAGCGTGCCACGAATCTGTAGCCATGGGAATCCCGTCGATTGACCGTTGAGCATTTCGGATTGTGTGCCAGTGTATTTCTGTGCACCGCTTGTAGATGCAGGGTCACAATTTCGGGTTGATCTCGAAAGAGGGGGGTATTGCAGTTTCCAAATACCAACTCGGAAGCTGAGCGAAAGTCGGGGCTTGCTTCATCGCATATTTGTAACGCACACACTTCAACCTGTAAAGTTGTTATGCACTATGCCCATACGGTTTTTCTAGTTAAATCATAAAGTCGTAAATCTGAAGAAGAGCTTTTCACGTGCTCACGCTTGTGAAATGACGGATGAAATAACTGAGAAGATTGGAAAGAAACAAAGAGTCGTTTCGTGTCGGAGCTGTCATCGGGCAGTTGGAAAAACGCGTCCGTGCGTTTCGTGACTTCATTGATCTACTTTGCCAAGCGACAAATTGGGAACAATTTGTAACTATCCAAATCAACAACTCGAACATCTTCAGAATTGACGAGAATCTGGAGTGTCGGGAGCATCATCATCAAACACTTCGAGATCTTTGATACTCAGCCAACGTAACAGCGATCCCATCGGCATCTCTGTCCACATCGGTTACTGAAGACAATCCTGGGCCAGCACTCGCGAGATCATATCTATTAAGCATCTTTCAGCAACGTTCCGAGAAGGGAAGGTCTGGATTCGCACTTTGTGGTCGGGTTCCAAAGCCCGCCATCATGGTCAATCCCTTCTCCCTGATACAGAGAGGGCTGAATATTCTGTTGCCATTCGCAACTCCGGGGACGCCTCTATACCAGGATCTACTCCATCTCGCAGCACTTTGTACAGCGTTATACTATGCTCCTCAGATTCAAGCCTACATTCAGGACCAGAGACAATCACAGAATCAACCACAGCCGGACCATCAACCTGATCAACACATTCCCGAGCCTGAACCTCAAGCACCGGAACAAGGAGGTCAACAAGCGGTACCTCCACCACGACCATTCATTGAAGACGCCGAAGAGGACGAACAAGAACAGCCAGATGCCCCCTTCAATGACTTCGCTGGACCTGCAGACCCACCACAAGATGACGATGGTGAGCCTGGTCCCATAAACCCACGTCCCCAAGCACCTCCTGGCAGCGGCAACAATCGCACAGTTGGTGCCAAGAAGGCAAAATCACTCCAACGCCGTGATCAACGTCGTGCTTATCATGAATTTATGCGCTCGCAAGGAGAAGCTCAACGTGCGAGAGATGCAGAGGGAGCAGAGGAGCGTGAAGCACAGCTTGCGGCAGAGAGGGCTAGACGTGCGGCAAAGGAGGCAGAAGTCGAGGCTAAGCGTGCAAAGGAGAGGGAAGAGAAGAGGCTGAAAGAAGAGAAGGCCAGAGAGGAAGAGATTCAGAGAAGGGAGAGAGCCGTACGACTCGTAAGGGAAGGTCTTGAGGCCAGACCAGTTGTCGATCTCGAAGATGTGGCGAGACAGGTCGGAGGAAGCGTCAACCGGGAGTGGGTCGAAGGTTTGGTCAGAGCTTCTGGGCTGCTTCTTGAAAGCCAAGGACAGCATCGCACCATGATCACTACGAGCGGATGGGTGGTCAAAGTGGAGAGAGAAGATATGGAGGCTTTGTATAACCAATCTGCTGAAGCTGCGGACGACACAGACGGTACAGTGTCATACGCTGACCTTGGTGGACGACTCGAGAGCATTTTGGAGAAGAGAGTCACTGCTGCGAGGTAGAGATCGAAATTCAAGCCATACAGAACAACACAAGCTGTGAAGTGTGCAATGAGTCCCAACTGCGTCCCTTCAAGCCAAATGATTTAATGTATGCCATGCCGGTCTGAGGTATTCTAGCTCTCGTTCGCGTCCGAGCGGAGCCTGCCTGCCTATACCATGTACATTCTGCCTGCAGAGCACGACATGCCTCGGGGATTCTTGTTTCCGAGTACGCAGCTCAACGGTGGGCGGTAAACTCGAACTTCGAGTTTTCTCGACAAAGCAGATGCGCTCAAGAACGGTACTTTCCAATATCTTGAACCTACGACGGTCCAGGTATGTCAATGGCTAGAGAAATTTCACTATGAAGCTGAAGCGATACAAAGGCTTTTGCTTGATGCAAGCTAAGAAAGGCGAGAGCTTGACCTGCACCCTGCAGGTTGATGTCTTGTCAGCCGCATGCTTCTGCGGTGCGTCGGACTTCTCAACGACTGAACTCATCATCAAAGAGGGGCTGGAAGAGACAGAGCGACCAGAGAATATGCACCTGAATATGCAAGCACTCGAGCATGTTGAAAGAGATATCAGATTGTCGCAAATTGTTCGACAAGTACAGAGATCGTTGAAATGACGCAGGCCAGTTGTGTACCGTCTCTCCTGCATGCGATACAAAATTGCACTTGAGGAATATCTACGGATGGTGTTTTGTATGTGATTAAGGACGCGAAGATGCCCGAAAGCGTTGTGGATCTTCATCGCTTCCATGTCAATAATCCAACGCGATCATGACCTATTTTGGCGGGAGCGCGACGGATCTGAGGTGGTCTCACGTCCTTCGGAAGAGTGATACGAACAATATGGCTGTCGAGCCGCCTAATTGTGCGCTTTCAACCGACTGAATCACGACTTGTGATGTTGGAGAAATACAAAGGTTCGGTCTTGGACAAGAGTCAGACGGGGTCAGCACAGGACAACGGGTTGCGCAATCAACAGGTCAAGAAAGGTTTCAAGTGTGGCTTTGTTGGTCTGGTCGTCGAGGGCCGTGTGCCTGAAATGCTGGGGTCGAGGGTGGATTGGCGGGACAAGCTTTCCCTATCTTACGCAGCAGCTCGCATGCATTTTTAGAAAGGTCGACCCCCTTCTTTCCTTATGGACGAGTGATCGCTTTTTCCACGTCCCGCCTTCCTCTTCCCGTCCATTCTCTCGTTACGCCCTCATCCAACCTTTTCCACCGCTCAGATTTGACTTTCGCTCTTCCCGTCGGCATAGTATTTGCTGATCCCTTGGTCTCCCATCCCGACACCCGTATTGTAAGACTAGTGTCGATTACCCTCGTTTGTGGACGGGGAACAGCATTCAACACTTGAATCCCCGTACCTGCTCAACCTTCCATCGGCCGAGGCGAAGAGGAAAAAAGCTTCAGCCCATGTCTGCCCTGTCGTTGCGAAACGTCTGCTGTCAAGAATAGTTTAATTCACTCGCCTTAATACTGTACACATACACACACACACACATGGCCACCACCTCGTCGACACGCACCAGCCTATGCGCTGTCGTCTTCCTGCTGCTGTCGCTCACACAGGCCTTCTACATCCCTGGTATGCTAGTCGAATTGGGTGCAGAGAAAGTGCGCTGACTCGACATAGGATGGTCAATCAAAAGCTATAGCGACGGCGATGTAATACCGCTGCTCGTTAACAAGGTCTACTCAGACAAGACCCAAATACAATACGCCTACTCGGAACTCCCCTTTGTATGCCCACCCAGCGGTCGTCGACGAGCCGGCGGTCTTATCTCTGGTTCGAGCATCGCATTAAACCTGGGTGAAGTCCTCCGAGGCGATCGCATCATCGTCAGCGACTATGAGCTGGAAATGGGGAAAGACGACGAGGTTCACTACCTCTGCAGTCACAAGGTGGATAGGGCAGGCCTGCGAAAGGCGCAAGAGATTGTAAAGGACAACTATGTGGCCGAATGGGTCGTCGACAACTTGCCCGGCGCAACAAACTTCGTGTCGGCCGACAAGACTCGCAAATACTACGCTTCAGGCTTCAAAATGGGCTTCCAAGACGAGGACCCTACCACTGGTCGTCCTCGTTACTTCATAAACAACCACGTCACCCTCGTCATACGATACCACATGGCTCCAGGAAGAGATGGACAACAAGGCAAGAAGGTCATTGTCGGTTTTGAGGTTTATGCAAAGAGCATCGAGGCTGGTAACAGAGATGCTCAAGGCATACCTGCTTCCATCACCGACGTCAGCAACGGCATGGAATTGACTATGCGCAAGAACGGTACTGCTGCCGCTGCTGCTTCTTACTACTCCTCCGACTCGACCTACCACCCGGCGACCATCGACGACGTTGATGAGGATGCTACTCTTACAATTCCCTACACGTACTCTGTGTACTTCAGAGAGGAGCCACATGTTGAGTGGCAGAACCGCTGGAGCCTTTTCTTCGCTGATCAGGAGGACACGACTGGTACTCACTGGTTCGCCATCATGAACTCGATCATCATTTCTGGTTTGCTCACAGCCGTTGTCGCTGTCATTTTCGCTCGTACCATTCGTGGTGACCTCAAGACGCCGAATGTCGAGGAGGGCAAGTTGAAGGTCAAGCGCGGCAGAACTGGTACTCGCTCACCCCGTAAGCCTGAAGAGAAGGCTGGCGGATTACTGGATCAAGGCGATGGCGACAATGACATTTCCTCCGACGATGAATCCGTGGAAGATCTCACTGGCTGGAAACTGGTCCACGCTGACGTCTTCCGTGCGCCTGCGTATGGTGGTGTTCTGGCTGCTCTTGTTGGTTCTGGTACTCAACTCGTCTTCGTTGTGGCTGGCTTGATCATTCTGTCTTGTTTCGGCATTCTCAACCCCTCCTTCAGAGGCGGCTTTATCAGCGTCGCCGTCGCTCTTTTCGTTCTCGCTGGTCTCGTTTCTGGTTACTTCTCTGCCCGTGTCTACAAAACTTTCGGCGGTCAGGTCTGGCAAAAGAACTGCTTTGTCACCGCAACTCTTTTCCCCGGTCTGGTCTTCACAATCGTATTCATTCTTAATCTTTTCGTTTGGGCGCAGGCATCGAGCACTGCTTTGCCTTTCGGAACTCTCGTTGGCCTTGTCGCACTCTGGCTCCTCATTCAACTTCCACTCGTCTACATCGGCTCCTGGTACGGTTTTGTGCGCGTTGGAGCCTGGTCTCATCCTATCCGAGCCAACACCATTCCTCGCCAGATCCCTCAACAGAGTTGGTACATTCGCAGCTGGCAGAGCATCCTTCTCGCCGGACTGCCCGCATTTTTCGTCATCGCCATCGAACTGATGTTCGTCTTCAAGAGCATCTGGCAAGACAAGAGTGGCTATTACTACGTGTTTGGCTTCCTTGCTGTTGTAGCGACCATGCTTGTTGCAGTTGTCATGGAGGTCACAGTCATAGCTGTGTACATTCAGCTATGCTCTGAGGTAAAGTCTTCTCTGTTCTTCTCATCACGAATCCATACTAACAATTTTGATAGAACTACCATTGGTGGTGGCACAGTTTCATGGTCGGTGCCTCGAGCAGTTTCTGGATCTTCGCCTATTGTGTTTATTACTACTTCAACCACCTGCATATTCACGGCTTCGTTTCGTCGCTTCTTTTCTTCGCATACTCCGGTCTTGCATGCGCTGTTTATGCTCTTCTGACTGGAACCATCGGCTTCTTGACCGCGTACGCGTTTGTCCGTAGGATCTATGGCGCTATCAAGGCCGATTGAGTTGAACGTTGAGAAGACTGCAGATTGAGCGATGGCGTTTTTTCTTTTTGTGTGGTAGAAAGAGCTTTTTCTATAACTTGTATATACCTGTTTGTTATCTTTCCGAACTCACATCACTTTTCATATCCCACAGCGGCTCATCGCTTGTTATGCGTGTTTCGTTATAATCTTGGGAAGTCGAAATTTCACAACTCATCAGTCATACCAGTCATGGGGATCCCAGCTAAATTATCCAACGACCAGCGTCGGTCCATTCTTCATCCTCCAACCAAACAAATCACCACATTTTCTTCTGAGTTGCTGAGGTTGCAACCATGTCGTCATATCTCTCGCCTTCCTCCTCTTCCTATCCCCACCGACATCTGCCTCAATCTCTCGAGTTGATCGATGTCTTCTATGTCCTGGGACACCCTGCCCGATTTCCTCGGCCAGTAACATCTTTCTAGCTACATCTGTTGCTTTACTTGCTTGGCCTTTGGACTGAGATAGTGTTGGAGAAGGAGCCAGAGGTAGAGGCTTCATCATACTGGGTGCGAGCATAATGGGTACGTCTCCTTCTTCGGCAATGAGAGGAATGTTTGTCTTGATGTCCACGCCTTCGAGACTTCCCAAAGCATCTTGCCACGTTCCATTTTCGAGGACGACATTCTCGAGATCAACTTCGATGAGCGTGGATTTGTGTCTTTTGATCAAGAGGGCGACTTGTGGAGCTGACATGATTGCGTTGTTGATGGATAGGTACTCTAGATTCGGGAAGATTGGCGCACAAGAGGATGCGGTTCGCAAAGCTGGATGTGTGTGTTTCTGCTCTGCCGGGATGTCAGGCAGTGGCGATGGTCCTCTTGCGCCTGACCAGCGGAATGAGAATTTCCGAAGCGCTTTGAAGCCACGAATGTATTCGCGAAGGAGTTTGACTTGGTCGCTGTTGGCTTGTGAAGGAGGTGGAGAGCACATGCTTATGTCCAGTACACGGACGTTGGACCAGCGTCTGGCGGAGCCTGGATGTGAGCCCATTGCCAGAGGTGATAGAGCCATGATATCGGTATGATAGACGTGTGATAAGGTCAAGGTGTTCAGATGCTTGAGCTTGGCTTGTTCAACAGCGAGGCGAAGAGATGTGACCACAATCTCCGTGATATCGGTTCCCCGTGACTGAGTATCCTGCCCAACAATTCCCGGGCAAGATACCTTCAGATGCTCCAGGCTCGACAAGTAAGACATCGCTTGGGCGAAAGACTGAAAGTTCGTAGCTGCGTGAAAGAGAGGTGGGTATTGTCTGATCAGCAACTCTGTGGTTTCTGTATCACCGTATCTCGACTCCTTGTTCTTGGATGTTGTGTCATGGCCTTGGGCACAAGACGGTTTCCACGCGAACTCTTTTTGTTCTCCAGTCCAAGGGTCGATCAGCGGCGGCAATGTAGCTTCTAGACCCCTGGGCAATCGGAAAGTCACTTCTCTGATATGACGACCAATTCTCTGCAGAGCTGAAAGTCTTGCCGATTTACTGAAAGTTCTGGTTCGGAAGGTAATGTTGATAGAAGAGAATGCCTCCACGGTCACACGCTCACTGATTCCATGGCACACTGAGCGCAATGCTGATATGTCTGAGCGTGACAGCATATGAAGGAGTGCCTCTCGACATGCAGCCGTATTCCAGAATTCAAGCAATGAAGGGTTTGGGCAAAGTATCAATCCGCATGTTGAGCGAGCACTTCTGAATGCTGCAAGAAGTGAGGTCAGAGGTGCGAGCTTCAACCTGGGAAGGCACAATCTTCATACATTGGTTGCAAGAGCTGTTGATCTCGCCAAACAGCAAGCGTGAACCTGGAGGAGAAGCAGACGACGACGCGGAGAAAGCAGTGGAAGGTTTGCTCGTCAAGGTGGTGCCAGATAGACTGCCAGATCTAGAACTCATGATGCTGTGATATAAGCCAAGCTTGTAGCGTCTTCCAAATTCAAGATTCTGAGATCGGTGTAATGAAAGAGAACTGAGATAAAGCTGTAGACTCGCGATCAGCGTCCAGTTATATCTTACCTACCTTTGCTGTCAAAGTGATTGACCCCTCATCTTCTCACCTACAGAGTTACACCCTTGTGAAGCACCTGCATAATACTTGGAGTCTAATACTATACTATTTTCACCAAAAACACGAATCTATCGCGGTCGCGAAGACGTGTTCGGAGGCATGGTTGGCTCTTTTATCCTGGTCTGCGTTAGCCGCCTGAGGTGTAGATCAAATGCCACGTTTCAGGGCTGATTTTTAGCCAATCGTCGTTGTTTGCTAAGCGCTGGCACCTGCATACAATCAAGACTTCTTCGGGTGCTTCGAAGAACGACGAAGGGCCAGCTCCGATATGATTTCTTGGCTTTTGCATGCTTCGCGAATGTACAACCGATGTTTGAAAAACAAGAGATGAAATGTGGACTCCAGAGAGTGCTTCGTAGTAATGGTGTGGCCTTCGTGACACTGCTAACCATGCTTGATAGCTAAGACACGCTCGTTCCTGAGTGCATGTCCAGGACCGAACAGTCTCAGATAGTTAACGAAGTCCCCAGGCTTCTTATCCATGAGTCGGAATGGACTTCGATCGTTGACAGAAAGACACAAGGACATCAGCGTGACCAGAGCTGGCCACTTGGTGCGCTCCGTTCAACAAGATGTTACCAAGGATCATATATCTATCAATGCGTGCCTGTTGTAGGCTCATCAACGGTCAAGTACCAGAGATCTACAGAACGAGCGGTTCGGCATGGTCAAACCATCTCCGAACGGGTACATCTCAGCCGTTACATTTAGCAAAATATGGAGAGTAAGATAACGCTTTCAGCGTCCACCTGAGACACGGTATAATGCCAACACCACTCACGCAACGGAAAGATGGTGGACCGAGAAGACGACGAGATGAGGTTTTCTTTCGCGTGAACCCTGACAGTCGAGGGTGGATGTCAAAAGAGCTCAAGGCTCGGACCGAGGGGTAAGCGTTGAAGCTTTTTGAAATGAGATGCAGGGCGGGTGAGATTCCGGCATGGGAGGCCTGAAGAAAGCTGAGAAGAGGGGCAGTCGAGCATGAAGCTGAAGATCACGAAGGATGGAACATTGACGCGTGATAGACAAGGGTCGCAGGGAAAGCGGAGTTATCGAGGCTCACGAGGCTGATACGAGCGGGCGCTGGGCACATCTGCATTGAATGTCTCAGCCATAGAGAGTAGCTTTCGAGGGCATAACATTGGAAAAACGCGGCGGACATAAGCAGCGACGCCAGCAGAACGTTGCAGGTGCAGATTAGGCGTGCGAATGGATAAATTAGCAAGCAAAGGGGAGAGTTTGCCTGGCATGTTGACAGCATCGGGGCGAAGTCAGAAACATGTTGGATGGAGCACAACATTGTAGCTAGTCTTTGGAGGAGAGAGAGAGATTGCCCAATCGTGAGTATTGGAGGAGCCGGAGGCGGCGGAAGGTGCTTGGATGATGCTCGAGAGTTCAGACGACCGACGACGCTGCGTTGACGCACAGACTATCGGCTACGTCAACGAGGGCCAAACATGGACAAGGAAGTAACTAGGAAGCCGTTTTCCCTAGCCAGTCCGAGCAGACAGTGCGATCAATCTTCATCTTTCTCTTCTCTCTTGTTCTCCCTAGACTGGCGCTGGCCATGTACGAAACTCACACGCATACTGGAGATTGAATGCGTCCTAGGCCCAAGACATGACGGGGCAACAGAGCAGCTGGTGGTCTCGAGTAAGCGGCGGAGGCAAGGTCGGCTTCGACAAGGCCTGGAATCTCGTCGACAAGCTGGGCGCCCCTGTAAACAAGCTGAGCAACAAGCTGGGCTCCGAGGCCTTCTGGCCGACCACCTTGGACAAGGAGAGCGACAAGGCTGCACGCATCTTGCGCAGCTTCTGCAGTATGTCACCAAGTCCAGTCCACACGGCACGCGCGTCCACTAACCACATAACCCAGAGGATGGCTTCTACCAAGAAGAAACTACCGACGCGACCACAGACGGTCCCAAGGCAAAGCAGAAGGTCCTGAAACATATCCCTCCAGAAGTGCGTACTCTATCTCGTCCACTCGCCGCCGATGCTCGTCTAACAATACCCAGGTTATCAAGAATGCAAAAGGCCTCGCCATCTTCACGACAATGCGCACCGGTCTATGGGTGTCCGGCGCTGGCGGTTCAGGTGTTCTGGTAGGCAGGACAGCCGACGGCAGCTGGTCACCTCCATCAGGCATCATGTTGCACACTGCCGGTCTCGGCTTTCTAGTCGGCGTCGACATCTATGACTGTGTAGTCGTCATCAACACCCAAAAGGCTCTCGATGCCTTCTCCAAGATCAGATGCACTTTAGGCGGAGAAGTCAGTGCCGTCGCTGGACCTGTGGGTGCCGGTGGTCTTATCGAAACCGAGATTCACAAGAGACAAGCCCCTATATTCACATACCTCAAGTCGCGAGGCTTCTATGCCGGTGTCCAGATTGACGGTACAGTTGTCATCGAAAGAACCGACGAAAACGAGCGCTTCTACAACGAAAAAATATCCGTCGGCGACATCTTAGCCGGCAGAATACGCCATCCACCCCTCGAGTGTCGTCCGCTTCTTGAGACCATCAAAGCCGCGCAAGGCGACAAAGACGTCGATCAATCCATACTTCCTTCAGCTCCGCCACCGAGCGACCTCGACATCAACAACCCGGACCACTTTTTCGGCATCCCGGACAAAGAAGATCCGGACCCGTACGGTGTCCTGGCTCTTGAAAAAGAAGGAATGAGCATCCGTGAAGCAGGAACACAAAAACGAGCTAGCTGGGAGCAGTTCAACTTCCAGCCTGCTCCCACAAGTCCCATCTTCAACACTTTCAGTCGACAGAGCTTGGACAAGAACGGTAACCGTAACCGCAGCAGCAGCAACTCCACCTTCAAGACGACTTCAAACCTGTCGCAAACGCCCCTCTCGAGCGCCAGTACAGCCGTCGAGCAACCCAAACGCGTCAGCGTCACACGCTCCATGTCAGACATGTGCACCCAGACGGACTTTGCTGAACCCATCAGCCCACGCGTGGGCAGTTTCCGCAGTCGCCAAAGCAGTTTGCACGAAATTGCCGAAGACAGCAACGTCCTCTCAGAGCCACGCCCAAAGATCGATCGCAATCCAAGTTCGCGCTCAACACGTTCGAGTCCTAGACGTTCCTCATTCCGCTCCTCGCACCGCCGTACGGATAGTGGCAGCGACTCGCGCTCAGATTCTCCACCACAGCAGGCAACGCCAGCAAAGCCGGAAAACAAGGACATTGCCGAAGAAAGCTTTGACGATGCCGACGAAGATGGTGACGACACTGCTGACGAGGCCATCATTGAAGAGCCTGTCGTGCACTCGGTCCAGAAAGCCAACGCTCCTCAATTCATCTCTCGCGCTCGTCTCGTCGAAGTGCCTAAACGAATCACACCAAAGCTTCCTCCCCGCAACCCCAACCGTGGCAAAGGTCCCGTAGTTATCAATGCTGAACCCGGAGCTCAGCGTCCTTCTTCCACCGAGCTTTCGAGCCCTGAAGAGTCTCCCCTCAAGGCCAACAAGCCTCAATGGAGTGTACCTTCTAGCCCAGATAAATTGAGCGCTGACAGCCCTGGCTTCGGCGACCCTTCACCTAGCCCTGGTGAAGAGAGAAACCCATGGGGTCATATTCTGGAACAACACCGGAGGAACGAGAGCCAAGATTCACTCGACATGCCTGGAACGTTCCATTCCCTCCCTCCTACTCCAAATGAGACGAGAGAGGGTGCCCAAGCATCTTAGAACCTTCTCATATCTGGAAGCAGGCCACAGCTTCCACTTATCCCTGGTATTACCAAAAGCCATCTATCAAGATTTAAGAATCTAGGCGGGCAATCTCTTTGCGAATATTGCATCGGCTTCACATAATTTCTGCATTTCTTTTGTTCATGATGTTACGACAGCGGGTCTTGATTTCTTTTCCTTTCTGCCACATTGTTGATCGCAGATGAATCATGCATGATCTCGGCGCAGGGCGGCAAGCAGTGGAGGCCAGAGTCTTAATGTCTCTTCATCTGGGTGGATGTTTTCCTTATGTTTTCGTATATCCTCTTGATTTCTCTCGATCTATATCATTTTGTCCATATGCTCACGCCATGAATCTGAACATCTCGTTCCCTTCGCTTGGCATCTGTCACCTAGGCTCATAGTCTATAGGCCTCCTTGGCTGTTCCGCTCCATACTCTTGCCTTCTCGGCTTCCGTACACTTTCGCTGACTTAGAACCTCCTCGACCACGCTTGTCCAGACTGGCCAACTTCCTTCTCCCTTCGGGCCCTTGACATTGCACACCGGCCAGTCACTTCCGAACATGACTCTTTGCGGGCCAAAGGCATCAAAGACCACATCGGTCCATGGCTTCATCCTTTGCGCCAAGACGTTGGGATCCACAGTGTTGACCGGTGAAGCATCATCGCTGAGTTCTGAGAAGGCGCCTGAAAGCTTCATGTAGGCTTGAGGGTGAGAGGCAAAGTTTTGGATGCAGGATTTCCAGCGAACGAATGAGTCCGAGGATGTAGATGTGTAGGAGGGTTTGCACATGTGATCTGCGTATGGATTTTAGCTTCCTGTAACATGGATGAATGGCCCGCGGTCATCTTACTCAATATCAACACTGTTCTCTCCTCTTCTGGCACGCCTTCGTACACCTTCTCCACGACTTTGGTAAACGTTTCCAGTTGCCAGGTACCACCGCTTCGTTGGTCGATTCCCACGTCGAAACTGAATTTCTTCTCGTGTCGGCCCAAGGATTTCAAGATCGAGATGAAGCCATCGCTGAAGACCAGATTCTCAAATTCGGTCTTGTCCGTGATGGCTTGTAATAAGAATCTAAACCCCTTGATTCGTCTCCAGGTCTCCGGTCCAGTAGTCTTTTCGGCTATTTCCAACCATTGAGAGAACACATCTTGTCCTTGGTGTACAGGGGCCCAGGTCACGATGCCTTGGAGTAGCGCCGAGGCTTCAGAGCCATAATCACCTTCCACAATGCTGCGTAGGAATTGCAACTCTTTGACCGCTTCAGAAGCCCAGGATTCTAATGATGATGAAGATGGGTCCTCGAGCCGACGATCTGTTTCCACGTAGACGACACCGGTTGGTGGGTTTGCAGATGAGGCGCTCGTGTAGTCGGAGAGGATATGTTGCTTTGAGAGGATGAAATCTGGATCGCTCATCCAGGCGTGGCCATTTGCATCTGCTGCTGACGCTGGCCAGAGATGAATGTGGCTGTCGAGAATGGGATGCTTTGACGACATGGCAGATGTTCAATCACAGTGGTATGAGATATAGCGGTCGGTCTGAGTTGAAGCGGAAACGTCGCGCCGGTGGAGATTGAAACGAAGCCATGGACTCAACAGCCGATGAGTTGGGTTCAGTCTTGGCCGGTTCGGCATGTCTTTATCAACACACATGTTGGTGCAGAGGTGTTCTTCGGTGTGCGATGGGCCGAAAGCAGCGAGAGAGTTCTGGGGAACGTGGGGCTCGCTCTCCACCATCCTTCGGCTTTCTTTGCGGCCAACTCGGACTGTGGTGCAATAAGAACGTGGACTTGCCCCTCTTGTTCTTGCTGAGGAGAACGTCTGCTTCTTTTTGCTCTCTCTGCTTTCTATCCGTGTACCCAACTGCATATTCACAATGGTTTCTTCTCCTCCTCCTTCGGGCATCTACGTCCCTGTAAGTTACTGAGCTCTCCCCCGCAGCTCCAGCTTTCACGGTATTGACGGCATCAAGGTCCCCACTTTCTTCGCATCTCAGTCCGCCTCCAACTACGACCCTGTCAATAACCCTCTGGATCTCGAAACTCAGACCAAGCACTCCATCTTCCTTGTCAAGGGCGGAGTCCGCGGTCTCGTCATCCTCGGATCAACCGGCGAAGCCATTCACCTTACCAACAAGGAGCGTAATGAGCTCATCACCAGCCAGCGTAAAGAGCTTGACAATGCCGGTTTCAAGGATAGACCCATCATTGCTGGTACTGCCACACAAAACATCGAGGAGACTCTGATCCAGCTCGAGGATGCAAAGAAGGCCGGTGCAGAGTACGGTATGGTGCTCACACCAGGCTACTTTGCTTCGGCCGCTAGTCAGCAAGGAATTGCCAAGTGGTTCGAGGCTGTCGCAGATAAGAGCCCTATCCCAATCATGATGTATGTATCACATTGAAGTCCCGAGGCTTGAGCAACCACTGATTGGTCGCAGCTACCACTACCCTGGCGTAACAAACAACGTCGTTGTGGCACCTTCGACATTTGAGCGGCTTGCTCAGCACCCCAATATTGTTGGCTGCAAGCTCTCGCACGGAGACATCCCAGATCACACTCTGATCGCCTCATCACCAAAGATCGACCCCTCGCACTTCAAGGTCTTCTCAGGCCTTGGACAGAACCTCCTTCCTGTCCTGACAATTGGCGGTCAGGGTGCCATCGACGGACTGGCAGGCATCTTTCCTCGCGTCGTCGTCAAGCTCTTCAACTTGTTCCAAGAAGGGGCGGACAACAAGCAGCTGCGTGAGCTTCAATTCAAAATCTGCGAGGGTGAGAGGTTGATCGGTAGATGGGGTACGGTTGGTATCAAGGAGGCCATTTCAAGATGCTGGGGCTTTGGTGACAAGGAGGGAGCCCGATTGCCGCTCCAAGGCGGGTTCCAGGGTGGTGAGCAAGAATGGAGCAACTGGAGCGGTGTCTACGAGGGACTGAAGAAGTTGGAGCAAGAGATTGAGAAGAGTGGTTAGATTTGTCAAAAGAGAGTCTGTTGATAATGATGATAATCAGGCACGATCGAGTCCACTCGATTACTTCCTAAGTCGGCATCAGCATGTATTCTCGATCGATAGTGTGACGGCAAAAGTGGATGAGGTCGAAGGATCAGAAGGTGAGAAGATGTTGTGTACTGGTTTTGAAATCAAGCAAACGTCCAACGCGCCCCGGCAAAGTGAGGCTGTTAGAACAAGCGGATCATATGGCCCCAGCGTCTTTCATCAGAGACAGAGTACCAGAGGAAGAAGAGAAAGGAGTAATCTTACATTTTACTTGTGTGTTGTCAAGGAAGACAGGAGACAGTGAGCATGACGATGGGAGAAACAGTAGGCAGTGTGACATGGTCCAAGCGTTTGAGCTCCAAAGTTCGCGATCAAAGTCCAAGACGCGCAACGAAACCAAAGCATCGTATTGGAAATATACAATTAATCCTCAACATCTGGACGCGAGTGTAAAGAGAGGCCTCTGCTACGAACCGTACCATCCGAAGATAGACAACATGTTCAAAGTGCCCGACTCAGCACCATCGACACCCGGCTCACGGCGCGCCGACCATGACCATCCATCAACAACACCAGCACATCCTCCGCCGACAGGATACACGAATGCCTCCTTCACTCCAGCTGGCCTTCCCCCGCAAAGCGTCTATGGCAATTCACTCTTTGGCGAATCGCACAATACCTTCCACACGCGCTTGCAATCACAAGCACAAGCACCGAAACCCTCGTTCGCAGTACCCAGCAGTCCGCCGCGCAACCATCAGGAAGAGTCGGACGATGAAATGGATGCAGACGGCGAGAGCATTGACTTCCCCAACAACCAGCTACCAGCCTTCAATTCCGCTTTCCCCTCAGCCTTCCGCAGCGTCAACAAGCCGCTACCACAGTCGACCATGCTTTCATCACCACGAGGTCTGAAGCGTTCACGTTATGGAGATGTCATGGGCAATTCCTTGCGCCAGTCTACCGGCCTGCGCATGGACAAGGACAGACAGACTGCCATCCCGGGTGTCGCAAAGAATCTGGGAAGCAAATCTGCTGCGAAAGTGAGCGAGACGGATGATCTGGTCTTGCGCACCGACTCCATCATGGCTCAGTTGGACGCCGACATCAAGTTGGGCCAAGGTGGTCAAGCTTCCATCACACTCAACCGCACAGCACAGCAGCTTGGCCAGTTATGGCAGAAACACGCCCAACTCAAGTCGCAATCCGGCGCCATCGGGCCCAAATCACAATCGAACCTCGACAAGGCCAACTATCTAGCACAACTATTGCTCCGCCTGCACCATCCCTTTTCCTCCACTCCCAGCACTCCGTCCTCCTACCAGCGCTCTACTGGCTACTCAAATCTCGCTCTGTCTTCAGGCCAGCCCACCTCTATCCCCCGTGCCCTGCTCGACTGGCTGGTCATATACCACAACCCCTTCCCCGATGACCTCACTGAGGTAATGCGCTTCCGCCCTACTCCAGTCGCCCACGACCGCTTCTGGGACATGGTCTATGCCTGCACTTTGCGCGGCGACATCGTCAGCGCTATCAGCTTGTTGGAAACCGCCGACTGGTCGCAAGCTGAATCCGCTCTCGAAGACGGCTATGATGAGCCTGGATACACTGGCAACCACTTGTACGCTGTCCGCGAAGTCGTCGGCCGCTGCGTCGATCTGCTCAGTACCTGCCCCGCTGTTACCGAGAACGATTGGGATGTCAAGGGTTCCGACTGGGCCATCTTCCGTCATCGTGTTCGCCGCGAATTACAAGACTTGCAGGACTTTGCCGAGGCCGATAGCCGTGACAAGGACCAGTATGCTGCCGCGCCATTCGGAAGAGCAAGCTTGAGTTTCAGCACTGCTAGCCGTCGCGCCGAAAGCAAGGTCCCTTGGCTGATCTATGAGAGTCTGAAAACCTTGTACGGCCAATTGTTGGGCAAGCGAGACGAGATTATGGTCGCTACTCAAGACTGGCTAGAGGCTGTCATCTTCCTGACTGCCTGGTGGGACGGTGAAGACGACGATGTCATTTCGGATGATCTTGCTGCTAGCAGGCGTTCGATGCGCCAATCGCAGTCTATCCGTCAAGTCGACGTCTCTCCTCTTTTCGCCTACAAGAAACAACTGCTCTTAGCTTTCGCCGCCACTACCGACAAGCCTGATGAAGATGAATTCTATCTCAACACCCTCAATCCTGTCCACGTTGGCCTCGGCTGCGTTTGCGAAGATGACATGCAAGGTATCATTGGTATCTTGAGGTCTTGGTCTTTGCCCATCGCATCGGCTGTCGTCGAGCTGGCCAGTGCTGCAGGCTGGATGCCATCTGCAGCCACCAACGTTCTGGATGCCTTTGATCAAGATGACTTGATGGTATTGAGCCATGGCCAACCTTCAAAACTAGACGTAATCAAGCGCGACGACGTGCTGATTCAATACGCGACCGCCCTTGCCAAGAAGGGTTCGTTCAAGAATGCCACTGGCAAGCCTGTGCAGGAAGGCTGGGATCTTGCTTGCCGTGTTCTGGGCCGTCTCGATAGCTTCGAGACAGCCAAGTCTAGGATCTCGGAGCTGCTGAACCAGATCACCCTCGACTCTACAACACGAGTGGACAAGGTACTCGCTGTTCTCAATGAGATCGGCTTGCCTGACCAAGTTCGCGAGATCGCGGAGCGCTATGCCGATGATTTGGCAACTTCTAGCCAGGACTTTGGTAGCGCACTCGTCTACTATGCTCGCGCACACGCCTCGCAAAAGCTCCGCAGCACCGTCGATCTCCTCATCTCCTTTTGCTTGGTTCAGAGTGCAGCATTCCCTCCACAAGCAATCATCGACCCGCAATTAGATGCTCTGCTCAATGATCAGCATGCCACTCTTCACCAAGTCGCCCGTCAGGACGTTGCAGCTGCTCAACTATTGGCATCACAACTCAGTGGTTACGCAACTCTGCGTCGCTTCTTTGACCTGCGCGATGCGGATGCTGCAAAGGATGCCACAGAAGTCGATGTAGAGGATGACGAAATTGCTGCCAGTCGCAAGCCCGGCATGCTGAGACCATTGGCAAGGAAGCGTGAAGCCGCCAGAGCATTGATGGCTGTTATTGAGTCTGCCGCGGATAGTATTCGTGGTGGTTTGTATGACCCCGACACTCAATCCGTGGTACAAGTCGATGCTCTGATGGCTTTGTTGTGCGAAGCCTTGCCTCTTATGAATCGTAAGCGCTTCTTCTTCCCTTCCATTACAACAGATTTACTGATTTTCGAAAACAGAATCAAAGCAGATCCTCAAGACACCACACCTCCTCACCTTGATCCGCGCAATCGAAGATCTCGAAACAATAACACCCGGCATCTACGCTCAGAATACCGCCCTCTTCACCGCAGCAATCTCCGCCTACAATTCTTCTTCCTCTCCCTCAACCGCTGCAACAACCGCCACACCCCCAACCATCGATCTGAGCAAATCCATCGCTGGCCTGAAACAAAGTGTCTCCTGGAACATGGTGAACAGTAATGGTAGCATTGCCTCTGAAGGTCAAAGCAATGTAGGTGGACAAGATGTCTTGCAAGGGTTGAATGTTAGCAGAGCGTGGGATTGGAGGGTCGGTGCTGTGTATATGAAGGGCAAGAGTGTCAAGGCAGAGGACGTTATGAGGGTCTTGAGGTGTCAAGTCGCTGTTGAGATGGGCAGGGTGTGGATGTAAAAACCCGCCTTCTATCTATCTCTTTGACCTCTTCTTTCCAGGAGATGACGATCGATGGTTATGGTGGTGTGTTCACTTTGCATTGGGCGCTGGAGGGGAATAATGAAGTGGAGTGATTGCGTTTTGCACGCTCCCGACTATATATTTCGGACATCGCATGTTGGCCCGCAGATATGGCAGCTTCGACCGTATCAGAGGTTCTTTCCCCAAAGTTCTCACTCCTTCCCATGCTGTGCTTCCATAACTCGGCTGATATGTTCATACTCCGTGGTTTGCGAAGTAATGTGAACGTTCTCCCTTTCAGCCGACAAAGAATCGACAATCAAAATGATCACGCACAAACATGACCTTCCCTCTAGCAGACTTACTTGACTAGATACCCGAAAGAGTCAACTCAACACCGCACGATCTTAGAGGCTTCACTATCTGTTATATTGTTTGGCCGAAGGACAACATGGGTCAATGCAAGTTGACAGGGTTGCCCTGCGTACATGCCATCTGTGCCTCTAGCGGTCTCATGGCTACTGTACCTCGCTTGAAGTTCTTTTGGTTGTATTCGCGTCACTCACATTCACCAAAGACATCAGAAGGGCAATGGAGGGAAGTTGGTCGTCAAACGTAACGTGTCTGTCTATGTTTCCGGATCTCGAAGACATAAAGCGCAGGTGACTGAAGGGAGACTGCGGTCAATCAAACCCACTCCGATTTCGAAACCTGCAAAGATCGGATAGTGAGGGCCAGTACCTCGCGTTGGAATTCATAGGGTGAGGATGCTGTCCTAGGAAAATGAATAAATCTTAGTTCGGATAAGTTATGCTTGCTCGATATGATGCGCTCAAAGAAAAATAGAACATGCAACAACAGAAAAAGACCATGCCTGCCCAAACCCAACGCTATGCAAATCAAGAAAATGATGCCATAAACTCCTTCCTCTCTTCCTTCGATTCTTGTTGCTCCACTACAGCGCAATCAAGTCCACGTTGGCGAAGTCGGGCGGGCTTCTTCTAAACACAACCTTGCCCTTCGCATTCAACGCAGTACCCTCGTTACTGATCCAGATATTCGTCCTTGGCGTCCTCTTCTCTGTCTCCGGGTCAATATCCTCCACAGTGCTCATGCGCTTGGTCCTTTCAATTTCGTCATCAGAGATTCCAAGATTGTCTCGCGGGATCCACACGACCGGTCTACGGGCGCGGAGGGCTGAGTGTTGGAAGGAGTAGCGGATGAGAGTATCGCGTTCCTCGGGTGTGAGGTCTTCGAGTTCATCGCTGAAACCGCCGAAGAGTACGTCACCGACTTGTTTTTGAGACTCCATGTCCACGCGGACGGCTTGAGGGTCCACGTCGATGGCAGTGGGTTTGCGGCCGTCCATGCCGTGGGCATGTGGTCGGGCAATCTTGCGCAAATGGCGGACGGGCTCGCTGACCTGCTTGACCTTTCTCCATCGATCGCCGCTGTTGTTGTTGGCAGGCTTAGTGTCCAT
>Ga0181467_100294_pt1 | contig 25961 bp, 23 predicted proteins | sample InSIn5gowninarea_2_FD_119079 | JGI IMG/M metagenome (GOLD analysis project Ga0181467, IMG submission 119079) | Clean room microbial communities from NASA Spacecraft Assembly Facility at Jet Propulsion Laboratory, Pasadena, California, USA -... ... | reverse complement strand
AGAAGTTTTGTGTAACCGGGGGGATAGGATTGATAGCCTCGAGGCTAGCTGTTGAAAGGAAATTTAATGAAAATGGAAGTATTATACTGTCTGGTCGTAGAACTTATGTTGATGTTTTCACAAGGATGTTCAATAAAGCGAATGAAGATAATGAAGACTATGATCCATTCCCAAATTATTTCTTCACGGACTTTAACGGACAGCTAAGTTATAAATTGGGGGAAAAGGACAAAGTGAGTATTACCGGGTATCATGGAAAGGACAAAATACGCTTCCTCGACGAAAGCTTTGATATTACCTTTCAATGGGGTAACCAATTGCTTCAAACTCAATGGAACCACAAATTTAACAACCAATTAAGTTCTAATGTTTCCTTGTACTATTCCAAATATAACTACGAGCTTAAAAACAATTTTACAGATTTTAGTTTTAAGGTTGGGTCTAAAATAGAGGACATTACTGCTCTTATTGACTTTGATCATTATTTGGGAAACAGACATACTTTTAAATATGGTGCCTCAGCTATTTTTCATCAGTTTGAAATAGGAAGGTTAAAAGCTGCAAGCAGCGATCAGGAGGTATCTTTTAACTCTGGAAATAGTTTAGAAGCGGGAGAATTTGGTGCGTATGTTTCAGACGATTTTAAAGTGAATAATGCTTTAACAATCAATGGAGGAGTTAGGCTTTCTGGTTTTGTTAATAATGGGAAAGGGTATATGGGAGTTGAACCCAGACTTTCTGGAAAATACACATTTAACAACAACTTGACATTAAAGATGAGTTATACTAAAATGTATCAATATGTCCATTTGGTTTCAAACTCATCTGCTTCACTTCCAACCGATATATGGTACCCAAGTAATAAAGTAGTAAAGCCTGAGAATGCACAGCAAGTTGCTGGGGGAGTGAGCATATTGTTAGCAAATAAGAAGTTGTTGCTAACAAATGAAGTCTATTACAAGTGGATGGGAAAACAGATTGATTTCAGAGATGGTGCACAGTTGTTTGTAAATCAAAATCTCGATGAGGAGTTTGTTTTTGGAAAGGGAGAAAGTTATGGAAACGAGTTTTACCTTGAGAAAAGAGAAGGAAAGACTACAGGATGGATAGGATATACATTATCCTGGACCTGGCGACAATTCGACGAAATAAATAATGGGGAAAAGTTTTATGCGCGATATGACCGACGCCACGATATATCAGTAGTGTTAATGCATAAGCTAAATAAAAGACTTTCTATTTCAGGCACCTGGGTGTATGGTACAGGTAACGCAGTTACTATGCCAGAAGGAAGATTTGTGATGCAAGACATTGATAACGTGGGGCCAAAAGTAGTGCCCGTATATACCGAGAGGAACGCCTATATCATTAAGCCATATCATAGAATGGATCTTGGAATAGTATACAAATTTTTCTCGAAGTGGGGACAATCAGATATTACCTTAAGTGCTTATAATCTCTACAATCGACGTAATGTTTACTTTATTTATATTGATGAGTTCAAGAATGACGAGGGAATTACAAGTGGTTTTCAGGCGAAACAAGTTTCCTTATTTCCCATAATCCCATCTATTACCTATAACTTCAAGTTCGGATGCAAGTAGTTAAGTTGATTTTTGCGATTATGATAGCATTCTTCTTCCTGGGATGTAATAACCTCGAGCAAGACATCACTGTTGAATTGCCTTATCACGAAAGTCAGCTAGTGGTAGAATGCTACCTCGAGCCAGGTAGGAAGGCACAGTTATTACTGACCGAATCTTCGGGTTATTTTGACTCTCCACAATTACCTTTTGTAAATGATGCTATAGTAACTATAACCTACAAGAACACAGTTGATACTCTCAAGGTGAATTCTTCCTTTAATGAAGAAAATGTCAAATTCTACAATTATGTTTCTAGCCGGGTAATACCAGAAGATTATCACACTGATTTTTATTTAACAGTTTCTGATTCCTCGGGGAGAAAGGCAACAGCAAAAACTAAATTAATAAGAAGTCTGGAAATTGATTCAGTTACATACAAGTTTAAAGACTCTCTTGCATATGTGCTTGCATCGTTCCATCACGATTTCAATAAAGATGAGTATTATAGAATCGTAATTCATAAAGATAGTTTAAGTAACATCATCCAGAACTTTACCTTTCCAGATGAGTTTTCTGATACCGAAAAAATTTCCATAGGAACACGTTATGAATTTAAAAGAGGTTCACAAGTATTTATAAGCTTGTACAACCTTGATAAAGCCTATTATGATTATCTACAATCTGTAGAAGCAGCAAGAAATGCTAATGGAAATCCTTTTGCTCAACCTTCAGCGATAAAATCAAATATAACGGGAGGCATTGGAATATTTACAGGTCTTGGCTATGATTTTGAAGGATTGGTAATAGAGTAGTAATAATGAGAGTTATTTATCGCTCCACAAAGATACCAAAATACATATTTGTCTTCTCCACAGTTTAAAATTGTCTGATTTTTATTATTTTTGCCGCTCTTAATGTCGCGGTGATGTTCTCCCGGCATGCAAGGGAAAGCTGATGCGAGCCTGAATTATTAAATTATAATCCCTGTTTTGAAGATCTTTTTATTCGGGGTGTAGCGCAGCCTGGTAGCGTACTTGCATGGGGTGCAAGGGGTCGTGGGTTCAAATCCCGCCACCCCGACTTAAGAGAATATAATAATTGCAAAAGCCTTCGAACTCTATGTTTTGAAGGCTTTTTGTTTTTATAGCAAGGAAATTTTTTAAGAATACTAAAACGATGCTGAACAGCCAGGTGAACATTATTGCCTTTCTTTAGCCGTTTGCCGGTAATATTTTATAATTAATATACCTATCATAGCGTTAGCAACCGCTTAAGTTGTAAAGGAAGTTAGTCTTCAGTAGTTACAATCAATTTATGAAAATAAGCCTCCGTGCCTGATCCAATCCAGAGACCTATCTTGCCCTTGGTTATACCATTTTTTAAATCAGAAACAATTAAAGAAGGCTGTGTCATTCCGTGCACAAAAAGCTTTGCAATACTATCTTGAACTTCGATCTTGATCTTTGTCCATTTACCTACTTCTAGATCTACATAGGACTCGTATTTTTCAGGCGTTTCTTTTCGGAGTTTTTGCCATGGGAAATCAGGATAGGATATATACTGAACCGAATGATTTCTGCGTATTTGGTCTTCCGACCTTCCATTAGCAGGCCGTAAATAAATACACTCAAATTTTGTGTTTTCTTCATTTATCCGAAAAGCTATTCCAACAAATCCCCTGGCGCCTTCGAACGCTTCCACCAACGGACGGCCTGAAAGCATAACTTCAATTGTGCCATTGGTAAATTCAACATCCTTAACCTTTACAAATTTGACTTCTGACGTGACTCCCTGAGCAGTATCCGTCACCATTATTGACCTTTTGTCCTCATACTTTGTTGGCTGAAAAGTAACATTGACTCCACTTAATTCAGCATGTGAATTTAAGGGAATAATCTTTCGATTCGACTGGCTGCTTGCATGGAACGATAATGCGAGTAAATGAATAGCTATAAGGATTTTCATTCTGTGACATGAGCAATAAATAAAAAATCTTATCATCTATTAGGAGATTAAAAAATTTAACTAATGACGTCAATTCATTATTAGCAAATTTAGTGACATTCAAAGATATACTTTCACAGACTCTCGATTTAAAATCTAATTTCAATAGATTTGTCAACTCCCAATTTTAATTGATCAAAGATTCTTAATCTCCCTTTTCTGAAAAATAATAGTATATTAGGTTAATAAATCGGCGGACGCAAAAGAGCAGTAGAACGAAAGTTGCGCATTTATAGTATTAACCTCTTAAGTAAATTGTGTGGCTCATAAACGTTTTACTTTTTCAATATGTCTAAACCTATAATGGTAATGGTACGAAGTGGGCAAAAGAGAGAAGAAAAATCTCTCGAAGATGGAGCATTGTGGCTGGCTTTTAAGGAAGGAGATAAAGAGGCATACTCTATACTTTATAGAAAATACTATTATATACTGATTAATTATGGTTTTCATTTTATTCCTAACAAGGATCTTGTAAAGGATTGTCTTAACGACTTATTCTTTTACTTATGGAAAAAGAAGGAGAGTATTGCCATTCCTGCTTCTGTAAAAAGTTACTTGTTTGCTGCTTATAAAAGACATCTGTTGAATGCAACAAAAGCAAGTAAGAGATTTTTGTACTCTAATAGCGAATCGAACTTTGAGATTACACTTTCGATTGAACAAGAATTAATCCAAGAGGAGTCTAAAAAGGAGAAGTTTAGAAAGCTGCAAAAGGTCATTGATGGCCTTACCAGACGACAAAGAGAGGTGATCTTTCTCAGATATTTTGAGAACATGACTTACGAAGAAATAGCAGTAATAATGAAAAGCGATATCAACTCCGTTTATGTATTAATGTCGAGAGCTATGGAAGTATTGAGAAACTCCTATTGTCTTGATACTTTCTATTTATGGGTTCTCTCCTTGTCGCACTTCGACTAAGTGCAATGGATGGACCAACGGAGATGATTGTTGTAAATTCTCATGTATTTGACGAGGAAAAATGGCAGATTTTTCGTATATTTGTGGTCTTCTTTCTACCAATATAACCCATCCAGTTTTAATTTAAGATCCCCTTTTAGTGTGGAAAGAGAGTGGAGACAGAGTGGACAGAGAGTAGAGACACAATGTACCTATCTTTGACCTGCATGACACAATCTTTTTATAGATCATAGAAGAATAATAACTGATCTAATTCATTTGCATACTCCAATACCTCACAATTCCAGGTTTTTCAAATCTGTATATTAAAATATTATAAAAAAAATATTTTCTTTTTGTTAAGAATTGAAACACACGATTGTCTACAGGGGTAAATTAATACTTCCTAGATGGACTATAGTAAATATACTTCAAAAGATTTTATCCTCGACGATGATTTTAAAAGTTGGATTTTAGGTCCTACTCCACAAAAGGAGGCATTTTGGCAGAAGTTCTTGGAAGATAATCCTGGAAAAGTAGCTGAAGTATCAGAAGCTTCAGCGCTTATCTCGGCAATGAGATTTAAGGACTATAAACCCTTGAGGCAAGAATGCGAGGTGGATTGGAGCAGGCTTAACAACCGAATTGAGTCGTTTGAAAATGTCGGCGAAAGAAGCGGATGGTTTTATTTAAGTCGTATTGCAGCATCTCTGCTCTTCTTTATAGTCTTAGGCTTTCTAATTTATACAATAACACGACCTTCCTCTGACGTTCGGATAACTTCTGATTATGGCCAGATTAAGACTGTGATTTTGCCTGATCAATCAGTCGTTACTTTGAATGCCAACTCAACCCTTGTATATCCAGCAGAATGGAAAGAGGAGGAGACAAGGGAAGTTCACCTGGAAGGGGAGGCTTTTTTCGAAATTAAAAGAAAGCAGAAAGGGGAGAAATTCTTAGTTCATACCAAGGGCCTTGTGGTTGAGGTGATAGGAACAAAGTTTAATGTCAATGACAGAAGAAGGGTAACGCAGGTTGTCCTGAGCGAGGGACAAGTGAAAGTGAACCTTACTAAAGGGCAAAACGATCCAGGTGTCTTAATGGAAATCGGCGATTTAGTTGAGTACTCAGAAGCAAATCAAAACCTGAAAAGGCGTCGGGTGAATCCTTATGTATACTGTGCCTGGAAGAATAAAGAGTGGATACTTGATAATCTTTCCTTAAAAGACCTTGCTATAAAGATAGAAGAAACATACGGCGTGAAGGTAGTGATCGCAAATTCAGGATTAGTTAATGAAACCGTGACGGGAGCAGTACCAACAGAAAATCTTCCGATGCTCCTGGATGCCCTCGCCATTACCTGCAAATTGGACATAACTCAAAATAAGGATTTAATCACCATTAAACCATAAACCTATACCAAACTTTTACCATTATGTTAACTCAGCTAAAAGGTTACTCTCAAACATTACTGGGAGCGTTGATCATCATTTGCGTGAATTTGCCACAACTCTTCGCGCAACAACTGGTCTCCGCAACTTCTATTCCCAGTAGCTCAAGTCATTATTACCAGGCACCCTATCAGTCTCTTAAGTCAGTTTTGGAGGATTTGAAGGATAAGAAGGGAATGTACTATATGTTAAGCGGTAAAGACTTGAAGGATAAGAATGTGCAAGCTACTTATGATTTATCTGACGACACTGATGTTATTCTGGAACAAATTCTAACTCCTGCCGGACTGAGTTATAAAAAGATCGGGAAAATCTACGTCATCACGATAGGTAATGAGGAGAAGTCTTCCGAACAGCTTAATGATTATATTAATAGGAAAGAAGAGGAGAGTGGTGATCGAAACGAGAGGGTAAATGAAGCTTTCCAATCGCTTACCAGACGGTTGGCCGTTATCAATCACCGAGTACTGGATATTACCATTTCAGGGGAGGTTAGAGATGAAGGAGGTGAGCCTTTGCCCGGAGTAAACATTGTACTAAAGGGCACTACCGTTGGTGTTGCCACTGATGCTCAGGGGAAATACAACCTGAGTATTCCAGACGAACATTCAAATGGAGTATTGGTGTTTTCTTCCATTGGGTATTTATCAGAGGAGATAAATATCGGGAATCGTACGAGCATAAATATAGCATTGGTTCCTGATGTAAAGTCATTGACAGAAGTGGTCGTGGTTGGATATGGAACTCAAAAAAGAAGTGAAGTTACCTCAGCAGTAGCCTCTGTAAAAGCTGAAGATTTCAGACAATCCGGGGCTAGAAATGCACTAGACTTAGTTCAGGGAAAAATTGCCGGATTAACAGTTACCCGTACAGGAGGAAGCAATCCTAATTCAGGAGTCAATTTACAAATACGTGGTATAAATTCTCTAAGAGGGGATCAGGGACCCTTGGTGGTAATTGACGGTATTCCCGGAGGTAATCTTGATTTGTTACAGCAAGATGATATCGAGTCTATTGATGTATTAAAAGATGGTTCCGCAGCGGCTATTTATGGTACCCGGGCAAATGGAGGAGTTATATTGGTTACCACCAAAAAAGGAAAAGCAGGAACTCCCCGGTTTGACTATTCAACCTACTTTAGAAGAGAATATGAAAGAGATCGTCCTGAGTTTTTGTCAGCCAGCGAATACAGGGAGAAGATAGCTCAGGGATTAAGAGAAGCTAATACTGACTATGGCTATTCCACCGATTTTTACGACTTGTTGCTCAATCATGACAACTTAAGCCAAAATCATAATCTTGCCTTCTCAGGCGGATCTCAGAATACCAACTATAGGGCGAGTGTTTTTTATATAGATCTTCAGGGTCTTTCAAAAGCAAACAGCAGAAAACAATATGGAGGAAGATTGAACATAAACCAGACAGGCTTCAATAATCTTCTTACTGCTCAATTAAACCTAGCCACCAACTTCAACAGAGCAAACTTATTAGGAGGTGGCGGTTGGGAAGGCTCTTTGGCAAAAATTCCTACATTATCGGTATATAATCCTGACGGAACCTATTACTTTGAAGGAACTAGTACAAACGAGGTTGCGAGGTTGAATCAGGAAACCAACCATCGGCAGCAACAGACCAGTTCAGTTGATGTGAAGGTTACTTTAGAACCTATAAAAGGGCTTAAAGCTTCCATATTTGGCGGCTTGCAGAGGAACAGCTATGTCGATGGGCAATATAGGACACTTAACTCGGAATTCTCTTTGGAAAATGACATCTATAAAGGAGGAGGATATGCTTATAGAAGTACTTACCTTAATAACAACTATGTCGTCGAGCCAACCCTGGAATTTTCAAAAACATTGTTTGAAGACCATAGCATTAATGCCGTCGGTGGATATAGTTACCAATACTTTGTAGAGGAAAACTTCAATGCCAGTAATTATGGATTCGTCAACGATATATTTGAAGAAAATAATTTGGGCACGGGTAATCAATTGGCATTAGGAAAGGCTGGAATGGGTAGTGGAAAGGGAGATAATACCTTAATAGCCTTTTTCGGAAGATTAAATTATTCTTTCAAAGACAAATATATGTTGTCAATGATATTGCGAAGAGAAGGGTCTTCTCGTTTTGGCGCCAACAACAAATGGGGTAATTTCCCCGCTATTTCTGCGGGGTGGAACCTTGATAGAGAAGGGTTTATGCAAAGTATAGGTTTTGTAGAAACCTTGAAGCTAAGAGCAGGATATGGTGTAACTGGTAACCAAGGTATTCCAAACTATAGTTCACTGGTGACATTAGGAGGAGGAGGATTATACATCAATCCTGATGGTCAATGGAGACAAACCTACGGACCTGAAAGAAACCCCAATCCTAACTTAAGATGGGAAAAGAAAAAGGAATTCAACATAGGAACTGACTTTGCATTATTTCAAAATCGTTTAAGCGGTTCTATTGAGGTATTTGAAAGAAGAATTGAAGATCTGCTTGATGATTACACCTCACAATTACCTCCGTTTGTTCGGGAAAGCATTTTTACCAATGTAGGTACTATTTCCAACAAAGGTATTGAACTTACCTTAAGTGCAACTCCCATTAAAAGAAATGATTTTACATGGGATCTAGATTTTGCGGCTAGTACTGTAAGGAATAAGATGGAAAGCTTTTCTAATGAGATATTCAAGGCGGAGTTCAGGGAGTACGGTGGAATTGGAGGGTATGGAGCATTGGGGAATGCAATTCGAACATTCGAAGGCGGTAGGCTAGGGGACTTTTATGGTAAACGCTTCGCTGGGTTTGATGAGGACGGTAAGTGGCTTTTCTACAATAGAAACGGAGAGGCTGTTCACTTCAATGAAATAAATGCAGGTTCTAATCCAGAAACAACAGATCTTGCTGTTATTGGAAATGGAATTCCAAAATATTATGCATCTTTAACGAATACACTCTCTTACAAGAATATAGGTCTGAGGTTTTTCTTTCGTGGAAGATTTGATTATGAAATACTAAACGCCATGGACATTTCCTATGGAAACCAGGTTTCAAGAACTAATCTACTAAAAAGCGCTTTCGAAAAACATGCACAGATTAACGACACTTATCAATACTCAGACTATTATCTTGAGCCTGGCGATTTTATAAAACTTGACGAGGTGACCTTGAGTTATAGATTTAAGGTAACGTCGCCCTATTTACGGAATTTACTGGTATATGTAACAGGAGCCAACCTGGCAACATTTACCAAATACACTGGTACCGATCCGGATTTCATAAGTGATACTGGCCTAGGACCAGGGGTTCAGGGGCTCAGTGCTTACCCAAATTCAAGGTCATTTTTAATAGGGCTTAATTTAGGATTTTAATAATCGTTAATAAGATGAAAAATATAACTAAGATATTTAAAATTACCATTCTCGCTTTGCCATTTGTTTTAATGGGTAGTTGTACAAATCTGGACGAGAATATCTATGACAGGTTGGTTAGTAATAACTTCTATAACAATAAAAACGAGGTGTTGTCGGCTGTTCTTCGTCCTTATACCCATGCCAATGCCTGGGTTACTCCAGGGCAGGATGGATGGTGGAGGCTAAATGAGCTGTCTGCTGATCAACTGGCTTGGCCGGTAAAAGGAAGGCACGGACAGGATGGTGGTAGGTGGATTCGTTTACATTACCATCAATGGACTCCTGATGATGATTTTGTATGGGGCGCATGGAGACTTATGTGGTGGGGGTTAGGTTTGTGTACTGATCCGATTGAAAATCTCGAGAAGCTAGACATTGTTTCTATGGGAGTAACACAGGAGGAGAAAGATGCTTTTATTGCTGAGCTTAAATTGCTGAGAGCCTTTCATTACCTAAAGCTTATGGATTTGTATGGAAATATTCCAATTGTAACGAAAGTGGGAGAACCGTTGAGCCCACCAACTCAACCACGTGCGGAAGTATTTAACTTTATCGAAAAGGAAATCAAAGACAATATTGATAAGGCACCCGTTTTATCCTCTTCTATGTTGGGTAGAATGTCGCAGGCAGGTGGCTATGCAATGCTGGTTGAGCTGTACCTTAACGCTGAAGCCTGGACGGGGACTCCTAGATGGGACGAATGTATTGCTGCAGCTGATAAACTTATATCCGGTGCTGCCGGGGGAATGAATGGTTCGGCAAGTCTTGATCCTAATATCACGGACACCTACAAGCCTGAGAATCATTTGTCAAAAGAGATATTATTTTCGATTGCCTATGAATTTCAGAAAGCGACCTTCCAACCTCAGTGGCCCGGCGATTTTTTTCACTTCAATCAAAGAGATATCTATGGAGGAGCTCGTAATGGGAATGACGGGGTGGTAGTGATACCAGGTGTTTATACCACATTTAAAGATACTGATATGAGAAAAAGGGAATGGCTGCTTGAAGGTCCTCAGATGCGCTTTGATGATCCGACAAAACCAGTACTTGGTGGTTCAGGAAATGAATACGCCAATGAACCTTTGGTGTTTGTAGATAATATAAGGCAGAATAAGAAGCTTGAACCAGGCCAGGATCCAAATACACTCCCTTCAGACATGACACTTGGAGAGGAAAATAGCGGAGTACGCTTTAATAAATATAAATTGGGAGCCTCTACAGATCCCAGTTATAACAGCACAGATTGGTCTATTTATCGGTTAACCTGGATATATTTTGCTAAGGCAGAGGCTCTGATAAGAAAAAATGGAGGTGCTGCCACGCCTGAAGCTGTAGATCTTATCAACGCCACTAAGAAGCGAGCATTCTCAGACACTGATTGGCCTGCTGAAGCATATACTGTTGCAACGCTTACGTTGGATGAATTGCTTGCGGAAAGGGGACGTGAATTTATTTTTGAAGGATTCAGACGGCAAGACCTAATACGATTTGGAAAATTCAACACCGCATCGTGGTGGGATCACCAACCTTCCCCTGCAACCACAAGTCTTTTCCCAATCCCAAGAAGACAAGTTTCGCTAAATGAAAATTTAGACCAAAATCCCGGATACAATTAATAATATCATTTATTAAATGGAGCAATCTTAAAAGAGGCAACCGCGAGAGTTGCCTCTTTTAATTTTCGACCAAAGTATTAGGGCTTAGGGTAAGGTCTCTACCAAATGAAATGTGAATGGTAAGCAATTTTTATAACTTCTCTTCTCGTATGACAATTGATAGTATAAATTTATTGTTAGTATTGAAGCAATTAAAAACTACTCGCTGTTAATGACTGACGAAAACGAAAAACCGGAATTCTGGGAGAAGAGCTTTAAAGAAAAACAGGAAATGTGGGGATTTGAACCATCTAATTCCGCTAAAATCACCAAAGACTTTTTTGTGGAAAAGGGAATAAGAAATATACTTATTCCCGGTTTTGGTTATGGGAGGAATGCTCAAATTTTCCGGGAGAACGGTATCACTGTGACGGGAATCGAGATATCCCAAACAGCGATTGAGATGGCAAGGAAACATTATGGCAACGATGTTACTATCTATCATGGCTCTGTGACCGACATGCCATTTGACAGCTTCCAATATGACGGAATATTTTGCTATGCGTTGATCCACCTGTTAGACAGCGCAGAAAGAAAGAAATTAATCCTTGATTGCTATAATCAGCTTGCGTTAAATGGGTATATGATTGTTACAGCCATCTCAAAAGAAGCCTCTACCTATGGACAAGGGAAATTTATTAGTACTGATCGTTTCGAAATATTCGAAGGGATGAAGATGTTTTTTTATGACAGAGTGGCAATTAACGCTGAGTTTAGCGAAGCTGGATTGATTGAAATTACTGAGATTACGGAGAATTTTCCGTTCTTCTTGATCAAATGCAGAAAAGGCAAAGACACGATTACTTAGCTTGGGTTTTGTTTCAGGTGAAAGTATGAATACTAGATTACTTCAACTCTCGCACAGTGATATGGTTTTCTTCGCCCATCTTCCAATTATCGCCTTTAACCATAACCGTTTCACCTACCTTCGCTTCCCTGAACTGTGATGCATTGTCTCTTAAATTAGCAATGCTAATGGTAGCAAAATATTCGGTACTATCTTCAGCAACTATTCTGGCGGTATATCCATCTTTACCACGCTGTACTTCTTTTACTACTCCTGAAGTGTATCCCAGTTCTACGGATTCTTTCTCTTGCAAAGTTTCTTTTTCTGTTTTATTGGAGTTGGAAGTACAATGCTGGAAAATTACGAGCGACAATGCAATAAGTACCGCATAAATTACTTTCATAGGAAAAACTTTCTGTAGTCAAAATTACAACTTATATCGCTATGATACGGTATTGAGAATGGTAATGATAAAGAGTATAAAATTTATTGAGAAAACAAGTTAGATTTTTTTATTCTTTTTTTAAATACGATTATTGTAGAAGTCAATATTTAGATGATGGAGAAAATTTACTTAAGTGATTCTGGTCCCAAAGTTTCCCCTGCTGCTTATGGTTTTTACAGGTGGACTGATGAGGCTGACCTTTCATTAACTACCATGGAGAAAACAGTTAATCTTTGCCTGGAGCTTGGGATTAATACGTTTGACCATGCAGATATTTATGGCTCTTACCAGTGCGAAGAGTTGTTTGGAAATGTCATTAGTCAGGGATCATTCAGAAGAGAAGATATAGTAATATTTACAAAATGTGGTTTAAGAATACCTCACCCGAGCCAGCCGGGCGTGAGAGTAAAGCATTTGAACACCTCTAGCGAGCATATTATTAAAAGTGTTGATAGTTCATTAAAAAAACTAAAAACTACTTACATTGATATTTTCCTTTTAAATCACCTTGATCCTGTGTCTAATCTGGAAGAAACAGCCCTTACACTGAATAGACTGAAAGAATCGGGGAAAGTTAAAAATATTGGGGTTTCCAATTTTACTGTCTTTCAACACCAATTATTAGCAGCTTATCTGGGATTTCCTATCGTTACCAATCATATAGAAGTTAACCTGTTAAATACCTCAGCGATTGAAAATGGGCAGATAGATTATATTAAACAGCGTTATATGAGACCAGTGGCTTCATCACCACTAGCTGGAGGACGAATACCGGATGGTAAAGATGAAGTTGCGGTAAGAGTAAGGGAAAAACTAAAAGCAATTGCCGATAAATATGGAGTAGATATAGAATCCATTGCTGTAGCCTGGATAAGTAAGTTGGGTGCAATTCCGCTTATTGGAACTGTCAACGAGTCAAGAATTAGGAATATTGCTAACTCATTCTCAATTGATCTTGACATCCAAGACTGGCATGACCTCTATTTTGCATCACGGGGCGAAGAAAGTTTTAATTAATCTTTTATATCCTCTTGCATGAAAAAACAGGAAGAGTTTGTCAAGGGACCTGTCCTGCGAGCCACCTCTTCCTGTTTTAATAAAGTTCATTCAGTAAAATTGACTTTACACATCACTTGAGAACTTCATTATTGGTCTAGGTAGTAATAGTAAAAATCAAAACAAGCGGCATTACCCTTACGTTCAGCCATATACCAACTTCAATCAACATTAAATTGCCGTAAATGATGGTCTGAATGTTTATAGGCAAAAATTCCAATTTCATCTATTGTCATTTTGCCGAAAAAGTCGTGAATAAAACGTGGGTTTGAGTAAGTCTCGTATTCTGCGACTCTTTCCATCCAAAGTTTTTTCTGGAAGTCAATTGTTCCGTCATTATCCCTTACAACAAGATTCCCAGCAGGCATATTTTTCTTTAACGGTCTGTCGTCTTTTACAAAGTTCTTCAAAGCCATTTTCCCAAAGATTCGCCCTAAAAGCTCTTGCTTATATTCAGGATTGTTTTTACCTAAGACCCATTCGTCCCAGATGGTACAATGTTTAGCCATCTGGTAAACATTCATTTTACCCCATTTTGGTTTGCAGTTGCTATTGAGTAAGTCTATTCTAGTCATCAACTCATCCCTTGTTGATCTGTCAAACATTGTCTTCATAGTATAATTAAACTTTTGGTTGTAGGGAAAAGTAGTTGCCAGAGTCGTCTTTGAATAGGGCTTCCGTAGCATAAAATTCCTTTGTCGGCGGTTTCATAAATTCTACACCTTTAGCTTTCAACTCCTCGTACGTCGCATATATATCATTACATTCGAGAACACCGCAACCGAAAGTTCCTTTTTTGATCAGTTCGATCATGGTTTCAGCTGTTTCTTTCGGAAACATCTTACTTACAGTAATCGGGAATAGCACAATTTGAAGGTCTGGCTGCTCAGGTGGAGATACGGTCAGCCAGCGAGTTCCTGGTCCCATTGGAATATCGTCCACCAATTTAAAACCGAGTTTATTTACATAGAAGTCATAAGCACTATCTTGATTTATGACATAAATATTGGTGATGCTCATTTTTGTAATCATTGTTTTTCTTTCATTTGTTAGTGTGTGACAAACTTCGGAAAGGAGTCATAAAGAAGCTTCTTCAAAATTGCTATTTTCGACCCAGCCGTTCTGAAAGGCATAGCATCCTGGAATGAAGGCAAGAGGTTTTTTAGCGATTTGCAACCTTATCTGTTGATGCCTTGTCAAAAAAGACAGGGGCGAAACGCCAACGATTCGTTTAAATAATCCGCTAAAGGAGGAAACACTTTCAAATCCTACCATAAAGCACACTTCGGTGACAGGTCTTTCTGCCCGCAACAACTGTATTGCTTTTTCAATTCTATAGGAAATCAGATACTGATGAGGAGTTTTCCCATAAATCGTTTTGAACAGCCGGATAAAGTGAAACTTGGAAAAACAAGCTTCACCTGAAATGTTATTGAGGTCTATTTTTTCAGCATAGTTATTATCTATGTAAAGCTTTGCCTGTACAATCCTTCTATATAAATAGATCTTGTTATATTCCTGAGTTTCCATTTGCCTTTTTTCTTGTTACAAGATAGTCCCCTGAGGAAAAAGTTATAGGGGGTGGTTTTGACATTTAAGGGGGGCAATGCGACAGCTACTTGAAAGTATAAAAGTTAACCTTTATTAACCTACCATCCATTCTAATATTACCATTAAAAGGACGTCTTGTACTATAATTGACTAACAATACAGGGTAACTTTAACCTAGCAAAAGATAAAGTTATGATACCGAAAGAGAGCATGTTTTATAGTATTGTATTTGAGAAATGTCCGAGGTGCCATGAGGGGGACTTGTTTGTTCATAGAAATCCTTACCATAAGCTGGCTTTTCGGAAAATGCATGAACGTTGTAGTGTGTGCGGTCAGCCTAGTGAACCAGAACCAGGGTTTTACCAAGGTGCCATGTATGCTAGTTACGCGGTAAGTGTTGCTATTTGTTTTGTACTGGGAGGAGTTTTACTATTTACCAGTCTTTCGGCGGAAACAATCCTTGTGTCACTATTCGTTATACTAATACTTCTGTTGCCATGGATTTTCAGAGTGTCCCGTATGCTTTGGCTGAACCTTTTTATAAAGTATCGCCCAGAAATGGCAAAGGGTAAATAAGTATATTGTTCTTGGAATTCCAAACCTTAGTATGGAGCTTTAAACATAATAGGAACTTTCATCCCTGTTATTTCATTAAAGCCTTTCTTCTAAACTCTTCAGGCGTCATTCCTACTTGCTTTTTGAAGAATTTACTGAAGTAGGAGTTGTCATTAAAATTTAGCTGATAAGAAACTTCCGAAATAGAAAGATCAAGATTAACAAGAAGTCTTTTTGCTTCGAGAATTACTCTATTTCTTATTACCTCACCTGTGGATATACCAAGTAGATCTTGGCAGAGAGCGTTGAGATGATGAGGGGTAATGTAGAGCATTTCTGCATAATCCTTAGGCATCCTTAACCTTAAATAGTGCTTTTCCAACAACTGCTGGAAGTTCTTCAATACGGTATAATTGTAGGATGAACTGTTGTCTTCTTTGATTTCTCCATTAAATCTTGAAATAAGGATAAATGATTTGATTAAAAGGATACGAATCAAGTCCAGATTGAACTTCTGGGAGCTGTCGTTTTCAATCAGAATCTCCTCAAAAAGGCCGATCATCTCATTCTGATATTCAACTGGGATATTAATAACTGACCTCTCCAAAGAACCCGTAAAGAAGTTGAATTGCTCCAGGAAATTAGGCCTTAAAAGGAAAGATTGAAAGAAGGTATCGGAAAAGTTGACAACATATCCATCTACATATCCATTAAAGTCCCAACTATGCACCTGACCGGGTATCATGAAGTAAATCTGATATGGCGTTACAGGAAATCTTTCAAAGTCGATAGTGTGAAAACCCGCACCTTCTGTGAATAGAACAATATGAAAAAAGTTATGACGGTGAGGGTAATGTAAATTGTGATGGGAAGCGGAGTAGGGTCCGAATTTACTTACTAATATTTCTTCCTTTCTAAATTCAGAGATGGTACCAATATCATAAACCGGAATATTACTTTTCATTACTTATTGTTTTGCCTCCCAAATGGGAATCAATAATGATCTTGACTAGTGTGCACCGCTTATATCCCCTGCCCACCTGATGTTATAACCGGATAGTTTTCTCCAATTATGTAATGATAAAAAAAATTGAGGTATTAAGATAACCAGATTCCTTCATCTGTCCGTAGAATTTTGCAATAATTATTGATAACCTCACCGCTTAAAAACTGGCAATAGAACTATGGAATTTCTTGCTGATCCGCATATTTGGCTTTCGTTTCTCACCCTTTTCCTAATGGAAATAGTATTGGGGATAGACAATGTTATTTTTATCTCCATCCTTGCCGGCGGGTTGCCTGAACATCAACAGCGAAAGGGAAGATTGTTAGGACTGGGACTTGCATTGGTGATAAGAATAACACTTCTTGTCTTTATTGGATGGATAATGACGCTTACTGTTCCACTGTTTAATCCGGCAGAGTGGGTGGGAATTGAGCAGGGAGGGTGGCATGAACGTCTTAGTTTATCGGGAAGGGATCTTATATTAATTACCGGAGGACTATTCCTTATATTCAAAAGCACGAAGGAGATAAATGAAGTCTGGAAGGTGCAGGTAAGACCCATCAGGTAAAGCCCTCTACGCTAGGAAAAACTGTAGTTCAGATAGGTTTAATGGATCTTGTATTGGGAATAGATTCGGTTATTACTGCGGTAGGAATGGCCGATCACATTTCAGTAATGATAGCTGCGATAATAGTGGCTATGATCTTCATGCTGGTAGCATCTAAGGGGTTAAGTGGATTCGTAGCGCAACACCCGAGCGTTAAATTACTTGCGCTTGCTTTTTTATTGATGATTGGTACTTCGTTAGTTGCTGAAGGTATAGAGCAACCAATACCAAAGGGATATATCTATTTTGCAATGGCCTTTTCAGTATTTGTTGAATTCTTGATTTTGAAAATGGTAAAGAAATCAAAGCCTGTGGAATTAAAGAGCACAGCCAATGCTAAATTGTAACAAAACAACTATCATATAGCAGAATACCTTTCCGATATTTATGGAAGTATTAAAGACCATGGCAGTAGGTCGTTATCTAGGACCATTGATTATCCCAAAGGCACGTCGGTAAAGATAATACGTAGTGCGGTCTACAATTCTCATCTGCTACTCTCCAACTGTTGAAGTCGTCGACAAATCTGACATGTAAAACCGTGTCCTTCATAACAATGCAATTTCATTGCGTTAGATTCTGGAGTAAGTTTGTAAAAAAGTATTATAGATGATTCAATTAATAATAGGCAGTTTTCTTTTGAGTCTGATTCATGCCTTGATTCCCAATCACTGGATTCCGCTGATTACCATCGGGAAGGCAGAAAGATGGACAATCAGGGAAACTTTGGGAGCATCCGCAGTGGTTGCCTTTGCACATTCTATTAGTACGGTGCTGTTAGGAATTGTAATAGGTCTTATTGGTCTTAAATTGGCTAATGAATATCAACACGTTGCTACAATCATTGCTCCCCTGGTGCTTATTCTTATGGGATTGGTGTATTTCGGTATGGACTTTAAACATACCCATCATGAGCATCTTCCCAACGAAAAGAAACTTAAGCAAAAGTCTAAAGTAGCAATATTGTTCACCCTATGCATCGCTATGTTCTTTTCTCCCTGCCTGGAGATTGAAACATATTACTTCACAGCAGGGACGTTTGGATGGGAGGGGATTGTCATTGTTTCCCTGGTATACCTGGTAGTAACAGTAGGTAGCATATTGCTACTGGTTTATCTTGGAAGTAAAAGTATAGAGAAGTTTAACTGGCATTTTCTTGAGCATTACGAAAAAAAGATTACAGGAAGTATTCTTATTTTATTAGGGATTACCTCCTTTTTTATGAATTATTAAGTAGAAAATATTATGGGAAAAGAATGTTGCTCGCATGATCATAATGAGGAGGCACTAAAGGGAGTTGAAGTAAAGTCACCGCGGACAGCGGAACAACCTGCTCCTAAAGCTGAAGGGCACGATCATAGCCACGACCACGGTCATGGTCATGGACACGAGTCTGCTTATAAGCAATATATACCCGCAACATTAAGTCTTTTACTACTTCTTTCAGGTATTGCCTTTGATTATATGGACGCACCTTTCTTTGGGCAATATGTAAGACTTGTGTGGTTTGGTATAGCCTATTTACTGGTAGGTGGAAAGATATTGATGTATGCCTGGTCGAATATTCTTAAAGGGCAGGTATTTAATGAATTTCTGTTAATGGGATTGGCTACGTTAGGGGCTTTTTATATTGGAGAATATGCTGAAGGTGTTGCCGTGATGTTATTCTACGTTATTGGAGAGCACTTTCAGGAAGCGGCGGTAATACGGTCGAGGAAGTCGATAAAAGCTTTGATAGACAACAGACCGGATAAAGTGACTCTCCTTGAAGGGGGAGGTACGAAGGTGGTAAGTCCTAAGGATGTAAAAATAGGAGATACCATTCAAATAAAGCCAGGCGAAAAAGTAGCCCTGGATGGTGATCTTTTAACAGAACGTGCTTCATTTAATACTTCAGCCTTGACAGGTGAGTCGGTTCCAGACAGTAAAAATAAGGGAGAGAAGATTATGGCCGGGATGATCAACCTTGAAAGATTAGTAGACATCAGGGTGACGTCCCTATATGAAGACAGTGCACTATCGAAGATATTGAAGCTGGTCGAAAGGGCAACAGGCAGGAAGGCCAAAACACAGCAGTTCATCACCCGATTTGCTAAAGTCTATACGCCCATTGTAGTGTTTTTGGCAATAGCTATAACACTTGTTCCTTATTTCTTTCTTGAGAATTATCAGTTTAATGACTGGCTATACAGAGCCCTGATTTTCCTTGTCATATCATGTCCTTGCGCGCTGGTAATATCAATTCCATTGGGGTACTTTGGCGGGATAGGAGCCGCGTCGAGGAATGGGATACTATTTAAAGGGTCGAACTTCCTCGACTTGATGACTAAGGTAGATACCGTAGTGATGGACAAGACAGGAACATTAACTAAAGGAGTGTTTAAGGTTCAGCAAGTTAAAAGTGAGCGCTTGGATAAAGAAACTTTCATCAACATGGTAGCGGCCCTGGAAAGCAATTCGACCCATCCAGTAGCAGCGGCGGTGGTCGAATATGCGGGGAGCGGGTATAAAATATTTCAGGTTGCGGATATTGAGGAGATTGCAGGCTACGGACTGAAGGGAAAAGTGGATGGAAAAGAAGTGATTGCAGGAAACTTAAAGCTTCTTAAGAAATTCAATATTCCTTATAGTAATGAACTTGACAACATAAAGGAGACGATAGTTGTAGCCGGTATAGAGGGTAAATATGCAGGCTACATTACCATAGCAGACGAACTGAAAGAAGATGCACATTCCGCAATCAAAATGCTTCAGTCAATGGGCATTAAGAATCTGGTAATGTTATCTGGTGATAAACAGTCGGTGGTAGAGGAGGTAGCAGCTAAACTTGGCATCAATAAATATTATGGAGGTCTTCTACCGGAAGATAAGGTAACTAAAGTAGAAGAATTGAAGAAGGAAGGCCATACAGTTGCTTTTGTAGGAGATGGAATAAATGATGCGCCAGTAATTACTTTAGCAGATGTTGGGTTGGCTATGGGCGGCCTGGGTTCTGACGCAGCAATTGAAACCGCAGATGTAGTGATACAAAATGATCAGCCGTCAAAGATTGCCACTGCTATAAACATAGGAAAGAAGACCAACCGCATCGTTTGGCAGAATATAGGCTTGTCGTTTGCGGTGAAAGCGTTGGTGCTGATCCTTGGTGCAGGCGGTATGGCTACCATGTGGGAAGCGGTATTTGCAGATGTTGGGGTAGCATTTTTAGCAATACTGAATGCTATAAGGATCCAGAGAATGAGGTTTTAGATCGTCTTGTCCTTTGTCAGGGCAAATAGCTCCTGTAATCAATTAGCCTTACTTTATTCTCAACTTTTCCGGTCATTGGCGGGGAAGATGTCCTGCTATAACCAGCAATTCTGGTAAAGCATCATCCTTATACATTTCACCCTTCTCCTTAGTATTATTTAGATAATTCCGCGATAATGAACAAAGCTCCTATTGCGGGGAAAATATTCATCTACTATAGGTCAAATACAGGTTACGCCCGCATTATAACCACGTTATAACCACGTCATGTACACGTCGATAACATTACATATACGGCTGAAACACGGCTGAAATACGACTGAGATGCGATTGATATCCGATTGAGTAAAGATGGATTTTGGGAAGAAAAAGGAGAAAATCCTTGTAAATGTTAATTTAACTCTTTATTTCGGGGTAGCAAAAGGATTTAATTGAATAATTTGTATGGCAAAAAGTACAGGGTTAATAAAGCTGGAAGGGTTTTTAGGTGGATATACTTTCTATTACAGAAAGGGGAAACCGTTTGTAAAGAGTTCGAGTGGCCATACAAAGGAGAGGATGAAAACAGATCCGGATTTTGCCAATGTAAGGAAGGTGAATAATGAATTTGGAGGCGCATCGAAGGCGAGCAAGGTAGTGAGAGATGGACTTGGAAAAGACTTGTCTTTAATAGCTGGTAAATGTAATAACCAGGTGACAGGACTTTTTCAAAAAGTGATTGCAAATACAGAAGGAGATAGGGGCAGGAGACCAGTAAAGTTTGCTGCCAAAAAGAATTTGTTGCAGGGATTTCAGTTTGGTAAGAAGGCGAAAGTAGATATCAGGATCGATAAGACGGTATCTGCAACAGATAAAGGGATAGAAATATCATGGAAGGCAGAGAAGTACCATCGCTCTAACTTACCAGCAAAAAGCAAGGCTACACATGTTCGGATGGTTATTGCTGCTATTTGCGTGAGCGATCTTGTTTTTAATGAAAAGACTGAACAATATGAGCCTAAAAACAGACTGTGGCATGGCAAGAGCAAAGTAAGCTATTCTGATTACCTACCCCTGGATGAGGAGATAGGGGACAAAAGATACTCCCTGATAATTGAAAATAGCGGCCAAAGGAACGAGGGAGATGCGATCGTGATTTGTGCAGGCGTAATCTTCTATGAGGAGGACAGGGGGCATTATTATACAGTGCATACAGGAAGTTTTGCAGGGATAGAGGATGTGATAGATGTTGGTGATCATGATGAAAAGAAGGAGGAGTTCCAGACTGAGGATATAAGATTGACGACAAAATTGGGTTTGGACATAATACCCTTAGAGGGGGTAAACCTAAGACTAGATGGGAAAGGGGATTTCGGGTAGAACTTATGAGGGCTTGGGTGTTTCTTGAAAGCAAATAAGGGAAATTTTATAACTTCTTATTTGAAAATGTGTGTCCATAATCTTTTAAATTTATGAAGTAAGCGCAAGATCTTATATGGCCAAGAATAAAACTACAGAGACAGCGAAGAGTGTAATAGAGTTTGTCAACACTATTGAGAGCGATACCCAGAGAGCTGACAGTTTTAAATTAATCGAAGTGATGCAAAAGGTTTCGGGACAGGAACCTAAGATGTGGGGACCTAACATTATTGGCTTTGGAAGTTATCATTACAAATACAGTACCGGACATGAAGGGGACGCACCACTGATTGGTTTTTCACCCAGAAAAGCTGCTATTTCGCTTTATGTTTTCACCGGCGCTGAGGAACATCAACAATTGTTGGATGGCCTGGGAAAATTCAACATGGGCAAGGCTTGTATTTATATAAAGAAGTTGTCCGACATCAATCACGACAAATTCCAAGTGATGATGGAGGAGACTATGAAATTTTTGATATCAAAATATGGTAAAAAATAAGTAGGAGAGGAAGCTTATTAAAGCTATACATTGCATACACATCACTCAACTACTTCCATTATCGGCCTCCTATTTCAGCCTCTCCTCGTTCTCTATTCCTTCCGCATTTTTAAGCGGAACTGCTTTTTTGGTGACGCTGATGGTAAAGTTATTGAACTTCCAACCTTCGGTGTATTCAAGTGTTCCTAGTGTGGCTGCACCTACCGACCCATTTGTAAAAACAAAGTTTTTAAGTAAAGACTCTTGCAGGCCAGTACTGGAAAAAGCGGTGTTGGCATTGGTAACTGTTACGTTTTCGACATAAACGTCTTTAGCATATGGGATTCCTTTTTCTTTTGGTTCTACCTTATTCAGCATAGACTTCCAGTGGGCAGGCAATGTCTCGTAAGTATATCCTTTGGGTAGTTCTGAATAGCTGTAGGCAGGATTCCAATTTAAGTTAAACTGAAAGGCGACATTAATGGAATCCATTGTCGTATTTTGAAAATAGATGTCTTCGATAGTTCCTCCCCGGGTGGTGGCAGACTTTATCCGAAGACCATTGTCGGTATGTTTTGCTACCAGATCGGTTGCAAGCACATGCCTTATTCCCCCGGACGTTTCGCTACCTAAAGTTATCAGACCGGCACCACGACGGGCAATACATTTCCTAATAACAACATATTCGGTGGGTCTGTTTACACGAAGGCCATCCCAGTCGCGTCCTGCCTTTAGACAGAAGTTATCATCATTGCAGTCAATATCGCAATTCTCTATCAGTACCCATGAAGAAGAGTCTACATCAATGCCATCTGTACTAGGACCGCTTCCATCTTCATTATTCCTGATGATGACACCGTCTACCGTAAGATATTGTGAGTATAGCAACTGGACTGTCCAGAAGCCTGCGTTCTTGAAAGTAAGGCCTTTTAAAGTAATATCCTCAGAATTTTGGACCAGTACAGTACGAACACGCTTCACATCATAATCGACTATCCATCTTAGTCCTTTTGCGTCATACTCCTTTCGGGTTTTCCAATACAGATCCCAGTTAAACTTTCCCCTTGCATTTACCACACCATCTCCTGTTATTGCGACATTTTTTGCTCCTATTACATTTATCAGGGCTGATGGCCATTTCATTTCAATCCCTGCTATACGCGAATCTAATTCCGGGTAATCCTGCAGTTTTTCGCTTCCAAGAATCAGTACATCTTTATCAATCCTCAAGTGTACATTGTTCTTAAGAAAAAGAGCACCTGTTACATACGTTCCACTTTCAAAGACAACTATTCCGCCACCCTTTTTAGCACAGGCATCAATTGCCTTTTGTATAAACTTTGTGCTGTTGGTTTTGCCATCTTTAACCGCCCCAAACTTATTGACTGAAAAAATCTTTTCGTCTTTTGGGAAGCTTCTGGATCCTACTTTAGATGCCCACTCAAGATTTTGTGCTTTTATCAAAGATATGGTGCTGAAGCAGATGAAAAGGGTAATAAAGAATTTCATATTAGGTAGTTTAGGTGCGCGATTTAGGGTATTCGAATAAGAGAAAGAGGAGAAAAGATTGGTTTGGTACTTAAAATAAGGAAGAAAGTTTTAAAGAAGTGGACAAGTTAATGTAGGCAAGAAATTAGAGGAAGAAAAGGAAAATTTGAGAACATATAGCATATTCCTACTGTACCGTCAGCGCCTGCGCTACTTGACCAGTATAAACTCCGAGGCAAAAAAATGCCACCTCAGTGTTCCTTCGGTTTGAGGTGTTTGATTCCGGTAAGTTTTCGGGCTAGACTTCTTACTTCGGAAATATTATTAGAGTTCAGGCAATTGCGTATTGCCAACTTGCCAACCGTGCCTGTTCCTCCAGTGATTATGACGTTCATTCTTTATCGTTTTGTTAGCTGTAATTATCTCTGACCTCCAATCACGCCTCTATTTCATTGTAACATTATTGCCATTATACTGCGAATCTGATACCTTTTCCATCCAGTCAACCACTTTTCCATCAAGTTGTTCTTGAGTCGCAATGTGAGTCATAGCAATAGTAGCACAGGCGCCATGCCAGTGCTTTTCATTGGGAGCAAACCACACTACATCGCCTGGACGAATCTCTTCAACCGAACCTCCTTCTTTCTGAACCAAACCAACCCCTGAAACAACAATAAGTGTTTGTCCAAGAGGATGGGTATGCCAGGCGGTTCGTGCACCAGGGTTCGAAAGTCACCATTGCAGCAGCTGCCCGTCTGTGTTCGTTTGGTTGGAACAAAGGATCAATACGAACTGATCCAGTGAACCATTCTCGAGGCCCTTTGCCTGATGATTGAGAACCTATTCTTGAGATTTCCATTGGATTTAATTGGTTGAATTGTACTGTTCATCTGAGACAGGTTCTAACCATGTTACAATACCTTTATTTGTATTTGGCACAATGTACATTTGCGAAAGGTTAGAATTCGCAGTGGCACCATGCCAATGCTTTGTGTTTGGAGGACATTTGATAACATCCCCTTTTGTCATTGTTTGTCGTGGCTGTCCTTCTATCTGATGATATCCTTCGCCATCAGTAATGACAAGAATCTGTCCACCTGGGTGTGTGTGCCAGTTAGACCTTGCACCTGCTTCAAAGTAGACATTCCCGACAAGCGTATAATAAGTAGAATCTGATGGAACCAAACCAAAATTGTAAGCTTTACCCGTAAAGTTTTTATCCGATCCTAATTCTCCCTTGGGAAATAAGCGGCTATCTGTTGCAGACTTCTCGGAATCTTCACGAGTGCAATTGGAAAGAAGTAGAGCATAGCAAAGAGTTAATATTGATAAGTATTTTTTTGTTTTTGGTATCATTTCGACAGTTTTATTGAGACATCATTTTTTTGAAGAAATATTCACTGTTACGTTTCCCGTTCCCAAAGCGGCAACCACCCCCGTTGTATTACTAATCTTGCCGAGCTTCGTGTAACTATACGACGTTGAAAATGACTTGTAAAAAAGCACGAAGGTGTTAGATCCATATAGCATCAAGTCACCAGACGCGATTGTTCCAGGTTGTGATTCATTAGTAGGCAAGTTCTGAGAAAGACGAAAATACTTTTCATTGCCGTTTAGCTCGGTCATATTGATATTCAAAGGCAGCATTGCTTTGAATGCTGTTGCTGTTGGATTATCAAGAAGGGTGGCTGTAAACTCACTGTTTCCAACTTTGATTATAATTGTATCATTCATAACATCCGTGTTTACAACCGTAGAGTCGTTAATATTTTTTTCAGGGCCTGAATCAGCCTGTTTACAGGAAGCCGCCATTAGTATGGGGAATAGTAACAAAATAATAGCAAGGATGTTTTTCATTCGTTATATTAAGATTATATCCTTAGTCAGAGAGTTTGGAGATTATTTTCCTTCTGTAAGCTCTGCACTTGCTTTCACGCTGGATTCGGATTTTAGATTGTCCTGAAAAAACTTTTCCAACTTGTCAAATGGAATCACATTAAGTTTGTCATACAAATCGACGTGAGTAGCATTAGCAATAATCATCAGTTCCTTAGGCTCGGCTGCTGCTTTGTAAGCATCTTCGCTAAAGTAGCGAGAGTGCGCCTTTTCGCCTGCAATAATCAAAACAGGGCGGGGAGAAATTTCCCGAATATAAGTTAACAGCGGCATGTTCATAAAAGACCATGGATTAGTTGCAGTCCAGGAACCATTTGAGTTGATCGAACGCGAATGAAAACCACGAGATGTCTTGTAATAATTAAAATAGTACACCACGAACTGAGGCTCTTTTCCTGTCAGCTTTTCAGGCAGGTTGTTTGAACTCGCCGCAAATGTTCCCTTT
>Ga0181467_100241_pt2 | contig 25984 bp, 21 predicted proteins | sample InSIn5gowninarea_2_FD_119079 | JGI IMG/M metagenome (GOLD analysis project Ga0181467, IMG submission 119079) | Clean room microbial communities from NASA Spacecraft Assembly Facility at Jet Propulsion Laboratory, Pasadena, California, USA -... ... | reverse complement strand
GGTGGAGGTGGTAAAGGGGGCCAGGTGTTTGAAACCTGTGGAGGCGAAGGAACCGACTGTTTTGAACCCGGTGTAGAATGTCTGCATGGCGCATCAACGAATGGGTCTGGCATGATGTTAGGCATTTGTCTGGGCTCTCTTCGTACAGTCGGTATTTGTGGGTTCCAGTCGTGGTCGGCTGGGTCATACGGCAAGGACAAACCGCTATCGTCTTCTGACACGAAGTCAACCTCATTCGACTCATCTGTGTCTTCATTGTCAAATGTATATAGTTCAGAGTCTGTGGATTCCAGAAGCTCTTCACCGTCAGGTAGTTGTTCATGGGTAAAAGCATTGATTTTGGCGTCTGTCGCAGGCTTCTCTGGCGGCTCATTGCTCGATAAGACTTCCAGATAGTACTCTTTTTCCGCACCGTCCTCGACAGTAGCTTGCAGGTTGGCGCAGTTGCGTTTCACTTCCTCAATTTTCTGGTAGTCGTTGCTGATATCGGTAATAGCTTTGCGGAACTTGCTTAGACGTGCGTCTATATGCTCGAGTTCTCGCTGTAATGCATGTTGTTGTGGTTTCCTTGTACCTGCTTTTGCGGCTTGGAGCCATCTTCGTTGTGCCTGCTCGTACTTCTTGTAGCGCTTACTGTTGGTCCAATTGTCTTTGTACTCTTGTATAGCCTCATCAATGGCGTGGTTGATTTCGTCCATGGTCAATCGTGGCGTAGGTAGAGCAGTTTGACTATCGTCGCTCTCCAGTTCGTTGATAAGTGATTGATCCGCATCACTGTCAAGCTCTTTTTCGACGTCGCTCTCATTGTAAGGGCGCAGAACTTCTTCGTCAAGTTCTTCCTGATGGCGGTCCAGAAAATCCTTCCATTCGTCAGAGAGATCGTTGAGGTCAAATTGATCTGGCTGCGTAAGAGGCTCTGTAGATAAGTTCAATGGTTGTATCCGCCTCTTCTTCGCTTGGATTTCTGGCTGAGGTTCTGACGATGATTCTCTTTCAGAGAATGATCGCTTTGAAAGGTCCTTAGAAGGTGGGTCAAGGGAAGTTTTGTACAATTCCGACGTGCTTCTGAGGTACTGTATGATCTTTCGCATTTCACGGCGTTGTCCGAAGGATGATATGCCAAGGTCATCTTTGACATGGACATCTTCTAGAGACAGTAAACTCTCACCATCAATATCGTTGTCCTGTAGACTGCCTTTGAGTTTCTGGAGGTCCAGATTTGGCTTGATGGTTAACGATGCCCTCAATGAGGATGTGATTGAGCAAATCTGATCAATCACCTGGTCGACAGACCATGTGAAAGGATCTTGACCTGCCATATTCAATGGCGACCACGAAAGAACTGCAAGGTAGAAAGAGGACGACAGTAGGGTTTATGTATTGTAAACGCAGGTAGTGCCAAGAGCAGAAAGATACAAGAAGTGAAAGCAAGGTCACCTCAGCGACGCGTCCCGTTTGCAGATGTTGATGTATGGTTGCCTGGAGCCAATTGTGGTTGATAGTACTGGCACGCGAGGACACCAGTCACGTCAATCAACACCTTCGCAACCAGCGGCAAGGCTAGGTCAGACTTCTTGCAACTTGTCGAATGCGGCGTACGGATTGAGGATGGATAATTGAAGCAGTAGACCTCTGGAACCAAGATTACTACCACCCAGTACGTGAGTATTGCAACGACGAAACTTCAAGCTGGTATCGGATAACGAACGTGAGGTTCTGAAGAGTGTAAGGTTCAACACGCAAGAGGATCGTGGACGGGATGCTATGGCAGCCCTTCGGACCTCATCTTGTGACAAGTCTCAAGGTCTACCATCAAAGTAAGAAGAACTTTCTAGCAGCCTCGATCGACGTCTGACTGGAAGTTGATGTTGTAGACATGCAAGATGTTCCTCTCTTATGATCAGTGCAGGTGTTTGATGGTTGCGATCGTGTGATTCGTTTAGAGCAACCTCGGAAGTTCCTAGATTGACCACCTCAATGATAGTGACGACTTCAAGCGTTTAAAGTCAGAAACAACGCGTAACGCGCTCTGGTCGTCACTTCCTAGTCCTGCGACAAGCCTCAACTGTAGGTGCTCGTTGCAAAAGTTTGAAACTTCTGTCAAAGATTTGAAACTCCCAGGTTATTGATCTTGTCGATAAGTTTACTGCGAGTCTTGTCTGTCGTCGCCGAGAAGATTGGCAGTGACCCAAGATTTCTTGTCCAAGTACCAACAGTATTGACCGCAGACCTGAGGATACAAATATCGACAGGAGATCGATTCTTTTGCTTCTGGGAATCTTAACTTTGTATTCACCGCACACGGGTCCTCTAACTGTGTCCTTCACAAAGTCAGCCTTGTCGACATTGGTGGTGTCTCGAACCACAAGTCCCATGCACACGATCACGACTTCCAGAATGTGAACTAACCAACCACAACCGGATCTCGGATGTCAATCCCGCAGAATTTCTGGTTCTATCAATCACTCTGCTTCTAGGAAACCTTTCTGATAATCGTCTTGGACAGATCAAGAGGGGATATGTCGGAGGAGCAAGCACTCCGGTAAATTCCCAAGTTCGCAGCGAGACGTATTGTACCTTTTGGGTATCGAATCAAGGATGCTTGAGAAAATTTTGCACTATCGTTTCCTGTAGGAAAACGATGTGGCTTACAGCCTGAACAGCGAGCAACGACTCCTCTCAGGGTTGAATAAATGATACTGTCAGAGCAATGTGGAAATAGCTCTCGATGGTAGATATTACCCAGGCCACTCCTTAATACGTGATATCGTCGGCGATAGTCGGTCACGATATCGTTTTTTCCTTGGTTTGTAGAGCTGCTGCATGTTTCAGGATACTTCAAGCTCTGTTGTTGCAAGAAGTTAACGCCCCGAGACACATTTCTAATGAAAACCAATTGACTTCAGGGTATGAGAGCACATTGATGCCGGAAACAAAGAGAAAGTGAAGCGCGTCGTGTAAAGTTGCTTGAGGCTTGGTGGTTTAGTGCGTAGGTTTTAGGTTTGTGGCTGATTCGTCTAACGCCGGTCGATGTCGGATCACACCATCGAAATCATTTTCAAAACTTCTACAAACCATCTACAGCAAGACACTGAGTGGCAGTCGTGACACAATAATGGCCAGGAACATATGGAAAACGTATCCTCCCCAAGTCAGCGAAGACCAACTGGAGTATCTAGCTCAAACAGTTAAGGACTGGACTATTTTCAATGGCTTGACAGTTCGGCCGAATCCTTCTTTTGTGAACGACGAACACAATCCAAATCATGTATTGGCAACTAATGCTCCGGTTACTCTCTATCCAAGCCCATTTCCTCGGAAACGCTTTCAACAGGCTCAGAGCTTGCAGAAGGTATACAATGAACTCTACACAGCGATCGCTAGTGACGAGGCTTGGTTAAGCGAGATAATGAAAGAGTATGTCAGTCAATCCCGTCGGTGCCTATTGCCTAGAACAGTCTATATAAACATTGATGCTGACACTTGTTAGGTTGATTGAGGTTGACGATTTCCTTGCCAACTTATGGAAAATTCATCTTTCAGTCAAGGAAGAAGGCTACGTCCAAGATCTCAATCTTGGCATGTTCCGCTCGGACTATATGCTTCATGTGCCAGACGAGAGTACAGCCCCCTCCCTGAAACAAGTAGAATTCAACACAATCTCCTCATCGTTTGGAGGTCTAGCCGTCAAGGTTGCCGAGCTGCACACCGAGCTTGCTACCTTCCCTGATCGCGACGACGGCATAGCCTATCCAGCACATTCGCTGTTCGGAACAGCCTCATCCTCACGCAATGAAACCGAAGCACCGCAAGCCATCCAAAAGTCAATCGACATTTCTGGTATCCCACCGCCAAACGCAGCGGTAGTTACCCTTGTTTCTGGTCTAACGGCCGCGCATGCCGCGTATGGTCCTTCCAAGCACGATCCTGCTCTACCAACATGTATACTGTTTCTCGTCCAGGACAATGAGCGTAACCTTTTTGATCAGATGGCCCTCTCTTCCCACATCCGCGAAAATCATCCGGAGATTCCAACCTTCCGCCTCCCTGTTTCGAAAATTCTCGCCCACACATCTATCCCCGAAGTTTCTGTCAACTCACAACGACCGCTAATATACACACCACCATCCAATCCAAGCATACAATTTGAAGTTACAGTAGTTTACTTCCGTGCCCTTTACGCACCCACAGAATACGTTACACCAACATCATGGGCAGCTCGACACCACCTCGAACGCTCTGGCGCTATAAAATGTCCCTCAATTCTCCTTCATCTTTCTGGCAGCAAAAAAGTTCAACAAGTCCTAACCGACACCAGCACTTCAATCCTAGAGCACTTCCTTCCCACTGCATCGCAGGCGGACCTCGATAGCCTTCGCTCCTCATTCGCCCCGCAGTACAGCATGTCTGACGGTCCTGATTCGGAAGGCGTACGCATAGCACTTGATCCCGCTAAGTCTATTCACCACGTCTTGAAACCGCAGCGTGAGGGTGGCGGGAACAACATCTACCGCGACAATATCCCACCATACCTGAAATCGATAGCAGATAAGGACTACAAGCAGTACATCCTTATGGAATTAATCCAGCCACCAAAGGACGCGAAAAACACGGTGTTGAGGAGCGATGGCAAGGTTGTGAGTGGGGATGTGATTAGCGAGTTAGGGGTCTTTGGTATTTCACTTTGGAGACATAAGGTGGGTGAGGACAGAGAGAAGATACAGATGTTGCAGAATGAGGAGGGAGGTTACTTGTTGAGGACGAAAGCGAAAGATAGTGACGAGGGTGGTGTGGCAGCTGGGTTTAGTAGTTTGGACAGCATAGTGCTATTTGATGAGTAAGATCATGAATTGGGTGGTATGTAGAACCTCCCAGTCAGGTGGAGGATCAAGACGGCCATGAGTCGCCTCGATCTGTTCTGGCCATACTCATACTCATTCCTAATAGAACCCTTGGAGGTCGCGGCGTAACGAAGCGCGTTAGTCATGCATCAGCTATCGATTCGAATCGAACAGTACTGTAGTGGTACTCCTCAATGGCGACGAACGTATGAGAGCGAATTCGCTAGCAATGGTGTTCCGCCTCTTTGGGATACTCATCAACTGTCAGACGAGCCGATGGCTGTGCAGTGGTAGAAGAATTCGATGATTGTGATTAATGGGTGAAGCTGTGTTAGTACCAAAGTGGTTAGCGCTTTTGTCAAGCTCTTGCGTTCGAGCTTCGTGTTTGAAGTGACAAACACAACTTGAACCTCATCACATGTAGAATCGGTGCAATCATTCACATCTGAATAAGGTGTCTAATGGTGTTCTTCGACCAGCTCAAGGATCAAGACCCGTGTACACACAGCAACTATGAATCGTGGTTCTGGACCATTTGCATCATGATGCCACATCACGGATACCACCAGATGCCATTGCTGATAGTCCAGCCTCAAGTCTCAAATCCCGAGTTGGTCATGCAAGACTGGAGCAATCATGCAAGATGGGTGTGGTAGTTTATCCTATTGATGTGTTGACCATCCTTCAATGTTGATGTCTTACTCTATTCACAAAGGTTCGAGCTCTCTTATTCAGGTGCTGTTCAAGCATGACCTCCGGCTTCTTGTCTCACCACCGAACCTTTTAGTGTCAGGCCCAGCCCAGAGAATGTGTGTTGATGACCAAAAGAGCTTGATTACTTTCACTCACTATCAATTACTATGGCTGAAACTTCGAGATTCGATATGCCATCCTTAAGCTGCCATGAGTAACGGGCCCAACGACCATCATGAACTCCTGGGAGAGCAAAACAGCTTCTCTCCTCTCAGTGAGTTTTCTCTTCTTTCTCATGCGACACTTAACCACATTTTCAGCATGATTCCTCCATACAAGTTTCTTGGATCCATTGGCACTACAAGCTTCATAAATTCCCCCATTCCTCAAATCCTTCTCATCTTCGTCACTCTGATAGGATGGCTCCTGCCCATTCCACCTCTTATCCTACAACTCGCCGCCAAGAACCTTCCTCTAGTTGTATTATGCTTTTCGGTCATAATCACGAATCTAGCACGATTTCTTAATGCCATGCTCTGGCCTTCCGCCGACATCTCGCATTGGTGGGACGGCAGAATCTTCTGTGACATACAAGTCTTCCTCATCAATTTCGTCAGTTTAGCAATTACCGGCAGTATAGTCTGTCTCTTTCGGCAGCTCTGCGAATTCCTTAACCCGGACTATGCAATCCTCGACCGCACAGAAGCCTCCAAGTGGTGGACCAAGATCTTCGAACGAACACTTTGCACCGTCTTACCTCTCCTCCGTGCATCACTCTTCTACATTATCGCCTACAACCGCTACTTTATCCTCGGTCTCCACGGTTGCACACCAATCGCTGATGCAAGCTGGCCCACAATCGCGCTCTTCACAGCCTGGCCCGTTGTCTTCGTTATCCTCACCCTCCTCTACGCCGTCACAGCACTCACCATGACAATCAAGCACCGCTCCAAAATGGGCGACCACGTCTCCCGCAACAAAAGTCGTATCACACGACTCTCGATATTCTGCGCCATCTCAGTCTTCGTCTACACACCATACGTGCTGTATAACTTCGCTCGCACACTACCAGTGCCATTCGAACCCTTCTCGTGGTCGAGGGTTCATTATCCAGGATGGTGGGACAGTATCTATGCCATCCGCCTCATCGAAGCGCTTGTCATACCGGACTACTGCCAAGTGATTTTTAGTGTTGTTGTGTTTGTCTGCTTTGGAGCTGGCAGAGATGCGAGGGAGCAGTATCGTGAGCTTGGTGAGAAGTTTGTGTTTGGATCGAAGATGTTGTGGAGGACTATTGATGATCGTTTTGTTCATTCATGGAGGTGGAGGAGGTAATTGTCAAAACGCAGGGGCTCTACTCTCCCTTGCTGGGATTGAGTAGCCTTTACTGTTTGGGGAGTTACAGTGCCCTAGAGGAGCGAGTGTAATGAGCAGTGCGCTAATAGTTTGTGAAGAAGACTGCCCTGACGGCGGACGGTGTAGTCCTTCACATCAGGACATCCGAGTCTTCGAGAAAGCACAAACGAAAACCGCGTGGACTCTTCTTGTCTTTTTGTTCAGTTGACTCACGCCCAGCACATAAGACGTGTTCCAACAGTACAGTATACATATCTTAGCAAATAATATATAGTTCCAGATCAAGATCGAAATTTCAAATTCATCCATTCATTCATTCATTTTAGATAACCATATATACTCCAAACAATCATTCATCCATTCATCGTATCCCCTTCCATCCACCTTCCTCCTTCTCATCATCATCCCACCTCAACCCTACAGTACCTAGGTCCTACAATTTATGTTTCTTCTCCCCACTAGCAATCTTCCGAAACTCCTCCTGCGGCACCCCATTAACAAAAACCTGCATCCCCGCCATAACCTCCCGCACCCCCTGCGCCTCCAACGCATCCACATAAGGCGCGCGTATCAACTTCTTAATCCCCAACAAACTCTCCCCGTTCAAATGACTGCCCAATTTATCATCCAGTTCCGCGAGTACCTGTTTCAAAAAACCCTCGCTGTCGTTTACATCTTTTCCTGCAAAAGTCTTGTTGACGAAGCCGCAGTGCACGAGCTTTTCGCAGGGGATTTTGCGGGATTGCAGCAGGGCTTCGTTGGCCGTGCTGATGCCCATGCGTTGCACGAAGCCGTAACTTGCGCCGCCTTCGGCTACGAGACCGAGCGATGAGAAGGGCGTGAGGAGGTATGTGTGGGGCGTGGCGTAGATGAAATCGCAGAAGCCGAGCAGCGCAGCGGAAATACCGACTGTTGGACCGTTTAGGGCAGCGACCAGGATTTTAGGGTGGGTGTAGAAGGAGCGTGTGATGTCGAGGTTGTTAGCGACAAAGGACTGTAGGACTTCGCGGCGGGCGCGGTCGGAGTCGGCCGCGGATGAGGTGGAGGGGTCGCTTCCGGCGGGGCGTTGGGTTGTTACGTCGGCGCCGGCGGAGAAGAAGCGGCCTGTGCCGGTGAGGACGGTGATTGTTATGTCTGGGTTCGAGGCGATGGTGCGGAGGAGGCAGGAGATGCGATAGTAGTGGTGTTGGGTTAGGGCGTTGAGTTTTTTGGTGCGGTTGAGGGTTATTATGGCTATGGGAGCTTTGAGGGTTAGGGTGACTTCGCGTTCGAGGTCGGCTTGGGAGATCGCCATTGTGGAATGATGGGTTGCGTGGTGGAAGGCTGCTCTGGCTGTTTGATAGGGAGAAGGTGAGTTGTGTATGCTGGATGTTGGTAGTAACGGGAGATTGAGGTCTGCGAGAGTGTATTGCTTCGAGGAAGTGAACAAACCTGAGAAGTAAGCAGATGGGGAGGAGTGGGTTAAAGCCAGGGTATTGAAATGATTTCCCCAGAAAATGGAAGACTAGAGCCTCGGTATATTGAGGAAGGTCAGAAATGCTCACCGATTGGATGCCACAAGTTCGGTGGAACTGTAGTTTCGTGCCTGGCGTGGCTGGTGTATCGTGGCGATCATCAATCTTTTTGAACATGTGAGGATCAGTCCACTGCGATCGTGGTCAATCTCAATTCTACTGTACTGTAACAAATCCACACATCTTCGACGAACTACACCATTGTACTCTGCCATACAAAGCCACAAGACAAGCTGGGTAGCTACTATCGTCCGACAACAGCCATTTCGGGCAGTTACCATTTCCATCCAGCTCCAATCAATACCCTGCAATGAATACAGTCAACCGCGTCCTCCGCCCACTGCGCGGCGCAAATCTGGAAGTCTTCAAGGTACGTCCGTCCCCATCCTCCCTAGCTAACTAGCTAGCTGTCCCCGCCCTTCCACCATCCCGGTCCTTCCCCATCCATGGCTCAAATCAATCCCTAACATCCAACATTACAGTTCGGAATGTATCTCCTCTTCCCCATAGGCTGGATGTACTACTTCGGCACCAACCTCGAAGACCGCTTCAGCGTCCCAGATTTCTGGCCTACACAAGCACAATCGCATAAAATACCACATGAACGGGAGGAAATTAAAGCTGAGGTTGAGAGGATACAGAGAGATCTGCGGAGGCGCAAGGAGAATGAGACGAGACAAGCGCTTTTGCAGGCGAGTCAGCGGTTTAAGGAAGGGGGTGGAGGGGAGCCAGAGGTGAAGATATAGGAAGGAAGGAGTTTGGATGTGAGGGGAGGATTGATAGATTGTATATTACGATGATGGTGGTGTACATCAGGGTTTCGGATCATATAGAATTTAAAATAGATATACTGGAATGGTTGAGGAAAGCGGCTGCTTTACGGACTCTTGAGCTGGAAGATTGACGGGCTCAGCCAGTTCGACGCATTGCAGTGTCGAGCTCAATTCTCATCTCTCCCTGTGCCAAATATGCTACATCGCCGTCTCCTTCTCGTACACATACCGCCCGTCCAACACAAAACTTCTCGCAACAAACACCGCCAGCGCCACGCTAACAACGACTCAAATACAATTCTTCACACAAAACACGAAACATCCATATCGAACACTCACCCCCATTTGAACCGCAGACACACACGCTTACAACTCGCCCCTCACAGCCTCAATCGTCTCCCTCACAACCTTCTCACCCAAATTCACACTCCGACTCCCATCCACCGCTCCCAAACTACTCGTCACCGCCTCCTTCGCCGTCTTCAACACATCAACCACTCCTCCTCCAACTTTACTCGCCGTAACCTCGTATCCCCCATGACTCGCTTGCGTAACAAATTCCCCACTAATGTAATACCACACCCGCGTGTAGATTATCCACAGGTGGTCTGGGAGGTAAAAGAAGGCGGCCGTGACAAGGAGCGAGATTAGGATGAAGAGGATTGAATCTAGTATGTTGTTAGTATGCGGTTGAGTACATAGGTGTCTTGAGTGGGAAGGGGACAAGATGGGACGTACTGAAAACGATTTTCTCGGTTGGTGTGAGCATGTACAGCGAGAACGTGACTTCGTATTGGTAGTTTTTTAGTTGGAGCCAGCGGATGAAGGAGGTTAGGAGTGAGGTTCGTTGATGGTGTCTTTGGGGGCGTAAGTCAGCCATTGTGGTTTGGTGCTTGGTTATGTTGGCTTGTTACGCTGTTCTGTTGTGTAGATCTTTGTGTAGGGTGCGAAGGATTTCGGTTGTTGAAGTTGAGTTGTTGGGTAAGGAGTCTGTTGGCTCGCGTGTTGCGCAGGAAGGTTGAATTGCCAAACGCAAGAGGTGGTGAATTTAGATGTGGAGTGGCAGTGGATGCGCTGTCGCGACAGAGGACTAGGATGAGGTGGTACAGAACGTCCTTTGTACCTTGCACAGATTATGAGAGGAACTGCGATGCGACTTTGCAGATTGAATCGTGCTGCGAAAGTCACCGTTCGAAGTGATCTGCAGGATTTAGTGGGTCTGATTATAGAAAAGGGGTGTTGGTGGTCTTCGAATATTACTATTCTGGTAATATCAACTAGTTTTTCTTATACTTTAAGTACAGTCTTGTAGTAGAAACACCTGCATCGTGAGTCTATATAACAGTTCTTGATTCTAAGTTCTATGTGAAGTAAAAGGACGCTGATCACAAGTTCAAGACGACTGTCCATCACTGAACTCAACCACTGCCCATTTGCCTTGCCAAGCCCATTTTCGAGCTTCAGGAGTATCAGACTGTTGCTTTCTCAACTCTTCATCTTTACCTTTCGGCAGACCGACGACTGTGTCGCCTTTACATGTCCGTAGAGCGAGCACTCTTATACCGGAAGACTTGCCAAGGGGACCGATAGCTTCCTGAAGTGGTGTTGTCGGGTCCCATGCCGCCTGAATACGTGTTAGCATGCTGCATGGCCGAAGTGGAAGAGTAACTTACATCACCGATCAGTTTGCGATAGTTCAAGTCACCCTTGAAAATAACCAGCTCGCTTTCTTTCAAGTCGTCGAATAGCTCTGGAGCAACCTTCGGCATCCTCCAGAAACTGCCTGCGTGGGTCCAGAACCGGTTCGGTCTCAGCACAATCTTTCCATCAGAGTGTAGTTGACTCCAGTGCTCAAACAAGAACTTGATATCTTCTGCCTCCTTGTCTGCCAGTGGTTCCGCTTTCTTCTCGTCGTCGCTGACACCATAGAACGCCTGCGGGTCTTGCATAGCATTGAGCAGCTCCGCGAAATCGGTAGGCAAAACATCGCTGACAAACCATGGCAGACTCTTTGGATGGAGCACCATTTCCGTCGCAAGACCCGTTGCGAGTAGATAACCAGCTAATACTAGATCGACAAACAATTCAAACCCAGCATTGTCCAGCACAATGTCTACTCGTCTTGTGCTCTTCTTCTCCTCCTTCGCTTTATGCAACGTATCAAATGCCTTGCCCAGATCATTCACCAAGACATTCTTCTCACTCTCTTTTCTCGCATTACTCCCCTGTAGCTTCTGAATGTCGTCGTACGTCATGTGTGTTAGCAGGCTCAAGTCAGTAGCATTTCCCCACAGACAGATCTCTGCCATCTCAGTGAACAACACCTTTTCCGCCTCCACAATCTTTGTTGGATCGCTTACATCCTTCACAACCTCGTCATTCTCGCGGATGCTAGTGATGATCTCCTTGTACTTCGCGCATAGTTCTACCACCGCCGGCCTGGAAGACCGGAAGGTAGAGATCTTCTGGCGGTTGAAAAAGTCATACGTCTTCCACTGAGTCGAGCGGGCGAATATGCCGTAGATCCGCCTGTACATGTAACACTCTGAGTACAGCCATTCGGCGTTGTGCCACAGTGGCACTTCGCCCTTTGGTCCGTCAATATCAGCATCGGTGCGTTGCTGGAGTTCATCGTTGTAAAGCTTGATTTCATCGAAGCCGTCGTCCTCCAGAGGGACAAGTTGTCGATTGTGTTGCATTTCATATTTGAGAGCAGTAAGAGTGCTGAGAATGGACTTGCCTTCGGACATCTTGGAAGCATCTGTCGAGGAAGGGAACTCGGATATGGTACGATGGACATCGTCAATGATCTGAGTGATGATCGCTGGCCATCTTGTCCGGACGGAGGGGTAGGCAAAGCTTAGGGAGTCCGAGTTCATATACTTCGGGACCTGGGGATCGAGATCCATGGTTGATTAGCTTTGACTTGAGTGGTGATAGAGCTTTATACGATAACTTTTCGTATGATTTGGATGTCTATAGTGATTCACGGTAAATCGGTCGAGGGAGTGGTATTGCTTATGGGAGGTGTAATACTAAACTTGTTGGGATTGTGAACTACTAGTACTTGAGCAAGGCGGCTACAACTTTTTTATTCGACTCGGTATTTGCTTTCCCGAGCGGCGTCACTGCCTGATTGAGCGCTTCACTTCCATTGTGGGGTAGGAGACAGCGATGGCATATGGTTACATGTGCTTGAGAAGTTGAGGGCGGATGACAGAGATCTCGCAAGAGGATTCAAGATTACCTACTAGGTACCTAAGGTACTTCAATTTTGGTAGCGAGCTAGTCAGAAACAATTATACAGTGCCTTCAGTTCGACTGCTCATTTCAACTTCAGAAGAACGGCGAGCTGTTTGTCGTACAAAGACCAATTCCTCAAGGGTCTTGTTCGTGCCATTGCTGTTTTGGACATCAGGAACAAGCCACCAGGTAATGAACGCTCCTACCAGCATAGGCAAGGAGAAGATCAACAGAACCCATCCCAGCCATTTTGACTGAGGATCCAGGGAGCCTGCTTCGCCCGTTCCTGCACCGTCATTAAACTTGACATATGCTAGAAATACTTGGGTGATGATCGATCCGATTTTGCCTGCTGCAGCACTAATTCCATAACATGTTCCGCGATATTTAGTCGGAAAAAGCTCTGCCGGAATGATGAATGTTAATGTGTTGGGTCCACAGTAGAAGACCAGGACGCAGAGGACAAACAGTGTAATAGTCACGCCGTGGAAACCGGTACCAATCGTAGACGAGAAGGTAGCTCCTGTGATGATAAAGAGAACTGCCAGAACCAGGAACGACCCGAGCTGGAATTTCCTGCGGTTGACTTTGTCGACAAAGTACAACATCGCTGCAGAGCCAGTGAGACCTCCGATCGAGCTGATGATAAGAGAATGAGTGCTGTTGGTGATCAGAATTGTATAAATTCCCTTTTGCGGGTCGAGAACATCCGGATTGGTGTCCCACAGCTCATTGCCTGCTTGCTGTGGGGAATCTTGGTACCATAACTTGCTGATAAGTCGGGGGCTGTTGAGTGAAAGTGCATAAAATCCTATGTCAAGTAGGAACCAACACAACGCTGTTCCTACTAACAAGCGCCAGTTGCCATCGTCGATGAAGTACCTCTTCGCCTGGATCTTTGATTGATTGATATCGATGACGTCGATCAACTCTTGTTCATCCCCCTTCGATGCGTTGTCATCATCATCCTGGCTAAGAGCAGTACTGACTGTGTCCAGGTTGGCTTGTCTGACCCATTCAGGCTCTAGAGCGGCGTTGTTGAATCTGTTTGATTCATCGAATGCCTTGGAAATATTATCTGTAACGTCCAAGGTGTATCGCGGCGATTCTGGGATGGTCAAACGCAGTAGGGAGGCAATGACGGCCGGAACTAGACTCAGCCCCATTACCCAACGCCATATCTGGTCGACTGATCGTGGTGAAGGCTCTGGATGATAGCTCCGAACAATGACTGTGACAACCAAGGCAACAATGTTGGCAGCAGCATAGCCCACAGCTTGCATACAGAACATTGCAGTAAGCATGAGAGCTCTCCGGTTCTTTGGAGCCATTTCGGAAACCAGCGTTGCAGAAACCGGATAATCGCCTCCTAGAAAATTGTCAATACGATATCTGACTGGAAGGAGCAGATTGCATTACCTATGCCTACTCCAGTTACAAAACGCCACCAGAGAAGCCATGCGAAAATGTTCATCGAGCCGTAACTGGTCCAGTCAATGGTGTTGGCATCCGACAAGGAGCCGATCGGCAAAGCATATCCCGGCGACGACATGATCACACCAGTTGTACCTGCCATCAATAGCAGCAGCTCCCAACCGTAAACCTTTCGTCTGCCTAGACCACGACAATCACTGAGCCATCCAAAAAGCAGTTGGCCAATCACACAGCCTCCAAGAGTAGCCAGATTAAGAGCGAGGTCGTGGGAAGAGTCGGTAGCCCCATTCCACCAAGTGTAAGCCAACATGGGAGTGATAGCATTGCTGGCAAACAAGATGTAGGAATCGGTGAAGAAACCAAGTCCTGCAACGGCGACGATGAGATAGTTGTTGCCGCCAGCCTCGATAGCTTCCAACACCAAGCGTCGTCCCTGACGTCTGTCTCTAGCTTCACTCTTGAACTCGGTTTGGTCAATGAACCAATGCACATTGTTGAACGCCCTCCGGATACGTAGAGCCATGATGCTGGTTGTCGTGATCGTGAAGAATCCTGGCGACGGAAACCATACTCACGGTAGCAACCTAGAATAAGTTCGAGGCACGGGCGGCTGTCGTTATGTTTTGTCCAAATGCATGGCAGGCTTAGACGCGTGACCTCGAGCAGGGAAGGTTGTGTTCGAGTCAGGCTGAGCACATGGCAGTATCCGGTTGTCTCAGAACCACACTGCAAGTAGGTACTGCTGATGCTGTCTTGGCACAGTACTGTACTGTACGTGTTTACCTAGTGCGAGCTATTTTGGTGATAGGTTCGGCACAGGCATTCTGCCTTGAGGCAAGATACCCTGTCGAAGGGCTCTCGTGTCTAGGGGGGAGTACTCCAGTACTGCAAGGCGGTTTCCCTCCTAGCGATGGTGCTGGAACCAGCTCTAACCCTCTTGGCCTCGCCAAGCAAGCGCGCTAATGAAATGCACCAATTGGAGCCAGTCTTTACTCCACGTGCGCCAGACCTTGATACGAATAGTCGGTACCTGCATAGCACATCTCCCTTATGCAGCACTTCCTCAGCACTTCTTGTATCGTGCCGGTCGGGGTGTAACAGGTTCTCGGCCAGATTCCAGAGCACCAGGCCTGATGCAGCATCGCGTGTGGCTTCGCTAACACCCACGAGCTCGTCCACAGCTGTGATGAACGGCGGGAACACCCTGAACATGGCCAGATGCTCCATATTCGGCTGGCAACTGTCCCATGTTCCTACACCCAATCTAGGCAAGGGACAGTGATGACTCTCGAACAAGACCGACTGCCACACATGCCTTTGGCCTGTCGCCTGCACTTCTTTGCTTTCGCACATGCACTTATCTGGAGACCAGGCCTTGTCTTTACTCACACGACTGCTTCTCGGTTGGTCTGTGTCTTGCAGCATTCGCTTTCTAATCATGCCACTGAGACTTCATAGCCGGAGATTCATCGAGCTCCCAAGCTTCGGCCACGATATACCTATCACTTAGTTGATTTCGTGGGTGTCGTTTGACCACCTTTGACTTGTAATGTCCGCAGTGCAGGTCGGCGATGTCCTCGCGGTTCTACATGAGATCTACAAGGCGTATGATGCCTATCGAACTATTCCTGACAAGTTGCGCCATGCCTTGACCAAGTTCAAAGACGCAGAAGACGAAGTGAGTACACTGAACAAGATACTTGCAGGCTCTCGACGTCCTGAGCACAGATCCTACCCAGGCACTGCTCAGCTATTTGATGACCTCCAAACGGCTCGAAACTATTTCAAGCGTTTTGAGCCTCTCACCGATGAGAGTGGTAAGGTTCGCATGACGTCTCGAGTCAAGAAGACCTTCTCTGCAAAATGGAATTGGGATGCCGTTGATGCTCATGTCGAGACGATGAATGCGCATCGCGAAAGGATAAAGGACTTCAAACACACTGTACTGATTCAGGCAGCTCTGGACAACACCGAGTTACAGATCAGCAGCATTAAATTACAGCTTAACTGTGGTCACCCATCGTTCCGTGGTCCAGAACCTCTGCGACTCGCGCTCGACAACGCTAGCACGTCCTCGTCTGATCGAATGAGCGTGTTGACAAGAGCTAGCAAGTCTCTTAAGATTGCTCGCCGCCTGGAAAGTAATCCTACGACACAGCTACAACAAGGCCTGTCGCCCGTCATAGAGGCCAGCTCGGCTTCTACACAGAGTACTGGTTTGACCGGTGACTTGAAAGAGGAAATAGCAGACTATGTAGAGCGCAATGAACTTTATAGACCAGAAGCATTGCAGCTCGACCGGCAGCAAGAGTTAGAGTATATTGGGCGCCTTCCCGGGAGATGGATGAGATCCCAGCAAAGGGCGCTGGAAAAAGCCCAACAGGAGCCCATACCGATTGAGAGCACTTCCGACATCGTGTCAGACGTCTCCCCCGTTGCGTCAAGGTATCGCGCTGACCTCAATTTCAGTTCAGCAGCAGAGTTTCAACGGGTTGTCGATGATACTGGTTCCATCAGCTTAAGTTGGAAAGGGGCATTCGACAACGTCCAGCTGAATGGCGGCCAACGTTCTTTGAGATCCCTGGACGAGATACCACTTCCCGATCCGGCTCTTGACCTTGATGATGTTTCCGATAGTGATAGCGGCACGACAGATGACACCAACCCTGCCGACGACCATTTTGCTCTGCCGGAGTCGATCATGATTATCACGCCATGGACTGGCAGTCAGCCCATTCAATGTCATCTCAAGATGGTACAGTCCGAAGGATCGTTGTGTATTCAGTCGACTTCTGTGCGAAGATTTCATCTGGATGTTATGCCGACATTGGGTGGTCGGGATGGTATTTCGCCCTCGTCACTACTGCGCATCAAAGAAGAAACAGCCGGAGCCATTGAAGCATCTGATCTGATGGCTTTGACTTTCAATCATGCAGTTCTTGGAGGTCTTGACTCCTTCCCCCGCATACTGCATCCCACTGCGGAAAGCACGACGACTCGAAACAACACCCATCCATATATGGTCACGTTTTACAGTCACCAGTTCCTCAGTGTCGACGGGTATGAAAAGCTCCCCAAAGCGGTACGAGGTTTAGCTTACCTATTTCGAGGCAAAGCAGATAGAGATCTGTTCAGAGAAAAAGTATTCGGCAAAAAGCTTCTGGCAAGCGTGGGAATTGCGACAATACAACTCGACAGAAAGGGCCAGATGAAGCCTTGTGGAACACAAGCCATGTCGCTATGGCTAGGGACCAAACCCGACACGGCTCAGCCAACAGACCGACCACCTGTATCAGAGCTGCTTACTGTTACTGTTCAATGTAACTCGCGCGGCAAGCAGACTGAACCTGACTGTGCAATCGAAATGGCTGTGCTCAAGGCACGTAATGTTGACAATGTCCGGAACAAAGTGGGTAAGGAGCTCGAGCTCGAAGTTCGGCCGTTGATCGACAAGACTGAGGACGACGAGACTACGATGGCGGGTGGCGTACTTTCGAGCGACGCTAGTGTCTTGAGCAGTTCGAGTGAGCGGTCCTACAGCATTGGAAGCAACAAATCGTCGACCTTTTTCAAGAGACGAACGTCGTCAGTGACATCAGTGACAACGCTAAAGCCTGTTCCTTCATTTTCATTGTTCATCAAATTTACTGAGAGCTCCGATGATTATATTCACGCAAAAAGGAGGTTTGTGGATGCATTAAAAGCGAACTTATCCAAGTAATAGCGATTTTAGATCGGATCCAGCTGGTGTACAGAACGATAGACAGACAAGATACCCTATTAGCAATGGCTTAGACTTTAATGCCAAATTCATGCTCTCACGAGTGAGAGAGTAATTTCCATAAAATCCCGTCTGAATTCAACTTGTTGCAAAATGCGTGATTATTGGCAATGACTCGGTTCATCAAAGCGGTCTTGTCTTGTGTGCTATTTGCGATTGGAGAAGCACAACTGCTGAGGCCACCTTGATTCTAAGATGTTTCCTATCAGCTGCCAACAAGCGATGGCCAATCTTGTCCAGACGTACTACCTCATCGATATCGGTTTGGCGCATCAACGGCAAATTACACAGGCTCCTGCATATGGACCCAGTACTATAACTTGACCAGTCCTGACCTGTAGGAAAGGTGCACCAGTGTAGAAGGAGGTAGCTGAGGAGGATGTTAGGCGGTAAATAAGAATCGTAGAACCAGCCACATATGCTTGGCGCGGGCTGAGGTAGGCATTGAGATCTTTAGGAAGCCGTGTATACGCCTACCCCTACTCAGCACTTGAAGTTGTGCTACCGATACTGCAAGATACTCATATACCCAGGTAGTTGTCAACGTCTAGCGTACCTGCCAAGCACGGCTCCACCATCGCTACTGCTGCCCAACCAGATTACGTCTACATCATTTTGATTGGTTCGGGGAAGCATCTGAGGTAGAAGATGATTGCATTTCCGCCTCTGCACGCGACAAACTCGTACATCACCAATACTCGAAAACATTGTTTCTAATTGCATTTCAACCAACAAGTCCAGTGTCGAGAATAAATACATCGCTGCTATCAAGACCACATAGCAAGTTGCTCAACGACCAGGCAAGATGATCGACGATCAAGATGAAGCACTCGACGTCGTCCCCGAAGCTGTACAAACATCTCGTGCAACGAGTTCACCTACCGCCGGTATGAGACAGCGTGGTTCTGGACGTGCAGCCACCTTTGCCGAGCCCGAATCTCGCTTTGCGAGACGGAATAGTTCCTTTATGTCAGAAACCTTGTCAGACTCACGTCGTTCAATCAAGTCATCCACAGACGACTTGTTCTTACCTCGTGCATCAAACGTCGAGGATATACATGCCGCGTCATCACACTGGCATTCCTTGCCGCTTGGTCTAGCTCTTCTTCCAGCTGTAGGCGGTCTCTTCTTCCAAAACGGAAGTGCTTTCATCACAGATATTTCTCTGCTTTGCCTCGCCGCATTATTCTTGAACTGGGCTGTGCGCCTACCCTGGTATGTTTCAACCTATCCGAAAATCTGGATTGTGCTGATCAAATGCCAGGGAGTGGTACCACTCAGCTCAAGCTGTTACAACAGAAATCGAAGCAGAGGTTGAATCTCAATCTCTTGATTCCGCCATCGATGACGACAATTCCGAAGAGAGCACCTCACAATCACCACCGCCTTCGAAATCTGCGAATGCGCGGGCCAAACTGTCGGCTCGTGGCCAATCTGCTGCATCTGAACTACGAATACATGAATTGCTTGCTCTATTCGCCTGCTTTCTCTGTCCTGCCTTGGGTGCCTGGCTTCTTCACGCTCTACGCGCACAGCTCTCACGCCCTTCCGAAGGGCTAGTCTCCGACTACAATCTCACCATTTTCCTCCTTGCATCCGAAGTCCGCCCTCTCGCACATCTACTCAAAATGGTTCAACGTCGAACATTATTCTTGCAGCGTACCGTCAGCACCTCAGCAGCATTGAAAAACAAAACCGGCTCCAACGACTCGAAAGCAATCGGCACACTAACACAACGTCTTGCAGAAATTGAAGCACAGATCGCAGGCTCCGTCCTCCTACCCACTTCATCACATCCGGCCTCCCCATCAGCAGACGAACTCAGCAACGGAAAACCCAACCCTCAAACCATTCAACCAGCATCAATAGACGACGTAGTCAAACACGCCTCAGACCAAGCCTCCACCGAACTCCGCCGCACCTTCCAACCCGACCTCGATGCCCTAAACCGCGCAATGCGCCGCTACGAAAAACGCTCCACCGTCTCAACCATCCAAGTCGAAACCCGCCTCCAAGACCTCGAGTCCAAGATCCAAGACGTCGTGGTCTTAGCAGCCGCCGCACAACGCAATGTCGACAGGAAATACGGACAGTATGCGCCTGTGCTACTGGATTGGATGTCGATGTGTGTTGTTGCGCCGATATTATGGGGTGGCTGGGTTGTGAGCTTACCAGGACGAATGGTTGGAATGGTTTCGGGGTGGGTGAGGGCGAAACTTGGGTTTGCGACAGCGGATAGTAAGGGGGTTAGTAGAGGCGGGAAGGATGGGAGGGGTGAGAGGGTGGCGGTGGTAGGTGCTGTGCAGGGTGGGCGGCAGAGGAGTCGGGAGAAGAAGGGGAAGGTGTGATTTTGAAACAGCAAACGCCTGGCCAAGTTTCGACTCGCTGGGTAGAGTCTAAAAGTCGCTTTAAAGTAATATGGACTACTCGTGCTCTTTGGCATGTGTATACCTACCGCCGTATAAAAGAACTAATGAATTCAAAGCGCTAGCAACAGAAGCTGCATAACAACACATTCGAGGACCACACCAGTATGCGACTTTATATAAATACAGCCTTCCCCTACCGAAATGAAAAATGAAAACCGAATGCCATTGAACTTGTCCTATTATTCCGGGCGAATCAGAACGCACAGCGTATAAAGTATAAAGTATAATAAATAGTCACTTCCTGATCCCTTTGCTTGATAGGTACATAACCACATACATACATACCTATAGTAACCTCGAATACCCTTGTTGCAACCTGCGCCGGATTCCTGTCCTGCGTGGTTAGTTTAGAATCTTGCAAAGGAAGTCAAGTGAGCTGAAGGTGTTGGTTGTACGCTATGATATGTCTTATCTCTGAAATACTTGACCTTTCGAGGTTTCATGTAGAAGGGCGCTGTGCTTGTTATATGTGTAGGTTCGCATTTCTACTTGGTGTACATATCTGTCTATCTGCAGGTATCTAGGTATGTAGGTATCACCGTACACAATCATTCTCACCCCCCCACTACTGCACTGCATTTCAATCTTCTCAACCCCCTAAATATAGACGCAATACCTATTCTTCAGTAACAAACCCTCAAGCACCCCAAAACATCCCCCACACCAACCTTCACAAACCCCTGCGAAACATCATCCATTCCGATGCCCAGAATAATTTCATCGTCTAGTGTACCTGTTCCGAGATCGATATCATCGTCGTCATCGAGGTTTGCGTTCGAGGATTGTGGTTGTGGTTGGAAGGACCAGGATAGGGAAGGGGTGTATGTGAAATAGACTGGACTACGGGCTTTGGGGTTTGAATGTGGTATTGGGGTTTTTGATGGGGGTCCTCCTTGATGTCCTCCAAAGGAGTCAATTGTGGTGTGGTCGTCAGGACTTCGTTTGTGCTTTGCTGGCTGTGGTGTGTTTTCATCTGCTTCGGCGGGGTATGGGTGGTTTTGCGATGTGGAATTGGTATACCTCTCCTTGGGTATGATATTGTAGTCGATGTGACTCTTCTTCTTCTTCCCGGAATCAGCGGCCACATCCGTTGCATTCATATGCCATCCAACGTCCTGCTCCCACGACCACGGTCTCGCTCTCTCATCTCCGAACAAGATAGGATGAGCACTCACACCGAGGATACGAAACGGTCTCCTCGCATCCCAGACAAGAAAATATCGCTCATATCGCATCGGCAGACTCCATGCATTACTAAATTTTTTGTGGATGACGCTGAAGTGTACTATCATGCCTTCACGCAGTAGTAGTCTTTCGTATGTATTCCAGGAGTTTGCGTTCTTCTCAGCATCTGCGATGTTCTTGCTGGCTGGAGAGGCGTCGGCGGAGTTTGTATCAGATAGACAGCTTCGCTGCTTGAGTTGCTGACGCGTACATAGAATGAGCCGGAGGGAGTTCGAGCCTTGATGCCAGTGGCCGCTGTTGTTCAGGCTGTCGTGGAGATATGTCCATGAGTGGTAATCGAAACAGGGAGGTTCGGTTGGGGAGGTCAGATTTGTTGTGGTGTAGGCTTGGGTGTTAAGGATCTGTGCTATTGTGCGACCACCTTCGATGGTGATATTCTGCACAATGTTCGCCTCGATGGATAAACTCGGTGTTGGCTCTAGTGTAGTTGAGGACTTTGTGTCTGATCGGTCGGAGGCGTCTCCTTCACCGAGGTCTGAATATTGACTTGTCGTTTCAGCAGGGTCGGTCAGCCAACTCCTGAACATCGTAGGGTCTGCTGCTGTGGTAACGTTCTCGCGCTTGCGATGACTTGTGTCTGGAAATACATCAACTGAGCTTGGGGTTGACGTGTTTGTCCTTATGACTCGATTGTTCCCTGCGACAAGCTCATCAGAAGCATTGCGGTGATTGTTGGCAGATACCACTTCGCTAACGTCTCCAATTTTATCACCTCCACCGGATTGTACAACACTACCCACCATATCATACTGCACCCATATCTCGTCCTCGTTTGGGAAGAACAACACCCAGTTCTTCTCCACTTCGCTTCTGCTAGACCTAGGGTTTCTCGTAATCTCAGTCAGATACTGGTATCGCTTTGGCGGTTCCAACCAACTCAAGTCGACAGCCTTCTTTTTGCCATGGTTGTCATGTCCTCTATTCAATTTGCTGGCCACGTCTTCGGTATCATCATGTCTTTTGCTCTTGCTACTTCTTTTCAATATTTCGTCCAATCTCGGCCAAACACTCCTCAGATCAACAATCCACAACCCTGCACAACCATAAGCACTCCCACTATTGACTTCTACCAACACCTCGCCTTTCCGTCCTGTCCAGAACATTCTCGGATCATGGAATCCTGGAATGTCCGGGAAAGTCCGCCATGCGCCAGTACATTTCTTCGCCGGTGTTGGTGGAATATTCAGTTTCTCGGGCGTTGTCACACATCTCAGGCCCCCTCCCCTCCCTAACAGATCTAGATCAGATTCATCGCAAATTCGAGAGGAAGTTGATCGAAAAGATGCCGAGGAAGGCGAGCAGATATCAGCGAAGCAGATGTGGGATTCTTGGTGCAGGCCTGCGGTGACAAGGCGTGTGAGGAGGACATAGGGGTATGGTGTCAGGGCCTTGTAAATGTGGGATGGGAGAGGAATGATGGTGGGGTTGAAGTAGCGGTTTGTTTTGAATTCTTCAGTACTTTCATCCTTGTTCGGGGAGATAGGAACCATAGAAATTCCTAGCATATGAGTGTTTGGAAGACGAATGTGCTTGGTGTGAGGGTTCAGATGATCGTGACATGGTGAAAATAGACGAGGAACATAAGGGTTTGGATGTGAAAGAGGAATCGAGCTGTGGTAGTCTCTGATAAATCTTTGTTCAAGCGATAGACCTATATCGTAATCGGTAGTGAAATTGAATTCCACTGGCTTCCCATACGAGGATCGCAGTAGTGTTCGGAGGATAGTTTGGGTCGATGTTGACTCCTTGACTTCGATGAGTATTCGAGCGATGACAATGATAGCCAAAAAGACGACTATTGGAAATACTACCTTTCGTAATAATGGTAGCGAGAACATTTTGGTGGTGCCAGTCGAGTTCATGAATGCGCTCAAAGAGAAATGAAAGGAGTGATGACAAAATGTTGAGCTGACGGTAATGGTGAAGAACACACCAAACGTTTGCATCTGTACAAGCACCGGTAGTACACCATGTAACCCCTTCTCTTACCTTCCGATGATTAGGTAGGTATGTTAATCCACAATAGACACCCTCTTTTCACCCCCTACCGTCTATTGTTGATACTCCATCGCTTTAGTACGCAAAAAGCTCAGATCGTGCTTACGTAACGCCGTGCATCCTTTCCCTAACTGTATCGACACCGTTTCTACTGTACCTGCTATCATGTCTGAATTTGTGATTATGTTCCTAATCATCCCTCATTCTCTTCATCACTCTTATCAGAGACAGAATCGCTGTCGCTCTCCCATCCCTCAGCTTCAAGATCGGCACTCCTGATACCAAATGACAGCACGAAGCCAATAAAGGCGATAGCTCCAAAAACTCCAAAAGCTAAAGCTTCGCCCTTCGGTTTTACTTTTGTAGCCACAGTGAACAAACCACCACTCAGGAATGGACCTGCTGCTCGACCAGCCGCAGAAAGAGTCTGTGCCAAACCGTTCAAAGTACCGAGTACATGGTGGTTGGGTGCCGAATTGGTGATCTGTTTATGTTAGTTCGATCAACTTTGCGAAACTTGAATGGCATACCAATAGCAATGCGCTTGTAAGACCTCCCACAGCGGCGATAGTCTTGATCAGCAACACAACACCAATTTCTACCCAAAGCCAGACAACACCCGATTTCAGGCTACCCTGTCCATCATCTGGGTGCTTGTAGCCCACAAATGGCATGAGCAGATATGCTATCACAAACAAACCTAGACCAGCCCTGTATGCCCATCTATTACCCATTTTATCTCGCAGTTTACCAAACACCCCAACCTGAAACAAAATTGTAACGGCACCAGCGAAAGCCAAGGACAGACCAATCTCCTCAGGATTCAAATTGCGACCAGTTGGGACATCTGCTTGTGCGAAGATCGGATACAACGAATTGAAGGAGATATTGGCTAGCTGGAATATTAAATATGTGATTAGTAGGAGAATCGTATCTCGATTGAGGATATCCTTCCTCTTTAGCTCGTTATCAACGTGTGGTATCATCTCAGGCAGATGCGGTCCGTCATCCGATCCGTCATCGCTAGGCTCGTCATCTGACTCGTCTGTGTTTCGCACAGATCTTTTGCTTGGTCTAGGTAGATATGAAGGCCTTGTTGAGCTTGTGAACTGCCACATCCGCGAGAACAAGTTTCCAACTCTGCGTTTGAATGGTGGAAGATCTCCTTCTTCTTCTAAAGACTCCTCCAAAAAGATTACCGTCAGCACAGCGTCGAGCAGTAATACAGCACTTGCAACCAGATTTGGGATGAGGTACGGATACGGGTTTGGTTTCGATGAGTCGAATGGATTGTTTTGAAAGACGAGCAGACCTCCCACAATCGGGCCAGTGATACCGCCCAAGCCGTAGATGACAGGTAGATACGTGAATGCCTTTGACTGGTTACTTCGATCTGTGATCTCGCCCAAGCACGTTGACACAACGCCCTGGTTGCCGTTGACCACACCCATCAATGCCTGTACCAGGACAGCCTGCCATAACGTTCGACAGAACCCAAAAGCGACAAAGCAGGCAGCAGTCAATACAGTGCCCGATAATATTACTGGTTTTCTTCCGATTTGATCTGATAGCCAACCCCAAAAGAAATTTGTACCGAGTTGCGCCAGCGCAAAGGCAGAAGCTATTGTTCCTACGTAGACTCCGACTTCTCCGGCGGTGACTTCGGGAAAGGTAGAGGCCATTGCCGGAAGGTATGGACTGATCGAGTTCAGTGCGGTCTGTTCGCAAAGGGCTATGACAGCCAAAATAGCCATTTGCCGTTTCGGAAGAGGAGATTCATGGTGTTCGTCGTGAGCGTCGGTGGAAAGGTCATTGCTCGAGCTGTTTCCCGAGTCCGAGAACGGTCGACCTCTCGACCTTGGAGGAGTAATGTTATTAAAGGTTTGGTAGTGTTGAGTCGAGGATTGGCGCCGCATAAGCGGTCCTTGGTCAGATTGTTTCATCAAGGGCTATGCTACTGGAAGTAGCTCATCGTCAGACTGGGAGACGTGAAAGTGAGGCAGGTTCTAAGGTGTTCGATTTTCTGAATGTATGATGTCTAAACTTGGCGAACTCGTATCACTGGTCCTAAGCGTTCGAGAAGCTAAAACTGCGACGTGAAGTCCTCGACGTAAGGTGCAACAACAAGAAGATAGTGGTGAAGCAGCGCGTATGTACGTATTACAATTATGTTCCCGAGAAATATGACTGTAGCAAGGCAGTGCATATGGTTATCCAGTACTGACAAGTAGCTTAAGGTTTTTGCTTGTGCATGTAAATTGTACCTGTCCCGGCATTGCCTTGCGCAGTTTTGCTACTAATGACGTCCGGGTGATGAACACCCACCAACCACCACCTGCTTTGTCGTGTGATTCATCAGCTGCAATAGGCAAGCTCAATTGTGCTCGCGCTTACCAGTCTAGGAATAGCGAAGCGGGATGGAACGGCAGCAACCGCTCTTGCTTGCATGACGACTCTTGCAAATCTCTTCACTTTCTCGCAGAGGATTGCTCCTCGACGACGATTTGCATAGTTTACATTCTGCCCATTGATCATGGCTGACTGCGATCTGAGTACTTAACCGTAATTTAAGGAGTATGATAACTTTTTCTGTACAGCAAATAATGCTAACCCAACTGCTCTGAATACCAACCGTTGCCTGTCCAGTCGACAAATGCTCAAGAAACCAAAACTCCAT
>Ga0181467_100205_pt2 | contig 26019 bp, 29 predicted proteins | sample InSIn5gowninarea_2_FD_119079 | JGI IMG/M metagenome (GOLD analysis project Ga0181467, IMG submission 119079) | Clean room microbial communities from NASA Spacecraft Assembly Facility at Jet Propulsion Laboratory, Pasadena, California, USA -... ... | reverse complement strand
GCCTCCGCGTCATCTTCGCTCAGGTCAATGACTCCACTCTCTGCCTCTCTGAAGCCGCCTCGACATGCGCCTTCGAAAAAGGTCGATCTGGTTGCGAGAAGTATGCGGTGTACTTGGTATCTTTTGGCTCCACAAACGATGGTCAGATCTGAGTATTGGCCACATTGAAACAGTCTGAAAAGACTTAGCTGGGGTTGAATAGACGACAAGGGGCAACTTACGAGGCCAGTGCAGACTTGAGTTCGATCATTGGGGCGTCCATTGTGTGAGTAGAGTGTGTATGATTGCTTGGTATGTGTTTGTCGACTCGGACTGGCGGAAGGAGGCTATTTGAAGCAGATGTTTGTACACCCAGGACCCTGGCTTAAAAGCAAAAGTAAAAAGTGCAGAGCAACGGCCGCACTGTTATGACGGGTTTAATCCTAGTTTGCTACGCAACAGTGCGTAGGGGTACGTAGGGGTCGGCGATGATCTCACGGAAGCGCCGTGAGGGCCCGAGTGTATGGTAAGGCTGATGAACCAAAAGGACCTGACTTGCCGGACCGTGAAGAGCGGTGGATGAGGCTGGTAGGGGTGGGCCGACTAAAACTTGTCGTGGTAACTATGGAGAATTGCAGATTAAAAGTGCGAGGAGGATGGTGATGGCACCAAGGCGGGACAAAGGCTCTCTTGTAGGCTTTGCCCTACCGGCTCGCAGCAATGGCACACTGGCGTCAGTCGCGGAGGACGCGCCCATCTGGATGACATGGGGTGGTCCATGGACCGGTTCCAGGCAAGTCACAGGGTGTCCCTCTGTTCTATCAGCGGCCCAAAATTTGAGCTGACATGCAACGCTTCGCCAGATGAACCGAGTGGCTTGGCTTTGGCGTAGCGTTTCCTGGCTAGAACCAGACTGGGCGACCTTGCTACAAGTGCATCTGGAACAGCAGGGTCAGGAATGTCACGCGAAAGCCTAATGGTCTAGTGGCTGTAGTACCATGCTGAGGGCGACGTCTGAGGGTGGCATGAGCGCATGCAAGGCCCAGGGGACGTGGAGGCTGGCCAAACGAGCGGCAGAGCACCATAGCAGGAGGCAAATGACCTGGAAAACGCGCAAGACGATGCACAATCATTTGCTTTGCGCATCAAAGCCTCCCTGGTACTGACTGACTCCTTGCAGTCGGCGAAACACGATTACCGTCCTCCGCGATGGAGGCCATGAAGCCAAAAAACCAGGGTGGCGGAGTCGACAGGAGATGGCAGAGAGAGTGAGCTTCTGGACTCATTCCACCATGCTGCACCGTGTCTCTTTGGAAATGCGCCACCGCGACGCAGCTGGTGCGGCTGCAACCTGTGCATCTCCAACGAGGGTTCAAACGTTGCTGCATCCTGCCATGAACAGGAGACGAAGAAATTATGCCCGTGTCGACTCTGCTGCACCATTCAGCGTGCATTTCAGTCTGCAAGTGGGTCTTGGGATACTGTTGGTCAATGCCAGATGCAACAGATCAATGGCAGGCTCACAGCGGAGATGCAACAATCATGAGCATGGATACTGAGTGCATGTGTACTGTAAGTACAGGCTTGGTAGACGCTTGTATTGTCTCCAAGCACTGGTGCTCGAGACTTGACGCGGAAGAGGTCCAGACAGAGCATTGGCCACGTGCCGCAAGCCGCAAGCCACGCCCAAGCCGACGGAACAGAGATATGATGCGATATGATCGGATCGGATGCAGTTGTGGCAACACTATCGCCAGTCTAGATGGTGCTAGGCGATCAGGGCAAGCTGAGACGAAGAACAAAAAGGCGTGCGTGATTGGTAGGCCGCGGAGAAACAGCACGAGTACTAGCAGGGCTCAGCCGCAGATGGATTGAAGTACCGATAGTCTAACGGATCGATGTTTGGTGGTTGACGGTCAGAGTCAAGGGTGGTGTTGAGTTGAGTTGAGCGTATTGTTTGCCAAGCCCTGGCCTGTTTGGGGAGGAAGGCGGCCGAGGTGGAAGGGCGGGAGAGGGAAGCGGCGACAGGCGACAGGCGACGGCGGATGACCGGGGGGAGGGCGAGGTGAGTGGGCCGGCCGCCTCGCCAAAGGCTGACGTCGCCAGTGGGACGATGCCGATGGCCGAGCAGTTGGTCTTGACTGCAGACACGCAGAAACTCCCCGTGCCGTCGTCTTTGTGTGCGTGTGCTTCGCATTCGCATGTGTTTCCTGGTTGCAGGCACAGGCTTCGTGACAGACTAGCGCCTGTTTCTTTCCACCCTCGCCCCCGTTGCCCAGCTCCCCCACCCTTTGAGCAACCCCGCCCCAGCTCCATCATGGCCGATTTTAAACTATCAGCCACCCTGCGCGGCCATGAAGACGACGTGAGTCCAGCCTAGACTGTGCACGTCCTACACACACAGACACACTGACACTCGCCCTAGGTTCGCAGTGTAGTCTTCGCCTCGCCCGCCTCCATCTTCTCCGCCTCGAGAGACTTCACCGTACGCGCTTGGACACAACAATCAGCCAATCCACCCGTCTGGGACAGCTCCATCAAGACACATGGCAAGGAGTTTGTCAACTCGCTCGCCATTGTCCCTCCCTCGTCTTCCTTTCCCGACGGTCTCGTCGTTTCCGGCGGCAAAGACCAAATTATCGACGTACGCTCACCCACAAAGACCCTCGATTCCGATGCCGACGCCCTGCTGATCGGACATGGCAACAATGTCTGTGCTCTTGACGTTAGTGAGGATGGTCGGTATATCGTGAGTGGCAGTTGGGACATGGAGGCCCGCTTGTGGCAGGTTGGCAAGTGGGGTGAGTCTACCGTGCTGCAGGGTCACACTGCGTCGGTGTGGGCTGTCCTTGCGTTTGATGAGAACACCATCATCACCGGATGCGCCGACAATCAAATTCGTGTCTACAACATTTCGGGTGGTACATCACCAGTGCGCTCGATTCAGGCACCAGAAGTTGTACGCGCTCTCTGTCGACTACCTTCAGACCACCCTTCGGGAGCTCAATTTGCCTCCGCAGGCAATGACGCCATCATCCGCCTATGGACCATTACTGGAAAACAGGTGGCCGAGTTACATGGCCATGAAAACTTCATCTACTCACTTGCCGTCCTCCCTAACGGTGGAATTGTCAGTGCTGGTGAAGATCGGACTATACGTGTGTGGGAAAACAACCAGTGTATACAGACCATTACCCACCCAGCCATCTCAGTATGGTCAGTGGCCGTGTGTAAAGAGAACGGAGACATTGTTACAGGTGCGAGTGATAAACTTGCGCGTGTCTTCACCCGCGACCAATCTCGTTATGCCGCCGAACCCGAGATCCAGCAGTTCATCGATGATGTCAAAGGATCAGCAATTCCACAACAAACTGTAGGCAACATCAACAAGGAGCAGTTGCCAGGGCCCGAATTCCTTGCCCAGCGATCCGGTACAAAGGAAGGTCAGGTACAAATGATCAAGGAGATGAACGGAAATGTTTCAGCCTATCAATGGTCAGCTGCCGCCAACCAATGGGTGAATGTTGGCACTGTAGTTGATTCGGCCGGAAGCGGTGGACGCAAGATATCTCATGCCGGCAAAGAGTATGACTATGTCTTTGACGTTGACATTGAAGATGGCAAGCCCCCACTGAAATTGCCATACAATCTCAACCAAAACCATTATGAGGCTGCGCGCAAGTTCATCGAAGACAACGAACTACCACTCACGTACTTGGATCAAGTCGCAAACTTCATTATCCAAAACACACAGGGTGCAACGCTAGGCCAAAGTAGCGCGCAGGGCGCGGATCCCTGGGGTTCAGATGCACGCTACCGCCCGGGAGACGCTAACCAGGTCCCCGCGCAATCACAACCCGCACCATCGCCACCCAAGATACTTCCGCAAAAGGATTACCTTCCCATTACGGCCGGAAACCATAAAATCATCTTCAAAAAGCTTACAGAGTTTAATCAGGCTCTGGTTGATGATGGTCAAAAGGGGATTTCGCTGAACCCCTCGGATATTGAGCAACTAAGCGCCACTGTCAGTGCGCTTGAGAAGGGAAACGGCAAGGGAATAGACATCACTGGTGTCGAGCTGCTCCTGAAAGCAGCGACCCAATGGCCAGCAGAAAAGCGGTTGCCTGCCCTCGATCTACTGCGGCTAGTCCTCGCCTTCGAGGAGCCAGCTGCTTTCCTTGTGTCGCCTGAGCAAAACCTACTACCGGCCCTTATCGAATCAGATGTCTTCACCGGGTCCTCGCTACCGAACAACACCATGATGGCAATACGGTGTCTCAGCAACCTGCTTCAGACTGAGAAGGGTAGACTTCTTGCGAGCCAGGAGTTTGACAACATTCATCCTTTAGTGTCGCCGTTTCTTACCTCTACCAACCGCAACTTGATCATTGCGCTCACTACGCTGTACATCAACTATTCGGTGCTTCTGAATTACGAGAACAATGCGGACCGGGCGCTATCACTCCTTGACGATTTATCAAAGGTTCTCACTACAGCCACCGACTCTGAAGCTGTTTACCGTGCGCTTGTGGCTACTGGTACGTTGCTGTGTCTTGGCCCCGACTTTTGCGAAGCTGGTCGCGATATTCTTCAAATAGGCGATGCCGTCACCCGTGCCGAGCAAAAAGTTAAGGAGCCTCGAATTCGGAATGTCGTTGCCGAGATTCGCCAACGGCTGCAGGGTTAGCAATGGCTTTTCGGCTACTAATGCTCTTAAATTCTCCATGCACGCGGACATTGTATTATACAGATGAAAAGCCGCAGATTGCATTGCATTGCATGAAGCCAGGTGCTTTTTTCTTTGGGTATTCCGTAGATGGGGGAGAGGTGCATTGTGATGATGCACTACAATATGTGCCTAGTACCTATAGCGGGGCAGCAGACATCAATACATGCCTACATACATATGCAAGCAACATGCAGTTTCGTCCGGTGCTTCTCCACAAAAGACTATGCATGCCGAAAGCGAAAAGAAGTAAAACATCTCAATTTAACGCTTATGCATGCAACCCGCCCCTCTTCTTCAATTCTCTCTTTTGCTCTTCCGCACCCCGCATCTCGCTACATCCCAAGGTCCTGCTAGATTAACCTGCAGCAGCGCTCATGTCGAACGACGTCAACACACAGTCAGCAAGGGTGGCGGACAATTGGTACGAAAGACGCAAAACTCCCTCGTGACCGTTCTGACAGTTTGGCCAAAGAAAATCTGTGTTAGCCTCGCTTTCTACCGGTGCAATGACCGTCATTGCCACATCTGCATCATAAACCACAATTGTGTTACTACGTATTGGCTTGCATCATAGTTGAGTAGTTGCTACTTTACACAAACGTAGATCGCTCGCTCGCTCGCTACTTTGCATATGCAATGGAGGGGATCAAGCTGTGATAATTGAAACGGGAAAAAGAAGAAAGAACGTTAACTAGTTAACTACGTGACCGCCGTTTACATGTTTGCTTATTCTTCCTCCTCCAGGGACAAATATTCTGCACGTTACATTTCTCGCCAATACTGAGCAAAGTGCGTAAAGTATGCAAGCATACTTTTTCCCTCGGAGTCTGGTACCGGGCCGTTTCTTTTGCTTCATTTCGAGCAGCAAGGACAAAAGCAGGCATTGACCTTGTGTATACTCCCATGTTTTCGGTTCGTAAGCCGCGGATAAATGAGACTAGGTTGTGGCATTAGGTAAAGAGACCGGTGTCGTATTCTTATGGTTACATGCTATGCTAGCTGGCTCCCTAGCATTTGTTGGAGGAGAAAAATCAAAAAAGGAAACTAGGAATTAGCTTCATCACCATCATCACCATCACTACTCATCTTGGTTGCGAATCGTTCTGCTGACTCGTCACTGCATTCATGAGCAATACTTAACGTTTTGGTAGATCCGCATGCTCGCACGTAGCTCATTTGCCTAAAGAGAATATAGGGGGTTTGAGCGAGGCAGCATGGGCGTAACCTTTGAGTCAAATTGGGAATCTCTCTTTGCATGCATCGGTCAAAGTAAAAGGGCGAACGCGACGCTGACTCGCACAACACTCTACTTTCCAGATACCAGCGCTCTTGTTTTTCGGCCTCATTGGCCCGACTCGGCGCTTCCGACACACGGTGTGGTACCAATGACGGCAGCAGCACACGTGAACGCGTGAACGCGTGTACGCTTCGTTGGCTCTGTCCGACGTGGCTCTATAGCCTCATGGTCCGATTATTGCATCGTGATATGAACAGGCCATGTGTGCGTGATGGGGCTGTGCGGGTCTGGTCGGCATGTCGGTGCTTGTCAATCACCGACTTGTTAACACCTACTAGTACGGGATAAGTCGCTTTGGGATGGACGCGCCAAGGTGTGTTGCGTAGTTGGTGTGAGGCGATGTGAATGGACGGGTGGCGGTGTGTCGAGAGGTGTAGCTTGCGCAGCTCTTCTATTGACATGGTACCGGTTGTCGCATGTGTGGTGTGTGGCGGTAAAGATATATCGAGCGCTCATCGAAAAGAGAGAAGTTGGGGAAATACTTGCTAGTACGTATTGGGATTAGCGCGACACGCTCTCAGGCGTTGATACCACTGCTTCTTCTCCAGGTTTGCGACGACACATACAAAATGAGCTTTAGAAGGCCAGTAACTCAGGACAATTGATTTTTTGCGTGCAAAATGTCTTACATATGAATTCAGAGCGTAGGAATAGCTTCTCAACATTTTTCCGTTTGCTGACGTCAAGACACAAGCCAAGGGAAGTCATGAAAGCATCATTCTTACGAAGTACTTTGTGCAAAGGTAGTTAGACGCAGAATATAGAGATGAGCTGAATGAGCTTGATTTGTTTAAATTTGAGCTGTAGCATCTCACACCAATTTGTGTTGAATCAATACTCGAACTTGATTGCGTTACAATTCACTCAAAGCTCTACGGAACTCGACTTCAGCTTCCCAGAACAATTGATATCGGATACCTAGACAGCTAAAATGTCAGGAAAGAATGAGCAAGGATTCATTGACGTCAAGCAAAAGAATGGTACGACTACATCACGTAGACCACTCCAATCCTAAGCTGACACCTCATAGTTCTCAACGCGCCACTGCACAAGCATTCCTCAGAAAGGAATGGCTCATCTTCCCTTCCCTCCTCCATCCACGCAGGAATGTGCGACAGCAGCAACCCCATCGCCGCGATTCTAACAAACGCCTTCCTCGACTTCTCCTCCTCCAACGGAACGGACCTGCGGAAAGCCGGCGTGGGCCCCGGTCAACGATTCTGCCTCGAAGCCTCCACGTGGAGAAATGCAGTGGAAAAGGGGATCGGAGAGGTGCCCAAGGTCAAGCTGGAATCTACACATATCAAGGCATTGAATAGCGTGGGGTTAGATGCACTCAAAAAGTGGGCTGCGGAACCCGAGACTGAGTCTGCTCAAGACAAAGTGGTGAGGCCGAGAGAGGGAAAAGAGCGATGGGCGCAGGAAAGTAAGGATATTGGTGCTAAGGATCCAAGGTCTTGAAGGTAAGTTGGCAGATACAGGAGCGGGGAGGGCAAGAGACATGTCTAGAGTAATTCAATCATGCGTTCGGTTTGTTTTTAAGAAGCTACAGTGGCAATAGTAAATACGGGATTAAATATTGAACAATGCTAATAGATGATTTTACTTTAAAGCATGCCATTTTATTTGATGCTGCTAAAAATTTCCTAAAAAGCCTGGTTCATTCAACCCATAACTATCGAAATCATTACAAAGGTATCATATTCTTTTTTTTTTGCATGCCAATTCCAGTGGAGCCTCTATGGGCAAATCAAGCATATGCAAACCGCTCAAGCGCCATTAAAATGCAAATCTTAATGCTCAACGTCCAAACTGTTTACACTTGGATCTCATTCCTCTCCGCAGGCTCCAGGATCCCGCCGTGGGTACCACTCTGTTCCGCCTTGCTGAAAGTACGGCCACCAGGCCCCATGTGTAGACGGTCCGTGTCAACAAGGCCGTCTTTCTGGAGAGTTGATGGGTCCCACTTGCTGCTAGTGATGGGGTTGACGTGCAAGACGTACATGGTATCAATCTCCTCGAGAGAGCGGCCCTTGGTCTCGATCATGAAGAAGTACACGACGAAGAAGAGGATGACAAGGGACACGGCGAAGACGAGACCGTAGAAGTAGTCAATCCGGTCGGTGATCAAAGTGGAGCAGAAGGAAATGATGAAGTTGAAGAGCCAGTTGGACGCAGTAGCAAGACCCATGCAAGTAGCACGGTAGCGAGCAGGGTACAGCTCACCAACAATAGCCCAGACAAGAGGTCCCCAAGTGGTAGCGAAAGCTGCGATGAAAAGGCAGGTGAAAACAATCATGATATTTCCGGCCTGAGGGGTACTCAGAGGGTTCTGATGGTCAAGCTGGTAGTGGCCAATAAAGGAGTAGATGAAGAGGCAAACGGCCATCCAGGCGGCACCAGCCATCATAGCCTTGCGGCGGCCGACATTCTCGACAATCCAGAGGCCAGCGATGGTAGCAACAACATTGACGGTTCCGAGAATGATGGAGGTGACGTAGGAGTTGCTGAGACCGGTCGCGGCGAAGATAGTTGTGCCGTAGTAAAAGAAGTAGTTGGCGCCGGTAAGTTGCTGACCAGCCTGGAGAACCATTCCGAGTAGAGTACGGTACAGCATGCGAGGGCCGGTAAAGATTTCGTGCCATGGGTGATCGCCACCAGCGGCTTCGGCCTCAAGCTTCTCCTGGATCTCGGCAATCTCAGCATCGATAAAGGGGCTGTGAGGGTCGACACCGTTCAAGCGGGCCATGTTTGCGCGAGCATCCTCAACCTTGCCTTTGCGGTATGCGTAGCGAGGGGACTCTGGCAGGAGCAAGATGGTGGTACCAAGAAGAATAGCCCAGAGAGCGGAAAGACCGTTGGGAATACGCCATTGGGCGCTGTTGATGTAGCTCTTCTCAGTGCCGTAGTTGACCATGTACGCTGTCCAGATACCAAGGGTGATGAAGAGTTGGTAAGAGGAAACGGTAGCACCGCGAATTCGCTTGGGAATGGACTCGGATTGGTACATGGGTACGACGGTCGAAAGAGCTCCGATACCAAGACCGGCAGTAAATCGACCCATTGCAAACTGCACCCAGACATTCTTGCTGGTGATTTCAATGATGACGCCGATGATGTAGAAGAAGGCGGAACCGGAGATAGTAAGGCGACGACCGAAGGTGTCAGCAAGGGGAGCTGAGCCTAAGCATCCAAAGAGGGTACCGACACTGGTTAATGGTCAGAAGCATTCATTCCACCATCGAAACTAAAACTTACGCCAGAAGACCGACAATGGCACCTTGGCGCACAGCAGAGAATTTGCCGTCGTCGCCAAAGCGGTTCTTGAAATCATCCATCTCAAGGAAACCGGAAATTTGTCCAGACTCGTAGCCGAACATGAAGCCACCGATACTAGCAACAGCACCGAGGATAACAGCAATAGCAGGTACTCGGCCCTTTGGCTCAAGGGCTGTATGCTGTGCAACATCGGAGTTGCCCCTGGCTGGTGTGCCAGCAGGAGTGCCGCTTTCAGGAGTGCCCTTTCCCGGCACTCCATCAGCCGCAGTCTTCTTATTAAAGAAACGCGACAAGACCATCCTGGCGGACGACGGTTGATTAAAGATATAAGGGAAATGTGGTAGACTAAGAATTAGCTGGTCCGCAGCGTGGGGTGTACTTCTCACGGAGGCTGAGCTGGAGAGAAGCTGGAGAAGAGGAGACCAGTGTGGATTTCGAGGGGGACGTTGTACCGTATATATAGCGAAACTACGCGGAGACGGGGTTTGCACGTAGGGTCTATTGGCAGTGGAGCCCCAGTGCCAGTTTCATCCGCATGTCCACAAGACCAACTTTTTCCAGAAGCCCTAAGCATGGAGGGGAAAGGGGACATGCTCGCACGAGCCCGGGGAGGACGGGGCGAATGATGACATCGCAATGTCAGGTTGGAGCTGACCATGGGGCAACCTCTCACAAGAGCGCCTAAGTCGAAGGTCTGCCGACTGCGAAATTTCTGAACCGCTCAATATCGGACAGCAGTTAGACGCCAGAACGCACGGACGTTGATAGCGTTTTGATCGGCCCACCGACGTTGTTGCACCTGAACAATGTTTTTTTTTTCGTTTGCAATTAGCGCCCGAATGATGTGGTCAATGAATTTCCCGGTACTCTTCGAGTGACAGGAAAGACGAACAGTGACTGAACATCTACCGTAGTGTTGCAGACAGGAGCAACAGCGAGGGTCTGAAGAACCATCAAGTCCTCACAACCATGTATGTACGCATATGAGTGGCTGTCGTACATCCGACATCCGACCAATGGACAGATTAGGCGATTGAATTTGCAGTTTGTACCAGGGTACAGACGCGTCTGCGAAGTCGACAAGGCGAACAAGTGGCTCCGATGACATAATGTGGTGCAGGCGAACTGCGTGCACGGACGTGGCGGCACGGATGGCTGCCGCAGAGCCTCAAGACTTTGTTGAATGCTGGGTGATCGGATTCGGAAGCCCAGGAGTGCACCAAAAAGTGGTTCGACTGAAAGATATGCGTTGTATGCGACTCCTGCAGCCAGATTACTGCATCAGGTATAGTTGCAGATTTCTTCGCATCATGTCTCGATTAGTGTCCTCGTCCATGGCCAGCAGTCCTAGAAAGGCGTACTGTATGCTCCACAGCACATGATAGTGTACACCCGACAATGGCGACGATTGTTGTTGCATCCGCGAAATATCCATGCTCTGGAAAGCCCATCAGCTTCGTCGTGAGTGTGCCACTGCGTGCAAGTTTCGGGGTTGTCCTGACGTGCGCCGGTCTTGGCCGACGTATGATGAAAACTTCATCTCCGACTCCGAGGTTGCAGCGCTAGCGTCCCGCATCGCTTCACAATACAGGAAAACCTCAATCAAGGTCCCTGAAGATTTCGAGAAAAAGAGGGCCGTGGTGGAGTCTAGTGAGCGCATGGCGGGGCGAGTATCGTGAGCAGTGCCGACATCCAGGACATGGCCCCTGAAGCAAATTTTGAGGCCGGATAATGTTCGGGAGACCGAGGCGGTACCGGGAGACAGGTACGGCAGTGTGGAATGATAGCTATCGTACAGAGGTGGAGTGCCCCATACGGAATGTCTCCAGATATCACTGTGATGGTCAGCTCAGCTTTCACGTGAGTAATCGCGGAGTGGAATGGCGGGGGACTCGTGAGTGTGGGTTGAGTGTCAGCAGCATTCAGAACATACCATGGTGTGACAGGATTCTATCCCACAATTACTAGATGTTCTTAGTCCAGAATCACATGCGACAGGACCGCCAAACACTCCGTCTATTTTGTCAATGACATTTGCCCGGAATTCTAGGACCGCCAAACAGATGTAGTCCCCCATGGGGAGCAAAGACTCTTATATAAACTGCTTCGGACGTAATTCTCCCGTATGTGGAGATGTGCAACGAAAGGGAGGCGCTGATCAACCAATGAATGCTATGGTCTCGTGACGGTAAAGCCGACAGCCGTTCTTTTTGCCTAAACAGCCACCTCCTGGAATTCATTTTACTATATGCTTGTGTCGCTCATCGCAAAAAATTCCCGCGTGTCGGGTGGCATCCCGTTTTGGGTAAAGCTTAGGCCAACCCCAGTGAGGGCCGTTGCGCTGTGAATCTTGTTAGAAAGCAGTGAAATAGATATGACCGTCAAAATACGAAATGAGGCACATATTCCAGAGAAATCCTCTCCTATCAGTGAGAGATCTACTACTTTTGCAGACACATATGGGCAAACTTTGGTCTGGTGAATTGAATGGAGCGGTATGGAGTGTGGAGAAAGAGCCTCTGGGGTAATGCGGACTAGTCATTGCCAAGCGACGCTACGTAATTACGAGATAGTCGCAAGCATCGCAAGCCGTCCACTCCTCGATGCACCCTTTGTACTACCGACATTGCGTCTGTGCGTGGATTTGATACGAATCGGATCTGAACAGTCATCGGCATGAATACTACTCTGCATTTGAGGGTATCTGGTTCCCACGCTATTCTTGGAGGGGGTGAGAACAGGAAAACAGTCATACTCTGATCTCCGGATGTGGGGATGGAGTGAATGCGATATTGAATGCCAAAAATAGGGCTGGTTCAGGATTGCGAGGGCTGAAGACTCAAGCCCACGTACCCACTTAGACTAACATACTGCAACCCCTAGTCACCTCTCTGGCATATCTAGTGCACATCGACTCCCACGTTAGGCGAAGCTTGGGTCTCAGTTCAAAGGTTCCGCTCATAAAATGACCACAGAATATAGACATCACCTTCGTTGTCCGGTCAACGTAATTGAGATTACTTACTACGTTCGCCTTGAAGACATCGGGGCATGTTTCATTTCCCTGGTGTTACCAACTCCGTGGGATCAACGACTTCAACATCTGTCGTAATACCAGCTTCTCTTTTGAATCGTGACAACCAAACCGGGAAATCTGCAGGAGTCTGGTTCCATTGATCGTCACTATCGTACATGATCCAACGCGCCTGGTGTTGTATCTCTTCATCAGATGGCATATGGCAATTCGGGTTCTTGGGCGAAAGCGTAGACGCGGCCCAGCGTCTCATATCGCTGTCGAAGATGCGGTAAAAGTTGGCGTCATCAGGAAGTAGCGTTCGAACTCGGCTGTAACTGTCGGACTGAGTTGTTGGTGAAGATATAGCAGAGGGGCCTTCTGAGAACGCCGACAGCGGCTTGAAAAAGTCACAGCTCTCCTGGGATGGATTCGTTGTGTCCAGTACCGATTCCAAAGCATTTGTATGAAGTGGCTGTGCCCACAAAGGGGCGCACCAAGTATCAGCTCCGTGACTTGAGAGAGCACCGGTAGAGCCAGATATATCAAGTATTGCTGCTCGTTGCTTGAAATTTGCAAGCCAATTTGCCGCTGAGTAGATGCCCTTTACGACCCAGTTGGCAAATACATCCGAGGGTGTAGTCGTCTCTTGCTCCATCTGCCTCACAATCTGACATGCCTCGTTATGCAGCTGTACATCATTAGGCACAAGGCCCGCTACTGTTTGGTCCATGACGAAACTAATAAGTCGCGCCTCCATAGGGCAATGCTCGAATAGATGACCTTTAGCATTGATTCTCAGTGGGAAATGCCTGCTCTCACGAGCTGATCGCACAGGCTGGAACCTAGCGCGCTCTGTCAATGCTGGAGATGACATGACAAGATCTCGCAGCCAAGAAACTCTATGCTGTTTTTCAGTCCTCTGTGAGTCTGTATCAGAGGTGATCTCGGCAGCAAAGATGATGCGACAAGCCTCGAGTTGGATAGCATCGTTATCGGGCAGATGTCCATTCTCATCAAAGTATCGCTGTATGAAGAACTCTGTCTCGACCTTGAGCAGCTCGTAAGCATTAGGTGGCGTGCCCCACGATGGATCGCTTCCTTTCATGGGTATCAATGTACCTCTTTCCCATTCAATAAGATCTACTCAGGCGTTAGTTGACGTCTAACAACAAGCCGTGGTAAGATGGATGTTTGTTTTACCTGGGGGCATTGCGGTCTCTAGCAAAGGCTCGATAAAACTATCAAATCCCCAGTCTCCTTGCCAGCTAGCCATAGTTGTGCCAGACTTAAAGTGATCTGCGAGATGATCGGTTCTTTCTAGCCAAGTCTTCATAGTTATGCCGCAGAATCCGCATCTCGACCGAACATCAGGTATAGGCAGCATCCAGGAAGCCATTGACCACTCTGAAAACTCAACGCCATGAACTAGTCGCAAATGCTGAACGAGATGATCTTTTCGGTGGAATGTTCTTTCGCGAAGGTTGCGCTCTTGACACGCCGAGTAATGATGAGCTTCAACATGCGCATCATCTGGTGTGACAGCTCCACAGAAGACACAACACGGTTCATCCATGGTCTCTTTGGTGCAGCGAGGGCCGTAAAGTCCACAGATCCATCTCTCAAGCGGCAGATGAAGTGATTTCTCGTGCCGTTGCCAATCGTACTTGGTTCTAAACACCTCTGTACAGAATGTGCACTGATAGGGCATGAGCAATGGCGTTGTGACAATTTCTTTCTCCAGCCGACGTCGCCTGCTCCCTCGTTTCTTGCGTGGTGCACGGCGCATTTTTAGTGACGTCTGGGAGCCCGAGGAGCAGTGACCTGAGAACTCACTCGACTGCGACGTTCTGGTACTACTTGCTGACGATCTTGCATACGGCGATTGCCACGATTGAACATGGTCAATATCTCCTGTGACATCTTCACCTATTTTGAATAAGCATTAGTCACATCAAGCAGCAGCCGCAAAGTGGGCGCTCGCGTTGAGGGAGTACTCACGAGAGGTAGAAGCCATAGCGCGAGCAATATCACTAGCAGCGGCGGGTTCATGTTCGGGCGGCGACTCTACCCAACGCTGCATCGGATCTTTGTAACCATGAGAACTTCTTATCGCTGGAGTGCCTGGCCTGCGGATTATGTCTATGGGCGATGTGGGCTTTTCACGGGCTTGAGGTGATCCTGGACGCACGCTTTGCACTTTCCCCCTTCTTCGCGCATTTGCAAACCAGTTGGTCAGCTGCGCTTTATTAAGCCCAGTTTTATTTTGCAGAGCAAGCATCTCATTCTCGTTTGGATATGGATGTTGATGATGAACTGCAAGCCAATCTTTCAAAGTTCGGATGACTTCTCTCGAAAATCGACTGCCGAGCTTGGGTCTCAAGACAGAAGTTCCGGGGGTAAAGGGCGACGAGGAGGCAGTTGAGTTGTTTGAAGAAACTCGAAATGTTTGTTCCGTAATGTATTGGTCGTTGAAATACGACGGTGCAGCGTTCACCGCTTTCAACGCTTCGGATAGGTCAGCGAAGCTGCCATCGTCCAGCATCTGGTCCATTTCGACGTGGCTGTTTTGGTAGGAGAGAAACAAGTCCAGATCATCCGTAAAAATTCTGGATGCTTTATCCATAGTCACAGTAGTTCTAGTAAAACGGCGGGGTAATGATCGAGGGGGACATGGGGAGGTGGGCCATTAAGATGTGTCAAAGGCACAGGCTAGGGAAAGTCTAGAGCTAACTGAAAGAGGGTAGGCGCATGTCAAGTACGCCTTATGGAGAGACTAGTAGTTGAGTAGTCGTCCTACCCATAGATCCTAAAGAAGATGTGAGGATGATCCTTCTCACATCCTACATAAGATAGATGGCGTTTGTAGCATGCCGCACATTTGATTGGTCGCCCACTGCAATAATATCTTGCAAGCGTGACCTCTCCTGAACTTTGTACATGCACATCGGCAGAGCCTAGAAGATGAAGTCCTCCCCAAAATTGCGTTTCGGTTTCCGAATGGCACACCAGTACTCTGGTTGCACCTGATTTCGATCCGCATGAATGCGCTGATCTAGTATTTTGATGTTTCATCACGTCTGGGATTGTGTTCACGTGTGACGTTCGAATGTTTATTTGCGCATTGCTGACTGTACAGTTACAAACTTGGAGTGAACTCGACTATCTTTTCTCAAAGCATCCAAACTAGAGACGTACATAACTATACATAACATGTGGCTCATATATACCTCGTCATACCGAACTCGTTATGCGTTACATCCTGACCCTGGTGCCAAAACGCCTAAAGCCAGGAGAATGGCTGTATTATGGTATAAGCCCAGAAAGAACCCAGCAACAAGTGACCGAAGGATATGAGAGTAAGAAGATCGAAATGAAAAAACGTATTTGCTGGGTATTGGTGGTGCGTCGGAAGGCGGCGATTGCATATAATACAATCGACGATAGGGTGTTATATCTAGGCATAGGAGAAAGTAAAGCATGCTAGCTAGGATCGGCTTACCTAGGCATGTTAGTATACGACCTGTAGTTTGAAGTAGACCTTTCACTACTCACCGATAGCCAGGGCCACTTCTTCGGCTTCCTCTCCTCTCACGATAATCCTCGTGTTCTTCGATGACCTCGACTACATTATCGCCAGGCACTCGATGTCTGTCTTCGACAACAATGCTCCTTGCCCTTACGGGCTGCCGCCTCTCTTCGACAATGATCTGCGACCGAGCGCCAGACGTCCGCGGGCTCCTACTAATCTCGCGTACTTCGGAGCGGCGGCGTGATGAGCGACCGCCATGTGAGTTGCGCCGCGGTCTACGCACTACAATCTCCTCCTCTCCGGCCATTGCGGTCGTGGTGCCGGCTGATCGCGAGCCATTGACGAGTGTTTGCAATAACCAACATATGAGGAGAAAGCCGGCAACACTACCAAGGACGATGCCAACAACGGTGCCAGGCTCTGGTCCAGAGAGATCGTAGTAGGTGGGTATTATGCCTTGTTGTGTATATATCACGTTCTGCCGCTTGGCCAGCGATGCTGCCTTGGGCGCATCGAAGGCGATTGCAGGCGCGTCCATGAGAGACTGCCGGGGCGTGAGGATGGCGTCACGGGAAGCTATGCTGTCTATCTGCGCCGCGACGGCGTCCAAGTGCTGGCGAAAGGCCGGCATGGTGAAAATTGGTAGTGTGAGGCTTGTCGTGCTGCACTCGGGATATGTTTGGTCGTCTGGGGGAACACGAGTTTGTGTGGGTGTTGTTGACCGGAGAAGCCGGCGATGGTTGTGGGGGATGCAGATCAACCAGCGATTGCACAGCGGTAGCAGAGAGCGACAAGGAGAGAGATGCAGCGTAGGAAATTTGGGTTCGGAGAGAATATGCAAAAAGAAAGCAGGGCTACGCCTGGAGATTTGAGACGGCGTTGGGCTGACCGACTACGACGAAATGATGCAATTCCGCGGTTTCCCATGGATGTATGGTGGTGGCTGGGCCCAATAATAGGGAGGCTGCCTACGCCGACTCAACACCACCATCAACAACAACAATAGCAACAGCATCAGCAACCAACCGGCTGTCGACACAACACCATGCCTTTGCCAGTTCTCGTACATTTGTTATCACAACAAGCTGGCATCCCCCTGGTATTTGGTAGCTCTGCAATCATTAATTGCCTTGTTGGCGTAATGCGATGGGCAATGCGGAGCATCAACAAAAGCTCCGCGGGGTTGCGCGTGCGCCCATAGCACCTGCTCCTTTCGAGCCTCTGCCTCGTACCTGGCCTGGAACCTTGCCGCCCCCTCACCCCTCCAAATAAGTATGCTAACGGCAATTGGTTTCAATCTTTTTTCCCTGCCTCCTCACTTCTGCTTCGCTGATTTTTACCGTCTCGATTTATTCATCCCGCACGTTGACTCGCTACCACTACTACTCTACTTACCTGCTGCAACCCGGCCAGTGCCGCCGGCGTTGCGCGCCGAAGCCATAGACGGCTTGTCGCAGCCTCACGTGATGACTCCTTCGATCTGCCAGCCCGTCGCAACAACAATGCTCGCTAACAAGCCAACCACATGGACCATAGCGGTACTCGCAACATGTGACTTCTTGCCAGCCTGTGGCGCTCTCAAAGTCGATCCAGGCCCCCTGAATCCTGAACATTTCCCATTCCTTTCACAATGTGATTTGATGACCGCCGCCACTGCCTGCTCGCCTCTCCAAAGTTGCCAGATAATGGACCTTTCACGATGAGCTTGATTTTGCTTAACGTCAATCAAATCTGCATTTATATGCATGCCATCGAGTGCACGATGTATTTCCATACCCCGACCGCATGGTAACTAACTGGGCCGTTCTTCCAACATGACAGTCTAGTTCTTGTCGGTCTAGAAGAGGTCAAGGTGGGTATCCAAATACATCGTTTGTACAGGTGACAACCCAGGAGAATGATAGAGATTGTGCATGACACCCGGCAAGCCATACACCAACGCACGTCAACTTCAGCATACATACATCCTCATTCTCAACTGGTTACAATATGGGTTCCGACTCAGTATCATAGCACATGTCGGAGAAGCTTGTTTAACCTCGCTTCCACCGGCCATGTACGCCGCGTACTCGCCCTTCGTCTCTTCATTTCCTTTGAACATATGGAAACAATGTGATCCTTTCAACCTGTTATCTCTGATGATAGAGCTCTACCCCAGGATGCAGGAGGAAAGACGCTAACGCGTAACGGCGTCACGTTGTCAGCCACGTCAAACCTAAGCATGGACTGACCGAACGACTGATGCCAGCAAATGTTCCTGCGAGTTGCAGTCTAGAACTTCAACAAGAACCATCGTGTTCTCTTGTGTGGTAGCCGGCCCTTTCCACCGCAAAGCGAGCTTGGAATGCTACACCGTTGATCACATGCTTCGCGCTGCCGGGGCACGAGTAGTGCTATGACCTGGACTGGCCATCTAAACACCGATATACTTTCATATAACCAGTAGATCAATAACAGCTCAAACTCTTGGACAGTGGCTATTCAACATGCAGAATTTGCTGTTTCCTGAGGTGCAAGATGGTTGGTGAGCTGGACAAAGGACGCATCGTGCACCCCACACCGCCAGCGGCTCAAAAGGACCCAGGAACCTCCACCTCCCGCCGTCTCATTGGCTAAACCGTTCCCCCACTAAGTCAAGCCTAAAGCCCCGCACTAGCCGTAGTTAGCCTCGCGACCCTAGATCCCCAACTTCCTCATCCTTTTCCCCTTCGTGACCTTTCCTATCCCTGTCGAACGCGGCTTCTTTTGCTCAGATCTTCCTCGATCGCATAATCAAAAACCCCTCAGATTGGCATATAGCCTAGTGACGATGCCACCTGCAGCTGACATTCTCAACGATCCTGATATCGCACAGGCATACGAAGATGTGCGGTCGGACAAATCGGACACGACGTGGCTCATTCTCAAGGTACGTGATAAGCTTTATGACCCCAATCAGCCGCTGTGTTTGTTATAATATGCGTTTGGGAGGACCAGTTGACGCAGAATACCTTCAAAACCCGTCTCTGGCCCTCCAATGCCCTAGAGGAAGCTTGTCACGAGACACCCTTAGCAAGCCTTGCTCCATTTCTTTCGAGACATGTTTTTATTATTATTTGAAGCGCTAATATGCTACGACAGTATGCTTCCGCGACTTCAGACAACCTGAAGCTGGCAGCCACAGGCACAGGCGAGATTGCTGAGATGACAGAGAGTCTCGGGGACGACGAGGCAGCGTATGCATATGTGCGAATGAAGCTGGGAAACGACGAGTACAGTGAACGCGTCAAGTTTGCTTTTGTGGTTTGGCAAGGTACGTACCTATTATGACATTTCGTTTTCTTCGAACTCGATCTTGGCCATCAACTCCTGTTACCCAATCCTCAACTTCAAGACCTTTTACTAGTGAGATGGAAACGTTGATATCATTCGGTGTGATAGGCCCCCATACAAAAGTCATGCGCAAAGCCAAGATGAGCTTCCAGAGTGGACAGGTCAAGCAGGTCATCAGGACGTATGCCGTCGAGATCCAGACGGGCGACAAGAAGGATTTGGATGCCGAGGCTGTGACGCTCAAGCTAAGAAAGGCAATGGGTGCAAACTGTAAGTTTCGAGATTACCTGTCTCCTCTATGCTACTGTAGGATTGGAGTAGAACAAAACTGACCATTCCATGTAGATGACCGGCAAACAACAAACTACTAAACGCGACCAATATATGCATCAATGTCACAATTGAATTGTCTTCGCAGCTAACATATCAGCTGTGCGGCTGCTGCTCGAGTTACAGGCTGAATATCGTCCATTACCAATGATTCTATAGTTGTATCCTCTTATTTCTAACACAAAAATCCACATGTAGCATCATCTATCCATTCGTACAATCTATTAGAGCAAGGGCTTCTTGATATGTGGAAAAACATGTTCCAGCCCACCCCCAGGATCTGAGTTCATATCCCCAGGACTCGCCACTGGCGCCAGTGTCTTTGAGTTTGGATCGGTTGGCGGTTGTAGACCACATTTTTTGCCTTCCTGGTCCGCTGCGCCATCTTCTTTTCTTGCCAATTTATTGTCCACGTGGTTTTTAAGCCATTCATGCTGAGCTTTGCTCAGGCTCAAATTGTCGTCAACGTCTCTGGTAAGTTTCTCGATTTCGTCTTCCAAGAGCTCGTCGCGGCTCTTTTTCACTTGTTCCTTTGGCACCACCGGGTCGTCAGTGAGTGCTGTTGTAGCCCAAAGCGCTTCTAGATCATCTAGCCATCCGCACGCTTCAGCCAGCTTCCTCACACCGTTATCGCAGTCTTCTAGTAACAGCACGTCATCTGCCCTCGTACCCAAGTCGCCAACTCTTTCCGAGTTTATGAGCAGCCGCGGGGTTTTGTTTTCGCAGAGCTGTGGTAACGACGCGAAGGGGTGGACGGAGAGCGATGTGCCCATGACTATGCAAAGGTCGGCCTCGGCAGGGAGATCGCGATTCTCGAAGAAGGCAGAAGGAAGTTGTTCGCCGAAGAAGACAATGTCTGGTTTGACGAGGCCGTTGCACGAGGTGTCGATGCAGTGCGGTACTGTCTTGTTTTGGATGGCTTCTTTCATACGCTCGTCGGGATATGGCTTTTTGCACTCGATGCAGCGTTGCCTAAGACGCATTAGTATGTTGCTCTCGGTTTGTATGCTAGACAATGTCGTACGTCGCAAAACTGCCATGCGCCTCTATGATTTTGTCGCCCGGGACTCCCGCCTCACGCTCAAGACAGTCAATGTTCTGAGTGAAGAGCTTGAGCAGGAGGCCCTTCTGATGCAGCAGATGTATGAACGAGTGCGTTATGGTCGGTCTGAATTTGCCAGGATATAGTTCCTGTGCAAGGGCATAAAACGGCTCCGGGTTGTTGCGAAAGAAGCCAATGTCAAAGACGGCTTCAGGGTAGGGTAGGTTCAGGCGCGCGAGGTTTGCATAGAGACCTGTGTCGGGTGATCGGAAGTCTGGTATGCCTGCTGAGGTGCTAATGCCTGCTCCTGTCTTTTCTTCATGGTGAGCAAGTGTCTTCTAGACAAGCCTGCGTCGCGTCGCGTCGCGTCCAGTCTACACTTACCATGACGACGATTTTCTGGGCATGGCCAGCCGTGATGTACTGCGCGAGAGCGTCTACAGTGCGCGCCTTGAGTGTTTGCGGCGGCGCATTCGGGTCAACTACTCTCGACTCGTCTTGTCCCATCCTGCCGTGTTTGCCTCTGCCTTTGCCTTTGCCTTTGCCTTTGCGACCTTTCTCCCCGTTGCGCCACGGCTTATCCTGCTGCGCCTGCTGGCGGTGGGCTTTGTGTTTTCGTCCTATTTTGAAGACAGTGAAGTGAGGGGCTCTGGTCACTGCTGATGTAGTAGTGGCGTACGACTGACGTGGCGGTGCTACAAAGCAGCAGAGTATGTTGCGCAGCATGTATTCCTTGGACGCTCTGCCCCGCCAAATTATTTTCGAGCGTCAGACCGAGGCGCTGCGTCATGCCAAGATAAGGCCACATGGGCGCACATCTCAAAAAAAAAACCCCCCTTAACAGCGGTCCTACTATAGACATTTGAATATAATATGAGTGTGACTCTCTTATTGATACCCAATCCCTGCAGGTTGGGTCGTGGCCTGCCATCATTTCCGAGCACAATTATCTACTCCTTACGCTAGTATACTTACGCCAAACGGATACAAACGATCAGAATCATGAACGTGACAATTTTCAGGACTGGCATCCGTCTTCTTCGTCTTATCCTTGCACATCCCAGGCGATGGTCAGCCATGCGTGTTCATCATCGGAGCTTCGTCTTTGCCACATGCCATTTTCGCAACCACTGTGGAATTCCTGATTACGGTCTTCAGTGATATCATTCTACTCGAAACAGTAGTTAAACACATGTTGATCGCTATGCTACCAGTCTCCACAGGGCTAAAAAGATATCTCTATGAATTTCATCACAGCTTTGAAGTTTTGGAAACCCCGTCTGCTGCATGAGAGAGTATACTACCGCTACATCAAGCCCCGGATAACAACACTGAGCCTCGGTAGCAGAGCCCTTATGTTTAACCCTCTTCGGATCTCCTTGCTTCGGAATCATTCCCATCTATTGGTCCGCGATATCTTCTCTTTATAGGTCTGTCGAATCCAAAACCACCAGGTGACTATGAAAATGGGCAGGGAGCCAACTACAACACAAGTGTAGTTCATGCTCGCGACCTGAACAGGCATGGAATAAGGAAAGCTAAAGAAAACAATGGCAAACGTAAGCCAGCAAATAGTTACAATGTTAACCACAAAACCGAAGCTTCCCATGTGAAACACACCCTTGTACATGTTTCGTCTACCGGTCAGCAGATTTGTCAATATGGGGATATAATAGGCAATGTTGTTAACAGTAACTGCAGATCCGAGCATGGCATTGAAAGCGGTCGAACTGCCAAGGTAAAGACACCCCAGCGCTGCATTTGCTGCTGCCACCAGAAGCTGCGAATTGAATGGTATGCCAAAGCGTGAACTAACGCGTGCCCATGTCGCTGACCAAGGAATAGCCCCATCTCGGGCAAAGGCCCATAGGACTCTGGAAGTGGAAAGTTGAGAGGATATGACACACGGACCCAGTGCGATAAAAAGGATGAATGTAAGGCCGAATGCACCGCCTGCTGATTGTGTCGCTTGACGGAAGAGCTCTGCTAAAGGGAGACCAGTGTTCGTGGTTGCGAGTGCGCTGTAGTCTTGGACGCTGAACATCAACGCAATCAAGTAGCTAATGCCGGTGCAAAATGCAATGATGAGCGTTATCATGATGGCTAATGGCGCATTACGCGAGGGCTAGTGATATGTTCAGCCTCGCTCACTCAAGTCAATGAAAGGTTGTCATGTGCAAACTTACATTCGGCATTTCTTCAGTGATGTGCGTTACTACATATTGTTAATTCGGACTCTAAATAAACATGCGCATAGTTACTTACCGCCATCAAGTCCCCCAAGACTGTATAAAGGATTGACCAAGCCGACAGCAAAGGCAATCACGTTGTTTTCCCAGCCCGTGTTGTTTATCCAGGTGCGGAAGACAAACTCTGGACTCTGGTATGTTGGCGCACATGCTACAACGGTGACAAGGACAACAAGCCATCCGATTTGTAGATAGAACAAGGAGAATTTGTTCAGGCTTGGAATGACCTTGTTACCAAAAAGTACGACTGAAGCGGTCATCAAGTTCAACCCTTGGTAGATGATGAATATTTCCCACGTCTTTACGGTCATGTCAGGATGGTAAAGGGCTATCAGAGCGCCTAGTGTTTGAGCATAAATTAAGTTTGTGGATGCTGTGGTGAAGATCCCTAGAACGGAATAAATCAGGCGCATGTAGAGCAGATGGTACGCGAGGATGACTTACAGCCGCAGACTGTGAACCAGCCGGTAAGAAAACTGAGGAAATGAGCTTGGTTTCGAGGCGCAACTGCGGCAATCCAGTGGTACACTAAAAATCTTGTCAGAATATGCGCAAATGTATTATGAGTTGGAATTATGCCAGCATGGAGCAAAACTCTCAGCCGTATTCACCGCGCAACTTACTTCCTCCTTCAGTAGGATAGCTTGAGACAAACTCCGCGAGCGAAGCACCAAGGAAGCATTGCAATATCGTAACCAGAATGAATCCATAAATGATTGCACCAGGCCCTCCAGCATTGATTTCAGTAACAATGCCTAAACCAAGTCCTGTCCATGATATGGTCGTCGTGGAGGCGAGTCCTATCAACGATAGTTTTGAGAAATGCCGTTCTAATTCCTGGACGTGACCTATACTTTCTCAGCGACTTGTTTCAATGCTCATTTTTCGAGTGATTTTTACCCATCTCGGCGAGCCGCTTCTCGTCGGCAGTCATTGAATGTTCATAGCCTTTTTGTAACGTGGTGGTCTCGACCACATCCTGCTTCTCCGACTCTACCATTGTATCTCCACGATATCACTGTGTTTTCCAGAATGCTTTGACTGAGCGAAGAGAATTTGCGCAACATCAAACAAAATATCTAAGGCGACTTTGTTGCCATAACTGACCGCTCTTAAACGCTGTTATCAGCTATCAGGGTATCATCCGAGGTCTTATCTTGCCCCTCAAAAACAACCCCATTTCAGCCGTTGGAGCTCTGGTCTGTGGATACTTTTGTGGGACTTCAGGGTTCAAACCTATCGCCCCACAGGTTGGTTGCATACCTATTCGTCGGTGATCACCGGAACAAGACCTGGTCCGTGGCCTTAAGCCTTTCAGAATGTCTTGTGGGGGTTTCGCCTTTTCCTGTTCCTAACTCTGCTCCGGCGGGGTCATGCATCGGCGCGCACTCTCACCGAAAGCGCCGATGCAACCCAACAGTGCATCTAAGGTACTACTTCGCATCCTACAACTCTCACAACGCCACTTTTGACCTATTTCGACTGCCGATCTCGTGCATTTCCCTATCCGATCAACTAAAACGTATAAGGCAGCGTATATTCTTCCCATAATTAGATGCAACAGCAACTGTCTCCGATAACTTAACTACTAGTAACATTCTTGTAACATTCACGCGCAATCTTTTAGAGCCTAGCCACCTGCACCCAGGATCTGATTACGTCTTGGAATTGACTTCGCGATGCTCCATTTTGATCATTTCTCGTGGAGTACAGTTAAATTCTAGGTTCGAAGTTCTGAGTTTGCCTCGATTTCATTGATTCAAATTACATGGGTGGTATTGGTGTGCTTTCATGTTAAAGTGTTGCGAAGCGTCTTCAGTGTTCAGCGAGGCACGACTACAAGGAGCGCAACCCCGGTAAATTAGCGAAACTTTCAATTTATCGCTGTCAAAAGCAGTATCTATTTGCGTTGATTTGACAGCGCCTCTGGCCGCGCATCCACCATTAAACATGCTGGCTGAATAGGGATTGTCATCGGCATTCAATGCAACGGGCTCCCGCACTTGTCCTCTTATCCTTATCCGTCATTTCGGTCCATCCTTTCTAACCCCATTAGTGATCCAGAAAATTACTGTATTATGCCCATACTCCAGCATATATCAGATAGCAAGCTATTGGCCATCCAGTTTCTATGGACCACAAAATTGTCGTGCCTAATATTACCGCTGTCATCGCCCTATCACCCAATAGATCATCGCCACATTATTGCAAGAGAAATAAATAATTTGACGCAGGATCAAGCAGGTGAATATTTTAAGAAAAGCATGCAGTGCGTTCTTCTCAACGTTCATCGTGGTCTGTATGATCTCCTCTTAATCCTAACATTGAAGACTTTCAACAGTGCAGTGTGAAGGCAGAATTCTTGCTTGACCAATACTTCGTTCTCTTTCCACATATGGCTTCCAGACCTGGCCGAGTTTGTTATTATAAAAGAAACATCCAAGTCAGCTTCACCCCATGCCTCATATCAACAGGGCTAGCACATCATTCATATATCAAACCATACACCACCGATCGCCAAAACAACGGCTATAGCTGAAGCGCTTAATTCGACATATCCGGTTCCTTCATTCTCTTTCATTGGTACAATAGACGATGAAAAGTTCAAATGCCGCTCGGTCTTAGGCTTGGATGGAAACAGGAGTATTGAGTATAGGGATGGCATGGCCATCTACCAGCTCCTACCTCGTAATGAGTAACCAAGCATCAAGCTAGGGCAAGCTGTCCTACCTGAACGATCCATACTATTGGAAAGACTATGCAACTATAGTTCTTATGAGAGCAGAAAGAAGGACGTACGAATTGCACTTTGTGACGAGTCGCTGGAAAGAGTGTACGTGTTGTGGGTAGTTTCCAATGGGTTTCTCGCATCAATTACATGGCCTTTTTGGATGCGACTAGTAACAAAGTAGCCTGTACAGAGATCACCTTACATGGAGAAAGGGTCATAGTTCAATGTATAAATGGTGAGCCTTAAAACAAGCAATTTTAAAGTTACATTAGGCAGTAGCACTGAAGAGAAATGAAGCTTTAGCCCCATGTTACTGTACGGTGCTATTACTATGAGTGCGTACTACTCTAGCGAACTTTAAGATGGGCATCTTATTAGCGCTGTTCGAAACTACTACTCCGAAAAAAACCCGGTAGGAAGGTGTGGAACCACTCAAGTTGGTGAATTTATCTCGCACATTGATCGATACAGCAAAGGTATAGTGATTGCCGCTCTTGTCCTGTTGCAAAAGCCATGATGCCTG
>Ga0181467_100290_pt1 | contig 26187 bp, 27 predicted proteins | sample InSIn5gowninarea_2_FD_119079 | JGI IMG/M metagenome (GOLD analysis project Ga0181467, IMG submission 119079) | Clean room microbial communities from NASA Spacecraft Assembly Facility at Jet Propulsion Laboratory, Pasadena, California, USA -... ... | reverse complement strand
TATGTTGAAAAGGTTTTGAGGAGCGAGTTTATGAGATCGGAGTGCGCGGAGTCGAGAGAGTGGGATTGAGGTGATGATGCTTTCTTGGTAGGAGGTCTTTGTTAGTTTTTGAACGTTGGAGGAGGTGGGAGATTGTGGTTGGCTTGGTTGGCGTTGATGGCTTTTCTGTAGGCTCAAAGCTGACAATGATCTATGTCTGGCCATAAACATACGTAGGTAGGAGAGGCAAAGTGGCCGACCATCTGTGTATGGACACCAAAGATACCAGCACGGGGACCTTCCAAACAAAGCTATACACATACCCTTTCAACATGATCAAAAGTAAAGCTTGTCCGACTCTCAGTATCATAATATCGGCCATCCTCCAAGTCGTTGTACGGACTTATGAGGACTTCTCGACTTGCACCAGGCAGCTTGACAGTAGCGAACTGCGTCTCGTTGTATTTCTTGAAGGTTTCGGTTTGTGATGTGAGGAGAGATGGTTGGGAGGATGTGAGTGCTTTGATATCTGCATGTTGTTAGTCTACGTAGAGGTGACAACAGGATTGGCATTGAAGTGGCAGAGGCAATGAAGAGGCCTGTCCAGGAGCGAATGGACGATGGGATAGTGACAATCTTGAGGTGTTCGAAAGATAAGAAGTAGAGGAGGAGGGACGGTACCATTCACCACTTCAGTCAACTGTATAAGCGAGTGTCAGCGATAGGCATGTAATCTAGAAGGAACCATTGTGCAAGGAATGTCTCAATATACCTCGCCGGGCGGAGCATCCCTGATGAATGAAGAGACAATGGCGGCTTTGTTTGACATGATTACAGTGTGCTTTGTCAATTGCGAACGTCAGTTTGGAGGAAGTGTTTCAGGTTGTTGTTGTCCATGTCCAATGGCGAGGCGGGGCACTCTCCGAAAAGGAGGGGTGATGACATAAAGCAGAGAGGGAGACATTATTCTTTCAATGTGAATGTTGTATGGATGATTGAGAATCAGGAGGAAAGGAGTCAGGACACTGGCATAGTGATTTCGAGGTAGAGGTGTTCGTGGACAAGAACCATTACAATGATGAGCTTAGTGAGATTGACATTGTTGGGCTCGACGAGTCTTATTCATTGGCAGGTGGCCATGAGACGACGACGACGAGAAGGAGAGGACGAATTTGTCTACGAGGGACTATACGGTGCTCTAGAAGTAGCGACCTAGCCTAGCGCAATCATGATTGAAATGCTATTCATTGTCTTTTAGTAAAAACACCGACCAATGCATAAACACGTCCGCTAGCGATCTAATTATGATTGAATTGCAATTCCACTCCTCAAGCAATCATGCCGCCACCTTCTGCACCAGGTGTATCAGTGATTAGCTTTGTGATTTTACCGATAGCAATGGTTTGTCCCTATGCGTCGTTGTTAGTCACAACACAAACTATTCCCTTGTTTAAATTGATAGCATACCTGATCTCTCAGCGTGAATCGACCCAACTGTGGATAATCCTCAAATCTCTCCACACAAACCGCACCAGCGCCGCCAATAACCTCCAATCTCGCAATGATACTCATCCCCTTCGTTGCAAAGCCCGGCGCCTTCTTGCTCCTTCGATTCGTGCCCTTTTCCAGCTTGTGCAACAGTGCCGCGAACGTCACTTCCTCGGTAGCAGCATGCACGTGCATGACGCAGTTGAAGCCTGCACTTAAGATGGACTTCAAGTCGAGCAGAACGATTTGCGCTTCGAATGTGGACACGTTGTGGACGGGTCGTTTCGGGTTGCAGAGCACAAAGCCAGGGAGGATGTCTTCCTCTTCCACGCCCTTGATGCGGATGCGCACTTGTTCACCGCACATTGCCGAGTCGATTTCGTCTTCGGTTTCACCGTAGAGCGCGGCGATGGTGATTTTTTCTTGGTTCGGCATCATTAGGTATGTGCCATCCTTTTTGATCACTCCAGATTCGATCTTGCCTTCAATCATGGTTCCCAGTTCGCGGTATTTGGCGGTGATTGGCATGAGGAAGGGGGCGTTGACTTTGCGTTCGAGCGTTTGCATGGCGTCTAGGTATTCGAGCAATGACGGGCCGGAATACCATGGGCAGATGTCTGAGGGAATGCGGTCTTTGATACCGAGAGTGGTTTGTGCGGAGATGGGCATGAACATGAGGTCGGTTTTCGGGTTGTAGCCGAGCCCTTTGAGGAATTGGCCTAGTTTGGCGGTGCACTCTTTGAAGCGTTCTTCACTCCATTCAACTGTAGGGTCGTCCATCTTATTCACGGCAACGACGAGTTTGTTGACACCTTGAGTCTTTGCGAGCATGGCGTGTTCACGAGTCTGACCGCCCTTTTCGAAACCGGTTTCGTACTCTCCTTTGCGGGCGGAGATGACTAGGACACCAACGTCGGCTTGAGAAGCACCACCTATCATGCTGGGGACGAAGTTCTTGTGGCCTGGAGCGTCGAGAATGGAGTAGCGACGCTTTTCAGTCTCGAAAAAACCACGACCGACTTCGACTGTTTTTCCCTTCGCACGCTCTTCCTTGGTCAGATCTAGTGCCCAAGAGAGATACCAGGTTTCACGACCAGCTTCTTTGGCTTCTCGCTTGTACTTGTCCATTGTTCGTTCGTCTACCATGCCAGTCGCAAACAAGATGCTGCCACCAAGAGTGGACTTGCCGGCGTCAACGTGGCCAAGGAAGATGACGTTTACGTGCTCTTTGCCGTACATTTCGCGCAGGACTTCTTCGTCCACGTCCGCTTCCTGCTCTTTCTCTACTGCGAGGGCATCTTTACCCGTGGCTTTTGTGGGTGTGGCGGAGGGGCTTTCGCGACCTGATGAGAATGTGGGAGAGGCCTTTCCGCTGGATACTGCTGGTGAAGCTTCTCCAGTCTTTTCAATGGCGTGACCAGCCGTTACCTTTGCGCCTGCTGCTGGGTCTTTGGTGTCGACCTTTTCTTTCACTGATGCTGGAGCTTCAGCTTTCGTAGCACCAATGCTAAGTACTTTCGGCGTGGTTGCTGTTGCTCCAATGCTCATGACCTTTGCGCCGATTGGAGAGTCGCCCTTTGGTGCAGCAGGTTTTGGTGCAGCAGTCTCTGCGCTGATTGATAATACCTTGGGCTTGGGGGTATCCGTACTCGCTGTTGAAGCAGATGTACTGTCTGGCCTTTTTGCAATCATTGGTGTCTTCTGAGGTTGATGTGGTAGAGTTCGTTGCTGTGAAGATTGTGATTGTTGTTGGTTGTATCCACTGTATTGCTGACCTTGCTGTCCATAGCCCTGAGTATATTGCTGACTATAGCCCTGGTTGTACTGCTGTCCATAGCCTTGATTGTATTGTCCATAACCTTGCTGTCCATATCCTTGTTGGCCATATCCTTGCTGGTTATACTGCGGATATCCTCCACCATATCCCTGACCTTGCTGCTGGTATCCACCATATTGCTGATACTGTGGTTGGAATGTGGAAGCGCCTGGCTGGAAGCTGTTGGCGCCAGGAACGAAGGCTTGAGGCTGCTGCCGCTGCTGGTTGCCGTTCAAGTTGACATTCTGCGTTCTTCTGGAGAGGTCTTCCTGCGCATCTTGGTCGTCTTCCCACGAGTCGAGGCCGGACATGTTGTATGTATGTTTTTTCTTAGTTCGTGCCGATCGGCGGTGCGGTGTCTGGTGGGTGTTTCAGATGCAGGTGTAGTTTCAGATCTTGTAGGGCGAGATAAATGGTTTGGAAGATGTGGAGATAGAAAGTGTAGCGGCCCCTGCTTGACAATGTGAGTCACTATAAAAAATTCGAGATCCCGATGTTGCTGTTACCCCCTCTATCTCAGACCCCACCTCTCACTGCAGAAATACGTCGTTTAGGGCAGTCTCACCTAGTTCATCGTGCTTAGCTTAGCAACAGTGCAAACAAAGAAGTAAACAGCCATTCTGATCCTTAGTCATTCTGCTAAGCGCCAGTCGCTCATGCTTGTTGATGTCAAGTTGTCTTGAGATACAGGCTGTGCACTGAGAGTGCTCTCTGACGTGGTTGTGAAGTCATCTAACAAGAGCAATGTGAACCTATGAGCCTCGAATTGTGACACTACAAATCAAGACTTCTATTGACTTTGTCATTTGACTGCTGGCCATAATGGACTCTTTACTGCTGAAAGTGAGACTGCTACTCTGTCTGCTCGTCTATCTCACATACTAATATGCCCAAACCAGGTCACGCAACAGGCGATGAATTATGCTATTCGGTAGGTACTGGCTCGCCAGAAGGCGCTTGACTACATCAGCTCATGGTGTGTGCAGCTCAGGAATCACCATAACGAGCACCTACGCAATCTCACAATGCTCGCGTCTGATGAAGGTACGGTTGAATTAGCGCGATCTACATACACAGAGATTGATCACGATTTCAGCAAACCAAAGACGAGCATGATCGTCAACAATTGGGAAAGCTGCAACGCCGACTTGAGAGCAAGATCCGCATCATATCTCCCGCAATCGACATGATCGAGCTAATCACCGCCCGTGGCAACACCAGCCTCGAATCAGCTTTGGCATTAACAAAGTCGTTACGTTGGGATATCCAGGCACTCGGTGTACGACTTGCGAAAGCTGCAGCGAATGAGGAGCTTACTCGCAAAGGAAGCTCCAGAGCCAACTCAAAGATACAAAACGAGATTGAGCTCAAAGGAGTCATATCTGACATGACCTCTCTGCTTGAGAAAATTGAAGACGCTGTACCACTGATAAATCTTGCTATCACGACGTCTGGCGTCAGTCTTTCGACAAACCTCCCAGCGTCCATCTCACCCTCGAGACTCCTTCAGGCAAGCACTTTCCTGAGCACAGGTGATGCACAATACAGTACTCGTAATGCTCGATCTGTACAGATTGGACCTGCCTTTACCCTGTCAATGTATATGCTGTTTTCTGGGCACTCACTTCGACCCCATGACGATGATGGGTTCAGGAACACTACGTGGCAAGAAGTTATCCATAAAGTGCGAGTGAAGCTTGTTCGCACTAGTCTTAATACCTTGGAAGAACTTCCCTCCTTCGATGACTCGCCGAATGGAGTGTATGAACAAGGTGCAACGCCAGGAGTGGATGGGTACTTTCCCACCTCGATCCCGTCGAATGCGAAAGTGGACGAGTTCGCTTATCAGCTACTATTTGTGGAGGATCTTGATGATGGACGTGTTCACACACTTGAAGAGGACGAACCGCAGCCGGATCAATTCGACGATATTTCCAGTGCTGGCATCCGAGAAGTAATACCTATTCATCAGATCTCAAAGATATTCTACGCAGATACTGGCAAGATTTTGAACATTGGATCTGAAGGCGAAGTCAATAACCCTGTCCTACTCCTCAAGCGTGACATTAGTGCTGTACCGCCAAGACGAATGATGGAAAGAGATACTGCGCAGAGCATGTGGGATGAAGAGGAGGATGATATTGAGGAAGAGCAAGATCAAGATGAAAAAGAGGACAAGTCAAATGAGAAGAGCGAGCTAGATGAGCTGAATGCACAGTTTGCGCGCGACATGTCCCATGCGGAGGAAGATATGACAAGGGCAGAAGCTCCTAAACCATGGCGCTTACCTGCTGGACTTGATCCTGAATGGATCGCTCTGGAAGTGTTCACCGAAGAGGAGGAGTCTGATACCGAATCGGAAGTGGCTGAAGAAGATTCAGATTCCAGCAGAACCAAACACACCCCTGTGGCTTCGCCACCAACTAGACAAGGTTCTGTTGAGCCAAGTCTCACATCCGCCTTGTCAAAACTGAGACTTAGCCCTTCGAAGGCTGGCACGCCATCTGCCTCATCACCAGCCAATGCCGTGGTGATCTCATCACAGCAGAACAAGCAAGTCACACAGACGCGTTTCGGCTTGGCTGCTGCCAGCTCTTCTGTGCGAACATCATTATCACTTCTGGAAATGCTCGTTCGTCTAACCTCACTACAACAGTTTCAACAAGCATCACATTTATCAATCAATGATGAGCTTCTAAACTTCTTCCTCGAGGAGTCATCGACAACTGGGGCCGCTCCTGGTGATATCGAAGCTCGGAAGAAGATTCGTAATGCAACACGTGCACGAGTAGGCTTCGATCCTTATGATGAGAGTCCCATCAAGCGTCGCGGCGAGCAATATCAGTATCATAATGATAATGACGAGGGAGGATGGGACAATGGCTGGGAGAATGTTCAAGGAGAAGAAGCGTTTGCACCACGGACTCCTCTCGATGCAAGAAGTGCTCGATCGCCAACAATGCCGCGTTCGAGTCCAAGTCGGAGCCCATTTCCAGCTCCAGTATCGGCCAGGGCTATGAGGAGTGCTCAATCGACACCGATCAGACAAGTCAACTCGCCGGGTCGATGGGCAGCTCGAAGCTCTCTCGCCACACCACCCTCAACCTTTAGAGCAAGACCGATTCCTGATCAGAGTCATCCTTCTCGGATTAGTCAGAGCAGTCCTCTGGTGAATACGCTAACCTCGAGTCCACCTGGAACACCAAAGATAAAGGTTGAGGAGGATAAGGAGGCCTAGAAGAGGTAGTTACGATGAGTCACGACATGATGATGATCATAATGAAGTTAACGACATGCATGTGGAGTATTAAACAGCACTAGAATACCTCACATATGACGAGACACATGATGTTTGAGCAAAGAAAGAAGCAAAATAACGTCTCGTTGCCTGCGTAAGTGAGGTAGCCACTCTTTGAGTATGAAACATGCCGTATTAGCCTAAAAGGGCCAACGCCTTTCTGATGCCAACCTGAAACAATCCTCACACAACTCTTACATCTCTTTCTCACAATTTCTTTCCAACGACACAAACGTGACTTTATTCCACCTGAATATTTTCTGAATGATGAGGTAGCAAGTGACACTGCTCAGAGTAGCATTGAGGCTAACATTCCTATTCTTCTAGTCGACCAAAGCAGTCAACACCCGCGCTCAGCTGCTTCAGCTACGACGAGAATAATCGACAGATTTTAACACAGACATCGACACAACGAGTGACTCGATCGACACCGAAGCACAACCCTCTGCTTGCTGACCATTTGGGTCTGGGCCGAGATGAGAACAAAGGACCCTTGGCTCAACTGGCCCAACCCGAAATCGATGAAAGCTCCAAAAAGCCTTCCAAGAGCCGAAAGGGTGCTGCGAGGACTAGTAAAGCACCAAGGAAACCTCGTTCTAAAAAGCAGACAAAGTCAGACCTGGTCGCTTCCCAGCAATCTGAAATAGATACAGACGTGGTAGTGACAACAAATACTGCCTCAGTACCCAATATCGGAGATTGGAGCAGAACTAAACCTGGAATCAAGCATGTCGACGGTAACAAGCCTTTAGCTTGTGATCCGGAAACAGTAAACAATGTCCAAATCGACACAATACCTGAAGTTCACGTCAGCATTCAGAGAGCGAAAACGAAGCTTGATGCCTTTATGTTCAGTGACTCTGCCCCGGCAATTTCTGAGCAGCTCACTGTAGCGGGAGCCCAAGAAGATGTTCAGGAAGATGCTGTGATCGGTTCACCAGTAGTTCAGTCTATGCTGGACGATGTGCCTTCAGCTGCATACACTGAGGATGAGCTGTATGGAGACTTCTGGCACAATGATGTGCTGGCCGAAGGTGATGTGCCTGATTATGAGTGTGATGTGCCTGAATATGCAGCAAGTGACAACCTACCTGACGATGTCGGTCGCAAGGAGGAAGTCGTTGAAATGTCAAGCGGTCCGACCTCAGAGGACTTGCAGGATGTGTACGAAGCTATGCTCGACTCCAGCGGCGCACGTGTCGAGGTTGAACAAAATGCGACCACTGTAGGATTTCATGATCATGCAAAAGCGGACACGCTCATGACAGCTTCATTCGAAGATGAGCTCGAAGATGAGCTCGAAGATGAGCTCGAAGATGACGCATTCAAGGACATTGTCATTGACGAAACCATGCCAGACGTCGAACAGCAATCCGGCAACAGAACCACTGCTCCGAAAGACTCATTTATCGACGAGACTTGTGAGACGTCTCTCGGCGGTGCCGACCTCGGTGAGAAAGAAGAGTTCGACGACGTTGCCTTGTCTGATTTCGAGTTCGACGAAGACGATACGTGGATAACAGAAAATCTGGACTTTCCCGTACTTCCCACAATCATCACAGCTTCCAATCTTACCATTCAGTCTAGCATGCAAGCTGGTATCGTGGTAGCTCAAAGCAAGAGCGAACTCGCACCCACGCCAAAAGTACCAAGATCCTCATCACCAATAGTCATCACTGACAGCGACGAACTTATTCCCACACAAAGCGAGCCACCAGCCACAGCGTTAATCTCGCTCCTACCTCAAATAGCACGAAAGCCCTATCCTCAACCAACACGCGACCGCTCCTCGATCCTCGGCCTGTCATCTTCTCCAATCCTCCGTGTCTGTTTCCGTCTCGGTTCTGCCCTCAAACTCGGCTCTAATGCAGAACGTTGCAACCAACATGTCATCATCGAACTGTACGCCCGAGTTATATCTTCACATCGCGAAGAGAGCAGTGGCAAACAGTTCTTCATATTGGCGGATCTGATGAATCCAGGACGGCCACCGGTAGTGGAGGCGGTTTATGAGGGATGGAAGGAGGGTGAACCGTGGAAGTATGATAGTGGACTGTTGATTGGTGAGAAGGAGGAAAGTGGTGTTGATGGAGAGAAGAAGCGAGAGAGATTGTGTCGGTGTTTGGGGAGAGTGGTGAGAGAAGGGAGGGGATGGATGTTTAAGATTATGAATGTGTGGAAGGCTGAGTGGGAGGATGTTGAATGGGTGAGAGGCATATATGCGTGCGACTAACACCGAGTCTCCCGCCGATGGGTTCGAGATAGCTGACACTCAGCTGATGTTTGGTATTGCTAGGTGGAAGCTTGGAGTGAAAGTATTGCTAAAGAAGCAGGTAACAAGGTACAATGTCTTTCTGCTATGTTGCGGATATGTGGTATCTAGATTAGATCTTGCTCTGATGGCACTGTATATATTGCTTCTAGAAACGATCACAATAAATTCGTGTATCTGTTCAGTTTGAGGCTGGCTGTTTGCGTTGCATACATTCATCTGATGTGTATGGTACTCCTCCTCTCTGGCCCCCCAAAGACTACTTGTTGTCAATTGTTGGAGAGGACAGCTATACTCGTTGCCGTTAGGAAACAAACAGTGAGTTCCCGAGGCAAACGAACAGTGGGAGGGGACTTCGATCTATACTTGCTGATCGGCTTATCCCATAATGCCAGCTGACCTTTTATGACTCACCAATCCGGAGCAGCTTGAAGCCACAAATCCACATTCACCATCGCCCTCCTCGGCAGATCCTTATACTTCTTCTCATCATAAGTCTCCTCAAGCCGCTTCTTCAGTTTCTTCATCTTAACAACGACCAACCTCTTCGCATTCTGCGGCGTCTCCCGCATCACAAAATCATACGCATCCTTCTCCAGTTCCCTCCTCTTCGCTCTCATCTCCAGCTTCTCCTCCTTCTCCACAGCACAAAGCGCACACTCACACTTGAATCCCCATGTGCGCATCAGACTCTGTTGGCGCGCATCGTAATCTGCGGACTCGTCGTAGGCGTGGTAGATTTCTTCGCCGGCTTTGATGTCTCTTGTGGCACGGACGAGCATCAGATCGCCGATGTATTCTTTTTCTGCGTTGGGGAGACAGGAGTGGTTGATGTATGCTGCGTAAACCCAGAGTCCGGCACTAGCTTTCGTGGCGTCTTCTTCGCCAAATTGGCCACCAGGACCGAAGGCATTGCGCGCGATGATGTCGTGGATTTGGAAGGTGTCCATGATTGAACTGCCGTCTTGTGTATGTAGCTTTTTGCCGAAGCCTGTGTAATCGCCGAAGAGATCGAGGACTTTCTCAACTTGGGAGGGATTGTTTAGCAGTTTTTGGACGACTGCTCGATGTAGACCCGCGGGAGTGGCACGCATTTGGTTGTCGCGCAGATCGTAAGTCATTGCTGTCCATGCTTTGGTGGGTTCGTGAGCCCAGACGACGCAGAAAGCTTTTTCACAGATGATCAGGTCGTTTGCCTTGATGTCTTGGGTGGCGAAGAGACCGCGACCTGCATTTGCAGTCGCTTTTACTGCAGTCTTACCGGTGTAGCTTGCTACATCGATGCGAGAGCGGGTTTGGGAGAGGTTTGCACGGATTTTCTTGAAGTCGTAGGAGCCGATGTCCTGTTCTTTTAGTCTTGCTTCGATTGCTCGCACGTAGGTATTGGCTTCTTTGTCACCAGGTGATAGATTGAGTTTCGAAGCGAACAGTCGTTTGGCTTCTGTGTAGTCGCCAGAGTTGTATGCAGCGGTTCCAGCACGGCTGTGCGCTTTGCTGTTGAGGTCTTTGTGCTTTGGGTCATTGTCGTCGTTTATGATCGATGCTAGAGCATCAGTCTTCGCTTCATCGTATCGATGTAATTGCAGGTTAACCAAAGCACGGTTACGATGGATGTCTCGTGCTAGATCTTCTTCTCCTTCTTTTATTAGACTCAATCCCTTGCTATAGTTCTCATGTGCTTCTGCTAGTTCCGTCCTCTTCAACGCTGTGTTCCCTGCCTCCTTACATGCCTTAGCACTCTTCGCAGACTTATCACCAGTATCAGTCACGACCAAATCAGAGGGGTGATCTATTCGTATAGTCGGCTCATTCTGATCATTGAGAGTAAAATATGGCTCCTTGATTTTCAGAGCACTTCCGGATTCCATTAACTCTTCGCCATCATACAGGGATCTGTGTAGGAACATCTGCACCTGTTCACCATCTTCAGAACCATCTTCAGAGACTACAGTCCAGGATGCTGCCTTTTGCTGGACTACTGGCCCTATCCGTTTTACCTCGAGCACTTTGCCACGATGATGTGTTTCTGTCTTCAGCTCGGAAAGCTTGATTGGTTGCAGATCTGCTAGAGGGGCCGTACATGGTGGATAGGGACGTCCTACAGCATAGGTCACAATTCGGTCTGATCGTTTTTCTGATGTGCCTGAGAAGAGATCTGTTGATATTGCGTTACTTCGAAGACTGTGAGCGTCTTGTGCTTTTCGAGGCTGCCCCGCATTATTCTTCGCAGCTTCTACCCTGTCTATTATTGCTTTGCGAATACGCTCGTCCTCCGAGGGTTCCATGAAGATGGCCTTGGGAGCCATGGTGAAAGATGAAATGCAAGGACGGCCTCATGTGGCTATTAAAACACTGTTTCACAATAATACGACTGTCAAGCAAGCTTCAGCCAGCTATAAACATCCATCTCCACCATAGAGATAACAAGCGCAATATCTTTTTCTTGAAGTTTGAGAAGAAAACGAGAGCATGCATATTCTGTTTTCGGTCAATCTTCTCGATTCGTTCACTGTCCGAGATTTAGCCGGCACACAGCTCTTCTCGAGGATTGACCTCCATTCGCTTTGTATACACCACATCCGCAACCTGCCCAAGATGCAGGGCTTCAATATGGGGCGTTACCGCCCGCCGGATACTCTAGATACCTCTCTAACCGTGACAAAAAAAGGCACGCGCGCCTCCAAGCTTCCTGCAAGCACTCCAACAGTCCGCTTCGAAATGCCCTTCGCAATATGGTGCACGACCTGTCCGTCCACGTCCAGCTCCCAACTCATCGGCCAAGGCGTCCGCTTCAACGCTGAGAAGAAAAAAGTTGGCAGCTACTTTTCCACACCAATCTGGCAATTTCGCATGAGACATACAGCTTGTAGTGGATGGATCGAAATTAGGACGGATCCGAAGAACACAGAATACATTGTCATCGAGGGCGCACGGAAGCGAGATACTGGAAACGATGTCGTGGTCGCTGAGAGGGATGGTGCGGTGCTTATTGGCGATGATGCGGAGAAGGAGAGGGGGAGACAGGACGCTTTTGCTGCTTTTGAGGGTAAGGCTGCAGGCAAGAAGCAGGCGCAAAGTGACGTGAAGAGGATTGAGGAACTACGATATCTGAAGGAAAAAGATTGGCAGCATCCAGATGATGTGAATGCCAGGCTTAGGAAAGAGTTTCGCGTGGGCAGGAAGCAAAGGGAGAAGATGGCAGAAGCGACAGGTTTGCTACAAGATAGAATGAGCTTGGGAATTGAGTTGCTCGAAGCTACAGATGAAGATGTCAGAAGAGCAGGGTTTGTCGAGTTCGGAAGTACGGACATTGGGCTTGAAGGAGCAGTCACACGAGCAACAACTAAGCCTCTGTTCTTGACAACACGAGAGACACCGTCGAGTAAAGCTAGCAAGTCCAGCAAGTCCTCTCTGCTGGAACAAGAGCTCGTCAGCAATACTAGAGCCAGACTCGATCCCTTTGTTGCGTTTGAGAAGATTCTTGATGAGAGGTTGTCTCTTGGTATTAAGCGCAAACGTCCCACCCAGGAAGAGGAAACAAGCCTGTCTGTGCAATCGATGACCTCGCCAGAGGCCATTTGTAAGACTCAGACGAAGGTAGCAACGAGTTTGGTGGACTATGATTCTGAGGATGAATAATGAGTGATGAATAACGATAATGATCATATGAGAACGGCTGTCGGCGAGGACCAGGAGGAACGAGATTGTTGTGTTTAGCGTTATTGCGACTTATACCCATAGAGCTCAGAGTCAGATCCTGCTCAGCTACTTAGAATATAATGATGCTTAACATCACCGAATAGAAAGGGGCGAAGTCGGTGACGTCGAGATCAGCGGGGGTTCACCAAAACCCGCGTCTGGCGCGTGTTTCATCCTCGTTTGAATTTGGCTCTCTGATTTGCGTTTGTTTCATGTTGCAGCTCTATCAGTACCCCACCCTCGCAAGATAAGCTCGAGCTGTCAGTTGACTATCTCCCTTCACATTGACCACTTTCTGAGTCATTCGCTTTTATTCTCATCAATACAATCTGTGTGAAAACCACTGTGCATGATAATTGGTACTGTGATCACTGATCTTGCTTTGTGCTCTTGATGCCTGACACTAAGTCCAGACCAAAAAAGGGCTTGATGCACCGTTTCGCCACAAATACCTGTACCTCCCCAAGATGAAGGGCGTTCTATACGCCGACAGTGCCATCGAGGCACCCGAGATTTCGGTCGAGGAAACTGAGCTCGAGCAGTCCCTGACACGATCACTCCCACCTCGTGCGAGTCGTCCACAGCCCGGCACCTTTGCTGTGAGAAGGAGCAACAGAATGAAACCTCCGAGAGTGGCAACGCCTGTGCAAGCGAGACCAATTACGGCTAGCAAACAGAAAGCGGCGCCGAAACCCGAGACAGCAAGACAGAGAGTGCGTTCAGAGATAGCCACAAAGACCAAGCCAAAGAGAGATGCCTTCCTCTACCATCACAGAGCGCTATTCCAGCCGCTCTTGCCAGAAAACAACTACATCACTAAGCTGGATCCAAACCATATGCAACCTCTACAAACCCACGTAGAAATTGAGCATCAGCCAGCAAAGTACGTCGTAGCTCAAGCTCTTTATATGGCTCAACACTAAACCTCTAATCAGTATCACGGCAAGGCTCATGCCACACCAGCTTGTCGGACTCGAATTCCTTGTAAACATGCATATGAACGGAGTTTCAGCTGTTCTAGGTGACGAGATGGGCTTAGGAAAGACTCGTAAGAGCGCGCAGGTCTCTCTTTTGTGTTCCACAGCTAACTTTCCATCATAGTCCAGACTCTCTCACTCATTCAGTATCTGGAAGAAAATCATCCCACTTCAAAAGATTTGATACGCCCATACCTCGTTGTTTGTCCTCTCAGTGTCCTGGAGACATGGTGTGACGAGGCTAAAAAGTGGACACCCAAACTCAAGGTCGTTCGCTTGCATGGTAATGTCAATGAGCGTACCAACATCAAAGCCAGTATCGCTGGAAGGGGTGTCCAGGTCGTTGTTACAACATATGAGACCTTCCAAGCAGAACAGTTTTGGTTCAAAAGCTCTCAGATTTGGCGATATGTCATCCTCGACGAAGGCCATAGGATCAAGAACGACGAGACCATACAGTCGACGGCTCTACAAGGGCTGGACGCTGAGCACCGATTGCTACTTACAGGGTAAGCGACTAGTTCCATTGGCCTGATCTTATTGAGGAAGCTACTAACCATGTCAGGACCCCTCTCCAAAACAATCTTCGAGAACTATGGGCATTACTCCACTGGCTGTTTCCTCTGGTCTTCACAAAAACGACGTCAAAGCTGTTTGAAGATGCATTCGATCTGTCTCGTGGTCATGTAGACACAAAGTTCATGGATTGCGCAAGAGGCGTGCTGGAACTCGTCATGCTTCGCAGGCTCAAGATCGACCCTGGTGTTGATTTAAAAATACCGCCCAAGACCGAGGTCCTGCTCTATCTGCCTCTCACCCCTCTGCAGCAATTCTGGTACAAACGTTTACTGACCAGATTGCCCAACCCTATTCTCCATGATCTCTTCGGCAACAGTAAAGAGAAAGAGTTACAGGCTAACCATACTGCATCCGAGGATGAAAAGCCTGTGACCAGCGAGGCTTCTGTTGGTCTGGAAAATGGAAATGACTTTCATGCTCAAAGCCGTGCGATGATCCAGCAGGCGATCGTTGGTGGCGACGCTGCTGACAAAGTGACGGATGCATATAAAAAACTGATGAATCTGGTTATGCAGCTTCGCAAGATATGCACGCATCCTTATCAGATCAAAGGCGCTACCCCTGATCCTTACTATCTGGGAGACCACATCATGCATGCAAGCAGCAAGTTTATCATCCTGAACAAGCTGATCGACGAGCTTGTCATTCAACAGCGTGAGAAGATCATCATCTTCTCTGGCTTTACTCGTGCCTTGGACTTCTGTGAGGACTTGCTCGTCAACAAAGGCGCGAATCAATACTTGGCAGATTTTCACTACGCACGCTTTGATGGGTCGACTGGTCGAGCTAGGAGGAATCTGCAAGTTCGGCTGTTCAACGATCCTGACTCATCATATCGAGTGATGCTCATTTCAACACGGGCTGGCGGCCTTGGTCTCAATTTAGCTGCAGCTTGTTCCGACGTGATCTTCCTAGATGAAGGTAATGTCCAGAATAAAGATGTCACCATTGATATTCATACTGATCTTCCTCGACAGACTGGAACCCCCAGGTAACACTTCAAGCAGAAAGCCGAGTTCATCGCATCGGACAGACAAAGCCCGTGACTATCTGGAAATTACTTTGTGCAGGGTCTGTTGAAGAACAGATGATGTCTCGCATCCGCAAAAAGCTCTATTTGTCAACGAAGATTACCGATTCCATGAAAGATAGGCACACATCACTGAAGCGCAAACGCGTATCTGATGCTGATGACACAGTGACAGCCACCGAAGACGACAGCCCACAACTTGGCGCCTCTCAGCTCAAATCGCTCATTCGTCGTGGAGCGGCAACATTGGTCCATCCAGAGGTTGATGTTGCCGACATGGTCAGCTGGGACTTGAAGACAATCATCGAGAAATGCAAAGACAAAACCACTGATCCGGAGGCTGGTAACATTTCTCAATCTGGAGATAGCAAGGTTCAGGAGGAAGTCAACGAAGAAGAATGGTTGGCTAAAATGGAACGTGTGGAGACCTCTGTTTATGACGGTGTCAGATATCAACGCGAAGAGAAGAAGTCGAGTATTCTTCCAGAAACCATTTCACGAGCCGATCGTAGAATAGGCAAGAATACTACAGTCATGGTAAATGGCTATGCAATCACAAAGGAAAGCATGAATTGTGGCGACTGGGAAGCAGTGCCAACACTGGCTGGTAAAGACCCGCGTTTGGCTGAACCAAAGCGCGAAAAGAAGGATGCTATCGTGCATCAGGATCACTGCCAAGTGTGTTTCGATGGTGGCGAGCTTCAGGTAAGACTGATTGGTGTTTTTCGCAAGCTTACCAGCTAACCTCTGATCAGTGCTGTGGCCTTTGTCCTCGCGCCTACCACAAGATGTGTTTGCCGGTCGAGTATCGCAAGGCCAGATCTGTTTCCAATGTGCTGTTCTGCCCTCAACACTATTGCATTGACTGCGGACAGAACACTAGCGATGTTGGTGGTCTTCTATATCGTTGCCGATGGTGCCATCGTGGGTCCTGTGAGGACTGTACCGGTTGGACGAAGACCAAATTACTTGGCGAGACGCTTCCCGAGTATGAGGTGCTTGGTTTTCATGCTCAAAGACAGGCTTGGTACATTGAGTGTGTTTCCTGTGTGGAGGAAGTGGCCGTAAATAAGCCGTGGGCAGACTTCGTTCACGACACGACCGCGGATTACGAGAGACAATACAAGGGGTATATCTCGAGCTTTAATGCTCCCGATGTGGTCCTGGTTTCATAGCTTCCTACGGCTACATCAACGCAGGGTCTCGCGGCTACAGCTGAGCCAGAAGTGGAGGAAATCAAGCGAACCGTGGTGACTGGAGACAACCCAGCTCATGTCAATCCCGACGCCTCATACAGTGCTCCTTCAACCCAGAAGATACTTGCCAAGCCCGAAAACGAGCACAAGAAGCAGCTGGAGAGTGAATCCTTGAAGCACAATGGAGTCCATGATGGAGAAGACGGAAGCTAGACTAGACACGTTATAGAGAAGCAGAAGATTGAGGTTATCGATCTCTCACTGGACTAAGGAGAAATGTGGATGTCGTGAAGATGTTGGATATTAGTGGTAATGGGTTAAGCAGCCATCTGTCATGGTGTCAGATGTTATGGAAGAACGGTCATAGATGATAGAGCTTAGACGAATTCAAGCATGTTGAGGTTAACTATGCGGAGATTTGTGATCAAGCTGACTAAGCCGTTGAGCTCGAATCGCGCCTCCACCAGTTCACCACCTCCACCAATTCACGACTTACAACATACATGTATACACGTACCAAACTCCTCAACGCTCAAGACTTTACCCAGCACGCGATGCAGGCTATCCGCAAGCACATACCGTGCGAACGGCAGTACTTGACAGCTTGAGTTGTGAAAAAATGAAAGTGCGAGGATTCGCCGAATACGCAATGTGATTGAGATGTGATAGAGGCGTGTGAACGAGATGTATCAATACGTGATTGCGCGCTTACAGTTGAGTTGGTGGCAGTATATGCTTACACTCGACTGTTGAGATGCTTGTGCTGTTGTGATGGTTGTATCCGGCGAACCCTACATGTACCTCAACATATCTTTGTCACACACGCGAGGTCCTCGTGGACCATTAGCACACGATACTTGTGCGCAGCGTACTCACTAAACGAGGGTGAAGGGCGATGAAATCACTTGAATATGCTCTGTCTGGACTTCGGTATCATTTTATGATGGGAAAGATAGCCGAGCTGAACCTCACACAATTCGGCATCTTCCTTTCACAGCAACCCTTTCCGAGGGTCAATGCGAGCTGATGCTCTGTGACAAATACTGACAGGTCAACTCTCACTCACTGGGCTTCGAGTGGCTATCTCGCCTATAATGACTCGCATTCTTTATGTGGGAGAAGTGTTATCCACTGGCTTGTCTGTCACATTTGTTCCCAAGCATGATACGGGGTGGTAATCCCAAACTCGACGGCGATGCCTCAAGGTTTAGGCAGTATAAATGCAACCACAGCACCCCTCCAATATATCGGGCGTGTCAACTCCACTCATCAGGTGCCACCCTGTCCTTCGCTTCTCACTTCAGACCTCTGGTAGTGTCTTCAAACAGGTTTCAAGAGCTTTCGTTGTTAGATCATTGTGCTTGCTTGTCGGCACATCCCTCACTCATTCCAATTTCATTGCTTAGTACAACTTCTGCTGGCAGAAAATGGCTAGTCTTTGTCTCTTCGACAGTCCGGATTTCACCAAGACCGTGAGCAATGCCTTACCGACTTACTTGGTCGACCCAGCAAACACCAACACAATCTCCGTCACTGGAAGTTTCACCAATGGCTGCAAGTATTTCTTACACCTTCTGTATGCTGTGACTAACATGACAAAGTGGGCACCGTGTGTCAATTTCCAACCACCAAGCCTGCTGCTCTTGGACTTGCAGGTGGAAACACGATCACACCTTATTTAGTAGGTCCGAACAAGGCCACTACAACATGTGGCTTCATTACACCACCTTACAACCTGCTCGGCGTTCTGGCCAACGGTATGGCAACCTACACAGCTGTCAGTTGCCCAAGTGTAGCTTGGAATCAGATGCCGACAGGAACGTACGCTTTGGGTTTCACTGAGCCGGCTGGTCCGGCTTTTACTCAAGGTCAATTTGTGATCGCGCCCGCAACAACATTTAGCAGCTTAGTCTCCGCTACGATTACTTCATCTACCACGTTATCTCTGGCTCCCGCCTCGACAGTCACATCGTCGGGCACGACGTTTGTTCCGTTGACTGTCTCCCTTTCTGCTCCTGCTTCTAGTACTACCACGGCTACGGCCTATTCATCTACTATTACGTCCTCTGTACAGTCGACTCTGTCTGCTGCTGGTTCAGCTTTTACGACTACAGATTATACTGAGATCGGCTATACCACGATTTTCTCGTCCGCCTATTTGTCTTCGACGCAGGTCATCACTGACATCTCTACCACGACGATTACCCACACTGGTACATCCATTGTAGATGGTGTGCCTCTTACCGTTACAGCCAGCGTCTCAAGTTGTCCTGCGACTCCTTCCATTACTAGTTCCACTTCAATGATTCCTAACAGCAGTAGTGTCATCCCAACTACAAGCTCGACGACCATCGCTGTCTCGGAAGTGTCCTCTACCTCTACGGTTCTCACTACATCGTCCTCCTCTAGTGTTCCTGCTCAGTCGACGTCTACGACAAGTAGTTCCACCACGACAACATTAAGTACGAGTAAGATTGCTAAAACAAGCAATCCTGCGCCAAGCATGTCCACTATTACCGCTTCCCCACAAGCGATGTCCGTTACAAGCGCTTCTGCATCAGCTTCGCCAATCATCATTCCTTCCGCCAGTCTTAGCACTAGTGTGGGGCCTTCCCTAGTCACGGCCAGCGCATCCTCATTCACCCTTATTGGCAGCCCTGCTGTTACTTTGCTCACTACATCACTGGCAGCTCAAGTCACTTCAATCATTACCTGTCCAGCATCCAACGGCACAATCATCACAAGGAACGGAAAGCAATTCCAGGTCGAATGCTTCCTTGACAGACAAGCGGCACAAATTGGCGCCAAAGCTGCCAACACCTTCACCGACTGCACCAATGCTTGTGCACTTTCAGCCGGCTGTTGGGCAGTATCGTATTCCAACAAATACTGCTACATGAAAGGTGCTCTCAGTTCGCCTGTCTTCAACTCTAACGTATGGGGTGCCAGGATTCTGGCCAATGCGCCTGTTTCTACTTCGACTAGCGCAAGTGTCAGCTCGAAATCGTCGATCACTTCGATCGCACCAGCTGCCACGAGCACTGCCTCAATGAATGCAGCGGTTGTGGTACCTGCTTTGAATTGCCCAATGTCTAGCTCAACCACGTACAACACATCTTTCGGAAGCCAATACTTTATCGAATGCTTTACTGACCATCCAGGAGGCAACCTCGCAATGTCATACCAACCAACTCTCGAGAGCTGTATCGCCTACTGTGAAAACCTTACTGGGTGTGTCGACGTCTCCTGGGTTCCAGGGCGCCCAGGGCCTTGTTACGCTAAATCGCTTCTTGGTACCGGAACCGCCAGCTCCAGTGTCTGGGGCGCGAAGAAGATTGCGGCTGCTCGTCCACTAATTTCCTCCACCACAACCTCGACGAGCACAACATCTACAGTAGCCACAGGTCTAGCCTCACTTTGTCCCAAAGGCATGTCAAACGCCACTCTCGCTTGCCCCAGCTCAGACAGATTCTGCTACACCACACCCGCCAACGACATCTACCACATCGAATGTTCCACCGATCGCGTCGGCGGCGACCTGGCTCTCGCCTGGGCCAGCTCGCTTGAAGCTTGCCTTTCTACCTGCTCCGACACGCCAGGTTGCATTGACATGTCCTTTGTGCCTTCGCTCACTACGGCAATCACGCCAAGCACAGTCCAATATGGCTGCTACCTCAAATCATCAATTCAGAACGCCGTCAGCAACAGCAAGGTCATGGGCGCTGTACTCGTGGGTCGTGGGAACGCCAGCATCCCTTTGCCCACGTTGCCCACGTCGTTCACCCTGGCCAAGCGAGCTACCAAAGTCGGTGCGCCTAATTACACGTATCCCATTTACCCCACGACAACAATTACGGTGGGTACGTCCACTATCGCTCAGACTATCACGCCTCCTGCTGCTACTGCAGTTACCACAACAGTCTTTGCAACTGTCTACAGAACACAAACTGTCACGCCTGCAGCTAGTGGTATTGCGACTACAACACTTACCACTGCTGCAACGTTCTTTACTACGGAGTATGTTGCTGGGCAAGCGCAAGTGAGCACTGTTACGGTAGAAGCGGCGACAACCTCGATGGTTACGGCTGTTATGACGCAGAATGTTGTTGTCACACAGACGAGTGTGGTTGTTCAGACGGCTGTGGCGAGTGTTGTTGTGGTGCAGACGAGGAGTGTGGAGGCGGTGACTGTGACTACTACTGCGTGCTTTGCTTGAGTGGGGAAATGGGTTGGAGGTATTGTGTTGATGGGTGGGTAGTACGGCATGATCGATAAACTAACGCCTTTGCTAAAAGACGATGGAGAACTGTGAATGACTAGACCCCATCGCAGATTGGAAGCAATCACTAATGCAGACAGCAATTACCAATGCATACACAGAACCTTTTTACAATTGTGTCAAAATACTTCTTCTTCGCGCCTGCGTCCTCCCATACTGTGTGCCAATGCTTGTCATTAATGAATATCATCATGATCATTACAATTTCTCTGTCTACCTAGTATACGTCCACATGCGCACAGACGACAGCAGGACACAAAGAGAAAGGACGCAGTCAAGCTTGCTTCTCGGCAAATGACATGCAGCATAGTGCAGTGTGAGGCTGATGTAATATATCTTTTCTTCACGTTATGGTTCTTCGCCATTCAAATACGTTATTCATACTTCATGTCGTCTGGGCATTCTATCTACCATAGCGAATCTCTCACCTGCAAAACGCCTCCAAAATTGCTCATCTTCTTTTGGTCGGAATCCGCACGCCAGTATTGCCACTATTTACTGCCCATCAAGGTCTGCATTGTGGACCACTTCTGCCGCATACTCTCTAACTCACTGTTGATCTATTTGAACGAAGCATTAGGAAACGGCATGGAACAGATCGCTCATTCAAAAACATACCTCAGCATATCGCATCTTGGCCTCCACCAAAGCCTTCTCCATCTCTGCTGTGCTCTCCTCCAGCGCTCGATTCTCATTTTGTACCTCAATATTCCTCGTCATGATTCGGTCCATCTCACTCCTCAACCTCTCCTCGACCTCACCAGGCTGAGCGTCCACAATTGTCTGCAGCTGTTGTACTTGCATCTTCAAACTTTCGTTCTCGTCCATTAATTGCTGATTTGTGACTTTGATTCTTACGAGCTCGGATGCCATCTCGACATGTTCATGGTCGGATTTTTCTGCTCGTTCTTCAAGTGTGCGTACTTTCTGGGTGAGTGTGGCGTTATTCGTGCGGAGAGCTTCTTCTGCTGCTTCCTTTTCTTTCTCCTCGCGGACCTTATTTTCCCATTCTCTGGTGTAAACTTTCAGAATTTCTGGTGTGACTTCGATAGCACAAGCGTCCTGCACTAGTGCGTCGGCCTTGTAGATTTCCTTGTCTATGCCACCAGCACTTCCGAAAAATCCAGATTCGAGGACGGAATTTGCGGAAGGACTTTCGTCAAGGTATACATCGAATAACCTCTCTTTCAAGAACGTTGTCAAATCTACCATATCCTTCATTTTCAATAGTTCATCTGCGTTTTTCTGCATCAGCGCAATGCCGAATTTCAATATGGCGCTTTCTAGCCCTTCACTCAAGATGAGGTCGTATATTCTGAGGACTAGTTGTAGTGGGAATCGGTAGGCGAAAAGGGTGAGATACCATTGAGTAGCATATAGTTGTGGTGAAACACCTCGTCGCACAAGGTGACAATAAACGGCAGGTTCTAGTTCCTCGAGAACGCGCTCAAATTGGTAGAGATGCTTGTGGAGTCCTGGCATGTCTCTCACGAACTGATTTCGCAGGTCGTATTGATTCATAAGCTTGACAAATAAACAGAAAGCTTCTTCTTCGGGCATCTGAAATTGTGTCAGCTCGGTCTGTAGTGCTTGATATCATCTCCTTACATTGAACAATAGCGGCATCGCAATGAAGTTCCTAGTCAAGTCATCAGCTTCGTATAGCCTCATTGTTGGCAGTCCCGTTTTGCTTACATTCCTTGGGCATAACCCACGTCTTCATCATACAAAGCATATGCCTTACAGATTCCATACAGACCATCCTGAAGACCTGCGCTCATTAAGAACTTCGAGTAGCTGGTACGGGTTCCCATATCTCTTCTTATTGCCTTCTCCAACTTCGAAATAGTAAGTCTGTCAAGTGCTTTGGCCGCCTCTAGTCCGGTAGACTCTGTTGTGATGTCCTTCACGGAGTCACTGTCGCCCTGTGTCGTTGAGGGCGAAGTCATGCTTTCGTCGATGGATGTAGCGTTAGTTGCCTCCGAAGTGGTTGAATGGGCCGAAGACTCAGCGGATATAATGGTCTCTGGCTGCTCAAGCGTTGCTGAAAAGGTTAAACTTCGTCGCTTATCACCTTGTACTTCTTGTTGAGTGTTCTGTCGTGGTGGCAGCTTTGGCTTCATCCTGTGGTTTGCAGGCGGCATCTCTTCTCCTCCTTGCCGAGCAACAAGGACGCGATAGGTTTCCTCGAGTTCTTCATCCTTACTTTGCGCGAGCACCTGCCATACAACACCCCTGATCGCACTGGGTATACCTTTGGCTATAGCTTCGTTCAACTCCTTTGAGCTACGTCGCGATACAGCAGCTGGTCCTTCATAAACGACCTCTTGCCATAAATCCCAGTCTACAAGCTCTCCGTGTGCAGGCTTCGGCTTAACTGGACTGACATCCCCAGCTGACAGTTGTGTAGGATCAGCAACAGAATGGGCGCGTTGTGTCCTCAGCATAGCCGCATCCTTCTCTTGTGCCTTTGAGACATCCACACTTTGCGATCGTCCCAGAAAATCCTCGCTTTCCAGCCCAGCCGCTGCTGTATCTATGCCTGCCTCTTCCCGAAGCCTGACCAGCTTGAATCTGTCTTGTAAACTACTGCGCTTGTTCGTCGGACTGAGCTGTGATGCTTGTGTGCTGTTTTCTTCGGCAATGCTCAAGTTAGGTACAGGCGTTCCTCTAAAGCATAATGAGGGAACCCTCATGTTCTTGTTGTCTGAGCTACTGGCCGTCCTACTGAGCCAGCCAAAGAGTTTCCGCTTCGCAGGTGGGCTTGATACAGGTTCAGGATGTGTATCGGAATCAGCAGAGAGGTCGGGTATCTGGAGCTTAGTCACTGCAAGACAAGTCAATAGTGGAGCCTTGTCGCCTCAGGAATGCAACAAACCTTCTGACGTATGACTTGTAGATGTTGGTCTTATCTTTGCACTTTTTGTCGAATCCTGGCCAAGAGTGTGGTTGTGTGAAGCGGTTGTATTTGGTACGATTGGGTCCCTCCCTGCATTGCTTTCTGTCGTTTCTTCTACTAGTGATATATCATCCATTGCTTTTGCACTATCAGCTTGCGACTCTCTTTTCTTGGCTTTGTCGTCATCAGCTATCCTATTTGCAGACGCTTCTTCGGGTTGAGGCGTGGCAGCGTCCTTGGCATCTTCGAAAGTGTCCTGTACGCAATATCTTGATCAGTATCTCACCAATATTGCGCGGGCAGACAATTAGCGTACAACTTTATTCTGCTCGGACTCTTGTGGTACATCGTTTTCCTGCATCTTGCTAATCCTCAAGCTCGTAGTGGTGAAAGCCGGGTTGTTAGGTCAATCTTGACACCCACGCTGTCCAATGATTCAACTTGACGTGGTTTTCCAAAGCGAGATTCGATTTGCGTGGTACAATGAAGTTGCAACTCCGCGTGTACCAGTATGCAACTCGGATTCAGGGTGACTTGCTTGACGGAAACCAGAGGAGAGAATCAAGGTTAAATGGGATGAAGTCGTTGCGGGACTCAGCCACAGCGTGAAGTGTAGACTGGGCGTGACGGCCTGGACAAAAGAAGATAGGTGGTATTCCGAGATTCAGGGTGTGAGCGACCTTTCGAGGAGGATATTGTGTGTTGAGAGGTGACAGACAAGGGGATAGACAACAAGCTGCAGCTAATCAATACGAGACGACAACAATGGGTGGAGACTGTGGGGTCAATTCAGGGTGCATGTTTCAGAATACATGAAACACGCTAAAATTCCATGAGATTCACCCGAAGATGCAACTGACTTTCCTGGATATGATCCATTATGCAAATCCCTCAAGGGTAACTCCTCAGTCTGTGCTGCCATCTAGAACCTCAAGTCCCATCCAATTTGAGGGCCAAGCTTTGGCAGCTCGTCCGCCACACTCTGCACATCCTTGTCACCTCTTCCGCTCACGCAGATGACAATGTTCTTACCCTTGCCCATGGTCTTCGCCAGCTCCATTGCTCCAAATACAGCATGCGAAGTCTCCAGCGCAGGAATGATACCCTCCAACTGCGATAACAGCCTGAAGCCTATGAATGCCTCAGCATCGGTGGCGGAGATGAACTTGGCTCGATCAGTGTCCTTCCAAGATGACAGCTCAGGACCAACACCCGGGTAATCGAGACCCGCAGATATAGAGTGAGTCTCCATAATCTGGCCATGCTTGTCTTGCAAAACATACGTTCTTACTCCATGAAGGACACCCTTTGTGCCACCGCTCAAAGTCGCACTGTGTCTGCCAGTCTCAACACCGTCACCTCCTGCCTCAATACCCAAGAGCTTGACTTCAGGATCTTTGGAGAAGGGATAGAACATGCCTACAGCATTACTACCGCCACCAACACAAGCAACCACTGCATCGGGGAGTCTGCCAGTCTTCTCCTGCATTTGCTGCTTTGTCTCATTACCAATAACGGACTGGAAAGTACGAACAACGGTGGGGAAAGGATGAGGTCCAATAGCAGATCCAATGATGTAGTGTGTCGTGTCAAGTCTCTCGACCCAAGCACGCATAGCCTCGTTGACGGCGTCTCGTAGTGTTTTTGATCCGGCTTCAACGGCAACGACTTGTGCTCCAAGCAGCTTGATCCTGAAAACGTTGAGAGCTTGACGTCGCACATCTTCAGCACCCATGTAAATAGTACACTTCATACCGAACTTGGCACAAACTGTGGCTGTGGCTACACCATGTTGTCCAGCTCCGGTCTCTGCAATGATTTCAGTCTTACCTAGTCGTCTTGCAATAAGACATTGTCCGAGAGCATTGTTGATCTTGTGACTTCCAGTGTGGTTCAGATCCTCTCTCTTCAACCAGATATTAGCACCTCCAACATGCTCCGTCAATCTCTCTGCCATATGCAAGTGGCCAGGGCGTCCCATCCAAGGGTAGAATGATCGGTATTCCTCCCAGAACTTCGGATCATTGACTGCCTCGTTGAAACCTCTTTCAAACTCTGACAAGCAGTCCATGAGCGATTCAGGCACGTACTGGCCTCCAAATTCACCAAACCGCGAGGGGATCGCTGAAGGGTCTGCTTCACCATCCATGTTGAGTGCCTCAATTTGATCTGCTAAACCTGGCCCATCTGGGGTGTCCTTGTCTGTGACAACACCATCAACATGAACGATAGGTCGCTCTTTCGACTCGCTTGACCCGTCTTCTGTGTCAACGTCGATTTCTGCGCCATTAATCTCGACCTTTCGCATACTGATTGACGCACAGTAGTCTTGTACTGCCTGGAAAATGTTGCCACCTTCTGCACTGTCAATCGTCTTGATGATCTGAGACCCAATGACAACACCGTCTGAAAATGCACCAACGTTCTCGAAATGTTCTCTTGTGCTCACACCGAATCCGACTGCCGCTGGCACATTTCCTGACCACTGCTTGACACGCTTGACCAACTCGGGAATGCCTGTACTCAATTCCTTCGAGGCACCAGTTACACCCATACGCGAAACAATGTAGATGAACGAATCAGCGATCTTGCAGAGCAACTTCATTCGCTTTTCGGTGGTGGATGGCGCAATTAGAGGGACGTAAGAAAGTCTAGATCCATTGCGTTAGATGCAT
>Ga0181467_100289_pt1 | contig 26189 bp, 20 predicted proteins | sample InSIn5gowninarea_2_FD_119079 | JGI IMG/M metagenome (GOLD analysis project Ga0181467, IMG submission 119079) | Clean room microbial communities from NASA Spacecraft Assembly Facility at Jet Propulsion Laboratory, Pasadena, California, USA -... ... | reverse complement strand
GAAACTTACAGACTGGCTTCTGTGAATTATTCGCCATCGGGTTCCCGTCCATAATTGCACTTTCTGATCTAGTCTTTTACTGTCAAGATGGGTGTACACTCACATACATACGACGGTTGAACATCCGACTCCCTTAAACCTACGACTTTCTTTCTCCGACGTCCTTACACTCCTGCCCTAACTCCCATATACAGTCGGCTTCTTCCAAATACGTTCAATTCTACATTCCCCTCGATCTCCGAAACGATATCTTTCCCACGCTCCTACAATTCTCATTCACCAATGATAAACATCTAGAGCTGATCGGAAGACGCTTCGCCATTCCCACCATACTTTCGTAGATTTTAGAGGCAGTGAAAAAGTTGGATACTTTGAGTAAAAGCTCTAAAAACACAATCTTATAACTTAGAGGCTCTGACTTGGTTATTATTAGTTTCCTGGTTTTTCCCCCGTAGGTTGGATCAGGAAAGGAGGAGTTGGGCACTGGGGGCTGTCTTTGTGTATGAGGGGAATACTTCCACCAAGCCCAAGTGCGTGTTAATTAAAGATGAATTGAATCTTCAATCCTATCGATGGTAGATGGAGTGTATTACGGTCTTGATAGACTCACAAACATATCATACGTCCGTGCAGATATGTATACTTATCAACACCATCGAAATTTCATTGCCCCCCTTTTCTCCCGGCATGTAAACAAATATCTCGCTTAAAATAGGGGCCTCGAACTCAACACCAAACGCTCACAAACTTCGTCGTATTATAAGAGAAATCCATTCTGATATTGCCCGGAAGTGGATACCAAATGCTAAGAAAGCAGAATTGGAAGTAAGACTGATGATTGGAAAGATCGAAAAGGAAGAAGAATAAAGAAGAAAAGAGTTCAGGTTCCTCCAGCAACCCTGCGTCTCTGTTACTCGCCTGACCGAGCCTATGTCGGAGCCTTGATCACTCCGCTACCGAGGCGGATTGGTATTTCCCCCTGTCTTGTTATAGGATATAAAGGGGCGAGGTAGGGTGAAAGCAATACCCACGATGTCTCGCAAAAAAGGAACTTCGCCTATCCAAGTGAATTCCTTGCATTCACTATAACAACTTAATCTAATATCCTTCTCTCTTCGTCCTTTCATCCTATCAATAAATTCCTCCCAAAGAACCCAGAGTATTGTAAAAGCGTGTTCCTTAGAGCCAAGTCAGAAAAGAGTTCACCAGGTTCTCGAATGCCTAGATCTGTTGTCGCTCTACACCAAGATCCACCCCGCCTACTCTTTGCACGCGCCGCCTTCTCAAATACCACCTCCTCAGCACAACTTGCGCTGAAGGGGTTGTCTGCTGTGTTGAGGCTTCTGGGCTGAATGAGTTACAGATGTCTTACTGAGACGAGGCACGCTGCTGTACTGAATCAATTAGGCTGTTGACGAGGCGCAATTGCTATGGCAATCGGCTATTTTATGGGAAATGAGGTAGGGGATGGGGAAGGGTCTATATATTCAACTTTTATCGACTTGCAGGCATGGTGTTGAAGGCTTGGGATTATTGATATAGATAGCCTTACACTGAGAGTCACTATCAGAAGAAACGGTTGGCGATTGGTTTGCAACTTCGAATCGAGACACTGCTATCCATCTCTCAATATATGGCTGGATGGTTTGGATGTGGTTGAGTCCCTAAACAGATCGAATTGTGTGTTACAGTTCTGGAAGGCAAGTTCACAAGCATGCAGATAGCATGCCAATGCATTGTCTTCTATTCGAGTATCTATACAAGCACCACTACCATCTTCTTCACTCCCTCTCTCTGTCTAGATCTTTCCGCTCCCAACATCAAACCCCAACCCTTCCATGTCCCTTACATCTTCCATGACATACTCAAACATCCCTACTCCTCAAACCTCTATCCTCCATTTTAACAGCTGCCCCTCCTTTCGGCCGATCAGGAGAGGTAGGAACTAGGCCAATCTCCCTCTCCACCAATTCTATACCCCGTAAGCTCGGAAAGCGTCTGCTGAAATCTTGGAGATAATCTTCCCTTTCTTGAGCTGACATGTTGGGACTAGGCTGAATGGTGGGTTTGCCGCCAATTCCGGAAAGAAATTCTTTGTTTGATCCGGTGTTGGAGCTGTTGAGGTGAATAGGCTTAGGTGGAGCAGAAGGACGGGGCCCACCTGTTTTGGAGGCTATTGCTGGACCTGCGGCAGGAACAGGTTGTGCACGAGGCTTGGTGTACAGTAGGTCGTTGTCTGCTGGGGAGCTGATCATGGGCTTGCGAACGATGGCTGGCTTGTTGTAAGGATTATTGCTTTGAGCTGAACTAACTCGTAGAGCGGGTTGTGTTGTAGAAAACTGGCTGGTTTGTGGAATGGGTGCTGTATTCGAAGTATATTTGCCATAGCCGTCAGCTGTCTTTTTAGGCGGCGATCCTTGTTGGCTTTCATCGAGAAGGTTCCGGACCTTGTTTTGAATGCTGGTGGCGCGAGAGACGCCACCGATGCTTTTGGGTGGAGGCATACCACTACCACGATCTGCTAATCGCTTTTTGTACTCTGCCGCGGCATTGGCTACGCGCTTTTCTTCCATAGAGAGACGTCGTCGCTCGATCTCACGCCTTTGCTCCGGTGGCATGTTCTCCATGTCTTCAGCGAGCACGTTGCCGTCATCGCTTCTTCCATCTGTGGCTTCGGAGCCAGCGATGGGTGTCAGATCTCGCCGTTCCATGTCATTAAGCGGACTTGGTGTCCGTGGGCCTGGAGGAGCGCTTGCATTATGCTCGAACCTTTTGAAAGCATCTCCAAACTTGCCAGCCAATAGGTTCTTGGTGCCAGACAATGATGGCAGACTGGTGCGCTTAACTTTGTGACCCCCACTATGTCGTCGATGATTCTTGGTCGCTTCTTCTTGTTCTAAGGCACGCAAATACTCGACATTAGATTCAATGTTGGTTTCGTCATCAGACGTTGTATCGGGAAGTGCCAGATCGGGGGTTGAGTAGGATGGTCTTCTCTCTGTCGACATTAATGGCCGACTCGGTTCCTTCGATTTCTCCTTTTCTCGTAGATAGTCCATATTCGACTCAAGATATGTGCTTGAAGGACGTGGTCGAGAGCTGGTTGACCTCGCTCTCGCCAGTGCCTCACTCGTTGCTCTGCCTCCTTCGAATGATGATTTCGGTGACAATACATTTGGCGAATGAACGTTAAGTCGAGGACTAATTGGTGGCACATGGTGTTGTTCGGGATGCAACTGGGCCTGGTTTCTCGGCAGGCTTGTCGATCGGTGATGATCACTTGGCGTTAGACGTGGTGAAGGACTGTATTTAGACTGATTGGGAGGAGCTGGTAAGGTCATGGTTCCATGAGATACATAATTGCTGTGAACGGGCCGTGTTGGAGATGGCTGATGTATGATAGGAGACGGACCATTGACGGACTGCAATGCAGAAGTCTTCGCTATGGTAGTCTGTGCTCTTGATACGGTAGATGATGGCTTCATCGCTGTTTGTGGTGCTGGTTTTGAAGAAACAGCAAAAGCATCATCGGCCAGCCTTTCAGTGACACGCTGCTCAAGACCCCGTGAAGGAGAGGGTGGAAGAGCTGGCTTCGCATCGAAGTCAAACTGGCCTCCATCGTGTAAGAGCGAGAACTGGTCCAAGCTCGGAAAGCGATTCGAGATCTCGTCGACATGCCCACTCTGAGGCTTTCCATCTAACGCTGCAAAAGGATCACTTGTGGCGGTCAATCCAGGTGACGGGCTTGGTTTGGATACGTGACCCTGGGAGCTGGTTGTCGGTCTCCCTCGGCGCATGGGTACTACGTCTGGTATGACTTGATGTTGCTGGGTTGGCGGGGCGAACACAGCTCCTATCGGCGGTGAAGCAATGGCTGTGCCTGGGGATGGTAGCTGCTGATTCCTTCTTGCTTCCGACTGTGACCTACCAGCATATATCTGACACTGTCAGTAGGATTCTAAATCCTAAGTCAGGTATGCCTATACTTACGTCTTTGATGGGTGGCTCAAACCCTTGCATGAGACATGCCTCTCTTAGTACTTGATAAATGTTGGGACGAGATTTCGGATTCTCCTTTAGCATTGAGCCTGCTACGATTAGCAGGGGACGACGAGGTGTGACAAGAGGAGCTTGCCTATCAGCTTCTTCAGTTTATCTGAGAAAACAGGATGCGCTGGAAACTTGAAGCTTGCATTCAGTATAGCAAGTTGCCCTTGGGTCTCGAACGGGGTGGTGTAATAGCACAATTTATACAAGAGCACCCCCAGCGCCCATACATCGGACTTCTCATCTATAGGCATTTTTCGATATACATCGATCATTTCCGGGCTTCGGTATTGCAGGGTTGTGTGTTTTTGGACGTCGTCCTCGATCAGTCGACATTCGGCTGGGGTTGTAGCGGCCGGTCTGGGAGGAGCCGTAGAACCAAAGTCGCAGAGTTTGAACCGCCGTGCACCTCCCAAGGTATTGATCAAAACGTTTTCGACCTTCAGATCTCGATGCAGGAGCGGAGGCTTCAGATAATGCATGCAAGCCACACCCTCTGCGACGTCAGAAAAGATTTTCAGAATCTCAGGCTCCGTCAATCTGTTCTGAAGCCGCGTGTTCATGAAATCTATCAACCCTCCCCCGTTGCAGAACTCCATTAGCAGGAAAACCTCATACCCTCCTCCCTTCAATTGTGATGCATGCGAGTCGTAATATGTAACAATGGGTCTGTGGCCCTTCAATTTCTTCATGGTCTCCACCTCGGTGCGCATGTTGGCCAAATTCTCTTTGTCTGGCACGGCAACGCGCTTCAACACTGCTATGTCTGTCCCATCGATGGGTTTCGGAAGCTTAACAAGGTAGACATGGGCGAAACCTCCTTCGGAGAAGTATTTCTGTATGACTACCTTATGAGTTCCAACTTGTATCTTTGTCCCTGGCGCAAATGTTCCCGTCGGAGCCGTAGAGTCTGCGATAGGCACTGGACCTCCAAAAGCAGCAGGTCGCTGGGCTGCCGTCGGTATCGAAGGGGGATTAAAGGAGGCCATGTTGGGGACTCAAGGGGCCACGAAAGACGGGCAAACAGCTGTATCACCGCATCGGGTGTTGCATGCAGCACTCTACCATGCAAGAGTAGCCCTGTGAAAGGCCAAGATCATGGGCAGGCACAGCGTTGTCGTTGAATGTTTTAGTTTGTCCTTGTCATGCCTTGGAGATAATATGCACGTGATAATCTGGCAATTCTCGACGACCGCCTACATATTCGGCAAGGCCAAGATCTTAGACTTGGCGGGACGAGGGGAGCAGCTGGAAGTGCTGAAACTGTGTGCTAACAACATCGACCTTCCAATTCATCTATCTGGTCTGCCTAATAAGACTGCGAGTAGTCTCCATTCGTAAGCCGCATACAGGCTGTGCATCGTGTCTTCTGTTGTTTACGTAGCAGATCTCAGAATGTCCTCATTCTTGTCTAGCCAAGTCTGGAGGTTTCAACAAAACTACTCGGAGACCACACAAAAGAGAACATCCATGCCATCTTCTCTGACTCACTTGACTTTCGAGTTTTATTGATCGGACCAATGCCCGCCCGTTTCAATGTCGCTGATCAGAACATGTTGACTTTGGCCAGACTTAGGTAACTCTGATAGGTTCCTATTTGGGGTTCTGCAAGCTTTGTAGCATCCTCGGATACGGATAGAGGAGTATGTAGTCGATGGCGGTGTTCAGAACCTTCCTTGATACACCACAAGCGCCTGAATCCTACTTGCGTACTTTACAGGCTTCGAAATGAAATTCTGTATGGAACCTGATCAGGTAAACAAACACCTGGTGCCATCACTTCTACTACAAGTCCCCGTTCATTGAGGTCCTGCTTTCAGACTGACAGCGGTGTCTCGGACATAGCTCGGTTGTCACTTTGATGTTACTGTAACTTTCTTTGACCTTGACTTGACTCTGACTTTGACTTTGACAGAATAAATAATGGGAAGGGGTGTCAAAAATGTCGAACGCGACGCATGGAGTCAAGGCCAGATACTGTACTCCGTTGTTTCTTAGCTGCTCAAGCCTGTAGCGTCGCTGATTCGCTGTGCCCTCCGTTAGACTCACTAGGATTAGGCGCGCTAAGTAGAGGACCCACTCGCTAAGCCGCGTTCCGCCATTCACAGCAACTGCGCAGTTATAAAAGTGCATCCAACCCACCCCGACGCCCATAGGTAACAACGGAATACTTGTACCAACTGGTAGATAATCGCGCCTCCCCCCCCCAACCCCCCCAAATTGCAACCCTCGAGGTACCAACCAGCCAGTCGGCCTGTACAATACCGGTACAGCACAGCACAGTAAACACAGCGCCCCTTACACTGCCGCTTCACCATAATTCAAGGTCACGATACTCGAATTCGACCACTTGGAAACCCCTGCTTTCAACGCTCAGGCGCATTCTTTACATAGCGCCTGCTGCCCATTGATCAGATTCAGCTTCGCCTCGATCTTTGCAGCCGATCGACCAATAGACGACTTCCTCCCACGTTCTTGTCATGATTGCGACAATCTTGCTACCAATTTGAGCGCCTCTTCGCCTTTCGTGCACGCATGCAACAAAAGATACGTGCAAGCAGTGAACCAACAAACGCTCTTTGAAAAGATCGGGCTGCTTGTAAATTCCCTGGTCCCTGCACGCAAACTCATGTGAATATCGTCGAATGTTCAGGGCGTGTCGTTGATCGCATCATTCATCGTCTCAGTCCAGAGGATGCAGACGCGTATGGAGGATGGCTTCAAGGTCAGTTTCATCTTTTTTGGGGCGACTCATCGCATCTGCATCTCATTCGGGAATAGCTGCTAATGTCATGTGATCGTAGGCTAGATCGACTTGTCACGTGAGCATAACCCATGGCCCGTCTGGGTTACTATGTTTTTGAAGAATACTGACCGTCATTACTAGGCTCTTGGAGACAGGCAGTACAGCTCTAATCAGGAATACGGCTGCTCAACAACTTGCCGATGTTCAGAAAGCCCACCCAGAGGAGCTCTTCAACCTGCTTACAAGAGTCGTCCCATATCTTCGTCACAGGACATGGGATACTCGAGTCTCTGCTGCTAAGGCTCTAGGTGGCATTGTGGACAATGCTGAACGATATGATCCGAATGCAATTGATGACCTGACCAAGAGCGAAACCAAGAATGAAGACTATCAGAATGGAAATGGAATCAAGAAGGAAGACCCTGTCAAAGAGACTCCACTACCAGATGGACGATTGAGTCTCGAAACGCTCGATGTACTCTCAATTCTCAAACATGGAAAGGAACTTGTCCGAGGGGGTGGACGAGACATTGACTACGCACTGGCAAGTCTTGATCCTGCCGAGCGCCTCGCTCATCAGAAGAAGTCGCTTCCTGGCCGAATGGGGCTCTTGGGAAAGTACATCGAAGAAGATGTGGACATTGACATCCCACTGAAGCAAAATGGTTCAGCCAGTCCTCATACGGAGGGCTCAAATGGTGTCTCACGACAGAGCAGCGTACAGGCTTCAGGCGTTCCTAAAACAAATTCAGGTCTTAGTGCTAGACAATTGAACCAACTGAAGCGCAAAAGAAAGCGAGAAGCTCAGAACGCTGGCAGCAAGAACCGTATGGTTGACCTGTCGATACGACGGACGAACACCGGGGACTCTCTGGACGACGCTATGCCAGATGCTGCTAGCGATGATTCGAAAGGGTTTTCTGACTATCTGTCACTGGAGCGAACCTCAGAAGTTGATGAAAATACGAAGGTCGTCTCAGAATTCAAGGGCCCAGTGATGCCAATCAAATCAGAGCTCGAAAGAGATGACGAAGCTGAAGGAGCAGAATGGCCATATGAACGCTTGTGTGATTTCTTGATGGTTGATCTATTCGATCCGCAATGGGAGACGCGACATGGTGCTGCTATGGGACTTCGCGAAATCATGCGCGCCCAAGGACAAGGTGCGGGCCGCTTAAGTGGAAAATCACGTGCCGAGAATGATAAGCTGAATGGACAATGGCTTGATGATCTTGCCTGCCGACTCTGCTCTGTGTTCATGCTCGATCGTTTTGGCGACTATGTGTCTGATACAGTCGTGGCACCGATACGAGAAACGGTTGGCCAGACCCTTGGTGCTTTGCTTCTACATCTCCAAGCCTCTGCCGTTTACTCGGTACATCGGATACTGTACCGGATGGTGATGCAGGATGATCTCAAGCTGGAACGACCAGGATGGGCCATCTGTCACGGTGGCATGATAGGGCTGCGATACTTGGTAGCAGTACGAAACGACCTGCTTCTCAAGGATAGCGACCTGATTGATGGTGTCATTCAAGCCGTTATGAAAGGTCTCGGAGATTTCGATGATGATGTACGATCAGTAAGCGCTGCAACACTCATACCCATCGCTAAGGAGTTCGTCAATTTGCGACCAGAAGCCCTGGACGATCTCATGAATACTGTCTGGGATTGCTTATCGAATCTCGGTGATGATTTGAGTGCCAGTACTGGTCAGATCATGGATCTGCTTGCTAAGCTCTGCAGCTTTCCCGAGGTCTTGGAAGCTATGAAGAAGAATGCCGCAAAGGATTCGGAACAATCATTCGCAAACCTTGTCCCTCGACTCTACCCTTTCCTTCGACACACCATCACTTCAGTGCGATCTGCTGTACTGCGAGCTTTGCTTACCTTCGTCAATATTGAAGGCGAAGGCACGCGTGATTGGCTGAACGGCAAGATCCTGCGCTTGATTTACCAGAATCTCCTGGTCGAACGAAACCTCGAAACCCTTAATCTTTCTCTCCAGGTCTGGACGGGCTTAGTATCTCACTTGGCAAAGACGCCTAGGGCTTTGGCCGAGGAATTTAAACCGCACATCGACCCACTCATGCAGCTTACTCTCCACCCTATTGGCATATCAAGACATGCTATCCCAATGAATGCAACACTCTTTCAAAAACCTTCAGGTAGTACATACTCCCTTCCGAGCAATTACGTCCCAACATCAGCGAAACCACCTTCTCCAACTTCGGTAGAACCTCCGACAAAGAGGCGACGAAAGTCAGCTAAGAACATCGAGCCCGTGGTATCAACCTCTTCACATGATGTAGACGGCCACATGATGCAAGGAGACGTTGATTTGGTTGGCATGGACACTCTCATAAGGTCGAGATTGACGGCAGCCAAGGCAATGGGCTTGGTCATGTCTCTTGTGCCATCCTCAGCTGTAGAAGACTATGATGCAAGTATCGTTCCAGGCATGGACTCTGCATTCTCTTCGACACAGCTTACCGCATCCATCATAATTGATGAGTATGCCAAGGCATGTCTGTCCAAAGCGCAACCGTCGCGATTCGTCGATCCTTTGTTGAAGATTATTGAGACCGATCGGCCAGCAGCTTATCGTGATCTCGTGAGCTATACGCAGATCAAAGCCGCCCAAAGCTCGCAATTACTCAACACATTCCGTGATGTTGGCAAGCTTTCTCCGGGTAAGTTACCAACGCTTGCGGTAGTCGTACAAGGAGAGCCAGAAGCTGGACCCGACGCTTTCTCGCTACAGGTAGCTGACAAGTGCGTCAATGAGGACTTCGACCGATTGAAGAAGGCACTTGCTCCGAGCCAGCGTCTCATTGCTACTCAGGCCTTGAATGAAGCTTGTGAAAGCGCCATGGAAGCTCTAGAGATTGCCAAGAGCGCTAAAGATCAACGAGATATCCGGATAAAAGCTGCTGCTGCAAGCGCGTTGGTTGCAATGAAAGTCTCACCAAAGAAGCCTACTCATATCATCAAGAGTATGATGGACAGTGTTAAGAAGGAAGAGAACCTTGAGCTCCAGCAACGCTCTGCGCTTGGCATGGCCCGCCTCATTGAGCTATTTGCAGAAGGCGGTCGATCAGGCCCAGCACAGAAGGTCGTTTCGAACTTGACCAAGTTTAGTTGTATCGATACATCAGAAACACCTGAGTTCGTACCCAATGTAAGCTTTACTAGCAACATCCTGTCACTTCGGAAGGAAGAAGATCGGAAGGATCATCCCGATGCTGTCAAGTTTGCACGAGAAGCCAAGGAGGCTAGAATCATTCGCAGAGGTGCTAAGGAAGCTTTGGAGCAGCTTTGTGACATATTCGGTGCAGAGCTCTTGCTTAAAGTACCCACGCTGAAATCGTTGATTGAGGAACCCTTGCGACATGCATTTGCTAGCGAGCTACCTGCAGATACGAAGGATCCAGAGCAAGAGGCAGGCCAATCTGCTATTGATAGCATGTCTGTTCTTCGAGCGCTCACGCCCACTGCGCATACTTCGTTGTATCCTTGGGTCATTGAGCAGCTTCCTCTGGTCGGCAAGGCACTACACTCAGAGCTCTCGGTCTTTCGGTATATGGCTGCTAAGTGTCTTGCTACCATTTGTAGCGTCGTCACTGTAGAGGGTATGACTATGCTGGTGGAGAAGGTGCTACCGTCAATCAGCAACCCAGTGGACCTCAATTTCCGACAAGGTGCTATTGAAGTTGTCTATCACCTCATACAAGTCATGGGGGACAGAATCCTACCTTATGTTATCTTCCTCATTGTTCCAGTCCTTGGACGGATGAGCGATTCGGACAACGATATTCGTCTGATTGCCACTACGACGTTCGCTACGCTGGTCAAGTTGGTGCCTCTGGAAGCTGGTATCCCTGATCCGCCGGGTCTATCACAAGAGCTGTTGAAGGGCCGTGATCGAGAACGAACGTTCATTGCTCAGCTGCTCGATCCTCACAAAGTCGAGCCCTTTGAAATTCCAGTCGCGATCAAAGCCACTCTCCGATCCTATCAACAGGATGGTGTCAACTGGCTCAATTTCCTCAACAAGTACCATCTGCATGGCATTCTCTGCGATGATATGGGCTTGGGTAAGACGTTGCAGACTCTGTGCATGATAGCAAGTGATCATCACATGCGTGCAGAAGAGTTCGCCAAGACTGGAGCGCCAGATGTTCGAAGGCTACCAACTCTTATAGTCTGCCCTCCAACTCTGTCTGGTCATTGGCAGCAAGAGATCAGAACTTACGCTCCTTTCCTGTCTTGCATGGCCTATGTCGGACCTCCCTCTGATCGGCAACGCCTTAAGGATCAGCTTGGAACGACAGACATCGTCATCACTTCATACGATATTTGCCGAAATGATGCAGAGATCCTAACTCCTCTCAACTGGAACTATTTAGTCCTTGATGAAGGTCATTTGATCAAGAACCCTCGCGCAAAAGTCACCATCGCCGTGAAGCGACTTCTCAGCAACCATCGTCTAATCCTCTCTGGCACCCCCATACAAAACAACGTCCTCGAGCTATGGTCCCTCTTCGACTTCCTTATGCCCGGGTTTCTCGGCGCCGAGAAAGTCTTCATGGACCGTTTCGCCAAGCCTATTGCAGCCAGCCGCTTCAGCAAGTCCTCCTCTAAAGAGCAAGAAGCCGGTGCGCTTGCCATCGAAGCTCTGCATAAACAAGTCCTCCCGTTCTTACTGCGCCGACTCAAAGAAGAAGTCCTGGATGATCTCCCACCCAAGATCCTCCAAAACTATTACTGCGATCTTAGCGACCTTCAAAAGAAACTCTTCGAAGACTTCACTCGGAAGGAAAGCAAAACTTTGGCGGAGAAAGCCCGTTCAGGAGACAAAGAATCCAAACAGCATGTTTTCCAAGCCCTTCAATACATGCGCAAACTCTGCAATTCCCCTGCTCTGGTCATGAAAGAAGGGCACAAACAATACGACGAAACGCAACGGATCCTCGCCAAACAAGGCACCAGTCTCCGCGATCCTGTCCATGCCCCCAAACTCACCGCTTTACGAGATCTCCTCGTCGATTGTGGAATTGGTACCGAGCCCACAGGGGAAAATGAGCTCACAACAGAAACATCCTATGTTTCCCCTCACCGGGCGCTGGTATTCTGCCAAATGAAAGAAATGCTCGACATGGTCCAAACTGATGTCCTCAAGAAGATGCTGCCTTCGGTGCAATACCTGCGCATGGACGGCTCAGTTGATGCATCAAAACGGCAGGATATTGTCAACAAATTCAATACTGATCCTTCGTACGATGTGTTGCTGCTTACAACGAGCGTTGGCGGGTTGGGACTGAATCTGACCGGGGCGGACACAGTCATCTTTGTGGAGCATGATTGGAATCCACAGAAGGATTTGCAAGCTATGGATCGGGCGCATAGAATTGGACAAAAGAAGGTGGTTAATGTTTATAGGCTTATTACAAGGGGGACATTAGAGGAGAAGATCTTATCGTATGTTTCCTGGTTCCTTTCTCTTCACACTCTCTAATACATTGCAAACAGACTCCAACGCTTCAAGATCGACATCGCCTCCACAGTAGTAAACCAACAAAACGCCGGCTTGGGCACCATGGAAACAGACCAAATCCTCGATCTCTTCACACTCGGCGAAGGTCTCGATCTCAATAAAGATTCGGCGCAGCCAGGAGAGGATAGAGAGGAGGATATGGTGGATGCGACTGGTGAGGTGAGAGAGAAGGGGAAGAAGGGTTGGCTGGACGACTTGGGTGAGCTGTGGGATAATAAGGAGTATGAGGAGAGCTTTGATCTGGAGGGGTTTTTGAAGAGTATGAAATAATGGGATAGGAAAAATGATTGGGAGGGATGGTGTGGGGAGTGGAAGCGGCGTGGAAGTGAGAAAAATCCTTTTCCTCACCACTCATGGAGGTGAGAAAGAGTAGACTCAGCAACATGGATAGGGAGCCAAGGCGATGAATTAAGGTTGGATGACAGTGTATTGTATGTAAAATAGCGCTTGCTTCCCTTCCCCTTTACGTGATCTCGAAGCATGGCATGGCATAGATAAGAAGTATGCATGGATTTTCCTCTTGATTTCTCCTGTTTACATCAATATCTAAGTTGAAGGCAATTTGAAAAGAGCGATGAAAGAAGGTTGATGGTAATGGTTTAATTAAGACTGAAGTACAAGGTGGAGAAGTGAGTTATTGTTTTCGTAAAGTTGGATTTTCAAGAGACGATGATTGAAGCAGGCTAACAAATGTTCTACACATGCGTTCGAAGAATGAGGGATGATGGGTTGGGTGATGCCATCTGGGAGAGGCCAAGCACGATAACTAAGGACCCAAGAAACAGAAGTCATGACCTTCCATCAAGCAATCGAATTCATGAATCTACAAGGCCGAACCGAATTTCTTGCAGCAGACCACCCCGAACCCTTTCTACATCGAAGATCGATTTTCAGATCTGGACCAAGCTTCGATCAAGACTTCGGGTTTAAGGACAACCTGCCCTACGTCTCTCCTCGAAGCGGAGAAGTGCAGCTCGCGATCCAAGTGCTTCTATACCCTTAATATCAAGATTCGGTCTGAAAATAAAGCCTTGATAGCAGCAGCCATGTGGTATAATGCAGAGTAAATCCACACGAAGATGAGAATTGACAGAGTTGCGTTGAACAGAGCTGAGTGTGTTGAGGGTTTTGGCTTTGAGATGGTATTCCCGAAATAATAACAGGCTCTAACACAAGGTAAGCCACTTCTCGCATGCTGTTTATACTCCAATATGAATGCTGATTCCACATCCCTGTGATACTCATTCAGCTTCGCTATCGGAAATCGAGAGCGAAATTCCAAAGAGTAGACATCGAGAACCTGCTCATAATCCGATTCAGGACGCCGAGACTGCAAGTCAGTCTTCCAAGCTCACGTTACAAGTTCAAGAAGCGGCACAGGGACATGAAATGAAGTATGTGGAAGCTCAGACCGAGCTCAGACGGAGCATTCGCTACTCCTGTAATCAAGGACTGCGAACGTATGACTCGTCTTCTGGCCATGTGCAAAGGAACGGATGCTGGGTGATATGTCAGCGTATATGCTAAAAGCAGGAATAAACACCCACCGTGCACATTTGGCATTTGTCAAAGCATCAAAGCAACTTAGAGTAGTGTAGGTCATTGTTCCACTCCGCCAGAGTTCATGGGGAAGAGCGGGTTGAATCGAGGCGGATGCAGACAAGTGGACTGAGGCTCTTGTCGAACCCTGAAAGACCACCTGAGCTTACACGTCCGCTCTTCCACCTCGCTGACACGATTCGCACGTCACTCAACAATATCCAAGTCAACAGATGGTTATGGAGCATCGAGGCAGCATCTTCAGGCACTGGTGTATCTATTAACCATATATTCAGCCTCACCTCACCTTGTAAAGCTGCTTACTTCGAAATGGATCGCCACCAGATCCACCTGCACACAATTCCACCCCGTTTCAACCGGAGGTGGACTCTGATATCAGGACTAATCACGGACACAGCCAGCAGAACTGGACACAGAAGGTTCAGAATAGAGACGCAAAGAGAAGAAGAAGAAGTCAAGATGCCCAGAGACCGAGGACAACAAGGAAACGTTGGCGCCTTGAGAGACCTGCCCAGACAACTTATGCAAGACAGCTACGTGCTTACGACTCAGTATTCTACTAAGCCCGGGCAGAGCTTCTGTTCTCCCTGTACTCAGGTATCACGCAATGACACATAACACACAGCACAGAACATCAACGCAGTGAAAGCTTCACGAGATCAAGCAATTTGCTGATGCGTTATAGGACTTGTCCTAAGTCACGAAGCCTTCATTCTTCTACAACAATCGAACAACACAATGATCCAGAAAGACGACGAGCAGCTACAGGATCTGCGTATTGGGCATTCCCAAATCATGAAAGGTGCATCCTGAAGACCGCTTCTTGTCCTTCAACCTTCCACTACACCATATTATTTCGCTGGGAACAGCAAGACATCAAGGCCAAGTGCACGCCTTCTAGCTCACGTTAAGCGTTTGCCCGTGCACCAGTCAGAGCCTCGACATGACTCCTTGTTTCAAGCTATGAAAGAACTTCAGGAAGTATGGAAATACACATAGAGATTGGGTCAAACGGAGGAAATCCGGCACTTGCTCTCGATCAAATTAACAAGACGGGCGCATAGTGTTTGGAAGTTTCAACTGAATACCACGCAAGGACACGTCTCAATGACACGTCTCAGCGACTTTCAAAGCCGACAAGTCATTGGGCACTCCTACCAAGGAGTACTAGGCACTTGCCAATCCTCCTATCTTGCAACCCCTAGTCCTTGTCTAACTTTTCAACCTACCATCACGCGAGGTATATCGCAACACAGCACGGCCAAGGCATGCGAGATGCAAGCAACTTCAGCTCCATTCCACTATCTGTTGCAAGTCTTCCGTCATATCTGCAGATCTACTCATTATACGCAATCCATTTCATTCCATATCAACGTGTCGACCGTGCAAGCATTTCATGACCATCAATGAGAAGAACCCATTCCAGCCACTGAACCAACCCATTCCAGTTACCAGCTAACCAGCTAACCTTCCTGAGCAGTATACACCGATATCGATCCATCACTTTGACTTTTCCGGAGTGTTGGGTGGGGGTGGGGGAGGGGAAGGGGAGGGTGACTTTGGCTTGTTGAGAGAACGTACGTACTGCTTGTGCTTAGCGGCCGAACGTGCAATCGCATCCGTGAGGTCGAGAACGTCACCGGTTGGGGTATTTGGAGGCGGCGGGGGAGGTGAGGGAGGAGACTTGTCTCGCGAGAGATCAATGAGGTCGACCTTGAATGTTGCACCATCTTCTATAAACCTTTCATAGCGGAGCTTGATGCCTTCAGACAAACCCTTGTAGTCCTCGCTATATTCAACAATTTCATACGTTCTGGCGAGAGCGCGGAACTTGGTGGAAGCTGGGAAGGTTTAGCTTGTGCATATTGTCATCGGTGTGATGTGGGTGGAAAGACGGAGGAAGATGTAGTGACTTGTTGCAGATGGAAAGAGGGTAAGAAAGTAAGAGTAAGGAGAATGTTGGGCCGAGAAGCGAGAAAGCAGCGACCTAGTGGTCGATTTGCCTTAGCCATGGAAAGGAAGTGTATGGTAAATGATGGAAGGAATTGTGTATGATTCAAAGAGGTAGAGGATGATTGATGATGGAGGCAAGTGCCACATTGCAAGTATGATGCCATGCAACGACCTTTGTACTGTGGATGGAGAAGGCAGCGCAGATGCCAATGTCCAGAAAAGCAGAGGCAGAGAGATTGATGACATCGAAACCATTATGTGATGATTGGAGCTGTAATGCTGATGTTCGCAAAGACGCAGGAGAGTGGGAGTAGGAGGGAGGAAGTGCGATGGAGGATGTCAATGGGTAAGGATCAACGACGCGACTACGCGCAAGCTGCAAGTGAGACGCAGGAGATGGGAGGGAGGGTGATGGAGGAGGGATGTTGCGAGAATGGATAGAGGTAAGAAGGAAGACTTACCCATGCGGTCACGAAAGCCGGAGAGAAACTGAGCCTTCTCGTCCTCCACTTCCATGAGAACACCGAGACGTTGGTCCTCCCTGACGTGCTTAAGGCAAATGACAGGCATCGTGGCTGTTGATTGGCGTCGTGGGGCAAGCGAAGACGGTGTCTTGTCGTATATGGGGGTACAGTATCTCCACAGCTTCAGTCGCTGGAGATCGAAAGTCTTTGTTATTGATTTATTGTGAGTGTACAATTGTCTGATCAAAGGCGAAAGGGTCAGAGATGGAGAGGAAAGCATCTTCAAGTGAAGATGGAGGACGCGACTTACCTGGAGAAGTTGATTGTCGCGCTCTCGATATTGAGAACCGACGGGATGGAGGGGAGAACACTTTAATGCTTGTCAGTTGTGTTGTCGGACAGAAAGACAACGATCGATGGAGTTGTAGGTGACTTCAAGTGTCAATGGAAGATCGGAGGGAAGATGAAGTGCTGGGTTGGGGTTGGAAGGGTTGAAGGTGACGGTGATGGGATGGGGGAACGAATGGTGATGAGAAGGGGGAAACAGTGGTGATGGAAGGAGCTGGAGAACAGGGTATGGGGGAGCATCTTCTGGTGGTCTAGAGGTTTTGCTTTCGGACTTACACTTCTTGATGCACAGTTGACTGTTCAGGTAACAGTCAATGAAGTTGTTGAAAGTTGATGGAGGAAAGAGGGTGAGGAAGAGGAAGAGGAAGAGGAAGAGGATTTGGGAGGAGAGGAAGAGGGCTTTGAACAGCATGCTGGGTGAACTCCGGAGAATTACGGCTATCAGGCGGTGGAGCCGCTTCACTAGACCCTCTTTGAGAAGGGGCAGGCTCTTTGTGGAGGAGCAGCGACAATTATAGACAGGGCAAGTCTACACGGGTGAGCTCTCCAGCAGCTTTTGGAGGGAAGTCTGTGCCGATAAAGCTCCAAAAGCGCAGGCGCACCATTCTGTTCTTCTGTGGAGTCCGTCTTTCAACATTCTGCTTTGATGGGGGCCTTCTTGTTTAGATTGTGGTATGGCTTGGGTTGGTACTCAGGCATGGAGAGACAGGGTGGGTATCAGAAAGCAGGATAGCATGGCATGATGAGGGTTACAAGTGTCTACCTATCAAAGTCAGGTGCTATATGTCTGCTCCGAGTTATATTTACAGCAAATATGGCCAGCGGGCATCCTGAATTCCAGCAACGGCAATGAAACAACAGTCGGCCAGCTTCTCAGTGAATATACCCTTCCACTGCTACTTGAACCTACTATCCACGCAGTGGAAGACCTGATGCAATAGCTTGATGGAGCAAGGACCGTTTGATTTTTCGAGAACTTAATACGATATCGCTTCCGAGACTTGCACATATCTCCCAGCAGCATGGAGCCAGAGACCCTCACCATCTCTCATACATATGTTGACTGTCTCCTATTCAATGTCTGTACATCGTTGATCATCGATCATAACACCATATGTGTTGGGAACAATTGGAGCAGATTGACATATAGAGGGCCACTACACTACGTATTGATGCTAGAATAGAGCCAGAGAAGCAATATAGCAATGTAGCACTCCGAACCTCCAAGCGAATTTTGTCTATCTATTATCGCAAAAGAGGCATTCTACTAGATTCAATCTATCATCTTCGATTAGACTATCGGCACAATGATCAGATAATATGTACATGACTTCATCTTGTCAAATCCCTCCTTTCTTCCTCGCGTAAAAGCACACCGCCTACCTAATCAAAAGGGATGTAAACAAAGCTAAGTCTACCATCCAGAAAATCACTGAAGGCTTAAAGACGAAGACTCTCTCACAGACAGAATGTGCAAGCAAGCGACTTGGTTTCATGCACCGAGGATTGAGGTCATGGTTGACTCGAATTCGATTGCATGGGACTGATCTGAGCCTATGGCTGACTATCCGTCTATCTTACACACTTCCCCGATATTATCGGTAGAGACCTGTTTCAGATCCATACCCAGTCTTCATATACTCAGATGATCATGAGATCAAGAAGCACTGGCTGTCTTGGCTGATCCCGTAGCACCTCGACCCTTATTCCCACCCCTCTTCGTCGGCTTCTTCTCGTCATGATAACCCTTCTTATGCATCACCAGCATCTTCTGCAATTGCACATCGTCCTTGTCCAAGTCCGATACGGGTTTGGCATTGTGGATGAGACAGCTCGTATCCCATACTTGACCAATCTGGACTTTAGACTTCGCCTCAACTTGACCAGCCTGGACTTCACGCTCCGGTTCATAGATCAATGTCGGAGAAATACCGAAAAGAGAATCAGGGCATGGAGCTTTGCTGAAGCCTTGCTTGGAGCAGCTTCGCATATACTGTCCGTCCCTGATCGTGATCTTGCAACCAATGCGAAGTGGGGGAAAGACGGGGCCTCCAAATCCAGCGTAAACGACTCCTCCCTCTATTCCGTGGTGTGTCACCATCGTGCCTGGCGTGGTTTGGAGACGGTGCAAATGCTGACCTCCGGGAGGGACAGTCGGAGTGTGGTAGTAATTGGGATCACGGGCCCTTGCTTGTGCACTACCTGTACCCACAGGCGTAGCAGCTGTCGAAGTATTGGGAACCTCAGGTTCGTCCTCGATACCCGCGGCACTTGCCTCAGCCTTTTCAGCAGCCAATCTCGCAGCTTTGGCCGTAGCCTCCACCCTAGCCTGCGATCTCATACTTCTGCCAGTAGTTGATGCAGTTGAAATCATAGAAAGTGCCTCAGCAGCGACCTTGCCTCTAGGAGAGATTGCTTCACTAGCAGTCTTGACACCAAGAGTTAGAGCATTATCGAGAGACGGTGCAGCTGGATCAGCAACAGTAAGTCCTGCAATGTCGACTTCTCGATTAACATCTGTCGCTCCAGTAACACCCGCGACCGCTGCAGTTTCTCGAGCACGTTCATTCGTATTAGTAATCGCATCTTCCATGTTGTATGTTGTGACGGTATTACCGGCAACAGCGGCGCCCATGTCAGTAGCCCTATGATCTTGTTCAGACGGCTTAGTTGACTTTCTGCCACGCTTGGCCTTTCTTGTAATCTTGGCGGTCTTAGCGACTGGGTAATCCTCGCCTTCTGAAGATTGCTCCAATACGCGCTTGCCCTTTCGAGTGTTGGTATTGACCCTAGACGTGAACTTCGATCCTGGGAAGTTACCGAGGCGGCCGGGTATATGATCATCATAATCCTCGTCAAGATTACCTGAGGTATCGACCGATGTTGTCAGCCTATTGGCACGATGCTTGACTGTAGCCGTGGAGGCACCTAAGGACAGATTAGAGACTTAGAAAGTTGTATCGGTAATGGTCTCACTTACGTGCGGATGCGACCTCAGAGAGCTTGTCATTTGTGCGACCCGTTGACTTGGTATTGCCAGGAGGACTTCGAGGTATGAATTGATCGGGTATGACTAGAAATTCGAGGGGTCGAGGAACAGTTTCCCACGGAACGGTTTTTGAGCGTTGATACTCATCGGATCCGCTCTTCTCGACCGTGCGCTTTTCGATCCGAGGCGTATGACTAGGATCGCATTCGTGGCATTTGCCGGGTAGAGTGAGGATCAACACGGTCTTAGACACGTCACCACAGAGCTTGTTAGGCTGACCTCGCAGATCACATCTGTGCTCGATATGCCAGCTGGACTGCTCGACATGCTGGCAACCGTGGAAGATGTTGGTAGTAAGATAGCATTTGTTGAGGGTCGTGATCCCGCGGGTCATAGCCAAGTACTGGTCGTCGGTGACGACCACGTTCCTGCCATCTCTCTCGGCGAGAGTCTTCGACACCGGAGTGGTACTATGCATATCCATTTCCTAGGATGGGAAGGCACGATCAGCAAGGGGCAGACAATGCGGGCATGGAGCGGGTCACTAACCGTAAAGCGTAATTGAAGATGAAAGAAAGAGGGAGACGAGGTCACGGGACTGACAGGGTTTTTGTATCCCCCCAAAAGCGCTAGTGGGCACTAGCGGAGCTCGCCTAAAAAAGGCCGATTGGACTTGGGGCCTACGTCACATGATTTGGGATCACGAGGAGTATCATATATTGATTGAAAGACCTCTTGAAGGCATCTGGAAGAACCAATACAGGTAGTCGCCTTCATGGACCGAAGGAAAGGAGCTAGCAAGCATTACGAGATCACAGAGGTCAAACCTAGCCTACTCGATCGTTCCATTGAAGTCCTCCATCGAGAGACCAACATCCCATTCACCCTCCTCATCGGAATCGAGATACGAGTCATGCTCAGAAGCAGCATCGTCAACAGTATCCGAAGCCTTGGCGATTGGTGCAGGAGAAGGCTCACAGTCTTCACACTTGAGGTTGAATCGTTTGTAGGTGCTGTTGATATACTGATTACCGCATCGCTGGAAACGACCAGGACCACCAGGACAGTCGTCAGAGTGCTTGATTTGATCTTCGGTCAGGGCGCGCTTCCAGTGGCCGCAGGTGTAAACGTAGGTGATGTAGACGCATGGTTCTGGTTTCTTCGGGCCTAGAATCTTGTCCAACCTAGCCATGACAGCGTCGGCTCGCTTCTTCCTATCCTCACGCTCCAGCTCCATCTTGTACTCATCAGAAGCCTTGTACGTATCTTCCTTGACCTTCAACTTGTACTCATCGGATGCACTGTACGCGGCTTCCTTAACCTTCATGGCGGCATGTTTGTCCTTCTCCTCCGGATCCTGGGAATGTGGCAGCTTGATCGCGACGCGCTTGCCCTTTTTGTCGTGCTGATCCTTCTTTGGCTCTTGCAGGTCAGATAGCTTGAGTGTAGCATCTTCATCAGTCATTCCTACCAGCTCCGCGTCATGCTCCTCAGTTTCGGAAGAGTTTGAAGCAGCATATGGTCGGCCACCAATGGTTTCACCTTCAGCTCCTTCAAAAATAGGATCTGATATCAGCAGAGCAGGTGACGTCTTCGAGCGCCCAATCCCCAATCTCAAACGTGGAAAGACCTTCGTCATGGCTGACTTGGCGGAATCAGGATAGCTGTCAGATCGAACGTCGGTCTTGCTTGAAGTTGGCGATCTGGAATCCGACAAGGATGACCTCGCTGAGTTGAGTCCGCTCGGCTTCGACGTAATTGAATTGGCTGCAGCTGATGCCTTATTGCGAGGGTCGATATCAGGCTTGTTTGAGGATTTGGAGTATATATCCGAGAAAGATAGATAGGCTGAAGTGGTTCCGTGCTGCACTAAAGTGACAGGTACGGCTCCAGCAGGAGCGGTGATGAGGGACGGCGACTCGCTTGAACTTTTCGTAATGGCACCAGATAGAGGTAGCTTTCTCAACCTGGGCCCAAAGTGAGAGGTAGTCGGCTTAGATGCAGATGTTGCGCCAGGGTCAGCTTTGTTGACCGGGTTGCTTGAAGTCTTCAAATCGTCATGGGAACCGACAGACGTGTTTGAAGTACCATCACACTGATCGGGAGCGGTCGATGCGGTCTTAGCTGATGTGCCACGATCTGTAGTCTTCCGACTGAAGTCATAGTTGGCAACAGTGAGGAACATCGTTTGTGGAAGTACCTTGCTGTAGTGAAATATCTGTTGAGAAGAGAGTGAAGTATCACAAAGCAAGCGACAGATTGACTAATGATCGATTGCCATCAAATTCACTGTTCCCTTGTTCGAGATGGGATGAAGAGATGCTTTGTTTGAGAAGATCGGACAGGGCGGTATCATGGCTATTGTCATGAATATACACCATCGCAGCTCATTTCTCCGGTGCCGAGTATTCCATGGACACTGCCGACATATACCCCGATCTTGAAATTGCTTTGATCACGTCACAAGGGCCTAGGACTCCTGTCCACTGCCAGTACATGCAATCTTTCATTTTACCTATGCGTTGTGTCTCCTTCCTTAATACTCTACCACTATGGGCCGCAAGCTGCATCTGCATCTGACACACTCATGCTTCTCACTCCTAATATAGATGCTCAGGAACAAGCTTTCTGATAATCACTTTAGTATGAGCATCGTACGATGCATGGGTGTTGCCCAATAGGTAGAGCCCGATTCGACGTTGACGGACCCGGCACCCAAGTGCGATCGAGGATGATTGCTTTGAATGACGCTGGTGTGTAGTTGTATCGTGATGAACTTGTCATAATCTCAGTGTGCTTTGCGATCGATTGTCGTGAGACTGACTTATCAACATGTTATTATTTCGGCATGTTTTGTTCTTCAAGTAGATGAGACAAAACTCGTCAATTTCCTCATCGTTTTCTTTCTGCCAGCTAGTTTGACGTGTCCCACCAGCCTAGTAGCTGTATTATTCTATCTGTAGTTTGCTGAATGTTTCTTCAGGATTCTGGCTGTCAAGGTTGATTCAAGACCAGCTTGAAGTGATAGATGGTGCATGGATGGATTCAGTCTTTTTCTGACAGATTTTGGGAGGTCTTCTGAAACAGCTCGAGTATTGCCTCTGCAATTACTTTGATGTCAGTCATGCCTTGAGGCATATGGTGTCCAGCATTGAATTCAATCAACTTGGCACTCTTCCCAGCACAATGTTTGGAGGCCAGGTCACGGCTCATCTCTCGAATATCATCACGGGCGCCGATAACATGCAAAGTCGGTATATAGATCTGCTCTGAGCTCTCCAAGGACTCGTCTCGCATCAGCAATGGCGGACATGAGCTCATCAAGCATACGCCAAACCGGAGACCATCCACATGACCAGACTTCTTATTGAGAGCTTGTTGTCGCAAAAGAAGTCCAGCCGTTACAGTTCCACCCTGAGAGAATCCCATCGCTCCAACAAAAGGTCGTCCAGTCGTGGCAATCTGCTTCTTCATGGCTTCATCAATAGCCGTAACCGTTTCGGGTGCTGCAATGCCTCCTACGCCAGAAGCCATCCTCCAAGTACGATATGGCTCACAGCCTTCAAAGAAAGGTAATACACCAGGACCTGCAGGACACTCGAATGGCCCGTCAAGAAAGACCAAGTCGAAAGTCTCCTTCAGAAGTCCGTTCAATCTTGCCAATTGGACTTGGAAGATTTGGGCCGAGGTGCCTCGACCATGAAGGCATAGAATCGCGGGTTTGTGTACGTTAATACCTGCTTTCACATAGCCGTCGGAAGCCATGATGAATAGCTAAAGGTTTCTGCTTGGCTTTACAGGAACAGAGACTTGGCCTTGAATAAGTGAAATTACAAGATGGAGATTCTTCAAGATGTGATGAATTGCGGCTCGGATTAGCCCTAACCCTAAATCTTATGCTCAGCTTAAGGTAGTGATTCTGAATTGAACATGTTAAGGGTATGTTTGGATTCAGATTATTCGGGGCAGTAGCCGAGCGCTCTCATAGCCGAGTCATTGTCTGCCACATCGTCTCTCATGCTTCGTTTTGAAGATTTAGAACTACTCTTCTTGATAGCTTGCGGATCCTGTTTGCTGCCTCATCCTAGTTCAAGTCCCTACAGTTTAATGATCACGGGCGAAGTCAGGTTCAGCTCGTCCACTCTGCCACAGCCCTTTCCAAGAACCGGAGTACAGTGCAGATATCGCATGCACCTGCAAATAATATTCAGGAAAACAACATGCTCTCGTCCTGCTGCGCGAAGGGGCAAAGACTCGAAGTGAGAATAAGCTCAGATTGCTAGACCCAATGAAGTAATGTGATGATCAATTAGCGTCGCCTGCATTTGGTAGACCGGCACGGGCACGGCATGGCATTTCCCTGTTTCAACCATTACGTCAGTTGTCCAACCCACACCTCAAGCAGCTCTTCCTCCAATTATACACGCCTCTATTCCAAGGACCGTTGCTGTATAACACATAACCATATTATCTCAATATCTCAGTTGATATTTACAACAAGACATCTCAGTTGCAAAGCCAGCTCCGACAATGGGTATATTCCGGAGCCACAAGCACAAAGACAAGGACGAGGCACACGACCACAGTTCTCCCGAGCCTGACCAGAAAGCCAGCAGTACATACACCAATGACAATTCTACCTATGGCAGCAACATCTCGGGTGCAGATACTCGTGTCAGTCAAGGATGTCAACCTCCTGGAACCACGGTGACCACGACCACAACCACTACTACCACTAGTATGTCACATCATATGGTCGTTTTATACAAGTCGGAGCTAACCAGATTCCTAGCGACGACTGTTTATCCTGATGGTTCTACGCAAGTCCAAACTCACCCGTACAACCCAAACACAGACCCTCCTCCCGCTTCTGAGACACTGTTACCCCTTCCGCCCGCCAACGGCCTCATCAGCAACCGTACATCTAACACCGAGTCGGTCATTTCAGCTCCAACCTCCCACACCCCCGATCCGCATGCTCAATATGCAGCCCAGGGCCGCCGGTCAAGCACAAGTGGAGGACGTCCCATTCCGGAACGCGCTCCAATGCCGGACCGCAATCCAGTGCGTGAGCGCACTCCAGTCCCCGATCGCAATACCGTTCCCGATCGCACTACACCTATCCCAGATCGCAACCCCGTCCAGGATCACAATTCCTATGGCAACGCTAAGGACTTCGCCCCACCATCCCAAGCTCCACCGGCAGCCCCGGCACAGCCTCAGGCATTCAAAGCATACCAGCCTCCAAACCCATTGACGTTGGACACGTACGAGCCACCAAACCCGCCCTATGCTCATGAGCTCCACGCACAGTCTCACTCTCCAACCAGTCCAGCACGAAGTCACACACCCAATTTTTCGCGTCCCAGCTCCGTCGTGGCACCTGCTCCTTCTCCCCCAACCCATACTGATAGCAACCATAGCGATAGTAACGCCTTCGCTGTCCAAAACATCCCACACCCGTTACAGAGCAACGCTGTAAACACCAATGGCGTCCCAGTGACCAAACGCTCCAGTCTTGCTTTGGCAGCGAAAGGCTTGCACGGGGCAAGCGAAGCATTTCGAGGAGCTGTGAACGAGAAGCTCGCGAGTGTGGAAGGGAATGAGGCAGAGAGAGAGAGAATGAGGCGCGTCAAGGAGGAGGGCTTGAGGGAATTTGGAGAGAGTGGATTCAGGGAGAAGGCGGAAGAACGCAGGGAACGAATGAGATTGAAGCGGAGGAGTGGGCAGCCAGTTTTGGGGCATCCGGCAATGGGAACGGTGGAGGAGAGGAGGCTCAGCTGATGACCTTCATGAGGCATACTGTCATTAACGGGTTATTGGGATTAGAGAACGCTCCGTTTGGTTTGGAGGAAGGTCGGCCGTCTTTGGCGTATTGGCGTTGTATTTCAATTATTCGGGCATAATGCCGTTCATAAAAGGGTACCTTGGCATGACAGCTACCCTAAAGGGCTGGAGAGTATCTTTAAAAAGAAGTATGAGTACTCCCTCCACTTTTAGACAGCTGCCTACGTGTGACTGCTACTGATGATGGCATTGTCAATGTCTGCATTTGATCTGTCATGAGGACTGTCATCCTGGCAGCAAATATATTCAAAAGTCTATGCTGCCTCAAGGTAGGCAATCACTGGCAACAAGGTCGAGTGTATACAAAGGTCCTGGCAGGGCGGCCAGGAATTCGCATACTTGATGCCTGAGGCATACTGCATGTCGTTCGTCCCGTCCCGCGGCGAGCTTCAAGAGCTACAGCTACGCTCTCTTTTTCCTCGATAGCAAGGACCCCTAGGATCAACAACTTGCCAATGTGTGGGTGGACAGATACCCAACGTTGATCATGAGGTTCTATAACCCTCTGTCGTTCGAACCAACCGTTGTGACAGGTGTCATTGGCCTTGTATATCTTGCGATCATAACATCCTTGATTGTCGTCCACGAAAATGTTCCCCCGGCGCCCCTCAACCCCACCGCCAACCAATATCATAATGAAGGGACCTAGTAAGAGAAATTGGACGATCCACGTCCAGG